>Ga0302291_10000212_pt1 | contig 16051 bp, 11 predicted proteins | sample III_Fen_N1_4_FD_194548 | JGI IMG/M metagenome (GOLD analysis project Ga0302291, IMG submission 194548) | Peat permafrost microbial communities from Stordalen Mire near Abisko, Sweden - III_Fen_N1_4 | ecosystem: Environmental > Terrestrial > Soil > Wetlands > Permafrost | place: Sweden: Abisko... | reverse complement strand
GCGCCGTCTCGGGCACGTAATCGTCGGGAAGGTGGGCGTCCACCGGCAGGTCGACTGTTGCGCCCGGTCGTTCGATCTCGGCCGGCCGGCCTTCGAACTCGGCCTTCTGCTCCTCGACGGCTTCGGCGAGAAGTCTGGTGTAGAGGTCGAAGCCGACCGCGGCAACGTGCCCGTGTTGCTCGGCCCCGAGGATGTTCCCGGCGCCCCGGATCTCCAGGTCAGAGAGAGCGATCTGGAAGCCGGCGCCCAGCTCGGAGGCGTTGAAGATCGCCTGCAGCCGCTTCCGCGCCACGTCGGAGAGCTTCTCGCGGCGGCGGTACATAAGGTATGCGTAGGCTCGACGCGAGGAGCGGCCGACACGACCGCGCAGCTGGTACAACTGGGCGAGGCCGAGAGTGTCGGCGCGATCGATCACGATCGTGTTGGCGTTAGGGATGTCCAAACCCGATTCGATGATCGTGGTGCAGACGAGGACTTCGGTGCCGCCGCCCGCGAACGCGATCATGACCTTCTCGAGCTGGCCCTCCGGCATCTGGCCGTGGCCGACCGCGATCCGCACTCCGGGCAGGAGCTGGCGGAGCTGCTCGGCCTGGGCCTCAATGGTCTCGACGCGGTTGTGGACGAAGAAGACCTGCCCGCCTCGATCGAGCTCACGCAGAATCGCGTCGCGAACCAGCCCGGCCGAGGCCTCGGCGACGCGCGTCTGGATCGGCAGCCGATCTTCCGGCGGCGTTTCGATGAGGCTCAGGTCGCGGACGCCGGCCAGGGCGAGGTTGAGCGTGCGCGGGATCGGAGTGGCGGAGAGGGTCAGCACGTCGACTTCGCGGCGCAGCTTCTTGAGCCGCTCCTTGGCCGCGACCCCGAACCGCTGCTCCTCGTCGACGATGACCATTCCCAGATCGTGGAAGCGGACGTCCTTGCTGAGCAGGCGGTGGGTTCCGATCACGAGGTCGACCGAACCGGCCGCCAGCCCTTCGACCGTCGCCTGCTGCTCCTTCTCTGGAACGAAGCGGCTGAGCAGGCGGACCGTGATCGGGAAGGCGGCGAAACGCTGGCCGAAGGTTGCGTAATGCTGGGCCGCGAGAACGGTGGTCGGTACGAGGACCGCAACCTGCTTGCCGCCCTGGAGCGCCTTGAAGGCGCCGCGCAGCGCCACTTCCGTCTTGCCGTAGCCGACGTCGCCCACCACGAGGCGGTCCATCGGCCGGCCGGCCTCCATGTCGAGCTTGACCTCGGCGGTGGCGCGGAGCTGGTCGAGGGTCTCCTCGTACGGGAACGAAGCCTCGAGCTCGGCCTGCCACGGAGTGTCGGGCGGGTAGGCGAAGCCCGGCGCGGCGGCTCTGGCGGCGTAGATCTCGAGCAACTCTTTGGCGAGGTCGGTGACGGCGCGCTTGACCCGCTGCTTGGTGCGCAGCCACTCGCTGCCGCCGAGCTTGCTCAGCTCGGGGTTCTCGCCGCCGGAGTAGCGGCTGATGCGGTTGATCTGCTCGACGGGCAGGAAGATCTTGTCGGTGCCGTGGAAGCTCAGTTCCAGGTAGTCGCGCTCGTCCCCGGCGGCGCCGCGGCGAAGCATCCGCTCGTATCGGGCGATGCCGTGGTCGACGTGGACGACCAGATCGCCGGAGGTCAGCCGGTCCAAGATGTCGCGCGGCACCACGCGGCGCAGAGCCTTCGGGCGACGCACTCGAACGGTGCCGAAAAGCTCGCGGTCGGTGACGAGGACGAGGCCGTCCGGACCGCCTGCGAAACCGCCGTTGAGGCTTCGACCCACGAGAGTTCGAGTTCCGGGAGCGGGAGCTTCCGCGATTCGCTCGACGGCCGCGGTCGGCATGTCCTGCTCGGTCAGCAGTTCGGCCAGTCGGGCGGCCTGGTCCGAAGCCAGCACGACTCGATCGCCTTCACTCGTCCAGGCCGCGATCGTTTCGGCCAACCGTGCGGTCCGGGCCGGCGGCAGTGAGGGCTCACGCCAACCGAACAGATCGCCCATCGGCGTGCCGCCGCCTGCCGGTGCGGCGGCTTCGGATTCCCACGTCAACTCCAGAGTGCGACCGCGCAGCAGGCGGCTCTTCCAGTCGCGTGGGCCTAGATACGCCTCGGGCCATTGTTCTGGAAGGTCGTTCGCGGCGACCAGCTCGTCGCGGCGCTCCTTGGCCTGGCGCCACAGGAAGTCGGCCGCGTCGGCGATCTCGGCCGGCTCGTCGAGGACGAGGAGCGTGCCGGCGGGCACATGATCGAGACCGGTCGAAGGGCACAGGACGGCGGCCCAGACCTCCGCCGCGTCGCCGGTGTCCAGAGCGCGGGCGGACGCGCCGATGTCGTGGATGTGCCCCGAATGTGCACCCAGCTCCCCGGTTCCGGTGCGAACGCCTTCCTCGAACCTGGACAGATCCGCGATGAGACGCTCCGAGAGTCGCGCGCCGAGACGGCCGGGCAACGCGGCGAGCCGCTCTCGGATCGCGGCGACTCCGCCGGTGGGCACCAGGAACTCACTGGCGGGGAGCAGGGCCACTTCGTCGACGGAGCGAATGCTGCGCTGGTCGGCCGGATCGAAGGCCCGCATCGCGTCGATCTCGTCACCGAAGAGCTCGATCCGGATCGGCAGCGGCGCGGCCGACGGGAACACGTCGACCAGACCGCCGCGGCGGGCGAACTCACCCCGGCCGGCGACCTCGAGCACCGGGTCGTAGCCGAGGGCGAGCAGCTCGTGGAGCAGCTCCTCCTGGTGGATGCGAGCGCCCACTCTGAGGTGGCGCGGTTCGGCCGGCACTTCGTCGGGATCGAGAGTGTGCTGGAGGAGCGCCTGAACGCTGGCCACGAGGACCCGGGCCCGGCCCGAGCGCCAGCGGGCCAGAGCCGCGACGCGGGCCGCCGTTTCGTCGCGGACAAGCTCGCTGCGCTCGTATGCCAGAGACGAGCGCGGTTCCAGGACCGCCACCGCGTCGGGGTCGCCGAGCCACGATTGCAGCTCCTCGGCCACGCGATCGCCGATCTCGGCGTCGCGCGCAACCCAGCAGAGCCGCTCGCCCATTCCGCCCGGGCCGCCCGGTCCGCCGGAGACGCCGTCGAGAGCGAGCGCCGCCGCAAGGAACGATTTGGCGCCGTGCGGCACCGCCGCGAGTGCCGCGTGCCGGCCGCTCACGGGGAGTGGCGCGCCCTCCGCCCCGAGCCTCTCCCGCAGCGCGGCGAATGCCCCGCTGGCGTGCAGAAGCGGCGGCAGCACGTGCAGATCCGGCAGGCGGCGCGAATTCGTGGCCGCCCCCGATCCGGGAACCGCGGTCGCCGCGTCGCGATTTGCCCCCGCCCTGGCGGCCTGGGCGGCCTGATAGGCGACGCGCACCTCGGCGTCGACCCGGCGCTCCCGGCCGCGTCTCCCGCGCCGGATCGGCTCGGCCGGCTCCTCCGCGACGGCGAACTCGTCGGCTTCATCGTCGTCCGGACGGGCGCCGTCGGGCAAGCCCAACCCGTCTTCGCCGAGCGGGTCGGCCGCTCCGCTGAGGGCGGCCTCGATCTGGCGGCGGAGAGGACGGCCTCCGCGGACGCTCACTCGCCGCCCTCGGCCGCCTTCGGCTTGCGCCAGCCGGTCCGAGTGCGCCTGATGCCGTCGGGTCCGGGCGGTCCGTCGACTTCGCCCGGCGGCGCCGCTCGCTGATCGTCGTCCGGCCGCAGTTCGAAGGCATTGAAGTGATTGGCGGCCTTGTTCGTCCCTTCGCGCGCCCACGCCTCGACCGCGTCGGCGGCGGCATCGAGCAGATCGGTCAGTCGGGCGCGCTCACCGCGGGAGAACTGGCTCAGAACGTGGTCGATCGCATCCGGACCGGGATCGCCGATCCCGACCCGCAGCCGGCTGAACTTCTCAGAACCCATCTCCTCGACGATCGATCGCAGCCCGTTATGCCCACCGGCGCTGCCGCCCTCACGAAAGCGCAGCTTGCCGAACGGCAGGGCGAAGTCGTCGGCCACGACCAGCATCTCGACCAGCGGGGCGTGTTCGCGGGCCAGCACCTTGCGCACCGCAAGACCCGACTCGTTCATGAAGGTGAGCGGCTTGACGAGCAGCAGATCGAGTCCGCGGTACCGGCCCTGGACGATGGCCGAGGCGTCGCGCGTCCGACCCTTGCCCGACCAGCCGGCTCGATCGGCCAGTCGGTCGAGGACCATCCAGCCGATGTTGTGGCGCGTCTTCTCGTACTGGGCACCAGGGTTTCCGAGACCGACGACTATCTTCACCGTTGCTCCGCAGGTGCGGCCGCAAGAGCATCGCGACACGCAAAACAAGCCCTGATCCCGTTCCGGAGGGCCTGCGCGGATGGTATCAGGGGCGGCGAGGCATTAGCTTCGCGGGGGTAATGGTTCCGCATGCCCGGCCGGCGATCGAGACGAGTGCTCGTTAGCGATCCGGCCCCGGGGTCGCCTCGTTCGGAAGGGACTCGAGGATCTTTCGCTCGAGCGCCCGCATGCCCGCCTCTTCGACGGGTTCGGCATGGTCCCAACCGCAAACGTGGAGCGTCCCGTGAACCGCGAGCAGGAGCATCTCCTCGGCCGGCGTCCAGCGAATGTCACCGGTTTGCCCGCCGATGCCGTCGCCGGCCTGCGCCGCTGCACGCTCGACCGAGACGATCAAGTCGCCCAGGTGCGCCCGCAATCCGGGTGGCAGTGCGAACGCCTGCTTGAGCGCAGCCGCTACCCAGGGATCGCGGCTGATCGATATGCCCCGTTCGTGCGAGGGATACGCCTCAGGCGGGAAGAAGGGGAACGAAAGAACGTCCGTCGCGCCCGAGTGGCCCATGTGGATGACGTTCAGTTCCGCCAGCTCGGTGTCGTTCGAGAGCACCACGGCGATCGAAGCCGGGCCGGGTGCGCCCGCGGCTTCGAGGGTGTGGCGAACCGCCAGGGCGAGCCGGTGCCGGGAGACGAGCTGTGCGACGCCACTTCGAACCGTGACGTCGATTCGGAAGGGAGGCAGATAGACCGACGCGGTCGTGCCGCCGTCCGAATCGTCGACCTCCTGAACGGCACCGTCTTCGGGTTCGCCCTCGTCGAGCATCTCGGGGATCGCCCGGAACTCGCTCATGGCGCCACCCTTCGGGCCTTTTCGGCCACGGCCCTATCCCCCATAGCCCAGGTCCCTTCTTACTAGCCCTGGCCGCGTCCGCGACGCGACTCGATCTCGACGATCTTGTTCTGCGGATAAGCGATCCGCTGGTGATACATGCCGAGCAGTTGCCCCACGAAAGCCTCACGAATCATATCGAGGTCTCGGATGGTCAGGTCGCATTCGTTTAGCTGCCCGTCGGCGAGACGATCGCCGATGATCTGAGTGACCATCGCCCTGATTGTGGTCTCATCGCGGCTGGAAAGCGAGCGAACCGATGCTTCTACCCCGTCGGCGAGCATGAGAACCGCCGCCTCCCTCGACTGGGGCTTTGGACCGGAGTGGCGGAAGAGCCGCGAATCGACACTTTCGCCCGCCTCACGACCAGCTTTGGTTTCCAGGCCGCCGACTGGCGCCGCGGCCGCCTCCTTGGCTTTGGCGTAGAAGAAGGCGATCAACGAGGTCCCGTGGTGCTGCGGGATGAAGGCGATCAGGGGCTTCGGCAGCTTGGCCTTGTAGGCCAGGTTCACACCGTCGCTGACGTGCTGCCGCAGGATCGCGGCGCTGTCCGTGGGCTCCAACTCGTTGTGCACGTTGTCGGAGCCCTGCTGGTTCTCGATGAACACGAGCGGATTGGCGAGCTTGCCGACGTCGTGGTAGTAGGAGGCCACGCGGGCCAGCAGCGGGTCGGCGCCGATCGCCTCGGCCGCATGCTCCGCCAGGTTGCCGACCATGAGGGAGTGGTGGTACGTGCCGGGCGTCTCCAACAGGAGCCGCCGCAGGAGCGGCTGGGATGGATTGGCCAGTTCAAGCAACTGCGAGCCGGTGAGGATGCCGAAAACGTTGCCGAGGATGGCGAAGCTTCCGAGCGTGACCACGGTGGCGACGATCGCCCCGCCGGCGGCGGCGATCGACAGCTGCAGCATCCCCGTCATGTCGTGCTGGCCGAGCAAGGCGAAGACGCCGATGACCGCCACTTCGGCCAGCGCCACAGCAAACACGGCCTGGACGAAGAATTGCTGCCGCTCGCCCTTGCGGATGGCGAGGATGCCGGACATCCCGCCGAGGAAGACGTACGTCGCCAACTCCAGCGACGAGCCATTGGCTACACCGGCGAGGACCGCGAGCAGCGCCAGCATGACGATGCCGAGGCCGGCGTCGAGCAGCACTGTCAGGAGCATCCCCGCGGCCGCGGTGGGTATGACATAGGGCAGCCAGGCTCGACCGGCCGGCAGCTTCTCCGTCAGGGCCATCAGAACGAAGATGAAGCCGATGAGAATGAGCGTCCTGCCGCGATGCCAGTATTCCTGGCGGAAGCGCCACAGCCAGGCCAGCAGCAGCGCGGCGACCAGTGCGCCGAGCGCGACCCACGCTGCGGGCTTGGCCAAATCGGTGCGCGACGTGTCCAGGCCGAAGTAGGTGATCTTGACCATGTCGGCGGCGCTGATCAGGTGCCCCTGGTCGACGATGACCTGGCCGGACTTGAGCGTGTCCACCACAGTCGTGACTTTGGCGATCGCGGCATCCCTGGCCTGCTGGGTCAGCGTCTCGCTGTAGTTCGAGTTGGCCACGACCAGCGGCGTCACGATGGCAGCGATCAGTTGCTGCTCCGACTGGCTGAGGCCGACCGGCATCTGCTGAACGACCCTGTTCGGGGCGGTCGTGGCGTCCCGGATCTCCTGTTGCTGCTCGATCGCGAGGAGGAGCTCCTGCGCGGCCCCCTCCACGACCGTCCAACGCGAAGGATCGAGCGCGACGAGGGTCGCCTTCGTGTCCGAAGCAAGGCCCGGCAGCGCGGTCTGGAGCTCTGTCTTGCGGACGTCGGGCGTCTTGGTCGCAAGGAAGGCCTCGTCGACCGGAACCAGATACAGCTGCAGCGCCGCGATCTGGTTGTGCGCGATGCCGGCCGCGCGCTGCGGCGTGTAGTCGTACTGGGGTGTGACTGCGGCGGCCGCGGCATCCCGGGCATCCTGAGTTTCGACCGTGTTCTCGATGACGGCGTCTCGCGGCGCCCGAACGGCCGCCTGTGCGATCGCGCCGGCGGCGAGCCCCGGATTGGAAGGCGCGAAGTCCGGGGCGACGCCGGCGGCCAGACCCAACACCAGAAGGAGCGCCGCCGTCAGGAGCCTGAGGGCATCGCGGCGCCCGAACGATCGCGGCGGATCATGCGGCTCCCTCAGCACGGAGTCACCGTCACGATCCGCCGGCTGCTCGCGCGGCCAACAGCTGAGTCACGAGCTGGCTGACGGCTTTGCCGTCGGCGCGGCCGCGGGTCTTCGGCGAGAGGATTCCCATCACCTTGCCCATGTCTCGCGGCGAAGCCGCGCCGGACTCGGTGATGGCGGCCTCGACGATGGCTCGCAACTCCGCCTCCGAGAAGGGCTTGGGCATGAACTCATTGACTATCGCGATGGCGGCGACTTCCTTGGCCACGAGATCCTCGCGGCCGCCGGCCCGGAACGTATCTTCGGACTCATGGCGGACTTTGAGCTCGCGGGTCAGGACGCCGAGCATCTCGTCGTCGGAAAGCCGATGCTTGCCTTCCTTCTCGGCTCGCTGGACGGCCGCCAGCACCATGCGCAGCGCATCGCGGCGCACGGCGTCGCTGGACCGCATTGCGGCCGTCAGCTCGGTATCGAGTCGATCTCGGAGGGACACCGGTGTGGCACCTCGGGGCGGGTAGCGCGTAAGCAGCTCGGTCGCGCGACCCTTCGACGGCGTGTCGGTCGGGCCTAGCTCTGCTGCTGGCGTGCGACCTTCTTGCGCTTCGCTTCCTTGCGCTTGCGCTTCACGCTCGGCTTCTCGTAGTGCTCGCGGCGACGGGCCTCAGCAAGGATGCCGCTCTGCTGGATCTTCTTGTTGAACCGGCGCAGGGCACTCTCGAAGCTTTCGTTCTCACCCACACGAACTTCTGCCAATCCGGAAATCACCTCCTTTGGGGCTCCGTCGCGATCACGGTCCTCGATCGCGCTCCGGAGAGCGCGCGCATAGACCGCCCACGAACAGGGCTCGCGGAGTGTAGCCCGGGTCCAAACGGCGGTCAACCGGGGCCGGCGACGTAGCCGCGGGAGGGATATGAGTACCATGGCCCGCGCATGGATCGACTCGACAGCCTCCTCGACATCATCGACCAGGGCGAAGACCGGTACGGCGATCGGTTCGCCTTCGGTATGCGCGGCGACGATGGGTCGACCATGCAGTGGACCTACCGCGAGCTGAACCGGCGCAGCCGGATCATCGCCTGGCGGCTGCGGGCGCTCGGGCTGCAGCCGGGCGATCGGCTGCTGGTCTGGACTCCTTCGAGCCCATCCGTGCCGGCGGTCTACTTCGGGGCGATGCGGGCCGGCATCACCACCGTCCCGCTCGACCTGCGCATGTCCAGCGGCGCGATCGAGCGGATCGTGGCCCGGGCGGACGCCCGCCACCTCGTCCTCGGGACCGGCCGCGACACCCCCGATCCGGCCGACGCGTGCCTGGAGCACTTCCCCGCGTCCGTCGCCGAGCACCTCTCCGCGGAGCCCGACGCCAGTTTCCCGGCCGACTGGGAGGAGCAGGTCAAGGCCTGGCGGCGTCCCGGCCGCGATGACCTGGCCGAGGTCATCTTCACGTCGGGCACAACCGGCGAGCCGAAAGGGGTGATGCTGACTCACGGAAATCTGATCGGCACGCTGGACGCGGCCCACAACCTGCTCCCGGAGCAGGAACACCGCGCCGTCTCGTTGCTGCCGCTGTCGCATCTGCTCGAACAGGTCGCGACCGTCTATTACGCGATGAGCGTCGGCGCGCACGTTCTGTACATTCGCAGCCGCAACCCGCGCGTCATCTTCGAGGCGATCCGCGACCACCGGACCACCACGCTCGTGTTGGTTCCGCAGATCGTCGATCTCTTCTGGTCGGCCATCGAAACCGAGGTCGCACGTCAAGGCAAGCTCGCCACATTCAATCGGCTGCGCCGGATTGCGCGCCGGCTCCCCTACCCCGTCCGACGCCGGATCTTCGCCCGGGTCCATCGCCAGCTCGGCGGCTCGCTCAACCTCATCGTGTCGGCCGCCGCATTCCTGCCGCCCTCGCTGCAGCAGGCCTGGGAGGACATCGGGGTCGTGGTCATGCAGGGCTACGGCGCCACCGAATGCGGCGTCACCTCGGCCACGAACCAGCGCGACCACGGGCTCGGGACGGTCGGGCGGACGATCCCTCCGGTCCAGGTCAAGCTCGCCGACGACGGCGAGATCCTCGTCTGCGGGCCGACTCTGTTCAGCGGCTACTGGCGCGATCCGGGCACGAGCGCCGGCTCCTTCACGACCGACAGCTGGTACCGGACCGGCGACATCGGCCGCCACGACGATTCGGGGCACCTGATCCTGATGGGCCGCAAGAAGGACATCATCGTCCTGCCCAACGGCCTGAACGTTTACCCGGAGGACGTCGAGAATGCCCTCCGGACCGCCGGCATTCGCGACTCGGTGGTGGTCGAGCCGCGGCCCGGCCGGATCGAGGCGGTGGTGCTGGCGCCCGGCGCCCCCATCCTCCCGCAGCCTGGCGAACCTGCCGATGCGACCCGCGCGCCCGAGATCGACGATCCGGTCCGGGTTCGAGCCGAAATCGAGGCGGCGGTGCGGGCGGCGAACCGAACTCTGGCGGTGCACCAGCGCGTCGCCGCGTGGCGGCTCTGGCCCGACGCCGACTTCCCGAGAACGCACACCTTCAAGGTGCAGCGCGACCGCGTCCGTTCATGGGCCGTCATCGACGTGCCGCTGCCGGTTCGCGAGGAAGGAACGGCCGGCAAGAGGAGGCCGCACTGAATCGAAGACGGGTCTCTTTTCTGGCGCTTGTGGCCGCGCTCGCGATCGTAGCCGGCAGCGCGGCGGTCTTCGGGCGGATCGCGAATAGCGGATGCTCCGCCGATCACCTGCCGGACAAGATCGGGATCTATTCGCGGACCGACACCGAGCTGGCGGCGGTCGATCCGATGCCGATGCAGTCCGGCGTCCGTCCGAGCCTTCCGGAGTTCGTTCTGGAACTGCCGGCCGACGGAACCTGTCCCTCGCTGTCCGGCGGGCCCATGCGCATCTGGCTGAAAGCGGCTCCCAACCGATACGTCATGTATAGGCGGCCGGGCGGGCCCTAGCGCCTCGCGGGCCGTCGCGATCAGCCGGGAGGCCAGGCCATGGGGCGCCCGCCGAGAAGATGGACATGCAGGTGGTCCACCGTCTGGCCGCCGTTTCGGCCGGTGTTCACGACGAGTCGGTAGCCGTCGGTGGCGACGCCCTCGCGCCTCGCGAGTTCCGCGCCGGCGGCGAAGATCTTGCCGATGAGCTCGTGGTCTTCGGGCCCGACCTCGCGCACCGAGGCGATGTGCTTTCGAGACAGCAGCAGGATATGTGTCGGGGCCCGCGGCGCGATGTCGCGGATTGCGACCACCGAGTCGTCGGAGTAGACCTGGGCCGCCGGAAGCTCGCCGGCGATGATGCGGCAGAACAGGCAATCGGACGGCATGGCGCGCTCCTGATGCTGCCTCGACGGGCGAGGCTGGTGCGAAGTCGATCTTGCTACTTGAGCGGCGACTACGCCAGGGGTTCCTGCGGACGCGAGATTGACAGGAGACTGCCAACGAGTCGGTCGGAGGCAGCCGCATCGATCCCTTCCGCGCGAACCAGGCCGATCGCGTTTTCGAGCGAGCGACCGTCGGGCGACGCCGCCGCGACCAGGACGTGGCTTTCTGCGTGGCCCAGCCATCGGCCGTCGGGGAGCTTCTGCTCGAAGAGAACCCGCAGCTCACGCCCGAGATGCCGCTCCGCGAAACGCGCCCGAGCGTCCGCCGCGATCGCCAGCGCCTCGGCCGAGCGCCGCTTCTTCGTCCGTGCGTCAACCTGCCCGATCATTCGCGCCGCAGGCGTCCCGGGTCGCATCGAGTAGCGGAAGACGTGGACTCCCGCCAGATCGAGGCTCCGCAAGAACGCTGCGGTCCGGTCCCAGGCCGCGTCGTCCTCGCCGGGGAAGCCGACGATCACGTCCGCGTGGACGGCAACTCCGGGAATCGTCCGCCGCACTCGCGCCGCCAGCTCGGCGTAGAACGCGGTGTCGTAGCGCCGGCCCATGCGCCGCAGGATCGTGTCGTCGCCCGACTGCAGCGGAATGTGGAAGTGGGGCAGGCAGCGCCCTCCGGACCCCGTCCAGACGTCGAGCAACTCGTCGGTGACGTGCTGCGGCTCGATCGAGCTGAGCCGGATCCGCTCCACTCGCGTTTCGGCGAGGATGCGGCGCACCAGGCCCGCCAGCGACGGGCTCGCGGCCGCGCCGCCGGCGGCCGCGACGCCGTCCCGGGCGCCGACCGCCGCGCCAACCTCTGCACCGTCCTCCGCTCCACCGTCGTAGGTGCCGGCGTTGATGCCGGTCAGGACCGCCTCACGATGGCCGGCCGAGATCGCCCGCCTCACCTCCGAGACGACCTCATCGGCGGGGATCGAGCGCTCCGACCCGCGAGCCCGCGGAATGATGCAGTAGGTGCAGTGGAACGAGCAGCCGTCCTGGATCTTCACGAAGGCGCGCGTCCGATCGATGTCGGTGGCATCCGCGAAGGCGTCCTCGGCCGGACCTTCGTTGGCCTCGGGCTCGAACGATCGGTCGGGGGTGTGTTCGACCCCCGAGAGCGTCGGCATCGGCGCGCCGTCGGGAAGCTCGAGCAGACTCGCCAGCTCGTCGAGGAGCCGGCCCTTCGATTCGTTGTCGTAGAGGCGGGCCGCCGGATCCGCCGCAGCCAGCGCCTCGGGATCGATTGCGACCGAGCAGCCGGTGACGAGGATCTGCGCGCCCGGGTTCGTCCGTCGGGCCCGCCGCACTGCCTGGCGCGACTTGCGATCCGCGATCGACGTCACGGTGCAGGTGTTGACCACGACCAGGTCCGCCGCCTCGTGCGCATCCACGAGCTCGACCCCGCGCGCGCGAAGCAGCCGCTCCACCGTGTCCATCTCGGACTGGTTGACCTTGCAGCCGAGGTTGGCGATGGCGGCGCGTCGGACTGCCGGCGGGGCGACGGGACGCGGGTTCACCGCCAGATCGTAGCCGGGAGTGGCGCCGGTGGCGGGCGAGGAGCGGAAATTGTCAGATTCCCGTGCGTGAACGTTATGCAAACCTCGGCGGCCGACCCCGGAAACCCGGTTTCGTCAGGGCGCGATGGCCTCGAGTGCGACCCAGTCTTCCTCGTCCCAGCGACGGCCCATCGTGAGACCGGCGGCGGCGAAGGCGGCCACGACGTCGGCTTCGCGGTCGCGGAAGATGCCCGATGCGAGGATGCGGCCGCCCGGGGCGAGCTGGGCGCGCAGGTCCGGCGCGAGTTGGACCAGGAGCGAGGCGATGAGGTTGGCGAGGACCAGGTCGAACGGGGGCTCGCCGGTCGGGACGCTGCCCTGACGAACGCGGATGCGGCGGGTAAGGCCGTTGAGGCGCGCGTTTGCAAGGGTCGATTCCACGGCGATCGGATCCGTGTCGACGCCGAGCAGGTCGCGCGCGCCGAGCTTGCCGGCGGCGATGGCCAGGATGCCGGAACCGCAGCCGACGTCGAGAACGCGGGCCGTCCCCGCAGGCCCGCCCGCCACGCGCCCCTCGTCTGCGAGGGTCTCGAGCGCCGCCAGGCACAGCCGAGTGGTGGGATGAAGCCCCGTCCCGAAAGCCATGCCCGGATCCAGCGACAGGACCACGTCCCCGGGCTGCCTCCGGTGGCGGCGCCACGTCGGCCGGATCACCATTCGCCGGCCTACGCGCAGCACCGGGAAGTGGCTCTTCCACGCCTCGGCCCAGTCGGCCTCGCGGACAAGCGACGTTTGCAGCTCGCCGATCGGCCGCAGCCCGAAGGCCTGCAAGTGGCCGAGCGCGGTCGTCGCCTGGGCGATAGCCATTCGAACGCCCGCCGGATCGAGCCCGGGCAGATACGCTCGAACGATCGCCGGCTTCGTCGGATCGACTACCGCACCGAGCCCTTCGTTCGTCAACCCGAAGCCCGGCTCGACGCTGGTGCCGCCCGGGGCGAACCGCGTCAGGATCTCGCTGACCGCTTCGACCGCTTCGATGTCGGCGGCGACCGAAAGCTCGACCCAAACGCCCGGGCCGAGCGCCGCGAAATCGAACGGCTCGCCCGCCGTCCCCTCGTCCGCCGCCCCTTCGCCCGCCGCCGCGCCTCCGCCCTCAGCCGAGGGCATCTTTCACCCGATCCAAGATCCCGCCCGACAGCACGACCTCGCCCGTTTCGGCCGCCAGCTCCTCGAGCAGCTGGCGCTGCCGTTTGGACAGCTTCGTCGGAACGTTCACGTGGACCATGACGTGGAGATCGCCGCGCGTCCCCGGCCGGCGCAGATGCGGCACGCCACGGCCCCGCAGCCGGATCTCCGATCCGGGCTGGACACCCGGCCGAATCTCCAGATCCTCATCGCCCTCGATAGTCGGTATCCGCGCTCGCGTCCCCAATGCGGCCTGCGCGATGGAGAGGTTCAGGTCGTGGAAGATCTCGGTTCCGTCCCGTCGAAGGCTGGCATGCGGCGTCACGTGGACGGCCACGTACAGGTTGCCCGGCGTCCCGCCGCGCGGCCCGGCCTCGCCCTCGCCGGAGAGGCGGATCTGATGCCCCTCGTCGATGCCGGCCGGGATCGAGACGCGCAGCTTCTTGCGCTGCTGCAGTCGCCCGTCGCCGTGGCACGTCGGGCAGGGTTTGTCGACCACGCGCCCCTCGCCGTGGCAGCGCATGCATTCGGTGACGTTGACCATCTGGCCCAGCACGGTCTGGCGGACGGCCCGGACCTCGCCGCGGCCGCCGCAGGTCGCGCAGGTTATGGGCGTACTGCCAAGCGCGGCGCCGCTCCCGCCGCATGTGCCGCACTGCCCGAGCGCCTCGAACTCGATCTCGCGGTCGATCCCGCGCACGGCCTCGTCGAAGGAGATTCGGAGGTCGTAGCGAAGGTCCGAGCCCGCCGGTCTTCGACCGCGCCTGGCGCCGCCGGCCGATCCGCCCATGCCGGCGAAGAACGCATCGAAGAGGTCACCGAAGCCGGGGAAGCCCTCGGCAAAGGGCGAGCCGCCGCCCATGTCGCCCAGCCCGGCCCGCCCGACCATGTCGTAGATCTGGCGCCGCTTCGGGTCCGAGAGAACCTGGTACGCCTCGTTGATCTCCTTGAAGCGGTCGACCGCGCCCGACTCGGAGCTGACGTCCGGGTGCCACTGCTGGGCGAGCTTGCGGAAGGCGCGTTTGATCGCGGCATCGTCGGCGTTCCGCTCCACGCCGAGGATCTCGTAGTAACTGCGTTCGGTTGCCATGTGGCTTAAGGATACGAGAGGCGGGCTCGGGGCGGCTGAGGCCGGCCCGCGCGGCGCGGGAGCCCGAACGGTTCGGAAGTTCGGTGTCCACCTGGAGGCGCCGGACGATCAGAGGTACAGACTCCGCAGCTGGGCGGGGCTAATGTTGCCGCCGCTGCAGATCAGAGCAACCTTGAGACCTGCGAGGCGATCGCGGATCAACAGCGCCGCGGCAAGGGGAACCGCTCCCGCGGCCTCCACCAGCGTCTTGGTGCCCTCGATCATGAGCGCGGTGGCAGCCCGGATCTGGTCCTCGGAAACGAGAATGAAGTCGTCGAGGCCGCCCCACAGAATCTGTTGGGTCAGCTCGAACCCGACCCGGGTGGCCACGCCTTCGGCCGCGGTGCCCATCGTGTCCTCGACGAGCTTGCGTTCGCGCCACGACCTGTAGGCTGCAGGAGCGGCCGCCGCCTGGGCGGCAATGACTTTGACCTTCGGGGCGATGGCGCCGGCCACCAGGCAGGCGCCGGCCATGCCGCTGCCGCCGCCGACCGGACCGATGATGACGTCAATGTCGGGCTTGTCTTCGAGTATCTCGAGCGTCTGCGTCGCGACCCCGGCGACGATGTCCGGTTCATTGGCGGCGTGGATCATGCGATAGCCCTTCTCGGCCGAGAGTCTGCCGCAGTGCTCGCGCGCTTCGTCGAAATCCTTGCCCGAGGCGATGACCTGCGCACCGAGCCGCTCCATGGCCTTGACCTTGAGCGGGTTGGCGCCCTGCGGGACGACGATCACGGCCTTGACGCCGAAGAGCCGCGCGGCGTACGCAATGGACTGCCCGTGATTACCCGTCGAGGCCGTCGCCACCCCGGCCTTCCGCTCATCGTCGGTAAGGCGGGAGACGACGTTGATCCCGCCGCGCACCTTGAAAGAGCCAATCGGCTGGTGGTTCTCGTGCTTGACCCAGACCTCGGTGCCGACGAGCTCGCACAGTGCCGCATGCGAATACATCGGCGTCGGGCGCAAGTAGGCGGAGATCCGCAGCCGGGCCTCGTAGACGTCTGTCATTCCTGGGACCGGGATCACGTTAGCTCCTCTTGCTTGGTCGGCGGCGTCTACGCCAGCAGCAGCTTGTTCAGCCGCTTCCCCACGATCCATAGGCCGATCAGACCCATCGCCAGGAGGTACGCGACGTCGACCGCGATCCAGACGTCTGGGTTGCCCGTGGTGAGGGCGCGGATGAGGTGGACGCCCCGGTAGAGGGGCGTGCACTGGACGAAGACCTGCAGGGCCGGCGGGTAGGCTGAGATCGGGTAGAAGGTGCCGGAGAACAGGAACATCGGCATGATCGCGAGCTGCAGGAAGTCGAAGTCCTGCCACTTGCGGACGAACGTGGTAGCAGCCATGCCCGCCCCGGCGAAGGCGAAGCCGACGACCATCGCGGCCGGGAAGGCGAGGATGCCCAGCGGCGAGCTGATGAGCCCCAGCCCGGCGATCCCCAGCACCGCGATAACAACCAGGAAGCCGACGACGTACAGGCTGCCGCGCAGCAGGGCCCACAAGATCTCGCCCCGGGCGACGTCCTCGAGCGACATCGGGGTCGCGATGACGGCGTCGTAGAGCTTGGCGTACTTGAGCTTGAAGAAGAAGTTGTTCGAGGTCTCGTAGATGGCGCCG
>Ga0302291_10000208_pt1 | contig 16154 bp, 11 predicted proteins | sample III_Fen_N1_4_FD_194548 | JGI IMG/M metagenome (GOLD analysis project Ga0302291, IMG submission 194548) | Peat permafrost microbial communities from Stordalen Mire near Abisko, Sweden - III_Fen_N1_4 | ecosystem: Environmental > Terrestrial > Soil > Wetlands > Permafrost | place: Sweden: Abisko... | reverse complement strand
TCGCCGCGGGCGTGCATGACAACCGCGCCGGCGGGCCAGGGGGCGATCCGGGTGACCCCGGGGATGGCGGGGCCAAGGGCATCGGCGGCGACTCCGGCGACCCGACCGGCCTCTGGTGCCACCCCAAGCCCGAGCGCGCCGGCGCCGACGGCAAGGCTGGGAGTCGCGGCGAGGCGGGCACGGCCGGGAACGCCGGGGAGGCCGGCGTCCTGACGGCGATCGTGATCACGGAGGACGACTTCCGCGCGAAGTGGACGTCGCCCCAGGTCCGGACCGTGACGCCGTCCGAGGCGAAGGTCGGCGACACCGTCACGATCAGCGGCGCCAACTTCACGACGACCTCGAAGGTCGACTTCGGCACCGTGCCGGGCCACACGACCGTCCTCGCCGACACGATCATCCAGGCCAGGGTCCCCGCGATCGCAACGGGCTGGGTCGAGGTCGTCGTCCGCGTGCCGGGAGGCGAGTCGAGCAACCCGGGCTCGGTCAAGGTGATCCCCTCGATCGGCAAGGTCGCGCCCAACCCTGCCGCGCTCGGCCAGACCATCACGGTCACCGGCTCGGGCTTCAGCCCGGGCTGCCATGTCATCTTCCGCGGCATGGAGCTCCCCGCGGAGGCCCTCGCCGCGGACGGCACCTCGATCGACGTCGTCCTCCCGGCGCCGCCGGCTCCGTTCGAGGACCCCGGCGGCACGGAGCCCATCGCCGTGCGCAACCCGGACGGCACCGCAACCGGCACCGTCAACCTCGTGCTGCGCCACGTCGTCAGCACCGGCTTCGACGTCACCAGGAACGGCTACGCGTTCCTGAACCAACCGCCGCTGCAGGGCCTCGCCGACGGGTTCACGTTCGAGGACACCTACGGCGCGTTCGAGGTCCAGGCGTCCTACCTCCTGGAGCCCGTCCTCGTGGGGGCCTGGTACCTGTTCTACACGCACTTCTTCAACCAGGCCGTGCCGCCCGGGTACTCGAGCGGGTTCTCGACGACGTCCATCAACGAGTACTGGTCCGGGAACACGCACCTCCACACGGACTTCGCGACGCTCCCGGAGGTCGAGCGCACGCTGACCGTCGCCATGGGGCACGTCCTGAGCACGGAGATGCTGAGCATCCTGGGAACCCAGGCGCTGGCCGGCGTCGGCCGGGCCGAGACCTCCCTCAACGAGGTCGAGGCGGCGTTCCGGGCGCAGATCGGCATGCGGGCCGAAGAGCGGCGGCGGTCGGCACCCATCATGCAGCTCATGCCTGCTGGCACCCTGACGACGAAAGGGTTCATCACCAAGCTCGAGCACAGCCACGGCCTGCTGCCGATCCGTGTCGAGTACCCGGTCGCCGGCGAGACCTGGGAGAAGCGGATCGTCGTCTACGACAACGCTGGCAAGCTCGACCAGGAGTCCCTGCTCATCTTCACCCGGGACAGCAACGGCCTCGGCTTCGTGCTCTCGCCGGACCAGCCCGGCATGAACCGGGACACGGTCCACGGCTGGACGCTCAGCCAGGCATCGCTCGAGGTGAACCTGCTGAGCGACGTGACGATCCCGACGGACTACGTGTTCCTCCTCTCGCCGGCCGCCGTGCTCGTGGAGGATGCCGCCGGAAGGAGGGTCGGCGTCAAGGGCGGGGACTCTTGGGCCGATCTCCCGGGTGCGCTGCCGGCGATCGGAGCGCCCGGGCTGTACCTGCTCCCCCTGGACCAGGACCTGACCATCTCGCTCACCGGGACCGGCACCGGGACCTACACGGTGGGCATCGTGTCGGGCTCGCTGGGCCGGTCCGTGACCCTCGTCGACGTGCCGGTGACGCCGTCCACGACCGACGTGGTCAAGATCGGTGACTCGCTCCGCGACGTGGTCGTCTCGTCGTCCGACGCGGCGAAGGAGGTGACCATGCACTACGGCGTCGCCGGCGTGCGGCAGGCGCGCGCCGTCAAGGTGGCAAACGCGCGGGTCGGCTCCGGGTCCAGCCTCACGCTCCGGGCATCGGACGACCTGTCCACCTTCGACCTGCATGGCGACGGCGCGGACCAGGCGGTGACGGTGGCCCTCACGGCGGCGAACGACAAGCGGCAGCGGAGCCAGGCGTTCGAGGGGGTGGCGATCGGCGGTGCGCAGACGAAGACGTTCAGCGTGACGGACTGGGCGAGCCTCGGATCGACCACCCTCGTGTGAACCGGTGCCGCCGGCCGACGGCATGGTCGGCCGGATCGGCACCACCCGGCCGGCCGGCGCTCGCGAGTTCACCACGCGGGTCGTGGACGCCTTCGGGTGTCGGCTGGCCCGATGACGCCGTCGCTGCGGCCCAGCGACCTGGCGCCGGCTCCACGACGATCCCCGCATTTAGCGCCTCGCGGCCGGCGGGGCGCCTCGCGCGCTTCCGATCGCGGGACGACGCTCGACTCACGACTCCCGCAGGGCGACCAGTCCTTCCGGGCCCCCGCGCACCCGGGCCCGCACCGGCCGCGGCCCGCCTCGAAGGCACGGCCGCACCGCCCGGCCCACGCGCGCCTCTACGGCCCGCTCCCGCTCGCGGGCGGTCGCGGCCCCGAGGTCCGCGGCGAGGTAGGCCTCCACCTCGGCGTCCCAGGCCAGCTCCACGCCGGCCGCCCGGTAGCTGGCAGCGAGCCGGCCGAGGGTGTGTGCCACCCAGCCGGTCCGGTCGCCGGCGCCCTCGGGCGGGACGCAGGCGAGGTCGCACTCCCCCGCCAGCTCGTCGCCGACGGCCGCCACGGCCAGCACCGACGCCGCGCCCGGGCCCGTCCCGTCCCGCCGCGTCCCCACCGGCCCGCCCGAGATCGCGGGGGCGAACCCCAGCGGGCGCTCGGCCCGCTCCGGCGCCGTTGCCTCCAGCACGACGATCGCCCGCGAGAGACCGATGCGCCGCGCCTCGGCATCGGTGAGGTACCCGTCCCGCAGGGCCCGCGCAAGCAGGTCACGGAAGGCGTTGTGGGCGGCATCGACGCCGCGCAGCAGCAGCACGGAGTGGGGCCGCTCCGCGAGGGCATGGACCGGCAGCGTGGAGCCGTGGCCAACGTACCCCTGGGTCGTGCCCAGGAACCCCGAGATGGCGCTGGGCTCCGTGATGCCGCCGACGGTGATCGCGACGACCCGTTCCGGACCGCCGAAGAGGTGGGTCGCCAGGGTCTCGGCGATCGCGGGACCGTCGGGGCCGTCCGGCGTGCGGAGGACGAGCAGGCTGGCGCGGGGCCGCTGCGGCCGCATCGCCAGGCCGGCGAACGCGGTGCCGAGACGGTCCACCAGGGCGCGGGCATCCGCGGCGCGCAGGAGCCCGCGCCGGACGAGTTCCCCCTCCAGGGCGGCGAGGACCTCGTCGGACACGTCGGGATCGCCGCTGAGCGACGCGGCCGTCGCCTCGATGTCCGCCGTCGTCACGCGGCGGGCGCCACCGGCAATGGCCCGCGCCACGGCCTGGTCGAGGAGGTCGCGGGACCGGTCCGGCTCGCGGCGATGCGAGGCCCCGACAGCCGTCGCCAGCAGGAGCCGGTCCAGGGCGTCGTCGTCCACCGTGACGCCGTGGGCGGAGGCGATCGCGTCCCGGTGCGCGGCCAGCATCCGGCGGACCGCAGCGCGCCCCGGCTCCGAGACGTGGACGACGTTGAAGCGCCGCTCGAGCGCCCCGTTGGGCGCGATGAACCGGCGGTACTCGTCCTCCGTGGTGGCGCTGATGATCGAGAGGTCGCCGCGCGCGAGCACCGGCTTGAGGATCGAGGCGACGTCGCCCGTGCCGTCCCGGCCACCGGCCCCGGTCATGGCGTGGCCCTCGTCGATGAACAGGATGGCGCGAACGGCCCGGGCCTCCGCGATCAGCGTCGCCATCCGGGCCTCCATCGCACCGTAGTAGCGCGAGTCGCGGGTGACCTCGGCCATGCTCAGCGCGATCAGCGGACGGCCCGCGAGCGCCGCGGGCACGTCCCCCGCAGCGATGCGCTGTGCCAGGCCCTCCACCAGCGCCGACTTCCCGACACCCGGCTCGCCGACGAGGAGCACGTTGGGCTTGGTGGGCCGGCACAGGCTCTCGACGAGCAGGCGCATCTCCTCGTCGCGGCAGACCATGGGCGGCAGCTCGCCCCGGGCCGCGGCGACCGTCCAGTCCGCTCCGCACGCGTCCAGCATGGGCGTCGGCGGCAGGCGGACCGCCCCGGTGCGGCGAGGGGAACGCCGGGGAGGCTTCGCCTCGGCGGCGCCGTGCCCCGGCTCGCCTTCGGCGGGCACGGCGACGGACCAGGTGCGGCCTTCCGTGGGAGCGGTGTCCGCGCCCCCGGGAGCCGCGCTGACGGGCCTGGGGGCCACGTCCGGCGTCGCCCCCTCGCCGTCCGGGGCCGCCCCCTCGCCGTCGCGGGTCGCGATCCCCACCCGATTGAGGACGGCGAGGACGAGATGCCAGGCGTGGACCCGGCTGTCACCGCGGATCTGCGCGGTCTCGTGGGCCCTGGCGAGGATCACCTCCGGTGGCAGGGCCTGCCCGCGCTCGCCGACCTCGAGGGCGGCCCTGGACGCGGCCTCGGCCGAGCGCACGTCCGCCTCACGGGCGATGGTCCGGGCGAGGAACGGCCGGGAGCAGGCAACGACGACCCAGTGGTGCAGGCCGAGCGCGTCCGACCCGCAGCGCCGCGCCTCGACCTCCACCCGCTCGATGAAGTCGAAGGCGTCGCGGGCGAGCCGGACCGTCGTGGTGGGGCGCCCTGCCGTGCCGCTCATGCCTGGCCTCGATGCACGCAACCGGATCCCTCGCGATGCGCGGATCCCGGGCGGCGCAGGCGGGCCGAAACGATACAGCCGTTCTATTCCCCGGCGCTAGGGAGTTATCCACAGGCACGGGCAGCATCGGCACGGGATATCGACGCGGGCAGGCCCGCGCGCGCCTACGTGCCCGCCACGAAGCCCGGCCGTGCGTACGCCGGGTCCGGGTAGTCGTAGAAGCCGGCGCCGCTCTTGCGCCCGAGGCGGCCGCGGTCCAGGTAGCCGCGGAGCAGGTCCGCGTTGCGTCGCAGCTGCGCGTCGCCCAGGGCGCGCGCCCAGAAGTCGGTGATGTGCCAGACCGTGTCGAGCCCGACGTCGTCCAGCATGCCGAATGGCCCCACCGGCATCTTGAAGATGCCCATCCATGCCCGGTCGACGTCCTCCACCGTGGCCACGCCGTTCGCGACGAGCGTCATCGACTCGCGGTTCACGGCGCTGTAGATGGCGTTGAACACGTACCCGTGGCTCTCGCGTGCCAGCCGGATGGGGACCTGGCCGATGGACGTCCCGAAGGCGACCAGCGCATCGACCACCGCGGGGTCGGTGCCCTCGTGGGGCATGACGTCCACCACGTTGGAGCGCCAGACCGGCAGGTGGAAGTGGAGCGCGGCGAGGCGGCCGGGCCGCCCGGTGGCCGCGGCGAACATCGACGGCAGGAGCGTGGACGTGTTGGTGGCGAAGATCGTCCGCTCGGGGCAGGCCGGATGGAGCTCCGCGAACACGCGGCCCTTGAGCGCCGGGTCCTCGGGCACGCACTCGATCACGAGGTCCGCATCGGGCGCGGCTGCGGCGGCGGTCGCGGCGGGGGTCATCCGGGAGAGGACGACCTCCAGGCCCGCGGCGTCGAGGAGCCCCGCCGACACGATCTCCCGCCCGTAGGCCCGGGCACGGTCGTGGAGGGTCGCGAGCGCGGCCGGGTCGGCGTCCGAGAGCGCCACCTCGCGGCCGAACAGCGCGCACTGGAACCCGATCTCCATGCCCATCGTCCCGGCACCCACGACCAGGACACGGCGAATCTCTGCGGTCACGACGGCGATCCCCCGTTCAGCGTGCGGTCAGGGAGGGTTCACGAACGGGCTTGGGTGACGACCCCGACGGCCGCTCCGGCGCCAGCTCGCGGGCGATCCCGGCTGCCCATGCCTCGATCTCCGGCCAGTCCCGCCAGTCGCCGTCCGGGAGGAACCGCCGCACGACCGTCCGCTCCACGACGCCCATCCCGGAGAAGTCGGCGGTGGCGCGGTCGAAGGCGCCCGCGAACACGCGGCAGTCGCGCGGGCCGAGCGTGGCCCGGACCGCGGCGACCTCCTTGGGATCCGGCTGCGGTGCGCCCACCGAGCGGTCTCCCAGCGGTCCGCTGCTGAACAGCCAGAGAGGGCAGGCCGCCAGCGCGGCGTGGTTGTCGGCCATGAAGGTCGCCGCCCCGGGCAGCCAGTGGCCCGCCTCGACGGCGCTCCCAAGGACGACGGCGTGGTACCCGATGAGCGTCGCCACGCCCGCCGCCTCCCGGACATCCACCGCGAGGCCGGCCGCCGCGAGCACCCCGCCGATCCGCTCCGCGATGCCCCTCGTCGATCCGAACCGGCTCGCGTACGCCACCAGGACCCCGTCCTGCACGGTCATGACCTCCCCTGCGATCTCCCCCAGCCCAGCGATGCTGGACCGCGGCCGCGACGACGGGAAGGGGCGATCGGCACGCGATCAGCCCGGAGCCGGGGCCCGACCGACCCCCGGGCGACGGCCCTGCATCAGTCGACAGCCGGTGGACGTTCGGGTGTCCCGCCCTCGACGGCCGCGAGCAGGGCGTCGATCGAGTAGGGCTTGGAGAGGAAGACCTCGCCGCCGAGCATGATCCCGCGGCGGGTGACGTCGTGCTCCGTGTACCCGGACGCGAGGACCACGCGGATCCCGGGGCGGGTACGCCGGAGCTCCTCGGCAAGCTGCGGCCCGCGGATCCCGGGCATCACCACGTCTGAGAGCAGGACGTCGATGGTGCCGCCGAAGCGGGCCGCGACCTCGAGGGCCTCCTGGCCCGAGGACGCGAGCAGCACGCGGTGCCCCGCGCCGGCCAGGCCCCGGCGCACGACCGCCCGGATCACGGCCTCGTCCTCGGCGACGAGCACCGTGAGCGCGGTCGTCCGTGCCCGCGGCGCGACGACGAACGCCGGGACGGGCCACGCGTCCTCGGCGGCCATCGGGACGTGGGCGGGCAGCCAGAGCTCGAACGTCGAGCCCTCGCCGGGGGCCGAATCGACCCGCACGTGGCCCGACGACTGGCGGACGAACCCGTCCACCACCGCGAGCCCCAGGCCCGTCCCGTGGCCGAACTCGCCGGTGGTGAAGAACGGCTCGAAGATGCGGCCCACGAGCTCGGGGGCCATGCCCGTCCCCGTGTCGCGGACCGAGACCACCACCCAGTCGCCCTCGGGGACGCGCTCGCCGTCGCCCGCGCGGACATCCACCCTGACCCGGATGTCGCCGCCGTCCGGCATCGCGTTGCGGGCGTTCACGACGAGGTTGATCACGGACTGCTGCAGGCCGCTCGCGTCGAGGAACGCGACGGCCGGGCCGTCGGGCATGGCCAGGCCCAGGCGGATGTCCTCGCCGATGAGCCGCCCGACCATGGGCGCGAGCTCCCTGACCAGCCTGGCCACGTCGACCGCCGCGGGCCGCAGCACGGACCGCCGCCCGAAGGCCAGCAGCTGGGCGGTCAGGCGCCTGGCGCGCTCGCCTGCCGCCGAGATCTCGCGCAGGTCGTCCTGGACCTGCGAGTCGGGTGGCAGGGCGTCCGAGACGAAGGACGCATAGCCCAGGATCGCGGTCAGGATGTTGTTGAAGTCGTGGGCCACGCCACCCGCCAGCTGGCCGATCGCCTCGAGCTTGGCCGACTGGGCGAGCTGCGCCTCGAGGCGGCGGACGTGGGTCACGTCGTGGTGGACGCCCATCACCATCGTCACCGTGCCGGCCCCATCCCGCACCGGCACCACCGACGAGATGAACGTGACGGTGGAGCCATCCCGGGCCCTGGCCGTGACCTCGCCGTTCCAGGGCCGGTCGCCGGGCGCGTCCGTGCCTCCGGGTGCCGTCCGCGGACCGGGGTCCAGCAGCTCCCGCGACCGGCGGCCGAGCGCCTCCTCGCGGGTGAACCCGGTCGTCCGTTCGAAGGCCGGGTTGACATAGGTGATCAGGTCGTCCGGGTCGGTGACGATGACGACCTCGCCGGACTGCTCGATCGACGCCGCGAGACGATCCCGCTCGGACGTCACGAGGAGGCGCTCCGCACGCTCCTCGTACTCCGGCGTGACGTCGACCATCATGCCGGCCATGTAGACCCGGCCGGCGTCGTCGGCGATCACCCGGAGACGGTCGCGGAACCAGCGGTAGGTGCCGTCGGCGACACGCCAGCGGTAGTCGTAGCGGTCCGAGAAGCCGGTCGCGATGGCCTCGTCCACGGCGCGCATGGTGACGGGACGGTCGTCCGGGTGGAGGTGGTCCTCCCAGAACTCGCGGATCCGGACCCAGTCCGAGGCTTCGTAGCCGGTGATCTCGCGGCTCGAAGGGGAGACGTAGGTCGCCCGCCAGTCGACGACGTCCGACTCCCACAGGACGCCCGGGAGGAGGCGGGCGAGGGCCGCGGCGGAGATGGCGGGCGGTTCATCCGGGAGGCCGTTGGACGGCGTCGCGTCGGGGCGACCACCCCCCGGATCCACCCGGCCGGAGGTGGAATCCATGGTGCGGCCATCATGGCGCATCCGTCGGCCGGACGCGGGCCGGTCCGGTGCGCTGCCCTACGCGAGGGCGGCCGCGATCGCCCGGATGTGCTCCGCCGTCGTGCCGCAGCAGCCGCCCACGATCGTGGCCCCGGCGTCGGCCGCGCGGCGCGCGTAGTCGGCCGCCTCGTCGGGCGTGCCCGGGTAGACGGTCGTTCCGTCGGCGCCGCGGACCGGGGCCCCGGCGTTGGCCTTGGCGATCACGTGGAGCCCGGGCGCGGCTCCGGCGAGGGCCGGGACCACGTCCAGCACCGACGAGAAGCCGTCACCACAGTTCGCCCCGACGCCCGTGACGCCATGCTCCGCGAGGGTCCCGGCGGCGGCGTCCGGCCGGTCGCCGAACATCGTCCGGCCGCGGCTGAAGACCATCGTGGCCACCACCGGCACCCCGGGCGCGCCCTCGCGGGCCCCATCGACGGCGGCGACCGCCTCGGTGAGGTCCATCATCGTCTCGACCCACAGGACGTCCACGCCGGCGGCCGCGAGCGCGGCGGCCTCCTCGGCATAGGCGGCCCGGACCGCGCCCGGGTCCAGGGTCCCGTACGGCATGAGCAGCCCGCCCGTGGGCCCCAGGCTCCCCGCGATCACCGCCCCGCACCTTCCGGCTCCCAGGGCGGCCTGCGCCGCGGTCACCGCAGCGCGGCAGACCTCGGCGCCGCGCCCCTCGAGCGGTGACCCGGCCAGCCGCAGGGCGTTTGCCCCGAAGCTTGACGTCAGCACGATCCTGGCGCCGGCCGCCACGTGCCCGCGGTGGACGGCCGCGACCGCCGCGGCGCCGGCATCGCCGAGCAGCCAGGCCTCCGGCGCCTCGCCGGCCGGGAGGCCGAGCCCGAACAGCGCCGTCCCCATGGCGCCGTCGGCGATGATCGGGCTCGCGAGGCCCACGGGGGAAGGCAGGGGCGTCATGCCCGAGAGGATCGGGTCGAGCGGCGGCCGCGTCAACGGGCCGACCGGCCCGGATCGCCGCTGCGCGGCCCCGGGGCGTGCGGGATCCCACGCACCGCACGACCGCCGGGCCACCGCGCCTACGCCAGCCCGTCCACCAGGTCCGCGATGGAGGCCACGATCTGCGACGGTCGGAACGGGTAGCGGTCCACGTCCTCCGCGCGGGTGGACCCGGTGAGCACGAGGACCGTGTGCATGCCGGCCTCGAGGCCGGACTTGATGTCCGTGTCCATGCGGTCGCCGATCACCGCGGCCTCCTCGGAGTGGGCGTCGAGCGCGTTGAGCGCGCTTCGCACCATGAGCGGGTTCGGCTTGCCGATGAAGTAGGGCTCGACGCCCGTCGCGCGGCTGATCAGCGCGGCCACGGCGCCGGTGGCAGGCACGGGACCGTCGGGAGTCGGGCCGCTCGGGTCCGGGTTGGTCGCCAGGAACCGGGCGCCGCCCAGGACGAGACGGATGGCGCGGGTCACGCGCTCGAAGCTGTAGGTGCGCGTCTCGCCCAGGACGACGTAGTCGGGGTCGCGCTCGGTGAGGGTGTAGCCGGCGTCGTGGAGGGCCGTGGTGAGCCCCGCCTCGCCGATGACGAACGCGGAGCCGCCGGGACGCTGCTTGCGGACGAACCTGGCGGTCGCCAGGGCGGAGGTCCAGATGTGGGCCTCCGGGACGTCCAGGCCGCTCGCCCGAAGGCGCGCCGAGAGGTCCCGCGGCGTGTAGATGCTGTTGTTGGTCATGACCATGTACCGCATGCCGACCTCGGCCACGCGCGCGACGAAGGCGGCGGCCCCCGGGATCGCGGTCTCCTCGTGGACCAGCACGCCGTCCATGTCGATCAGCCAGGATCGGATCTCGGGCGGGGTCATGCATCCTCCGGGTCGGGTCGTGGGCGACACCATCGTAGTCGGCGGTCACGCGGGTGTCGTGAACGGGGCGTCAGGGCCTGCGCACCGGAGGACGTCCGACTCTGGTCGTCGAAGCGGCCGGCACGAACCGTTGTCCAATGAACGAGTCGACCCGCGACAGTCCGCCGCCGTACGGACCCCGGATGATCAGGCTGCTGCCCGCGATGCATCGCGGCTTCGGGATCGTGAACCGGAGGTTCGCGGCGCCGGCCCTGCGCGCGGGATTCGGACCGCTGTTCGCGACGCCGGGCGGCGGCTCGATCCTGCTCCTGCGCACCCGGGGCCGGAAGAGCGGGCTGGTGCGCGAGGCGCCGCTCGGCTACGTGCTCCACGACGGCACGATCTATGTCTGCGCGGGCTTCGGGCGAGGAACGGCCTGGCTGGCGAACGTCGCGGCCGAACCGGAGGTCGAGGTGGTCCTCCCGGGCGCCCGCCTGGCGGGGACCGCCTCGGAGGTCCGCGACCGCGAGGAGTACGACACGGTCCTGCCCGAGCTGATCCGCGCCCTGGGGCTGGTCGGCCGGGCGACGGTCCCCGGCGCGCTCGCGCCGGACGCCGGCGGCACAGAACCCTGGTTCGGCACGCTGCCGTTGGTCCGGATCCGCGCGTCCTCGGTGCTCGGAGGCCCCTGGGATCCCGGTGGCCGGGGCTGGATCGCCGTGGCGGCCCTGGAGCTGGCGATCCTCGGTCTCGTCGCTGCCGCCGTCCGGAGGCGCCTCGCCACCCGTCGCTGATGGCGCGGGCAAAGCCACGAGCCGGCGGGACGGCGGGTCGCCCGTCCGTGCGATGCTGCCCGTCTTCGCCGTCCCCGAGGAGCCCCGCATGACCGAGCACCACGAGCACCAGCACACGCTTTCCTACCCGGACGCCATCGCGCAGTACCGCGCCGACAAGGACGCGTACTTCAAGACCGGCGCCGGCAGCCCCATCCCGGCCGCGGAGCGCGACGCCTTCGAAGGCATCCCCTACTTTCCCGTCGACGAGGGGCTCATCCTGGACGGCCTGGCCCTGGAGCCCTACACGGGTGACGAGCCGGTCCGGTTCGAGATCCCGACGACCGACGGGCGCCTCCGGCCGGCCGAGCGCGCGGGCGTCTTCCGCTTCCGGCTGCTCGATGCCGACTGCTCGCTGACGGCCTACCAGATGGCGAGCGCCGACGGCACCGTCCACGACTCGCTGTTCGTCCCGTTCCTCGACGGCACGACCGGCACCGAGTCCTACGGGGCCGGCCGCTACCTGGACCTCGACGCGGAGGAGGACGGCACCTGGACCCTGGACTTCAACGTGGCCTACCACCCGTCCTGCGTGTACGACCCGCGCTTCTCGTGCCCGCTGACGCCGGCCGAGAACCGCCTCCCGGTCCGGATCGAGGCCGGCGAGCGCCTCGCGGCGGACGCCGGGGCGCACTGACCGCCGGGCGGGGTGAGTCGCGGCAGACCGCCTCGGCGTAGCATCCGTCGCGTGGCAGACCTCGACGCGATCCGCGCCATCCTGGCCGGGGCCCGCGCGGCCGGCCGTCCGACCCTCCTCGAGCCGGAGGGCCTGGCGCTCCTCGCCGCGGCAGGGCTGGCGGTCCCGGGCTGGGCCTTCGTCGCGCACGGGACCGCCGTCGATGACACGCTCCTCGCCGCGTTTCCGGGTGAACGGGTCGTGGTCAAGGTGGTGGCCGCGGCGGTCCGGCACAAGACCGAGGTGGGCGGCGTGGCGATCGTGTCGCGAAACCCCGCCGCGGTGCGGGACGCGATGGCCGACATGCGTGCACGCCTCCCGGAGGCGCCCGACGGGTTCACCGTCTCGTCCTTCGTCCCCCATGACACCGGCCCCGGCGGCGAGCTCCTGCTGTCCCTGCGCTGGACCGACGACATGGGGGCGGTGGTGGCGGTCGGCGCCGGCGGGATCCTCACCGAGGCGCTCGCCGCGGACCTCCGTCCGGGCGCGGAGGTCGCGATCGTCTCCCCGTCCCTGACCCCGCCGGACAACCGTGAGCGGCTCGTGCATGCCCTCGCGGGCGCCACCGCCGTCCGCCTCGCCACCACCCCGCTCCGCGGCCAGCCCGCGCGCCTGCCCGCGGCCCGCCTCGCCGACGCCGTGGCCTGCGTCATGGCTCTCGCGCCGCTCTGCCCGGACGAGCTCACCGAGCTGGAGGTCAACCCGGCGGCGGTCACCCCCGACGGCCTCGTCGCGCTCGACGTGCTGGTCAGGCTCGGCGACGGGCCGCGCCCGGTCCGCGCCCCGCGGCCGCTCGCGAAGGTCGCGCGGCTGCTCGCTCCGCGGTCCATCGCCATCGTGGGGGTCTCGTCCCGCGGCGGGCCCGGGCGCGTCATCCTGGGCAACGTCCTGCGCGAGGGCTTCGACCCCGCCGCCGTGACCGTCATCAAGCCGGGCACCGACCGCATCGACGGGGTGCGCTGCGTGGCGAACCTCGCGAGCCTGCCCGGCAAGGTGGACCTCCTGGTCGTCGTGCTGCCCGCCGCCGCGACGCCTGCGTTCGTGGCGGAGGCGGTGGAGCGAGACCTCGCGGAGTCGCTCATCGTCATCCCCGGCGGCCTCGAGGAGAAGGAGGGCGGCGACGCGCTGGCGGCCCGCATGCGCGCATCGCTGGCCCAGGCGCGCACGAGCGATGACGGCGGCCCGGTCATCAACGGCGGCAACTGCCTGGGCATCCGGTCCCGGCCCGGCCGTTACGACACGCTGTTCATCCCTGCGATCAAGCTGCCGCCGGGCACGCGGCCCGCGCCCGTCGCGCTCGTGACGGGGAGCGGCGCGTTCGCGATCACCCGCCTGTCCCGCCTCGCGCCGCTGGACCCGCGCTACGTGATCACCATCGGCAACCAGATGGACCTCACGGCGGGCGACATCCTGGCTCACCTCGCCGGCGACCCCGAGGTCCGCGTCTTCGGGGTCTACGTGGAGGGCTTCACCCCCGGCGACGGCCTGCGCTTCATGGAGGCGGCGGCGCGGATCCGGGCATCGGGGCGGCGAGTGATCCTCTACCGCGCGGGGCGGACGGCGGCCGGTGCCAGCGCGTCGGCGAGCCACACGGCGGCCATCGCGGGCGACGCGACGGTCACCCGGGAGCTGGCGCGTGCGGCCGGGGTGACGGTCGCGGAGACGCCCGGAGCCTTCGACGACCTCGTGCGGACCTTCGCGCTCCTCGACGGCCGGCCGGCGGCGGGGCGCCGGCTCGGAGCGGCCAGCAACGCCGGCTCGGAGTGCGTGACGATCGCGGACCATGCCGCGCCGCTGGAGCTTGTGCCCTTCGCTCGGGGGACCGCCGCGCGGCTCCGCGCGATCCTGGAGCCGGCCGGGATCACGTCCGTCGTCGACGTCCACAACCCCCTCGACCTCACCCCCATCGCGGACGCGGCGGTGATCGACGCCGTGGCGCGCACGATCCTCGGCGCGGACGAGACGGACATGGGGATCCTGGGGATCGTGCCCATGACCGACACCATCGACACGCTGCCCCGGGGCCCCGTCCACGGCGAGGACCTGGATCGTCCTGACGGGCTGACGGCTCTGCTGGCGCGCCTCTGGGCGGAGACGGCCAAGCCGTGGCTGTGCGTCGTGGACGCGGGCTCGCTGTACACGCCCTTCGCGGAGCGGCTGGCCGAGGCCGGCATCCCGGTCCTGGCGACCGCCGACGCCGCGACCCGCGCCCTCGCCGCGTGGTGCGACGAGGGCTGAGCGGTCTCCGGAGGATCAGCCCCCGGTCGGCAGGTGCGTGTGGATGAACGTCGTGAATGGCGTGGTCATCGCGTGCAGGCCCGTGACCCGGATGTCGAGCCGCGGGTTCAACGCGTGGATGACACGCCCGCGGCCGATGTAGATCGCCGCGTGGCTGCCGTTCCCGTAGATCACCACGTCGCCGATGCTCGGGTTGGTCCGGCTGGTCAGGTGGTGGAGGCGCCCCCAATACAGCATCCCGCGCGCGGAGCTGCCGCCGCCGAGCTTCCTGGTCACGCCCGCCTTGCGGTACGAGTAGCGGACGAGGCCGGAGCAGTCGAAGACGTTGGGGCCCTGGCCGCCGGCGACGTACTGGTCACCGCGCTGGGCAAGCGCGATGCGCACGACACGCAGGGCCAGGTTGGGCCGGACGACCGCGGCGGGAGCGGGAGCGGGGGCGACGACCGAGGTGGGGGCGATGGCCGGCGCCGGGTCGACGGTGGAAACGGCGGCCGGATCGACGGTCGGCGTCGGGGCCAGGGTGGACGGGTCGGCAGTCGGCGCGGAGGAGGGATCGGGGATCGGACCCGTCGAGGGGGCCGCGGCATCGACCGGTGCCGGTGACGGGCTCTCGGACGTGGCGGTGGACGGATCGGGGACGGGCGCGGACGACGGGCCCGGGGACACCACGGCTGCGGGATCGGTGGCCGCGACGGGTGCGACGGCGGCGGTGGTGCCGGCGATGGCGATGAGCATGGACAGCGTGACGGCCCGGAGGCCCTGCGTGCGGTTGGGCAAGATGCTCCTCTCTGCCAGGACACGGCGTGCTGAACGCCATGGCGATGGGACATGCGCCGACCGACGCGGTTGAGAGAGGGCTGACCCGGGACACCCCGACCTGGGTGAGCGACGAGGCGACCGAACTGGGGTTCGGTCGCGCGGCAGGAGTCCTGCCGGACGGCGCTATGGAGTTGTGTGCTCCTGTCGGATATCCGTTTCGGGCGGCACCTTAGCAGCGATCCCGAAAGCGTGCGAATGCCATCGGTCACCATCGGACACCCACGTCGGCTCCGTTGCGCCCCGCGTCAGCGGCTCCGGGCGCCGGTCAGACCCTCAGGCCGCCGTCCCCTGCCGCCGCAGGTACTCCGCGGTGAGCGAACCCTCCGCGTCGAGGAGCCGGGCCGGCGTGCCCGAGAACACGAGGCGGCCACCCCGGCTGCCGCCCTCCGGCCCGAGGTCGATGATCCAGTCCGCGTTGCGGATCAGGTCGAGGTTGTGCTCGACCACGAGCACCGTGTTCCCGGCGTCGACGAGCCGGTCCAGCATCGCCAGCAGGTGGCTCGTGTCGGACATGTGGAGCCCGGTCGTGGGCTCGTCGAGGACGTAGATGTTCCCCGCCTTGTGCAGCTCGCTCGCGAGCTTGATCCGCTGGCACTCGCCCCCGGAAAGGGTGGAGAGGGGCTGGCCGAGGGTCAGGTACTCCAGGCCCACGTCGCGCATCGCGCGCAGCTTGCGGAGGATCTCGCGCTCGTCGAAGGCCTCGAGCGCCTCGGCCACCGTGAGGGCCAGCGCGTCGGCGATGGACCGCCCGTCCAGCCGGTACGCCAGCACCTCGTCGCGGAACCGGCGGCCCTCGCACGTCTCGCACGGCGCGCGCACGTCATCGAGGAACGCGAGGTCCAGGACCACGACCCCGGCGCCGGCGCACGTCCCGCAGGCACCGCGGGAGTTGAAGCTGAACAGGCCCGCGTCCACGCCGTTCGCCTTCGCGAACGCCTTGCGCAGGTCGTCCATGACGCCCGTATAGGTGGCGGGGTTGGAGCGCGGGCTCGTCCCCACGCCCGCCTGGTCGATGACGATGGCCTCGGGGTGCTCCGGCAGGAACGCGCCCTCCACCAGGGAGCTCTTGCCGGAGCCCGCGACGCCGGTGACCACCGTGAGCACGCCCGTCGGAACGTCCACGTCCACGCCGCGCAGGTTGTTCACCCGGGCGCCGCGGATCGGCAGCCACCCCGACGGCGTCCGGACCGGTGCCTTGAGCGGCATCGACCGGCCCAGGTACCGTCCGGTGAGCGTGTCGGCGTGGCGCAGGTCCGCGACGGAGCCCTCGAACACCACCC
>Ga0302291_10000207_pt1 | contig 16162 bp, 15 predicted proteins | sample III_Fen_N1_4_FD_194548 | JGI IMG/M metagenome (GOLD analysis project Ga0302291, IMG submission 194548) | Peat permafrost microbial communities from Stordalen Mire near Abisko, Sweden - III_Fen_N1_4 | ecosystem: Environmental > Terrestrial > Soil > Wetlands > Permafrost | place: Sweden: Abisko... | reverse complement strand
CTCCTCCTGCGCCCAGAGCAGCACCACGTCGCCTCCGGGCGCGACCAGCGTCTGGGTCGCCTCCAGCACGTCGACCTGGCCGGAGTCGGGTTGGGCCGTCGTGGTGGCGTGCCACCCCTGTCCTGCCGGCCGGTACCTTCCCCACATCCCGTAGCTGTTGTCCCAGCCGGCGAACATGTCACCGCGCGCGTTGAGCCCGGTCATGACGCCCGCCAGGCTGACGGTCGGGTCGGCCAGGGTCATGGGCGTCGTCCAGCGCCCCCCGGCCGTACGACGTACGGCGTCGACGCGGTCGCGCTTCCACAGGTAGGCCACGAGACAGGCTCCTGCCGGGTTCAGCGCCACGGACCACTGACGGACGTGCACCGACGAGGGCGTGACCGGCACGGGCGTCTTCCAGACGCCGGTGGTCGCGGGCCGCACAGCGACCCGCACCCGACCGCGGCCACCGAACACGATCGTCACGGCGCCGTGCCTGCCGACGCCCAGCTCACCCAGGGCACCCGTACCGACCCGCTCCGCCGGGCTCCAGACACCCGTCATGGAGCGTGACCGCACCTTGACCGCCGTGGGTCCCGACGCCGGAGAACGCTCGTAGGCCACCCAGGCCCTGCCGTTCGGAGCGAAGGCCGTGTGGGCGTTGCCCGCCGCGGCAGCGGGGGTCACGGCGTGCATGGAGCCCCATGGCCCACGGGTCGGCCGGTACACGGCCTGAATGCGGAACGGGATGTGACGCTCCGCACTGCCCCATTGCCACGTCACCAGGGTCGCTCCACCGGGGTGCACCGCCAGGTCGAGGTCGAGGGCGCCGTAGCGGCTCTCCCCGTCGGGATATCCGGGTGCCACCGCGTCGCGCGACAGGTGCACCGGACGTGTCCACGGCTTGCCCCAGGGTTTGCGTGCGGCCCACACACCGGTCGTGAACCCGGTGCGGTCACGGCACCAGGCCACGATCAGGTTCCCGGCGCGGTCGGTGCCTACGACAGGGCTGTACCCCGCGCCCAGCGTCACCGGTGCCAGCCACCTGCCGGCGGCGGTGCGCTGGGCCACCTTGACAGGTTCGGGCCAGCCTTTCTGGGACCCCCAGACGACGGTCGTGACACCGCGTGCGTCCACGGCCATGGACTGACCGTGGGGAGCCCGTTCGAACCCGTGGACCGATCCCCACGTCTCGGTGGCGGCGACGACCGCCGTCGCCGAGGGCGCGGCGGTCGCCGTGCTCGCGGCCACGACCTGACCGGTCACGGCCAACGCGGACGCGCTCACCCAGACTGCACACCATCGCACGGACATGACGAACCTCCCCGTGACAACCGTCCCCTGACGAGCTCCCTGTGACGGCGGCACGACCGCCACCACTGTCGATCCTCCACCGACGGGAACGATCAGTTCAGGGCTCATCGCCCTTCACCCGACAGGCAATTCGTCCCGGGTGAGCCCCGGGGCTGCGCCATCCGGCCCAGGAGGCTCGGGCCACGGACGCGCTCCGGTGCCGGCGTCGCCGACGGTCGCTGGACGGCTCCCGAGTGGTGACGCCGGGCGGGACAACCTCCTTCGCCACTCGGGACCGAGGTCCCTGTCCGCCTCGGCGCCGAGGGAGCAGCGTGAGGGGCAGGTGAGGAGGGGTCCCCGTGAGCGATCCGCTGAGCAAGGAACGCTACGACCAGCCACCCGGCGCCGGCCCGAGCAGCCCTGCCACGCCCGCACGACCGTGGCGGGAGGCGCGCGCCAGGCTCGATGGGCTCCCAGGCGGTCGGGGGCTCAACATCGCCCACGAGGCGGTGGACCGACACGTGCTCCACGGCGACGGCGGCCACACAGCACTGCGCTGCATCGACCTCGACGGCCACGTCGAGTCGTACTCCTACGAGCAGCTGCACGTCTCGACGAACCAGTTCGCGGAGGTGCTCCGCACGCTCGGCGTCGGGCCCGGTGAGACAGTCTTCACCCTGCTGGGCCGCGGGCTCGAGACCTACGTCGTGGCGCTCGGGACGCTGAAGCACGGCAGCGTCCTCTCGCCGCTGTTCGCCGCTTTCGGCCCCGAGCCGATCCGGCAGCGGCTCACCCTGGGCCACGGCCGGGTCCTGGTGACCACCGCCGAGCTGTACCGGCGCCGCATCCTGGGCATCCGGGAGCAGCTGCCCGAGCTGGCCGAGGTGCTGCTCATCGACGCCGACGACGTCCCTGGCACCCGGTCCTACCAGGGGCTCCTCGCCGCGGCGTCCGGACGCTACGAGATACCGCCGACCGACCCGGCGAGCGTCGCGCTGCTCCACTTCACGAGCGGGACGACCGGGGAACCCAAGGGCGCCCTCCACGTCCACGAGGCCGTGGTCGCCCATCTGGCAACCGGTACGTACGCCCTGGGCCTCGGCCCCGACGACGTGTTCTGGTGCACGGCCGACCCGGGCTGGGTGACCGGGATGTCGTACGGCGTCATCGCCCCGCTGGCCTGCGGCGCCACCGTGGTCTGCGACGCCGGCGAGTTCGACGCGCGACGCTGGTGCCAGGTGCTCCAGGACCAGCAGGTCACCGTCTGGTACACGGCACCGACTGCGCTCCGGATGTTCATGAGGGCCGGCCGGGACGTCGTACAGCCGTACGACCTCAGCCACCTGCGCCATGTGGCGAGCGTCGGCGAGCCGCTCAACGGGGAGGCCGTCGTCTGGGCCCAGGACGCCTTCGGCTGCCCGGTCCTCGACACCTGGTGGCAGACCGAGACCGGAGCGATCATGATCTGCAACCCGCCGGGCGAGACGGTGCGACCCGGCTCGATGGGTCGTCCGGTTCCGGGTGTCGAGGCCACGCTCCTCGAGCGCGGTGAGGACGGCCGAGCCCAGGTCGTCGACGGTCACGTGCGCCAGGTCGCTGCCGGAGAGACCGGGGAGCTGGCCCTGCGACCGGGGTGGCCGTCGATGTTCCGCGGCTATCTCGGCGACGACGCGCGCTACCGGGCGTGCTTCGCCGACGGTTGGTACCTGTGCGGCGACCTCGCACGACGGGACGACGACGGCTACTTCTGGTTCGTCGGCCGCGCCGACGACGTCATCAAGTCCGCCGGACACCTGATCGGCCCGTTCGAGGTCGAGAGCGCGTTGATGGAGCATCCCGCCGTGGCCGAGGCGGGGGTGATCGGCAAGCCGGACCCGATCGCCGGAGAGCTGGTCAAGGCGTTCGTCACGCTGCGCGACGGCTTCGAGCCCACGGACGACCTGCGCATGGAGCTGATCGCCTTCGGTCGCAGGCGACTGGGCTCCGTGGCCCCACGCGAGATCGCCTTCGACCAGCACCTGCCGCATACGCGCAGCGGCAAGGTCATGCGGAGGCTCCTGAAGGCTCGTGAGCTCGGGCTTCCCGAGGGTGACCTGTCGACTCTGGAGGGCGCGAGATGAGCCGGCGTAGGACGTCCGCCACGGGGACCACCGGAACCGGTGCGATGCCGACCCAGCACCGGTTCGAGCTGCTGCGACAGATGACCCGCATCCGGCTCTTCGAGGAGCGCTGCGTCGAGCTCTACAGCGCCACCAAGATCCGGGGGTTCCTGCACGTCGGCATCGGCGAGGAGGCCGTGGCCACCGGCGTACTGACGGTTCTCACTGCCGAGGACTCCATCGTCTCGACGTACCGCGAGCACGGTCACGCTCTCGTCCGCGGGCTGTCGATGGACTCGGTGATGGCCGAGATGTTCGGAAAGGTGACCGGGTGCAGCCGGGGGCGTGGCGGCTCGATGCACCTCTTCGACGTCGGGCACCGGTTCTACGGCGGCAACGCGATCGTCGGTGGAGGGATCCCGATGGCGGTCGGAATCGCACTCGCCGACCGGATGCGTCACCAGACCTCGGTCACGGCCTGCTTCTTCGGCGATGGCGCCTATGCCGAGGGCGAGTTTCACGAGAGCGCCAACCTGGCCGCCCTGTGGCGACTGCCGCTCCTGTTCTGCTGCGAGAACAACCTGTACGCGATGGGCACCGCCATCGAGCACGAGCAGGCGGAGACGGACCTCGCACTCCGTGCCGCTTCCTACGGCATGGCCTCGTGGTCGGTGGACGGCATGGACGTCGCCGCCGTCGAAGAGGCCACCCGGCATGCCGTCGAGCGGATCCGGGCCGGGGACGGGCCGTGCTTCCTCGAGCTGCGCACCTACCGGTTCCGCGCCCACTCCATGTACGACCCGGAGCTGTACCGCGACAAGGCGGAGGTCGGCCACTGGCGCGAGCGTGACCCGCTCGAGCTCCTCACCGCCGCGATGCGGGCCGACGGGGAGCTCGACGAGGACGCGTTCGAGGCGATGACCGCCGAGGCACGGGCCGAGGTGGATCGAGCGGTCGACACGGCGGAACAGGCTCCGTTCGAGCCGGTCGAGGACCTGACCCGCTTCGTCTACTCGGAGGCGGTCGGCCCCGGCCCGACCCGCGCAGGCGAGGAAGGAGCCGGGTCGTGAGCACCACGCTGGTGGAGACGACGTACCGCGAGGCCATGCGCGAGGCCATGCGCGAGGCCATGCAGCGCGATGAGCGCGTGTTCCTGATGGGCGAGGACGTCGGCGCGTACGGCGGGTGCTTCGCGGTGAGCCTCGGACTGCTCGAGGAGTTCGGTCCCGAGCGGATCCGGGACACGCCGCTGTCGGAGTCGGCGTTCGTGGGCGCCGGGATCGGCGCAGCGATCGCGGGGATGCGACCGATCGTCGAGATCATGACCGTCAACTTCAGCCTGCTGGCGCTCGACCAGATCATCAACAACGCCGCGACGCTCTCCCACATGTCCGGAGGTCAGGTGTCGGTTCCGGTCGTGATCCGGATGACGACGGGCGCCGGCCGCCAGCTCGCCGCGCAGCACTCGCACAGCCTGGAGGGGTGGTACGGCCACATCCCCGGGATCAAGCTGCTGGCACCGGCGACCGTCGAGGACGCCCGCGGCATGCTGTGGCCGGCACTCCAGGACCCCGACCCCGTGCTCATCTTCGAGCACGGCACGCTCTACCCCATGCCGGGTTCGCTGGCGCCGGACGCGGCACCCGTCGACATCAGCCGTGCCGCGGTGCGGCGCCCGGGCAAGGACGTGACCCTGCTGACGTACGGCGGCTCGCTCCCCAAGGTCATGGCCGCAGCGGAGGAGCTGGCCACGACCGGGATCGAGCCCGAGGTCGTCGACCTGAGGGTGCTGCGGCCCCTCGACGACGAGACGATCGTCGGGTCCGTACGCCGGACCCACCGCGCTGTCATCGTCGACGAGGGGTGGCGCACCGGCAGTCTGGCGGCAGAGATCACGACCAGGCTGGTCGAGCAGTGCTTCTTCGACCTCGACGGCCCGGTGCAACGCGTGTGCTCGGCGGAGGTGCCGATGCCGTACGCGAAGCATCTCGAGGAGGCGGCGCTTCCGCAGGTCGCGACGATCGTCGCCGCCGCCCGGCAGGTGGTCTCGGGATGAGCGACTTCACGATGCCGTCCCTCGGAGCCGACATGGACTCCGGGACGATCGTGGAGTGGCTGGTCAAGCCGGGCGACCACGTCCAGCGCGGTGCGCCGATGGCCGTCGTCGACACCGACAAGGCGGCGGTGGAGATCGAGACCTTCCAGAGCGGCGTGGTCGGTGACCTGCTGGTCGAGCCCGGTCAACGAGTCGACGTCGGTACTCCTCTCGCGACCATGCTGGCGGCAGGCGAGGCGCCGTCGGCCGCTCCGGTCTCGGTCGGGAAGGCGAAGCGGCCCCGTGCGAGGCGGGTGCCGCCCCCACGAGAGGCGGCGGCACCGGTCCCGCCGGCCGTCCCGCGAGAAGCCGAGGTAGCGGCAGCCGCTCCCCCGGCTCCGAGTCCGCCGTTGCGGCACCACGCCGCCGAGCTCGGCGTGGACCTCGCGTCCGTGACCGGGACCGGTACCCACGGACGGATCACGCGTCGTGACGTCGACGCCGCCGCGCACCGGCCCCGGGTCTCGCCGTACGCCCGCAGGCTCGCCGAGGAGCTCGGGGTCGACCTCGCGGCCGTCACCGGCACCGGGACCTCGGGCACCGTCCGGGCCGAGGACGTCCGCGCCGCTGCGCACGCGCGACCGGAGGTGCCGCCCGTGTCCACCGAGGCGCCCCGCTCGGACCGGGCCACCATCGCTGCCCTGATGAGCAGGTCGAAGCGGGAGATCCCGCACTACTACGTCGCGACGACAGTCGACATGCACACCGTGGTCAGCTGGCTCCGGGACACCAACCGCGACCGCAGCGTCGCAGAGCGGATCGTGCCGGCCGCCGCGCTGCTGCGTGCTGTTGCGCTGGCGGCTCGCCGGATGCCCCAGCTCAACGGCTTCTGGGTCGATGGTGTCTTCGTACCCGGCGAGGACGTTCACGTCGGGGTGGCGATCTCGGTGCGGCGCGGAGCGTTGGTGGCCCCGGCGCTGCGACATGCCGCCGACCTCGAGCTCCCGGTCCTGATGCAGGCGCTGCGGGACCTGGTAGGGCGTGCGCGCAGCGGAAGGCTCACCCGTGCCGAGCTGGCCGACCCGACGCTGACCGTCACCGACCTGGGTGACCAGGGGGTCGAGGAGGTGTTCGGAGTCATCCAGCCACCCCAGGTGGCGCTGGTGGGCATCGGCCGCCTGGTGGAGCGGCCCTGGGCGGTCGACGGGCTTCTCGGTGTGCGCCCGCTGGTGCGGCTCTCCCTGTCGGGCGACCACCGCGCCACGGACGGCTACACCGGCGCGAGGTTCCTGGCCACGATCGACGACCTGCTCCAACACCCGGAGGCACTATGACCATGACACCGGACCAGGCACGCAGCCTGGTCAGCAAGCAGATCCGCTTCATCGTTCCCGACGCGGACCTCGACGGGCTTCCACCCGATGCCGATCTGCGGCGGACGCTGGAGCTGGACTCGTTGGACTTCCTCGAGTTCGTGGAGCGGTTGAGCAAGGACGCCGGCGTACGGATCGACGAGGACGACTACCCCTCGCTCGCGACGATGGAGTCCTGCCAGGCGTTCCTGGCCGCTCGCACGGCGGCATCAGACTGACCCTGCCGGCGTGCCGCCCGGTCTCGACCGGGCGGGCGGCTCGCGGTGGTGAGGAGGCACCACGAGCACGGGCCTGCTGGCGAGCTCGAGGATGTGTCGTGTCTGAGGACCGACGTAGGGCTCACCGCTGATCGACCGGAACGAGCGCCCCACGATCACCAGGTCCGCCGGCCATTCCTCGGCCTCGTCGAGGACGGCCCGGGCGACCTCGCCCTGGCGCAGCCGCGTGCTGACCGATACTCCCTGGGCTCTTGCGAGGTCGGACACCCGAGCGAGGACCGACGCCGCGGAGCTCTCGCGGCGAGCGGCGAGATCCAGCTCGGTCGCGCCGGTCTGCAGCAGGGCATCGATCTCGTGGTCGGCCACGACGTGCATCACCCGCAGCTCCCCGCCGAAGCCGACCGCCAGCTCCACCCCCAGTCGGGCGGCGGCGAGTGCGTCCGGCGAGTCGTCGACGGCCAGCAGAATTCGTTCGATCACGACCCTGCGCCCCCCTTCGGAGCTGCGGCAAGGGCCCGCCGTGTCCGGATGCCGTCTTCTTGCTCGGACTGCTCGAGGACGAGCTCACGTTCCCGGAGGGCAGCCTGCAGCCACGGCACCCACCGCTTCTCCAGCGCCCGCAACCGACGCTTGGTGAGCGCGACCTCCAGCTCCAGGAGGCGCACCGCCTCCTCGGCGGCCCCGCACCGTGCTCCGGCGAGGAGCGCGACTCGGAAGGCCGTCGCCGCGGGTGCCAACGCGGCGTTGCCGTCGATGTGGTCGACGGTGCCCGACGTCGATGCCAGCTCGACGGTCGCCGGATAGGTCAGCCCCATCTCGGAGGCCCACGTCACGTTCACCTCCACGAGGCTCGGCGCCGCCGCCCCCCGAACGGCGTCCTGACCACCCAGCACGGCAGCCCGCAGCAACCAGGTGTCGGCCTCCCGGAACGCGGTCCGCCACTCGGCCCGGGCTCGCTCCGCGAGGATCCGCATCCGTTGCTGATCCTGGACGAGGAGGCGCAGCTTGCGATCGAGCTGGTCACGCCCACGCTCAGCCGTGCCGAGCCGGCGAGCCAACCACAGTCGGCCGGCGCGCCCGGGAGGGACCCGCCCTGGCGCCCTCACGCTCCCCACCCCCTCGAGGGGTGCTCCGCCCGCAGCCGGGGCGACAGCATGGTCAGCTCGCGGTCGGGGAGTCCGTTGACCACGTCCCAGCAACGGTCGAGGGTGTCGCTCATCTCGCGACTCTCGGCGCGTCCCTGCCCGACCAGGCGCTCCTCGAACTCGGCGCCGAGGGTCAGGTACCGCTGGTCGGTCGCGTTGAGCGCGCCGACACCCACGATCTCAGCCAGCTCGCTGGCCTGACGTGCTCGGGCCAGGGCCGCCAGCAGCTGTGCGGCCACGTCGAGGTGATCGTCACGCGTACGCCCCGCCCCCGCACCGCTCCTCATCAGTCGGGAGAGCGACGCGAGCGGGTCGACCGGCGGGTAGACGCCTCGCGCCTCGGCGTCACGGCTCAGCACCACCTGACCCTCGGTGATGTACCCGGTCAGATCCGGGACCGGATGGGTGATGTCGCCACCCGGCATGGTGAGGACGGGCAGCACGGTCACGGAGCCCGGCCTGCCGCGGATCCGTCCGCAGCGTTCGTAGATCGTCGCGAGGTCGCTGTAGAGGTAGCCCGGGTAGGCGCGCCGGCCGGGGACCTCCCCGCGGGCCGACGACACTTCACGCAGCGCCTCGGCGTAGCTCGTCATGTCGGCGAGCAGCACCAGCACGTGCCGGCCGAGCTCGAAGGCGAGATGCTCGGCCACGGTGAGGGCGATCCGGGGCGTGATGATCCGCTCGATGACCGGATCGTCCGCCGTGTTGAGCAGGAGCAGGAGCTCCTCCGCCGCCGACCGTTCCTCGAGCCTCGACCGCACACTCTCGGCGTCACCATGGGTCAGTCCCATGGCCGCGAACACCACGCTGAAAGGCTCGTCTCCGGTTCGGGCCTGAGCTGCGATCTGCGCAGCGAGCTCCAGATGCGGGAGTCCCGCCACCGAGAAGATCGGGAGCTTCTGCCCCCGGACGAGCGTGGTCAGCGCATCGATGACGGACACACCGGTCTGGACGGGGTCCTCCGGCGGCTCGCGATGGCTCGGGTTGAGCGGGTACCCGGCGACGGGCACCGTCGTGGTCCCCATCACCGGTGGCCCTCCGTCGATCGGCTCGCCACGGCCGTTGCACACGCGTCCCAGCCAGCCGGGCCCGACCGGGATCTCCAGCGGCCTGCCGGTGAACGCGATCCGGGTGGTCCGCGGGGTCAGGCTCTCGGTCCCCTCGAGCACCTGGACGACCGCCAGGTCACCATCCACCTCCAGGACCAGGCCGTGCCGGACGTCCGCGTCAGGGTCAGCGGACGAACGAATGACCGCGAACTCATCCCACCCCACGCCCGCCACCCCGCGGACCACGAGCAAGGGGCCCCGGAGCTCGTCTGCCCCGACGTACTCGATGGGCAACCGCGGTGGCAGGGGCGACCCGACGCGTTCGCCCGTCATCTCAGCAGCCTCAGGGAGTCGACGAGCCCACGACACCGCGCCGCGACGGGCTCGGCGCCGTCGGGAGGGGTCTCGTGGGCAGCCCGCAGGAGTGGCGAGAAGTCGAGCTCCTCGATCTCCGAGGCGATGATCCCGCGCTCGACCATGGCGTCACACTCGTCAACGACCGCGAGCACGCCGTCCAGCAAGGCAGCCGTCTTGGCGGTCGTGCTGTAGGCGTCGTTCGCGGAGAGGGCGCTCTGTTGGAGTACCCCTTCGCGTAGCAGGCGCCCGGCCAGGAGTACGACGCGTTCGTGGCCGGGAAGGGAACCCGCTCCGATGAGCTCGGCGAGATCGGTCAGCCGGTCCGCCTCGGCCAGGAGGGCCACGGTCCTGGCTCGGCGTCGCGCCCACTCCGGATCGCCGTTGCGAGCGTGCCACAGCCCGATCTGCTCGACGTCCCTCGAGAACGAGCCGGCCCAGCCGACGGCGGGATAGTGGCGGGCATAGGCCAGGTCGCGGTCCAGGTTCCACAGCGACCGTACGAAGCGCTCGGTCAAGGCCGTCACCGGCTCGGTGGTGTCGCCACCGGGCGGGGACACGGCCCCGATGATCGTCACCGACGCGGAGTCACCACCGAGGGTGACGACCCGGCCCGCGCGCTCGTAGAAGGCCGCCAGCGCGGACGCGAGCGAGGCGGGGTAACCCTCCTCGGCCGGCAGTGCCCCCGAGCGCGAGGACAGCTCTCGGAGGGCCTCGGCCCAGCGTGAGGTGGAGTCGGCGATGACGACGGCGTGGTAGCCCATGTCGCGGAAGTACTCGGCGACGGTGATCCCGGTGTAGATACTGGTCTCGCGCGCCATCATCGGCATGTTCGAGGTGTTCGCGATGATGACGGTCCGTTCGGACAGGGGGCGACCGGTCCTGGCGTCGCTGAGGCCGGCCAGCTCCTTGAGGATCTCCGCCATCTCGTTGCCGCGCTCCCCACAGCCGACGTAGACGATGACGTCGGCCGCGCACCGCATCGCGATCTGCTGCAGCAGGATCGTCTTGCCGGTGCCGAACCCGCCTGGGACCGCGGCGCTGCTCCCTCTGGTCACCGGGAACACCGCGTCGAGCACCCGCTGCCCGGTCACCAGGGGCTCGTCCGCCGCGTTCCGTGCGCGGACCGGCCGTGGTCGGCGTACGGGCCAGTCGTGGAAGAGCCGGATCGGCTGCGCGCCAACGGTCGCGATCACCGCGTCGGGGCCGTGGGTCCGACCGACTGTCAGGTCCTTGACGACGCCGTTGACCCCGGGCGGGACGAGGACGCGATGCTCGACCCCGCCGGCTCCGGCGACGGTTCCCAGGACGCTCCCCTCGGTGACGACCGCACCGTCGGCGACCTGAGTGGACCAGTCCCAGCCGGCTCCCGATCCCGGTCGCTGGGCGGCCGGGGAGAGCCATGTCGGCGCGGTGCTCAGGGGCCGTAGCAAACCGTCGAACACCCCTCCGAGCAGGCCCGGCCCCAACCGCGCCGACAGGGGCCGACCCTGGGCGGCCACGGGCGCCCCGGCGGTCAGGCCGCCGGTGTACTCGTAGGACTGGATCGAGGTCACGCGTCCGCGGATCGCCACGACCTCCCCGGGAAGGGACAGCTGTCCGAGGGAGACCAGCTCCGACATGGCGACGTCCTCCAGTCCGTCGGCCTCGACCAGCGGACCGCTCACCCGAAGGACCCGGCCGTCCGCCCGCACATCGTCCCCTCCAGGGGTCAGGTCTGTGTCCACAACGACTCCAGATCGAGGCTCGTGAGGGCCAGGTCGACCAAGGCATCGACCGAGGCGTCGATGACTCGGCCGTCACCCGCCTCGCCGACGAGGCCACCCGCGGGGTGGTCGCGGATCACCGCCTGGGCGCCGAGCCGGTGATGCAGGACCGCCGTCAACCTCGCCCGCGCGGCAGGTTCCTCGACCAGCTCACGGACAGCCGTCACCGCCTGCTGACGCAGGTCGTCGTACGCCGACCGCTGCGCGGCGAGCACCACGCGCCTGGCCTCCCGCTGGACGCGTGCCCGCTCGGCCGACAACCGCAGGGCACCGTCCGCCTCGCCGCGCGTCCGTGCCTCCTGCAGCACGCGGTCGCGTTGCCGGCGCGCCGCTTCCAGCAGTTCCCGACCCTCTGCCTCCGAGGACTCAGTGCGTGCGCGCGCCTCGGACTCAGCCAGGGTCAGCAGGGCCGTGCGCAACGGCGCCAAGGCAGTGTGTGTCCGTTCGGCGAGCCCGCTCATGGCGGCATCACGACCGTGAGGGGCCCCCGGTAGCGCGACGGGGGCAGCTGGTCCAGTGCCTCGGCCGCCGCGGGAGTGAGGATGACGATCGCGACGGTCTCGGGCAATGCCTGCCACACCGCCTGCACCTGGGCCGAGCCGTGAGCCGGGTAGACCCGCGCACCCGCGAGCGCGAAGCCCGCGACGACAGGTTGCTCTCCGATGACGGCGATCTCGCTCATGTCATGCCTTGCCGATGAGGATGATCGAGACGATCAGCCCGTAGATCGCAATGCCTTCGGCGAGCCCGACGATCACCATCGCCCGCCCGAACAGCTCGGGGCGCTCGCTGATCGCGGCGAGGGCGGCCGACCCGGTGTACGCCACGGCGATGGCCGCGCCGATCGACGACCCCGCCACGGCGATCGCAGCGCCGATCAGGGCTGACCCGTTCACGGCCCCGGTCACCGACGCCGCTGCCGCTGCATGTGGTGCCGCCGTCGACGGCCCGGCCGTGAACGCCATCGCTACCAGGACGAGCGCCGCCAGCAACGCGACACCGTCCACGGCGAGCACCACACGCAGCGCCATCCTCTGATGACGACGCAGGCACCACGCTGTCACCGAACCGACCACCACGAGTACGGGTAGGACCATCGTCCAGATCATCATGATGCCTCCGTCGGTTCGAACGGGATGTGCCAGGGCCGGAACGGTCGACCCTCGCCGTCGAAGATGCGCGAGAAGAGCTCGTAGTACTCCAGCCGGAGCGCCTGGATCGCGGCGACCAGACCTTCCAGACCGAAGGAGACTGCGGTGCCGGCCACGAACACTGCGACGCCGGCGACCGCCCCCAGGGGACCGCGGTCCCACAGGGCCGTGGTCGCCTGCCAGATCACGAGGCCGAGTGCCGCATGCGTCAGGCCGAACGCCGCGAGGCGCGCGAAGCTGACGAGGTTGGAGCAGATCCGCATCACGAGGTCGAAGAGCTCGATGGCGGCCTGTGCCGCGCCGGCTGCGCCGCCACCGGCCGACAGCAGCAGCCCTGCGAAGGCGAGCCCCAGGCCGACGGCTGTGAGCACCACGGCGCCGAGGAGGAGCAGGCCGTCATCGAGGTAGATGGCTCCGGCCAACAGTCCCAGGCCGAGGAAGACGGTCACCCCGGCGATCCCGGTCGGGGCATACAGTGCCAACCGCCAGCCCCCTTCGCGGAACCGGTTCACGGTTCCCAGCCCGTACGCGACGGTGAGGAACAGGGCACCGACTCCCACCGCAGCGACGAGAAGCGTGACCGGATGGTCCAGCGGCGCCAACCACAGGACCGGGATGACACCGGTCGGCCCGAAGAACTCGCCGTACAGCGCCCCGAACACCATGCTGGCAGCTCCTGCTCCGGCCATGAACAACCATCCCGGCCGTAGTCCGGCCAGTCGCGTCGGCCGCCCGACCCGGAGCGCGAGCGCCAGGCAGAGGAGCAGCGCACCCTCGCCCACGTCGGCGAACATCATCCCGAACATCAGCACGTAGGCGAGCCCAGCGATCACCGACGGGTTCAGGTCCACATAGGGAACCGTCGCGTAGGTGTCCACCAACGGCGCGAACTCCCGCGCCACACCGGTGGTCGGCAGCTGTGTCGGAGGCTCCGAACCAGCCGGGCGAGCCAGCGGAACCACCACACCGTCCACGTCGGCGAGCCGGGCGGTCAGCGCGGGCAGAGCCGCCGTGGGCGTCCATCCGGCCAGTGCCGCCACGCGGCCGCGTCGCACCGTCCGCGCCGCTCGCTCCTCGAGCTGCGCCTCACCGGCGAGGAGGTCGACGCGACCGTCCCGCTCCCACACGTCGAGGTCGGGTGCGGTCCGCGCCAGCGCCGCCGGGGTCGCCGAACCGGCGGACGATCGCTGAAGGGCGGCGGCGGCCGGTGTCGGTCGTACGACGGCGTCCACGTCGGGTCCCGGGTCGTCGAGCTCGACGGTGCCCTGGTCGGCGACGACGGCAAGCAGGTCTCTCAGCCGCACCTGCGGAGACATCAGGGCGACCCGCTCCATTCCCACCGGGTGCAGGGCCTCACGCCACCGCATCCCACACCTCCCACGGTCCGCCGCCGCGTGCCGCCAGCTCGAGCGCGGCACGGACCCGCCAGGCGTCCACCGCGAGGAGCGCGACCGCACCGACCATCACCTCAGGACCGCTCGTCGGGCGCCGGACCAGGGCGAAGGCATCGCGCTCGACCCGCGCCCACCACCGACCCTCCGCCTGCCAGAGGTCGTCGGGATCGTGCATCCCGGCGAGTGCCCAGCGAGACTGCGCAGGCACCAGTCCTGCCAGCTCGGGCAGCGACCCGGCCCGGAGTGCCCGCTCTCCGACGACCCTGACCGCCGACCTGCGCGCGGCGGCCGGGAGGTCCCGTCGGTCGCGGACCACCTCGCGTGCCACCAGCAAGGCCGTCGCCCCGCCGGCCCAGGCGGCCGCCACGGGCACGGCCGCGATGACCCGGTCCGAGAGGGACGTCTGAAGCATCAGCCCGATGTCCCGCGGCGTGCCTCCCGACGGGTCGCCCCACAACGACGTGGTGAGGACCGACCTGACCTCCTCCACGCTGCTGGCGCGCGCGAGGCGCGGCCACGCGGTCGAGAGCCCGCCCAGGCGGTAGGGAGGCTCCACCGGAGCGCCCTCCAGGTGCCGGAGATGATCACGGATGTTCGCCACCTCCAGGACCGCCGCCACCGCTCTCAGGATCGCGACCCCCTGCCGGGGCGCCCATCCAGCCAGGACGCGGACGTTCCACAACGTCGCCTCGACCACGGCACGCTGAGCCCCCGCAAGGTCGCGGGTGCTGCCGAGACCGGGCCCGTAGGCCGTCCGCGAGAGCATCGTCAACGCGTCGTCGAGCGACGGCGTGCCAGCCAGTCCGCGCGCGCCCACCACCCCCAGGCGACGGTTCGTCATCGCCCGTGCGCGCACACTGACCCCGACCCATCCGGCACTCATGCGGCACCCCGTCCCTCGCCGGAGGGCAGATCTAACACGGTGCGTACGAAGGCCACGACGCGTGCCACGTGGTCGGGAAGGCGCGCGGCCGCTCGTCGTCCCAGCTCCTGCGCCTCGCTCTCGGCATGGGCCCGGATGGATCCGAGCTCCGTCTCGCCGGAGCTCTGGGTCGCCGCTGCCGAGGCGGCCCGCTCGACGACAGCCTCGTCCCTGGCCCCCTCGACGAGGGCGTGCGCCGAGTCGCTCACCCGGCCATGACGAGCGACAGCCTCGCTGCGCGCGGTCTCCACGAGCGCGTCGCACGCCGCTTCGGTGTCGGCGAGCTGCGCGAACAACGGGGCCAGCTCTGCCGACAGGTCGGCGCCGCGATCCACCGGGACACCCGCCGTACCCGCTGCGCCCGGTGAGCCCGCGGGCCGGAAGCGGTAGAGGATGTCCCTGACTCTCGCCATGCGCTGTCCCCTCAGATCCCTGTCCTGCTCACCAGCATCACGGCTCCGACAGGGGCACACCAGGGACCAAGGCCACGATCCCGGGACACGTCCTCGCACGCACCGGGCGCGGTCATGGGGTGTGTGAGGTGGTACGCCAGCCCAGCAGGGACAGGTGGACGGCACGACCCAGCTCGAGCTCGGTGACGACACCGACCGGGTGGTTCATGTCTTCCACGACGGCGATCCCCCGGTGCGGCCTGATCCGCGCGGCTATCTCGGCCGCACTGGTCTCCGGAGTGACGAGGACCGGGGGCACATGTCGGGCCGCCAGGCTTGCGAGCCGGATGTCGGCGCGATGCGCGGCGGGGACGCTGTCCAGGTCGGCCAGGCCACAGATCCCGTTCGTGTGGCCGGTGATATCCACGATCGGGAACACACCCGCGGCGACCCGGTTCGGCGACAGGTGCTCGACGAGCTGCTCCACGGTCCACCAGGCCGGAGCGACGACCTGGACGGGCGTCATCACGTCGACGGCCACCAGGTCGGCGAGGTGCTCGTCCGCCGCGGCGGCCCGCTCGGCACTCGCACCGCTGACGATGAACCAGCCCACCAGGGCCAGCCACAGGCCTGCGGCCTCTCCCGCGATCGCCATCAGGACGCCCCACACGATCAGGAGGTAGCCCAGCACCCTGCCCGACTGCGCTGCGCGCTCAGCGGCCCGGTCGCGGTCCTGGCAACGCCACCACAGGAATGCCCGGAGGAGCCGACCGCCGTCGAGCGGCGCCCCGGGAAGCAGGTTGAACACCGCCAGCAGCACGCTCACCGAGGCGAGCCAGACGAGGGCCGTCCCCACCAGACCCGAGGTACCCACCAACACCGCCAGGAGGCCGCTGACCAGGCCGAAGCCGAGGCTCGTCACCGGGCCGGCCACCGCGATCAGCGCATCCGCGCGCGCGGTCGGGCTGGCACCACCGAGCTGCGTGACCCCG
>Ga0302291_10000205_pt1 | contig 16184 bp, 14 predicted proteins | sample III_Fen_N1_4_FD_194548 | JGI IMG/M metagenome (GOLD analysis project Ga0302291, IMG submission 194548) | Peat permafrost microbial communities from Stordalen Mire near Abisko, Sweden - III_Fen_N1_4 | ecosystem: Environmental > Terrestrial > Soil > Wetlands > Permafrost | place: Sweden: Abisko... | reverse complement strand
ATGCTCGACGCCACCCGCATGGTCGAGAACGCGCTGTTCATCCAGGAGCGCGAGGAGGGCTACGCGGACAAGACGATCGCGCAGATCCTGCTCGAGTTCTGCTCGTACACGGACGGCGCCTGGATGTCCGCCAAGAAGGACAACCTCGTCAACATCGGCGGCTGGCTCGCGGTCAACGACTGGGACACCTTCGAGGAGCTGCGCAACCTCGTGGTGGTGTTCGAGGGGCTCCACACCTACGGGGGGCTCGCCGGGCGCGACATGGAGGCGCTCGCGATCGGCATCGAGGAGGCGGTCCAGGACGACCACGTCAGGTCGCGCGTGGGCCAGGTGCGATACCTCGGCGAGCTGCTGGAGGAGTGGGACATCCCCATCGTGCGCCCCATCGGCGGGCACGCGATCTTCCTCGACGCCAAGCGGTTCTACCCGCACCTCGCCCAGGACGTGTTCCCGGGCCAGACGCTGGCCGCCTACCTCTATCTCGACTCCGGCATCCGCTCGATGGAGCGCGGCATCGTGTCCGCCGGACGCGACCCGAAGACGGGGGACCACAAGCGCCCGAAGCTGGAGCTGACCCGGCTCACGATCCCGCGCCGCGTCTACACCCAGGCACACATGGACGTCGTGGCGGAGTCCGTGAAGGCCTGCTACGACGCCCGCGACGAGGCGAAGGGTCTCGAGATGGTCTACGAGCCGAAGTACCTGCGCTTCTTCCAGGCGCGCTTCAAGCCCCTCTGAGCGGCGCCGGGAGCCGGCCGCCGGGCCACCGGCCCTGTTAGCATCGCCGCGATGCGCCGACCGCCGCTCCCGTCGTTCATCGCGGACCTCACGTCCGACCGCGTCGCGGCCAGCGCGCTGCTCGCGAGCTTCTTCGCGTTGCTCGCCGCGGGCCTCGATCCCAAGGTCATGGCTCCCATGGCAACGACCACCCAGGCCGCGATCCGCGCGCGCCCGGAGATCGAGGGGTTCGTCCTCCTGATCTCGGTCGGCACCGCGATCATGCTCCTCGTCGGCGGTGCCGTCGGCGACACCACCCGGACGCGCCCGATCATCATGGGCGGCCTGGCAGTGTCGCTCGTCAGCGCGGTCGCCGCGCTGCTGCTGGTCAACACGGGCCTCCCGTTCCAGCTCGTCCGGATCGCCGGGATCGCCTCCGCTGCGATCGTGATGCCGGCTTCGCTGGCGATGGCGGCCACCTCCTACACGGGGATCCCCCGGGCGACGGCCATCGGCATCGCCTATGCCGGCTACGGGGCCGGCCAGGGCATCTCGCCCACGCTGGTCGCCCTCATCCCGGGCCACCCGGGGCCGGCCTTCGTCGCGTCGATCGTCGGCTGCGCCCTCGCGCTGTGGATCGTGCGCGGCCGGATCCCGGACCTCCCCCGGCCGACGACCCGCGCGGAGCGGCGCACCGTCCTCGGGACGGCGCTCTGGGCGTCCGGGGTCGTGCTGGTCGCCACGTCCATCCTGTGGTTCGGCGGCGGCCTGACGAACCCCCTGCGGCTGACGCTGCTCGGGGCTGGGATCGTCCTCGTCGTCGTCTTCTTCGCCTGGGAGCGCTGGCGCAGCGAGAGCCACGCCGACGACGTCAGGGTGGACCGGCGCCCGGTGACGATCGCGCTCTTCGTGGGGCTGGTCATCGCCGTCGCCCAGGTCGTGCCGATGTCGCAGCTGCCGCTCTACTTCGGTGTCGCGATGCAGTACGGACCGATCGTCGGGATCGCGGCGCTCGCCCCGCTGTTCGCGGGGCTCGTCCTGGCGGGACCGGTCGCCGGCTTCCTGCTGGCGCGCTACCAGCCGCGGACCCTGGTGCTGTTCGGGATGCTGGCCGTAGGCCTCGGCGACGTCCTGGTCGCCGTCCTCATCGGGCCGCAGACCCCGTACCTCGTGTTCATCGTGCCGCTGCTCCTCGTCGGCGGGGGCTTCGTGGTCGCCACCACCGTGCGGACGGCGATCATCTTCTCGGCGGTTCCGCGGGGCCTCCCGGCGACGGCCGCGGCCCTCAACGAGGCCTCGATCGAGGTCGGGACGCGCGCGGGGATCGTGGTGGTCACCGCCGTCCTCGCCCAGGTCTCGATCATGGCCTACACGGCGTCGCTGACTGGATCGCCGGCGGAGATCGAGAGCGCGCTGGCGCCGTTCCGCGACGTGCTGGTCGCCCTGGGCACGCCGTCCTTCGCGCAGCTCGCCCGCGCCATCCAGCCGGCCGACCTCGCGCAGTACAAGGAGGCCTACCTGACCGGGATCCGCGTCGCGATGCTGGGCGCCGGGGTCCTGACGCTGCTCGGGGCGGGGATCGCCTGGGCAACCCTGGGCCGTCGCAACCCGCTCCAGACCGTGTACGAGCACCGCGAGGAGCGGGCCGCCGCGGGCTGAGCGGGCCGGCCGCTCGCTGGACGGCGGAGCACGCGACGCGCTGCGCGCCGGTCGTACCCCCCCACCGGACCCCCCGACCGGGCCGGCCCGCCTGCCTGGAAGTCGGGCCGTTGGTCAGTTGACCGCGCCGTCGGGTCACGCCCACGCTCCGGTCAGGGGAGCGCCATCGGACGGGGTTCGGGCATGGGACGACACCGGGTGATCCGCGCGGGTGCGGCGCTGCTGGCCGCCGGCGCGTCCGCGGCCGGGTACGCGGCGGCCACCACCGACGACATGATGGTGGGCGGTGGCATCGCGGCCGTCGCGTTCGCGCTCGCGGGCCTGGCGGGCATCGCCGTCGTCATCGCGAACGTGGTGCCCGGGTGGTCCGAGAGCGGGCGGCCCGTCGCGGCGACCGCGGGCATCCTCCTCGCCGCGTCGGCGATCCTGCTCGTCCCGTTCACGGCCGCCCGTTCGCTGTGCGCCTGCACGAAGGTCCCGGAGGACCAGCTGCCGGCGGCGTCAACAGTGGCCGGCCTTGCGCCCCACGACCTGCTGCTCGGGGCCGCCATCGCCGTTCCGCTGCTGCTGCTCGCGGCGGCGAACCTGGGCCGCGGGCGCCACGCCAGGACGGAACATGACCAGGAGCACTTCACGCAGGAGGCGAGCTAGGGCCATGGACGGCGAGCAGGTCGTGGGGGTCATCCCGGCCGCGCAGACGAAGGTGTCGTTCCTGTCGTCGAAGACGGTCGCGCTCGTCTTCACGACCCATCGCCTGATCCTCGCGGAGGGGACCAGGGAGCTGGTCTCGGCCGAGGTCGCGCGCGCCCGCGAGGTCGCGAAGGCCGGCGGCAAGAACGTGTTCGGCCAGGTCGGCGCGCAGCTCAAGGCCGGGTCGTCCTGGGGCCTCCAGTTCGCCGGCGCGGACCCGGACGTCGTTCTCGCCCAGGTGCCGGGGAATGTCGCGTACACACCGGCGGACATCCGCGAGCTCAAGGTGGAGCGCAAGACGCGGACCGTCGGCGGGGACGACGGAGTGGACGCCGTCTACCTCAAGGTGACGCTGGAGACGCGCGACGGGAAGCGGACGTTCGAGACGGGCTCCGAGACGCCGCCGGTCGATGAGGCGCGGCGCATGGTCGCCTGGTTCATGGGCCCGCGCTAGGCGAGGGCGTGCCGCGTCGCCGGGCCCCGCACGGGTGCTAGACCCGGACCGCGATCCCGAGGTGCGCCGCGAGCAATGGCGCCAGGTCCAGGAGCTGGCCCGCGCCGATGGTCGCGCCTCGCAGCCCGGCGATCCCGCGCACGACCCCCAGCCGCGCCGCGGCCAGGTCCACGTCGGCCAGCCGCGAGCCCTCCACGGACAGGTCGTCGATGGTGCTGTTCGTCACCCGGACCGACCGCAGCTCGGCGTTGCCGAGGTCCAGCTCGCCGATCGCGCAGTCCTCGAGCACGACGTCCGTGAGCCGTGCGCCGCGCAGGTCCACCAGGTTCGCCTTGACCCCCCGCAGGCGGACGAGATCCCAGGTGCTCCCGGAAGCCAGGAGCGCCCCGACGCGCGCGTCCGCGAGCAGCGAGTCGCGCCACGACGAGTCGCGCGCGTCGAGGCTCGCGGCGCCGAAGTCCGCGACCCGGCACGCCGTGAACCGCGCGCGGTCCAGGCGGATCCCGTCCAGCCCGCAGCGCTCCAGGCGGCAGCCAAGGAAGGTCGCGCCAACCGCTGTCGCGTCCGCGAGGTCGAGCCCGACGAGATCGACGGCCTCGTAGTCGGCGCCGTCGAGCAGGCCGGTCCCGGCGAAGGGGACGAGCCGCGACAGGTCGATCTCGACGGGTGGCTCGTGGCGGCGGGCCTTGGGGGCGGGCATCGACACCATCGTACGTGGCTGACCGCGTCGAGACGGCCTGCTCGCCCCAAGCCTTGACATCGGTCACGGAAGCGCCGGTAATGCGGGCTTGGAACGGGATCGCCTCGGGCGGTGTACCAGCAACGATCACCCGTCCTGGAGAGACCGATGCGCCCGACAACCCGACCCCTCGCCGCCATCCTCGTGGCCGGCGTGCTCCTCGCCTGCCTCGCCGTGCCCGTCCTGGCCAAGGAGTTCCTCCAGGCGCACCTCGACGCGCCGATCGCCATGGACACGCCGCCGGGGACCGAGATCCTCGTCGGCGTCACCGTGGACGACGGATCGAATGGCCCCGTGGAGGGCTCGCCGATCCAGCTGGTCCTCACCGGCCGCGACGGCTCCACGACCCGCGCCGCCGGCGCGGCGGACGGGATTGCCGGGCACTACGTCATGCGCATCGTCATCCCGGCCGGCGGCGCGCGTGACGCCCAGGTGGTCATGCACGGCACGTCCGACCTGCCGATCACGCTGACGGAGGACCCCTTCACGTTCGGAGGCGTGACGGCCCGGACGGCGCAGGTCGCCCCGCCGCTCGCCCCGCCGATGACGCCGTACCCACGCCCGAGCGTCGACGCAGCCGCGCCCGTCGCGAGCGTCCCCACACCGGCCCCCGTCCCAGGGCCCGCCGGGCAATCGCCCCTCCTGGCCGTCGGCCTCGTCGCGGTCATCGCGGGCCTGGGCCTCGGCGTCCTCGCGCTCGTGCGCCGGTCCAGGGGCACCCGCCGGCCGAGCACCGCGGGCCGGTCGCCGGGCGCCTGACAGGCCGGACGCCGCGTGACGGCCTGGGCCCCGGGCGAGGTCGCCGCCGATGAGGCGCGGCTGGTCCGGCGTGCCCGTGACGGTGACGCCGACGCCTACGGGGAGCTCGTGACCATGCACCAGGCCGCCGCGTTCCGGGTCGCGTACCTCCTCCTGGGGTCCGCCGCCGATGCCGAGGACGCCGCCCAGGAGGGGTTCGTGCGCGCCCATCTGGCACTCGACCGGTTCCGCGTGGGCGAGCCGTTCCGACCCTGGCTGCTCGCGGTCGTGGGCAACGAGGCCCGCAACCGTCGCCGGGCGCGCGGGCGGCGCGAGGGGATGCTCGTCCGGGCGATGATGGCGTTCCGCGGCGGCGCAGCCGCGGGCGTGCCGGCCGCGGCGCCCCAGCCGGAGCGCGTGGCACTCGCCGGAGAGACTCGCGCCGAGCTCCGCGAGGCCCTCGCCTCGCTCGGAGAGGAGGAGCGGCTGGTGGTGACCTGCCGCTACCTGCTGGAGCTGTCGGAGGCGGAGACCGCGGCGGCCCTCGGGATCCCGCTCGGGACGGTCAAGTCGCGCCTGCACCGGGGCCTCCGCCGCCTCCGGGACCGGCTGGAGCCCACCGGGGAGTCCGTGCCGTGACCGCCGGCGAGCAGCGCATCGAGGCCCTCCTGCGGTCCGTCGCCGGCGACGCCGCATGGCCGCCGACGCCGGACCTCCGGCATGCGGTCGTCGCGCGGATCGGCGGCGGTGCGACGTCGCCCGTGCCAGCCTCCGCGGCCGGCTCGTGGGCGCGTCCCCGGGTCCGTCTCGTCCGGGCGCTGGTGGTTGCGACCCTGGCGCTGCTGCTCCTCGCCGGCGTCGCGACGGCGCTCGGGTTCCGGCTCCCAGGTCTCGACGTCGTGTTCGTCGAGACGCTGCCGCCCGCCGGGTCGGGCCTGGAGCTGGGCACGGCGCTGCCGCTGGCCGAGGCGCGGGTCGGGGAGCCGCCGCGGGTCCTCGTACCGGGCTCGCTCCCGGAGCCGCAGACGGCCTACGTCCTGGGAGCCGGCGACGCCCGGATCGTGACGTTGGCCTGGCGGGCCGCGCAGGGTCGGCCGACCCTCACGGGAACGGACCTGGAGCTCACGGTCACCGCCGTCGAGGGCCGGACCGACGAGGTGTTCCTGTCCAAGATGCTCGGCCCGGGAACGACGATCGAGGCCGTGACCGTGGGCGGCGACCGCGGCTGGTGGATCGCGGGCGCGCCCCACGACCTGCTCGTCATGCGCCCCGACGGGACGGCCCGCGTCCTGGCGTCGCGGGTCGCCGGGGACACGCTGGTCTTCAGCCGCGACGGGACGCTGTACCGCCTCGAGTCCGCGCTGGGCCGGGACGCGACGCTCGAGGTGGCCGCCTCGCTCCGGTGACCGGTCGGGCGGCCACCCGGCAGGTCCCTCGTCGCGGGCGAGGCCAGCGCCTCCGGTCCCGCGGCTCACCGGCACCCATCGCGCGCCCGGAACCGTGGTGCGGGACGCGACGGCCTGTCCGGGCTCCCGGAGCCCAGCCGCCCCGGGGTGGTGACCTACGCGAGCAGCGTGACGACCGCTCCCGACGGGCTCGGCCTGGGCGAGGTCCCGGCCATGCCCGAGGTGCGCAGCGCCGAGAGGCCGACGAACAGCGCCAGCACGACGAGGAGCAGGATGATGACGCCCGTCACACGCTGGGCAGGCTTCCCGAGCATCGTCACCTTCAGCTCGCCGGTGAGCGCCTCGAGCTCTGCCCGGACGTCGGGCTCAGCTTCTGGTTCCGCGACAGCCCCGTGCTCCGCCCCCGCCGCGGCCTCGACCTCCGGCCCCGGTTCCGCAACGGCCCCCGGTTCCGCAACAGCCCCGGGCTCCGGGTCCGGCCCGGTCACGACGCCAGGCCGGCCGGCGCCCCGGGCAGCGCCTCGCCGAGCCCGAATGGCGCCCCGGCCTCGCGGACGATGGCCACGAGCCCGGCCGCGACCTCGGGCGCCAGCGACGGCACCTGGTGCGTGGCCATGATCTCCTCGACCCGCACCCGCGCCCGCCCGAAGGCGTCGAGCCCTCCCGCGTCCAGCCAGCCGCGCCGCGAGCTGCGGTCGCTCATCAACGCCGGCAGGAACTGCTCGGAGCGGAAGAGCTTGCGCGTCTCCTGCAGCTCGAGGAACCGACCCTCGGGACCCGCGGCCTCGAAGAAGCCGGTCGCCAGGGTCACGGTCGGCGTCGTGACGCCGCGGAGCAGCCGCTGGACCATGCCGATCATGTCGGCGTCGAGGACGAGCTTCTCGGGACTCTGTGTCAGCAGGAAGTCGAGCATGCCCGGCCCGGAGATCATGTCGATGCCCGCGAGCCCGCCGACGAGCGCGGTCATGCCGCTCTCGTAGCCCGCCTGGGCGTCGACCAGCTTGGAGTCCGTGGCGCCGAGGTAGGCATGCACCGGCATCCCCAGGGACTTGCCCACGGCCGCATACCCGGCATCGATCATCGCGGTCTCGATGGCGCCCATCGGCGTGGAGCCGGAGCGCATGTCCACGATCGTCGGCGCGCCGCCCCAGACGATGGGGGAGCCGGCCTCGGCCAGCTGGTGGAGGACGATCCCGGCGAGGGTCTCGGCCGCGTGCTGGACGATGGATCCGATGAGCGTGACCGGCGACGCGACCCCGGCCAGCGGCATCGAGATGAGCTCGGCCGGGACATGCGCGCGGGCGAGGTCCATGACGTTGCGGCACGCGAACTCCGACCAGGTGAGGGGCGGCGACGGGCAGACGTCGAAGACCGCGCGCGGCCTCTCGGCGAGGGCCGCACGTCCGCCGGCGTCGAGGGCGAGCAGGTCGATCATCAGCGAGGACCCGCGCGGCGTGAACGCGCCGGTCACGACCGGCTTGCCGCTGTTCACGAGGCACAGGAAGAGGCGGTACATGTCGCCGATCTCGGTCGGGACGTCGTGGGCGACGATCGCCGTGGAGACCGCGTCGTAGGCCGGCAGCGCGTCCGCGACCCGCACGATCCGGGCGAGGTCCGCGGCCTGCGAGCGGCGCTCGTCGAGGGTGACCGGGTCCAGGACCTGGACGCCCGACGACCCGGGATCGAAGTGGACCGCCCCCTGCCCGTACCTCACGGCGGGGTTGCCGGCGCGGTCGTGGAGGTTGAAGGACCCGGGCGCCGTGTCGAGCGCACGACGCACCATCGGCTCCGGGATGCTCACCCGCTCGCCGTCCGCCGTGGCACCGCTCGCGACGAGCAGCGCGATCGCCTCGGGCTCCTCCACCTTGATGCCAGGGGCGACCAGGAGCTGGAGGGCCTCGTCGACCACGCGGTCGACCAGGGCGGCGTCGAGGAGCTCGAAACGGGGTCGCATGGGCGGGTCTCCGGGGGTGGGCTGGGAGCGGATTGCGGGTCGATGGACCGGAGGGGCGGGGCGCCCGGCGAAGGGACGGGCGCCCCGCGGGCTCGACCTAGGCGCCGGTCGCGGCGCCCGCGTGGACGGCGATCATGCGCGAGAGCTCCGCGTCGAGCGCCGGGTCGAGCGGCACGGGCCGGTGGTCGCGGAGCAGCGTGCGGGCGCGCTCGAGCGCCTCGCGGTGGTACTTGTCCGGGTCCGCCTCCCAGGCGCCGTACGGCCTGCGGTCCAGGTAGCGCGGCTTCCAGAGGCCCTTCATCGCGGTGCGGGTGTGGGGCGAGGTCAGGTAGTCACCGCCCGGGCCCACCTCGGCGATCGCGTCGAGCGCCAGGCTCGCGTCGTCGACGGTGACGCCCTCGATCATCTTCCCCACGATCGAGGCGATCTCGCAGTCGAGCACCATCTGCTCGTAGGACCAGATCCGGGACCCGTGGAGGAGCCCGGCGCCCAGGAGCATGTCCGAGCCCACGACCGAGGCCATGAACGCGGACAGGCCGTTCTCGAGGCCCGCCTGCCAGTCGGAGCGCTTCGCGCCGGTGGCGTACGCGCCCATGCTGAGCGGGACCTTGTAGAAGTCGGCGAGCTGGTTGGTCACGGCGCCGAACAGGAAGTCCTCGGGGCCGCCGCCGGTATAGGCGCCGGAGCGGAGGTCCATCGCGGTCTGGGCGGCGGCGTAGTAGACCGGCGACCCGGGGTAGGCCAGCTGCAGCAGGGCGAGGGCGGCGATCACCTCGGCGTTGCCGACGACGAGCGAGCCCGCGACGGTGGCCGGGCCACTGAAGGCGCACGATGCCATCGTCATGTAGCCCACCGGGACGCCTGCCGCGGCGGCCTCGAGCCCGGCGTCGATCGCGCCGCCGTCGTGGGCGAGCGGGCTGATCGTGCACTGCATCAGCGAGAGGACCGGGTGCGCGCGCAGGGCCTCGCGCCCGCCGGCGATGGCCGCAGCCATCTCGATGGCGACGCGCGCCTCCTCGGCCGTGACGATGCTCTCGGTCTGGACGTGCTTGGTGGAGTTGCGCCAGACGGCGGTCACCTCCTCGAGGGAGCGGGCCTCGGGCGCCACGTCCTGCGCGGACACGGCGACCCAGTGGAACGCGATCTCGGGCAGTGCGTCGGCGACGCGCGCGATGTCGCCCACGTCGGCCAGTGCGGAGCGCCGGACCTCCAGGGTCCACGGGTCCAGCACCTCGATGCCGCAGCCGTCCGTGCCGAGGTAGACGTGCTCGCCGTCGAGCGGCAGGTCCAGGGTCGCATCGCGGGCGCCCAGCGTGTAGGCGGCCGGCGCGGTGGACATGGCCCGCTCGACCAGGGCCGCCGGCGCCTTCACGATCCCGGTCCCGGGGTCGACGGTCGCGCCGTGCTCGGCCCAGATGGCCTGGGCCCGGGTCGAGGGGAAGCGGACGCCGACGCGCTCGATGACGTCGAGCGTGGCGGTGTGGATGCGGTCGATCGCGGCCGGGGACAGGATCTCGAACCGGGGCCGGTTGCGGCCGTCGAGGGGTCCCTGCTCGGTGGTCATGTGTGCCTCCAGCCGGGCGTCCCGCCGCCCGGCCAACGCAGTGTCTATCTCAAGGCTCGGTCGTCGGGAGCCGGCACCGTGCGGCGGGCCGGGACGCGGGCCGCTGATCCTCGGCCGTCAGGCCGTCGCGGCGGCCTCGGCGCCCAGGAGCCTGCGGGCCAGCGCCACCGCGCCGATCGCGTCCTCGCTGTAGCCGTCCGCGCCGATCTCGGCCGCCCAGCTCTCGCTCGCCGGTGCGCCGCCCACGATGACCTTGACCCCAGGGCGCATCCCCGCGGCGGCCAGCGCCTCGACGACGGTCCGCTGCCCGGCCATGGTGGTCGTCAGCAGCGCCGACACGCCCACGATGTCCGCGTTGTGCTCCCTCGCGGCCTCGACGAACCGGTCCGGCGCGACGTCGACGCCGAGGTCGTGGACCTCGAAGCCGCTCGTGCTCAGCATCATCCCCACGAGGTTCTTGCCGATCTCGTGGATGTCGCCCTTCACCGTGCCGATGACGACGCGGCCCACGACGTGGCGCTTGGCGGACTGGGCCTGGAGCTCCGGCTCCAGGATGGCCATGGCCTTCTGCATGGCGCGTGCCGCGAGCATCATGTCCGGCAGGAACAGCTCGCCCTTGCCGAACTCCTCGCCCACCCAGGACAGCCCGGGGACCAGCCCGTTGTCGATGGCGGCGAGCGGCGGCACGCCGGTGTCCAGGACCTGCTGGGCGAGGGTGCCGGCCGATGCCGCGTCCCCGTCGATGACGGCCTGGCGAAGCGCCGCGAACAGCTCGTCGCTCATCGTGTCTCCTTTGCTCGCTATGGTGGCGGTCGGGTGTCGCCGGGGATGGAACCCCGGCGGGACGAGGTCACGGGATGGGGGCGGTTCGCGCGGTGGCGGCCGCCCGATTGAGGATCTCCGCGATGGCCTGTTCCGCCGGCTCGGGGAGAGGCGGGGCCTGGTGGCGGGCCAGCAGCTGCTCCACGCGGACGGTGGCGCGCTCCCCCAGGGTCGCGCCGCCACGGGACATCCAGGCGGAGTGGCTCAGCCGGTCGATGAGGGAGGGATACCAGCGCTCACGGTAATGGTCGAGGGTGTGTTGCGCCTCCAGAAACGACCCGTCGGGCCCCAGGGCGTCCACGAGGTCCAGGGCGAGGGTCTCATCATCGATGATCACGGGCCCGATCGCCGCCCGGATCCACGCGGCGATCTCGTCGCAGATCGCCAGCTGGGCCAGCGACCCGGTGAGGCCGGACTCGAGGTAGCCGCTGTCGTGGATGAGGTGCCCGCCGGCGAGCGCGTCCACGAGCATGGTCAGCGCGGCGTCCGTCGCGGCCTGCTGGTCGGGCTGCTTGGAGTCGCTGCCGCCGGCGAGGCTGAACATCGGCAGCCCGTAGTGGTGGGCCAGGCTGGGCACGACGCCGCGGTGGTCCGGCTCGGCGTACGGGTCCACCATCGTCCGCAGGTCGAGCGCGTCGCCGCCGAAGCCCGGGATCACGACCGGCGCCCCCTCGCGCACGAGCTGCGCGAGCACGATCCCGACGAGGACGCCGGCGTTGTTGAGCGCGACGTTGCCGGCCATCGTGACCGGGCCCGTCGTCCCGCCAGACGTGACCGGGATCCACAGCGCGGGCAGCCCGCGCTCGGCGAGGATCAGCAGCTTGCGCAGCGAGTCCCCGTTGTGGACGAGGCCGCGGGTGACGTTGATGTAGAGGGCGATGGTGGGGCGCTCGCGGAGCGCCTCGGCACCGCCGGCGACGGCCTCGGCCATCGCGACGGCGTCGAGCATCGCGTCCACGTCGTAGGTGACCACGACCAGGGGCTTGGTCGTGTGGCGGAGCATGATCGCCATCTGCTCGCGATCGGCCATCTCGGGCGGCACGTCGCTGGGCAGGAACATCGACATCCCGAAGTCCATGTTCGGGAGCGCGTCGACCAGGGTGACGCCGTCGCGGGTGTCCGCCAGCCGGGCCATCCGTCGCTCGCCCGTCCGGTGGTCCACGATGTGCAGGCAGTCCGACCCCGGCCCGAAGAAGACGTTGTCGCCCTCGAGCGCCAGCCGCGGCGCCCCGAGCCGGTCGTGCAGCGTGACGGTGTGCGGCGCCACGCCGAGCGCCCACTCGACGAGCTCGCCCGGCACATGCACGCGGCCGTCGTCCGTGACCCGGGCCCCAGCCCCCGCGAGTCGCTCGACCGCCTCCGCGTCGTGGAGGACGACCCCGGTCCGCTCGAGGATCGACAAGCTCGCGTCGTGGAGGCGGCGGCAGTTGTCCGGGGTCAGCCGGTCATAGCGCGGCGAGCGCGGAACCTGTGGCGCGCCGCCGGCTTGCGGGGCGAACGAACCCACGGACACCTCCATGGACGGAGTCGGCCGCGGAAGCGTCGGCCCGGCGCGAGGGGCTGCGACAGGGCGGAAGGTCCCGACGAAACGGGCCGACCGACCGTCCGGGCCACCCCGCGCGCCCGCGAGACTTGCCGGGATGCCCCATGTGATCCACGGGTCCGAGCGGCGCCCGCTCATCTCCGGTCGCCTCCTGTACGACGAGGCCGACCAGCTGTCGGTGATCGTGCCCGCCTCCTGCAAGCGGACGGGCCGCTGCCACGAGTGCGTGGTCGAGGTCCGCGCGGGCGGCGACCAGCTCTCGCCGCGGACCGCCGAGGAGACCTTCCTGGGCCCGACGTTCCGGCTCGCCTGCCAGGCCCGGATCGAGCGCACCGAGACGGACGTCGAGTTCGCGGTCCTCCGCCGCCGGCTCCGGATCCTGCTCGCGCCCGACGGGCCCGGCGAGACCCCGGACCTGGACCCGGCGGTGACCGTCGTGGACGGCCGGTTCCAGGCCGACGACGGCACGGACCTCGGCGTCGCGATGGGCAGCCCCGTCGGCGTGGCGATCGACGTGGGGACCACGACGGTCGTGCTGGAGCTCGTGGATCTCGAGACCGCCGCCGTCCTCGCGGTCGCGGCGCTGGAGAACCCGCAACGGTTCGGCGGCAGCGACGTCATGACCCGCATCTCCTACGACGGCGAGGTGCCGGGTGAGCTGCGCCAGGCCCTCCGCCGGGCGCTCAACCATGAGCTCAAGCGCCTGTGCGCCGACCTCGGGGTGGACCGTCGCCGGCTGGTGGACGCCTACGTGGTGGGCAACTCCACCATGCGCGACCTGTTCTTCGGCCTGGACCTCCGGCCCATCGGGCAGATCCCGTACCGCTCCGTGACCGAGACCGCCGTCCGGGAGGGTCGCGCGTTGACGACGACGGTCGTGCGCCGGGCCCACGAGATCGGCCTGCTGATGAACCCCCGGGCGCGGGTCACGGGGGGGCCGCTGATCGCGAGCCACGTGGGCGCCGATGCGGCGGCGGACCTGGTCGCGGTGGACGCGCTGGCCCGCGGCGGCTCGTTCCTCCTCGTGGACATCGGCACCAACAGCGAGATCGTCGTCTCGGACGGGACGAGGCTGCTGGCGGCCTCGAGCCCGGCGGGCCCGGCCTTCGAGGGCGGCGGCGTGCGCTACGGCATGCCGGGCGCGGATGGCGCCATCGAGAAGGTCCGCCTCGAGGGCGGGCGGTTCCACGTCCGGACGATCGGCGACGTGGCGCCCGAGGGGATCTGCGGGTCCGGCCTCGTGGACCTCCTCGCGGAGCTCCGGCGCCACGAGTGGATGACCAACCGCGGCACCTTCGCCGGCAAGGCCTCCGAGATCCACGTGGAGCCGGACCGGCCGATCACGTTCTCGCGCGCCGACGTCAGCCACCTGAGCATCGCGAAGGCGGCCACGGCGGTCGGCCAGCGGGTCCTGCTGCGCAAGCTGGGCCTGCTGCCGGAGGACCTCGATGCCGTCTACCTGGCCGGCGGGTTCGCCAACGCGATCGACACCGCGTCAGCGTTCGCCATCGGGCTGCTGGTGCCCGTTCCCGAGGATCGCGTCCACCGCGTGGGCAACGCGTCCATCGGCGGCGCCCGCGCCCTGCTGCTCGCCCGCCGCCGCCGTGCCGAGCTCGAGGCGCTCGTCCGGCGGATCACGCACGTCGAGCTCGAGTCCGAGCCCGACTTCTTCGACCTGTTCACCGATGGCTGCCTGTTCGAACCGATTGCCGTTTGAGGATGCGATGAGCCCCAAGTCCCGCCACCCCGACCAGGACGCCGCCGAGCCCGCTGCGGACGCCGCCGAGCCCGCCGATCCCGCGCAGGCCCGCGGCGAGGCCACCGGCCTGCCCACCACCGGCACCGGCGCCCTGCGCCGCGTCCTGGGCTCGGAGGCGGGCTTCGCAACGATCGTGGAGCTCGTCCCCTGGGCGGGCGAGCTCGGAGACGCCCGCGGCCAGAAGCCCCTGCGCATGGCCGCCGAGCTCGCGGGCAACCCGCGGGTCACGGCGCTCTCGGTCACCGACAACGCGGGCGGCCACGCGCGGCTCTCCCCGGACGCCCCGGGCGAGAAGCTGCGCGAGCTCGGCCACGACGTCATCGTCCACGTCGCCTGCCGCGACCGGAACCGCAACGGCATGCAGAGCCTGGGCTGGGACCTCCTGTCCCGCGGCCTGACGTCGGTCCTCGCCATCACCGGGGACTACCCGGTCGCGGGCTACGAGGGCCTGCCCAAGCCGGTGTTCGACATCGACTCGGTGGCGCTTCTCGGGCTGCTCCACGAGCTGGGCTCGATCGCCGCGGCCAAGGCCGCCACCGACGGCCACCCGGACCCGGAAGAGCACTGCTTCTTCCTGGGCTGCGCGATCGACCCCTTCAAGCGCCTCGAGCGCGACCTCGTGCCCCAGCTCCTCAAGCTCGCCATGAAGCGGCGTGCGGGCGCCGACTACGCGATCACCCAGGTGGGCTACGACGCCCACCGGCAGGACGTCCTCCTGCGCTGGATGCGCCGCGAGGGCATCGCGATGCCGGTGGTGGGTAACGCCTACATCCTCGCGGCTCCGGTCGCCCGGGCGTTCAACGCCAACAAGGTGCCGGGCTGCGTGGTCACCGACGAGCTCCTGGCGGTGGTCGAGCGCGAGGCCGCGAGCCCCGACAAGGGCCGCGCGTTCTTCCTCGAGTTCGCGGCGAAGCAGCTGGTGGTCAGCCGGGGTCTCGGCTTCAAGGGGATCTACATCAGCGGCCACCGCGACGCCGCCGAGATCGCCCGGGTCCTCGAGCTCGCCGATGCCCACGATCCGGGCGACTGGCGCTCGCTCGTGAAGGACGTCAGCTTCGGGCTGCCGGGCGCCTTCGAGCCGTTCGAATCCGACGGCGCCGGGCTCTCCACCGACGAGCTCAACCGGGCCTGGGCCCGGACGCTCACGCCCGCGGCCCGCGCCCGCGCCCGCAAGGGGGTCGACCCCTTCTACAAGTTCAACCGGCAGGTCCACGGGCGCGTGTTCGAGCCCGGCACCCCGGGCTTCCGCGCCTGGGGCCGCGCGTACCGGGCGATCGAGCGCTTCCACGTGGGCAAGCCGCTCCACGTGTTCGAGCAGGCGGTCAAGGTCCCGCTCTACGACTGCCGCGACTGCGGCGACTGCAGCCTGCCCGACATCGCCTACCTGTGCCCCGAGAGCCACTGCCAGAAGAACCAGCGCAACGGCCCCTGCGGCGGCGCCCGCGACGGCATGTGCGAGGTCCCGGGGCACACCTGCGTGTGGGCCGACGCCTACCGCCGCCTCAAGCCCTACGGCGAGGAGCGCAGCATGCTCGAGCGCCCGGCCATGGTCGGGGACAACGACCTGCGCCGGACCAGCGCCTGGGGCAACACGTTCCTCGGACGCGACCACTCTGGGCGGAGGGCCGGGCTCGACGTGATCGCCGCTCCCGCCACCCCCGCCGTCACCCCGCCCGCCAGCACCCCCGAGAAAGGACCGAAGGCGTGAAGCCCGACCGCACCGGCAAGCCGTTCCAGGTCATCGGCGAGAACATCCACGCGACCCGCGTCCTCAAGCGGACCGGCAAGCACGCCGCGGAGCTCGAGGACGGCTCCGTGGGCATCGCCTTCGAGACCCCGGCCGGCGTGCGGCTCGTCCTGCCGGTCCACCCGGCCCTCGCCGCGGCCCGCGACTTCGGCGCCGGCAAGATCAAGCACGTCCAGAGCGCGGTCCGCCATGGACTGGACGACGGTGCGTGGGCCGAAACGGCCGCTGCGTACGTCCGGACCCTGGCCCACCGCCAGGAGGTCACGGGCGCGGACTGGCTCGACCTCAACGTCGACGAGGTCTCCGCCGACTCCGGGATGCGCGCCGAGGCCATCGCCTGGCTCGTGACCACGGTCGAGGCGACCGCCACGGTCGCGGTCTCGATCGACTCC
>Ga0302291_10000204_pt1 | contig 16213 bp, 19 predicted proteins | sample III_Fen_N1_4_FD_194548 | JGI IMG/M metagenome (GOLD analysis project Ga0302291, IMG submission 194548) | Peat permafrost microbial communities from Stordalen Mire near Abisko, Sweden - III_Fen_N1_4 | ecosystem: Environmental > Terrestrial > Soil > Wetlands > Permafrost | place: Sweden: Abisko... | reverse complement strand
TCGTCATCCTGCAGGATGATCCGGCGGCTAGGGTCGGCTCATGCGCATTCTCGGCAGTCTCGTCCTCGATCTCGTCCTCGTCGCCGTCTTCGCCGTCATCGGACGGGCTAGCCACGCCGAGTCCCTAGACCTCGCCGGCATCGCGACGACCGCCTGGCCCTTCGCGGTGTCCGTTGCGCTGGGGTCGGTGGTCGCGTCGTGGCGGAACTGGCCGTGGTGGGTGCAGGGCATCTTCGTCTGGGTGGTAGCCCTCGTCGGCGGCATGGCCCTGAGGGTGGCCGCTGGCGGCTCCACAGCACCCGGCTTCGTCATCGTCGGCGGCATCAGCCTCGCCGTCTTCCTGATCGGCTGGCGCGCGATCCTCCGCAAGCGCCTCACCACGGCCATCCCGGTCCCAGCTCAGACGGTGAGCTTGGGGCCGTAGGCGGCGTACCAGGCGGTCACGACCGCCGTGGGGGCGCTGCCCTGGAACTCGAGATCGGCACCGGTACCACCGCGCACCACGTCGCGGCCGGCCTCTCCTTCGAGCAGGTCACGGCCGCGCTCGCCGTAGAGCCGGTCGCGCCCGGCGCCACCCAGCAGGTGGTCGTTGCCCGTCCCGCCGTAGACCTTGTCGTCACCGTTGCCGCCGTTGACGACGTCGCGTCCGTCACCGCCGCCGACCACGTCATAGCCGTCGTCACCGTTCACCTTGTCGTTCCCGGGGCCGCCCCAGACACGGTCGTCGAAGGCGCCGCCGGAAAGCACGTCATCACCGTGGCCGCCGGAGATCCAGTCCTTCCCCGCGCCGCCGAGGACGGTGTCGTTGCCCGTACCCGCGCAGATGACGTCATTGCCACCGAGGCCGTCGATGACGTCGGCGCCGCCGAGCGCGACGATCACGTCCCTGCCCTCGGTGCCGGTGAGGGTGTCTGGGGCATCGGTGCCGACGATGGTGGCCTTGAGGCCGTGGCAGGTGTAGGACGCCGGTGTGGGCGTCGGCGTGGTCTCAGCACTGGCGGGCAGTGCGGTGAGCACGCCGAGGCCGGTACTCAGGACGGCGAAGGCTGCGAGCTGGAGGGTCTTGTGCATGGCTGTCATCTCCTCAGGAGTAGTGGATGACGCCATCCTGTTGGCCTGCGGCCGGCTCCGCACCACGATTCGGCCGACCTCCAGCAAACCGCCAGCCTGCTTCCAGCCAACCCCCAGCAGACCTCCAGCAAGGCCAGGAAAAGCAAGGACCCCAGCCCCCCGGAAGGGGCTGGGGTCGCTGCGCTGACGGACTCAGTGGTTGTGGCTGTGCCCGTGGCTGTGGTCGTCCTCGTCATCTGCCGGCTTCTCGACGACCGAGGTCTCGGTCGTGAGCAGCAGTGCAGCGATCGAAGCGGCGTTGGCCAGCGCGGAACGCGTGACCTTCACCGGGTCGATGATGCCAGCGGCAACCAGGTCGACGTACTCGCCGGTAGCGGCGTTGTAGCCGTGACCCGGCTCCATCTCCGCCACCTTGTAGACGATGACAAGACCCGGCTCGCCGCCATTCTCTGCGATCCAGCGCAGCGGCTCACCGACGGCCTTCGCCACGATGCTGACGCCGGTCTTCTCGTCCCCTTCGAGGCCGAGACCGTCCTTCAGCACCCGGGCAGCATGGACGAGGGCGGAGCCGCCACCGGCGACGATGCCCTCCTCGATGGCTGCACGGGTCGCGGAGACAGCATCCTCGATGCGGTGCTTCTTCTCCTTGAGCTCCACCTCGGTGGCCGCGCCGACCTGGATCACGCAGACGCCGCCGGCGAGCTTTGCAACCCGTTCCTGCAGCTTCTCGCGGTCCCAGTCAGAATCGGTGCGCTCGATCTCGGCGCGCAGCTGCGCGACCCGACCGGCGACCTCTTCGGACTTGCCAGCGCCTTCGACGATGGTCGTGTTGTCCTTGGTCACCGTGATCTTGCGAGCGCGACCGAGCACATCGAGGCCGACCTGGTCGAGCTTGAGGCCGACCTCGGGAGCAACAACCTTCGCACCGGTGAGGATCGCGATGTCCTCGAGCATGGCCTTGCGACGGTCACCGAAGGCCGGAGCCTTCACTGCGACCGAGGTGAAGGTGCCCTTGATCTTGTTCACAACGAGGGTCGACAGCGCTTCGCCGTCCACGTCCTCGGCAACGATGAACAGGGTGCCACCGGCGCCGATGACCTTCTCCAGCAGCGGCAGCAGGTCGTTCATCGAAGAGACCTTGCCCTGGTGGATCAGGATGTACGGGTCTTCGAGGACGGCCTCCATGCGCTCCGGATCGCTCACGAAGTACGGGGAGAGGTAGCCCTTGTCGAACTGCATGCCCTCGGTGAACTCCAGCTCGGTGCCGAAGGTCTGGGACTCGTCGACGGTGATGACGCCGTCCTTGCCGACCTTGTCGAACGCGCTGGCGATGAGGGCGCCGATCTGCTCGTCACGAGCCGAGATCGTGGCCACGTGGGCCATGTCGTCGGTGGTCTCGATGTCGCGGGCAAGCCTGCGCAGCTCGGTGACGACGGCCTCGACGGCCGCGTCAATGCCCCGCTTGAGGGCGATCGGGTTGGCACCGGAAGCAACCGCACGCAGGCCCTCGTGGACGAGAGCCTGGGCGAGCACTGTTGCTGTGGTGGTGCCGTCGCCGGCCACGTCGTTGGTCTTGGTGGCCACCTCTTTGGCGAGCTGGGCGCCGAGGTTCTCGAAAGGATCGGAGAGCTCGACCTCCTTGGCGACGGTGACGCCGTCATTGGTGATGGTCGGCGCACCCCACTTCTTGTCGAGGACGACGTAGCGGCCCTTCGGGCCGAGCGTCACCTTCACGGTGTTGGCGAGGATGTCGACGCCGCGCTCGAGAGAGCGACGCGCCTCCTCGTCAAACTGAAGGATCTTTGGCATGTATCGGTTCCTTACTTGGTAACGACGGCGAGGATGTCGCGGGCGTTGAGCAACAGGTACTCCTGCCCGTCGTACTTGACCTCGGTGCCGCCGTACTTGCTGAAGATGACAACGTCACCCTCGGCGACGTCGAGCGGGACGCGGTTGCCGTTGTCGTCGATGCGGCCGGGACCGGTGGCGAGCACCTTGCCCTCCTGCGGCTTCTCCTTGGCGGTATCGGGGATGACGAGGCCGGAAGCGGTGGTCTGCTCGGCCTCCAGCGGCTGGACGAGGATGCGATCCTCGAGAGGCTTGATCGTGACTGCCACGTCAAAACCCTTTCGTTCTGCAGGGCGCAACCGCCCTGAATGGTCAGCTGTGGTGAGACCCGACGTCGTCGCGGTGCCGCCGGAGTCTGGTTGGCACCCTCGTGGTGAGAGTGCTAAAGGGAATCTATCGCGGCCTTAGCACTCGATCAAGCCGAGTGCCAGCGACGACCTCGCTAGGCTGGGTCCAATCGGACGGGAAGGAGTCGGCATGGACTGGCCGGGCAGCGTCATCTGGTGGCACGTCTTCCCTCTGGGATTCGTCGGCGCCGAACGTGAAGCAGTCAGCGACGTCCACCACCGGCTGCCGCAGCTGTCGGCGTGGCTGGACTACGTGATCGAGCTGGGCGCCAACGGCCTGCTGCTCGCACCCGTCTTCGCCTCGGCGAGCCACGGCTACGACACCATCGACCACTTCAGGATCGATCCCCGGCTCGGTGACGACGCCGACTTCGACGCGCTGGTCGCCGGGTGCAACGAGAAGGGCATCCGGGTCTGCCTCGACGGCGTCTTCAACCACGTCGCACGCGAGCACCCGATCGTGCAGGCTGCGCTCGCGGGCGGACCCGAGTCGGAGGCTGGTCGGTGGATCCGGTGGGAGGGCCCCTACCCGTACTACTTCGAGGGCCACGAGGCGCTGGTCGAGCTCGACCTCGGCCAGCCGGTGGTGGCCGACTACGTCGCCGACGTGATGACCCACTGGCTTTCCCGCGGCATCGACGCCTGGCGCCTTGATGCCGCCTATGCCCAGGGAGCGGAAGCGTGGGCGCCGATCCTGGCGAAGGTGAAGGACGCCTACCCGGATGCCTGGGTGTTCGCGGAGGTCATCCACGGTGACTACAGCGAGTTCGTCGCGACGTCCGGCGTGGCGAGCGTCACCCAGTACGAGCTGTGGCACGCCATCTGGGACTCCCTCAACGATCGCAACTTCTTCTCCCTCGACTGGACGCTGAAGCGACACAGGGAGTTCTGCGAGCACTTCCGGCCGCAGACCTTCATCGGCAACCACGACGTGACCCGCATCGCGACGCAGCTGACCGATCCGGCGGACGTGCCGTTGGCCACAGCGCTGTTGCTGCTACTGCCGGGCATTCCCTCGATCTATGCCGGCGACGAGCAGGGCTTCACCGGCGAGAAGCAGGAGCACAGCTCCGGGGACGACGCCGTGCGTCCGCCGTTCCCGGCCGACCCGTCGGGCCTGCTGCCCTTCGGCAAGCCAACGCTGGCGGTCCACCAGGAACTGATCGGCATCCGCCGGCGCCACCCGTGGCTGACCGATGCGGTGGTGACCACCAGCGATGTGACCAACACCTCGATCGCGATCCATCTCGACGGCGACGGCCAGCACCTCACGCTTCGGCTGAACATCGGCGACAAGACAGTGGACGGGGTGGCACCGCACAGCTGGTCAGTGAGCTGACCCTTCGGGCGGCCGTCAGCGACGACGGGAGGCCGTCGCCCCTGCGCCGCCACCGCCGCCGAAGAACAGGGATGCTCCGAAGACGAAGCCGAAGTTGTACCAGCCGCCGTTGTTGTGCACCTCGTAGATGCCGACCTGGTGGTTGAAGAGGGAGACGATGAAGGCGATCGGGGAGATGAACCCGTGCCACACGCCCAGCGGGAACCCCGCCTCCGCACCGGAGCCCTGGACGGGATTGGGACCGGCAGCACACCCGGCGACCACGCCGAGCAGGGCAATGGCCACCACCACCATCAGGAACCGTCGAACAGTCATCACGCACCTCCTGAAGCCGACGCTACTCGCGGCAAGCGCGCCGCACCGGGACTTCGCGAGGTCAACGCAGGCCGTTGCCGACCCGCCGTGCCACCAACGCCCGTGCACCCGCTGTGGTCGGCGTGAGCACCAGCGTCGCCGACGCCTTGCCTGCCGGCTTGAGCCGTTTGCGGAGCACGGCCGGGTCGACGTCGATCCCGCGCACCTTGATCTCCAGCGCGCCGACGCCCTGCTCCTGCACCCAGTGCCGCAACCCGCGCTCGTCGTAGGGGAGATCTGCCAGCACCTCGAAGGCCGTTGCGAAGGGCGTCGCCCGAAGCGTGTCCGAGAAGAGGTAGGCGATACCGGCCTGCGGACTGCGGGCATCCAGAGCCTCGGCCAGACCGGCGAGGGCGCCTGCCCTGATCACCGCCGAGTCGGGCTCGTACAGGTAGCCGCCCACAGGTCCCACCGGTGGCTCGCGCCGCTCCCCCGCGTCCAGCTCCAGCCCGGACGGCAGCAGCACGGCCGTCCGTGAGCCGGCCGGCCACGGCCCGGACCAGAGGGTTGCCTCGACGAGGTCGCCGCGGTGGCTCACCCAGGTGGTCGCTACCCCGCCGGGGATGACGTTCGACGGCAGGCCGGGGGCGGCCTTGATGCACCCGATGCGACCGGGCAGCAGGCCGGTGACGAAATCCCAGGGCGGGGTCAGGTCGGCGACGCGCCAGGTGCGACCCGAGGCCGTCCGCCGCGCCGGGTCGGCGAACACCGCAGCACCCCCGGCGAGCAGGTCGTCGGCGAGCTCGACGGCGTCACCGCAGACCACCGTGCCGGCATCCCCGAGGTTCGCTGCAGCGAGGACGGCTGTGGCCGGGTCGTACTCCACAGCAACCACATCCAGGCCGGCAGCTACGAACGCGAGGGCGTCCGCGCCGATGCCGCACCCGAGGTCGACAACCCGGGTCGCACCCGCGTCGCGGTAACGCTCGGAGCGCCACCGGGCGACGTCCGCTCGGGTGGCCTGCTCGAGGGCGTCCCTTGTGAAGAACAGTCGGGCGGCGTCCTTCCCGAACTTGGTGACGGCCCTGCGGCGCAGTTCCGCCTGGGTGAGGACCGCGGAGGCCTGCGCCGGCGTCCAGCTGCGGCGCAGCGCTGTCGCAGCTGCCAGTGATCCGGGGTCCGGCTGGGCTGCCGCCTGCGCGAGCGCTTCGGCAGCACCTGGCGAAACCAGCCAGCGCGCCAGATCTGCATCCACACATGAAACCTAGCGGGCCGGAGTGCCGACTCCTCCGCCGTCCTCCTATGATCAGGGGAATGAAGGCAATGTCCGTTGTGAGCGCGTTCTTCGGTGTCCTGCTGGTTCTCGCCGGGCTGGGGGGCGTGATCTGGGGTGGCTGGATCTCCTACCGCCAGTGGCTCGCCCTCGACGCGCTGCGCAGCGCAGACGTGCAGACAGCCACCCTGCCCCTTGTGATCGGGGCGGTGGGGCTCCTCATCGGTGGCTTCCTCATCGGCCTTGCCATGGGTCGTCCCCGCAAGGTCATCGCGCCGATCCCCGTGCCCACGGAGCCGACCGCCTGAGCCCTAGCGCACGAGCCAGTGCTGCACGAGGACGACGAGTCCCCACACCCCGGCAGCGGCCAGCGCCGCAAGGTAGGCAAGCACGAGGCGCGTGTCGCGCAGGTAGCAGCGTGACCGGGTGAGCCCGGCCTGGCGCGCCTTCCAGTAACCGGCGAAGCCGACGCCTGCGAACACCACGACGGCGAGTGGTCCGAAGACCCAGCCCAGCAGCGAGATGGTGGCGAAGATGCACAGCCGCAGCGGGTCGAACGGCTTCGCGTCCTCGGTGGGCTTCGGCGCCCCCGGGGTGCCCCCGGTGATGAAGTCCGACGGCCGCGGCCCCTTCGCGAGCCGGGACGCAGCCTCCGGGGTGGTGTCGCTCATGCCTGGCCCTTTCTCGAGGTACTGACGCGCTGGTCGCCGAGCTTCCCCCACGCCTGGACAGCGCAGAACGGTGCGCACTGCGGGGCGCCCTCATCGCTGAAGGTGCCGACGTGGACGCAGCACTGGGTGAGCCGTTCCTCCAGCATCGTGGAGATGTCCATGAACGGCTTGACGGTGATCCGCTTCACCCGCTCTGCGAGCAACCGGCGCATCCGGTCCTCCTGGCCCGGCAGCTTGCCGGCAGCAAGGGTCGCAAGGGTGCTGATGCCCAGGTCGCACTGGGTGCAGATGTTCTTCCACAGCTGGCCGGTGCTGGGGTTGGTGAGGGTGGCCTGCTCGCTGAGCAGGTCGAGCATCGAGCTCTTCATCATCTCGCGCAGCTGCGCAGGGAGGTCGCGGTCGGCCACCCGGTTGGCGAGGTGTTCGGGGTCGAGTTCCAGCCAGCGCAGCAGTTCGTCGTGGCCGACGAGGGCGGTGAGCGAGCGCCACACCCCGGCATCGTCCTTGAGCATGTAGCCGACAGAAGAGCAGTGCGGGTGCGAACACGGCAACGCTGTCAGGTCGTGCCACTGCACGACGTTGTCGGTCTGCGGGCCGAGCCGGGCGAGGACTCCGGTGTGGGTCAGCCGGTTCAGCCGGTCGATGCCCTGCCCCCGTCCCGAGCCGAAGACCGGCTGGATGGCCACACCACCGATGAAGGGCGTGTCGAGGGCCTTGCGCACCACGGCACCGATGTCGCCGTCGTTCACCCCGAGGGCTGCCGTCATCACAAGCGTCGTGAAGATGCCGGCAGCTGACAGCCGCTCGATGGCTGCCTCCTTGAAGCGGGTCAGGTCCGCGCCGCGGTGGTGTTTCGACGCCTCCGGGGACGGCCCGTCGTACTGCAGGTAGATCTCGAGCCGGTCGCGATGGCTCTTGAGCAACTCCAGCAACGCATCGTCGGAGCCGACCAGGAGGCCGTTGGTGTTCACCATGATCCGCACGATCGGGCGCGCAACGAGTTCGTCCAGCAGTTCCGCGAGCCTCGGGTAGAGCGTCGGCTCCCCACCCGACAGCATCAGGACGTCCAGGCGACCCTCCTCGCGGGAGAGCCGTGCGTCGACGTTGGCAAGGATGTCGGCCAGCGGCGCCACCCCTGTGAGCGCAGGGCCGGAAGCTGTGAAGCAGGTGGGGCACTTCAGGTTGCAGTGCTCCGTGACGTCCTGGATCAGGATGCAGGTGTGCTGGGTGTGGAAGGCCGGCAACCCGTAGGCGAAGGCCTCCGGCATCTGCCGGAAGTTCCCCTCCTGGTCGGGGACGTGCACCTTCGTCGGCGCCTGCCACTGCTCGAGGTAGCGCAGGATGTTCGCGTCCTCGTCGTACAGGGTCTCCACGAGCCCGTGGGTGGGGCAGGCGCGCTGCAGCCACACCCGGTCGTCACGCACCAGAAGGACGCCGGACAGCCGCTGGACGCCCGCCAATTCCGCGTCCGGCTCGTGGCAGTCGGGGCAGTAGGCGGTGACGTATTTGTGGATCCGGTCCCCGCGCAGCGGCTGGCCTGCCCCGAGCGTGCGGGCGCGGACGGGGGTGTTCAAAAGGTTCGTCATCAGCGTCTCTCCTTGTCAGGGCTTACCGTAGACGCTGATCGGTGCGAAAGCCCGCGTCAGGCTCATCCTCCGGAACCGAGCCCGAGGACGAGCGCGAAGCACAGCCCTCCCGCGATCAGGATGCCGGCGCCGATGCCGATCAGGATGCCCGCGCCGGTGCGCGTCGTTCGCGGGATGGCGGCCATCACGATGCCGCCGAGCACGAGCGCGAACGGCAGTCCGGCGGCCAGCAGGCTCGTGACGGAGTACAGGGAACTGTCGTAGGGCACCGCAGTGGTCAGGCCCCAGGACGCCAGCACAACGGCGATCGTGATCCCGATGCCCAGCCAGATCGAGCCACGGCCACCCTTGGCTGCCGCGGGCTGCGGTGCGTACGGCGGGAACTGCGGATAACTTCCCGGCTGCGCGGGTGGCGGGTACTGCTGCCGAGGCTGCTGCTCGGCCGGCGGGAACGGCTGAGCGGGCGGGGGGAACGGCTGCGCGGGCGGCACAGCGCCGGGGAAGGGCTCCGGGGGAGGCTGCTGTGGCGGCACGGAAGGATCGCCCGGACTTCCACCGGGCGGCTGGAACTCCGGCCGTTCCCCGGGCGGCTGTTGCTCAGTCATCGTGGCCTCCAATGGTCGCAGGGACTTCCATGACGGACGGGGTGCGCGGGCGCCAGATGCGGCTGACCCGCCAGGCGAGCAGCGGCAGCGTGCAGAGCAGGAACCACTGGGGGCGGGTCATCCCGAACCACACCTGCTCGTTCGCCCGGAAGAACTCGACGCAGAAGCGGAAGATGGCATACGCCGCGACGTAGACGATGAACAGGTCGCCGGAACGGGGCAGGCGGCCGCGGTGCCGCCACAGCCAGACGAAGGCGATGGCCTGGAAGACGATCTCGTAGGCGAAGGTGGGGTGCAGCCCCACGCCCGCGGGGCCACCGATGATGGCCGCCTGTGCGGGAGTGACGACGATGCCCCAGGGGCCGCCCGTGGGATGCCCGGGAAGTTCCGTGAGCAGGCAGCCGATGCGGCCGATCGCCATCGCGAGCGCGACCGACGGCGCGAAAAGGTCCCCGGTGGACGGCTTGTAGCCGGTCATGCGCTTGCCGAGGAGCACCCCGATCCACGCTCCCACCAGCGCTGCGAGCACGCTGCGGTTCCCGTCGCTCCACCACTGCAGGAGTGGCTCGTTCTGTGACGGGTCGAGCTGCTGCCACCAGGTGCCCATCCGGGACGCGATCGCTGCGAGGGCCAGGCACATGCCGGCGATCACCCACAGCCGGTCGTCGCGCAGGTTGCGGCGTCGCACCTCGAACGCGAACAGCGCGAGCCCTGCAGCGATGCCCAGCCCCATGAGCAGCCCGTGCACCAGCCCGCTGCCGGCGAACGGGAGCCCGATCATGCGCACACTCTAGGGCCGACCCAGCGCTCGATGAACGGCGCGGCGCGGGCTAGCCGAGCGTGCACAGTCCCGCAATCAGCAGGAAGGTCGCGCCGAAGCCGAGAAGCATGCCAGCCCCGGTCCGACGGGTCCGCAGCGGAAAGATCAGGATCAGCCCGACAACCAGCGACAATGCCGAGGCCACGAGCATGTACAGGGCTGAGGGGAAGCTGAGCGCCCGTCCATAGGAGGTGTAGGGCAGGCCGAGCGCCCATCCCGCGAGCGCGCCGAGTGCGTCGATCAACAGCCCGACGATCACCGAGTTCCAGCGGAGGCCGCGTCTCGCGGGCGGAGGCTGCGCTTCGTCCCGGCTGCCCTGTGAGGGGTCGACCATGGAATCCTCCGCTCCGACGCCGACCGGCGTTCCCCAAACGCTAGCCTGACCGGCCCAGACGCGCGGGCGAACGGTTCAGCCCGATGTCGTGAAGCTCCAGCCCGCCGGCTCCCCGTCCACGTAGGGCATCACCCCGTGGAAGACCGGGCCGTCGGCGAAGACCAGGGGCAGGAAGTTGCGGTCACCCTCCCACATCGGCAGGCCGTCCAGCTCGTCGATGCTGTGCCACACCAGCGGTCCGTCGGCATTGCGCTCCGGCAGGGCGCCCTCCCAGGCGTCCACGACGAAGAGGAAGCCGAACCAGTCCTCGCCGCCGACGCCGAACCCCGGCCAGGAGACCGTGCCGCGCAACCGGGCGGACGTGACCGTGATCCCGGCCTCCTCCTGCAGCTCGCGGCACAGGCAGGAGTAGATGTCCTCGTCGTGCTCGAGCTTGCCGCCCAGCCCGTTCCACTTGCCGGCATGCACGTCGCCCGCGCGTCCACGGTGCACCAGCAGCACCCTGCCGTCGGCGACCAGGTAGCCGAGGGTCGCGACGATCGGGGTGTAGGCCATCAGACCAGGACGGTGCTGACCGGCAGGCCCGAGTTGGCGCCGATCTCCAGCGAGGACGGGCGCAGGCCCGCGCTGACCACCTGGGCGCCGAGCACGGCGATCATGGCGCCGTTGTCCGTGCACAGCGCCGGACGCGGGCGGCGCAGGGTGATGCCCTCGGCTGCACACCGCTCCTCCAGCAGCGCGCGCAGCCGCGAATTCGCTGCCACTCCCCCGCCCAGCAGGAGGTGGTCGGTGCCGAGGTGGTGGCAGGCATCGACGGCCTTCGCCGTCAGCACGTCGCACACCGCTTCCTGGAAGGACGCTGCGACATCGGCGATGGCGAACTCCTCGCCGTCCCGCCGACGGATCTCCACCCAGCGCGACACCGCCGTCTTCAGGCCGGAGAACGAGTAGTCGAACCGGTGCTTTGCCTGGTCCTTGTTGGCGGTCAGGCCCCGCGGGAACGCGATCGCCCGCGGGTCGCCGTCCGCAGCTGCCTTGTCGATCACGGGGCCGCCCGGGTACGGCAGGCCGAGAAGGCGCGCCACCTTGTCGTAGGCCTCGCCCGCGGCATCGTCGATGGTGGCGCCGAGTTCGACGATGTCACCGGTGATGTCGTTCACGGCCAGCAGCGACGTGTGCCCGCCGGAGACCAGCAGTGCAGCGCAGGGCTGTGGCAGCGGTCCGTGGTCGAGCAGGTCGACGGCGACGTGGCCCACCAGGTGGTTCACCCCGTACAGCGGCTTGTCCAGGGCGACGGCGAGCGCCTTCGCCGCAGCGACGCCGACGACGAGCGCGCCCATCAGGCCAGGACCGGCGGTGACCGCGATCCCGTCCACCTCGGACAGGTCGATGTCGGCGGTCTCGCACGCGCGGCGCAGGGTGGGGATCAGCGCCTGCAGGTGGGCGCGGCTGGCGACCTCGGGCACGACGCCGCCGAAACGGACGTGCTCCTCGACGGAGGAGGCGACGGCGTTGGCCAGCAGCTCGTTGCCCCGGACGATGCCGACGCCGGTCTCGTCACAGGAGGACTCGATGCCAAGGATCAGTGGGCCGGTGTTCATGCGCACTCCACCGCCCAGGCGTCGCCGTCGCGCAGCGCCCGCAGCATCACGAGGGCGTGGTGGCCGGGCCCGTAGTAGTCGCGCCGGGTGGTGACGGGCTCGAAGCCGAGGCGCCGGTAGAGCGCGACGGCCGACTCGTTGTCGGGCCGCACCTCCAGCAGCATCCTTCGCGCGCCCACGGCGCTGGCCCAGTCAAGCCCGGCGCGGACGAGTGACGCGCCGATGCCTCTGCCGCGGAACTCGGGGTGCACGATCACGCGGTTGAGGTCGGACATCTCCGCAACGCGGCTGAAGGTCGCGACACCGATGATGGTGTCGTCGACGTCGAAGCGGGCCAGCACGTAGCGGTCATGGGCTGCGAGCTCTTCCGCCCAGGCGGTCTCCGACCACTGCTCTGCTGGGTCGAAACCCACCTTCTCGAGTTCGACGATGCCCGCGAGGTCGTCGGGCCGGGCGTGGGAGATGATCATGGCTTCACCATCATGGCCAGACGGGGCTGGAGCAGGGTCGACTTCCGAGTGGTGGGCACCTCTGCGTCCGGACGGCGCAGGTACAGCGGCTCGAGGCCGGCGTCGACCAGCCGGTCGCCGAGGGCGGCCATCAGGCCCGCGTCGATGCCGTCGGGGCCTGCGCACTCGCGGCCGGTGAGCGTCGCGCCCGGTCCGGCGAGCGGCAGGTCGGACACCTCGCCGGGAGCAGTCACGAACGGGCCGTCCACCCGGACGCCTGCGCTGTCGTAGGCGGCCCAGTAGACCTCCTTGCGCCGGGCGTCCGCCACGACGGCGAAGCCGCCGGCAGGGGCGTCCCCGCGGTCGGCCCACTCCAGCGCAACCACGTCGAGGCTGCACACGCCACGCACCGGCACCCCGAGGGCCTCGGCGAGCGTGATGGCGGCCGCAACGCCGACCCGCAGCCCGGTGAACGGGCCAGGTCCGACGCCGACAACCACACGGGTGAGGTCGGACGGGGTCGCACCCGCAGCAGCCAGCACGCGCTGCACCAGCGGCAGCAGCTGCTCGGCATGAGCCCGACGGTCGGGCACGACGTCGCTGGCAACGACGGAACCGTCCCGCGCCACACCAGCGCGGACGTCGGTTGCGGTATCAATGCCCAACACCACTGAGAAGGGGGTGGTCATAGTGCCTCCAGTTCGGGCCGGGACGCCGTCCAGCGGTCACCGATCGGGGTGAGGAAGATCCAGCGGGTCTCGTCCTCGGGGTCGAGGCCGCGACGGATGTCGAGTTCGAGGTAGTCCTCAGCGAGGCCCTCCGCGATGCCGGCGCCCCATTCGACGAGGGTGACCGAGTCGTCGAGCGAGATCTCCAGGTCGAGGTCCTCGAGCTCCGCGAAGGAGCCGAGCCGGTAGGCGTCCACGTGAACGAGGCCGGGACCGCCGGTGGTCGACGGGTGCACGCGCGAGAGCACAAAGGTGGGCGAGATGATCGAGCCGGCGACACCCATGCCCGCGCCGAGGCCCTGGGTGAAGGTGGTCTTGCCTGCGCCGAGGTCGCCGGAGGCGATGATCACGTCACCGGCCCGCACGACGGCGGCGAGGCGGCGGCCCAGCTCCGTGGTGTCCTCTGCTGTCGGGGCAGCCTTGCGCACCGGCAGCTGCCGGGCGAGCGTGAGGCTCGTGCCCTCGCGGTCGACCTCGGTGAACCCGTGGCGCTCCCACCAGGCGACCACCTTCGGGAACTCGGCCCGGGCGATCAGTTCGACGGCTGCGACGCCGCGGGCTGTGAGCACCTCGATGGCCACCTCCACCATCGCTGCCGCGATCCCGAGGCGCTGGTAGCCGGGACGCACGGACACTCGGTGGATCCCGGCCATGGGGCCGTCGACGCTCACGATCACGATGCCGGCCGGCTGGTCCTCGACGATGGCGAGGACGCCGAAGCCCTCCGCCAGCGCCGCGCCGACCTTGGCTGGGGTCTCCGAGAGTGCCGGCGGAGGCGGATCGACCGGCGGACGGTTGCCGAACGCCTCGACGATCAGGTCGCAGATGTCCTGCGCATCCTCGGGCGTCGGCTCAACCAGTCGCAGCCTTCGGCCGTCACCCAGCAGCGTCTCTGCGAGCACGGTCCGCTGCATCAAGAATCCTCCCGGTTGCCGCCTCGATGTCCGGCGTTTCAGCCCGAGCGATCCTACCAGTGCGATCAGTGCGCCTGACGGGCCTCGACAACCGCGAGGACGTCGGCGTAGAGCGGGTGATCGGTGCCGAGCCCGGTGACCTTCTCCACGACCTCCGCCGCGGAAGCCGTGCCCAGCAACTGCTGCAGCTCGACGGCCTCGGGGTCATCGGCAGCGTCGAAGCGCAGGCCGGCGCCCATCGCCTCCACCAGCGCAGCGCGGCCCATGCCGCGCTCTGCCAGCTGGGACGCGGGGCTGACGAACCGCTCGTTGCGGCTGAGCTTGCGCAGCGGCGCCCGCCCGACCCGCAGGGTGGTGTCCGGCAGGTAGGGGTTGGCGAATCGCTTCAGGATCTTCTCGACGTAGGCGGCCTGGGTCTCCGCTGAGACACCGTGCTTGGCGACGATCAGCGAGGCGGTCTCGACGAGGACTGCCTCGACCTTGGCCGCTACGCCGGGATCGGCGAGCGCGTCGGAGATCTTCTCGATCCCGGCCGCGTACCCGAACCAGGCACTGGTCGCGTGACCGGTGTTGACGGTGAAGAGCTTGCGCTCGATGTAGGGCTCGAGATCGGGCACCCAGGTGACACCGGGGATGTCGGGGTGTACCTCACCGAAGGGCGGGGTCTCGATCGCCCATTCGTAGAAGTTCTCGACGGTCACGTCGAGGCCGGCGTTCGGGTCCTGGTTGGGGACGATCCGGTCGACGGCTGTGTTCGCGAAGATGACCCGGGCATCGAGGTCGTCGCCGGTGTAGGCCTTGCGGACCTCGCCGGCAAGGATGTCCGTGCCGTTGATGGCGTTCTCGCAGGCCATCACGGCGAGCCTCGGCGCACCGGCCGGGCGTGCTGCGACACCCGCGGCGATCGCGGGGGCGACGAACTTGAGGATGTGCGCGCCGACAGCCGTCGTCACGATGTCGGCGGAAGCGATCGCAGCCGTCAGGGCTTCCGCCTCCGTTGCGGAGTTGAGCGCGGAGAACCCGCGGACCTCATGGGTCCGCGGGTTCTCCCCGACTTCGTGCACGACGTAGCTGTCGGCGTCCTTGAGACGCTGAATCAGCGCCTCGGCGACGTCGGCGAACACCAGGTCATAACCGGCGTTGTGGAGCAACAGTCCGACGAACCCTCGTCCGATGTTTCCCGCTCCGAAGTGCACAGCTTTCATCAGTGATTCATTCCCTTGAAGGTGTCGGCGATCTCTTCTGCGGTGTGGGCGTTCTCCAGGGCCTCCACCGACTTGGCGTCGAGGAAGACCTCGGCGATCTTGCTCAGCAGTTCGAGGTGCTCGTCGTTCGCCCCGGCGATGCCGATCACGAACTTCACCGGGTTGCCGTTCCAGTCGATGGCACTGGGGTACCGCACGACCGAGATGGCGGAGGACTTGATCAGCCCCTTGGCCTCGTTGGTGCCGTGCGGAATGGCGAGGAAGTTGCCCATGTACGTCGACACCGACTTCTCCCTGTCATGCATGGAGTTGACGTAAGCGGTGTCGACGGCGCCCGCCGCAACGAGCAGCGCGCCCGCCTCATCGATCGCAGAGATCTGGTCGTTGGCGGTACCCGAGAGCACGATCGAGGACACCTTCAGCACACCGGCGTCCGTTGACGTGGCCACCGCAGACTCAGCTGCTGGAGCCGGCTCCGCGACGATGGCCCGGGCCGGAGTCGTCGCCACGGCCACCGAGGCAACACTTGCAGCGGCCATTGCCGGGGCAAGCTCAGACGATTTTGGGTCCGAGTTCGCCGCTCTGACCATCTCAACGACATCGTCGTACTTCGGGCTGGCCATGAAGTTGTCCACAGCCACGTGCACGGCGGACGGGGTCTTCTGGCTCGCCCGCTGGATCAGGTCCTGGTGCGACACGACCACGTCGTAGGTGTCATCGAGGTTGGCAATGGCCTTGTTGACGACGGTGACGTCGCCGAAGCCGGCCGCCTGGATCTTCTTGCGGAGGACGGAGGCGCCCATTGCGGAGGAGCCCATTCCGGCGTCGCAGGCGAACACGATGGTCTTGATCACACCAGACGGTGCGGTGAGCAGGCCACCGACGGCGGACTTCTTGCCCTTCATGGCTTCCATCTCCGCGACCGCACCGACCATGTCGTCGTCGGTCTGCTTGCCGAGGCGTAGCAGGATGCCGCCCAGGACCAGGGTGACTGCAGCAGCAGCGATCCAGGAGATCGTCACACCAAGGAAGCTGTCCGGAGCCGTCTGGGCGTACACGGCAAGGATCGAACCCGGAGCAGCCGGTGCGCGCAGGCCGACGTTGAACGCGACGTTGACGAACACACCG
>Ga0302291_10000203_pt1 | contig 16216 bp, 15 predicted proteins | sample III_Fen_N1_4_FD_194548 | JGI IMG/M metagenome (GOLD analysis project Ga0302291, IMG submission 194548) | Peat permafrost microbial communities from Stordalen Mire near Abisko, Sweden - III_Fen_N1_4 | ecosystem: Environmental > Terrestrial > Soil > Wetlands > Permafrost | place: Sweden: Abisko... | reverse complement strand
AAAGAGGTTCCAGTGCGTGTGTCCTCTACTCTATGTTCACCCTGCCCGTTATGTACTCCGGAATAAAGCATCTGACGGTCAGCGCCACCATCGCTTCGCCGTCCTTTCCCGTGCTCGTTCAGTATCCAACGCTGCTGGCGCCGCAGGGAGCGCAGGTCGGTCCCTATCAATTTGAGGCAACACACGAAGCTGCGATTGCAGAGGGACGATTCCCCATATGTCTCATCTCCCACGGGGGCGGAGGATCACACCTCCTCTATCGAACGATAGCTACACATCTGGCAAGGAACGGCTACATCGTGGCGTCCCTTGAGCACCCAGGGGACAACAGGAACGACAGATCACTGTGCAACACGGACCTGGCTGCTGAGCGCCGGCCGGGGCAGGTTTCGAGCGCCTTGGATGCCGTTCTCACCAACCCGTTCTTTCAGGCGTCCACGGACGCGAGCCGTATCTGCGCAATTGGCCACTCAATGGGTGGATACACGGCGCTTGCCCTACTCGGGGGCCAGCCCTGGAGTCGGACCGGGGTGCCACTCAAGGTCAAATCAGACCAACGGTTTACAACTGCCGTGTTACTTGCGCCTGCGACCGACTGGTTCCTCGCGCCTGGGGCTCTGGCAGCCGTATCCGCGCCCATGCTCGTGATGACGGGAGAACACGACGAATTCACGCCTACAGCAAAGATCGCGCGAGCACTAGCCGGACTGCCTACGTCCACGCCCTTTGTGCTGCATGAGGTGCAAGACGCCGGACACTACGCCTTCCTTTCTCCATTCCCTCCGACCATGCGGAGTCCAGATTTCCCTCCGGCGCTTGATCCGGTTGGTTTTGATCGGGATGCGTTTCACCTGCGCTTGCCAAATCAAATTCTTGCCTTTCTAGCGAACGCCTTGCCGCGGTGACGACACCGGTCGACTTCCCAGACACCGAGATCTGGCTGCCGCAGCAGTGAACCGCCGTTCGTGAAATCCTGCGCTGATTGCCGGCTCTATCGAAGTCGCCGGCCCCACCATGGGCCAAAGCACTGCAGAATTTGTCTGAGCATGGCCCTGCATGGCCATTCGGCACTCATCGAACGAGAGCGATCGCCATGAAGAGAATTCAAAATGCGCGCGAGAGGTCCCGGCTGGGCCAGCTGCTGGTGGCCAAGGGCATCATTTCCGAAGACCAGCTGCGCAAGGCCATCGAGCAGCAGCAGCAGTCGGGCCAGCGTCTGGGCGAGATCCTTACCGAATGGAACCTCGCCACCCGGCGCCAGATCAACAACGTGCTGCTCAAGCAGCGCAGCGTTCGCACCTCGGCCGCGCTGATCACGGCCCTGATGGGGCCGCTGCAGGCCTTTGCCGCTGTGCCCGCGCCGCTGCCGCAATTTGCCGGTGCAGCGTCTTCCCAGCGTTCGTCGGGCATGCAGGCCCTGAGTGAAGAAGAGCTCGGCGATGTATCCGGTCAGGGCATCACGCAGGACAGCATCCGGGCCCTGGTCAGCAATGCCAAGGACGGCTCCATCAAGGACCTGGCCAAGCTGATGAATCCGCTGCTGATGATGTTCGAGTCGGAGATGTCGATCAAGAACGTCGCCTACGACGCAGACAGCGCAATGAGCGTGATCAACCCGGACGGATCGATCACGCTGCACTTGTCCACTACCATCGGTGAGTTGAAGTTCAGCCATATCCGCGTGCGGGGCACCAGCATCGACGGACCCAGCTTCGGCACGCTGACGATCAGCAATCTCGATTTGCGCGGCACCACCATCACCATCACGCCGCGCTGAACCGCGCACGCGCTCCTGGCGCCGCCATCTGGAAGCTCCCGATTCGGGAGCTTCCAATCCGGGCGCCCCCGGCAACTCGCACACGAAAGATGTCATGCCGGGCTATCAGCTCAAACAGCAATCCGTCCCCGTGCTTGGCGTTGACGCGCTGCAGATCCGCAGCCTGCTCGATCGCCAGCAGTTCAGCGACCCGCTGGGCCAGGCCCTCGCTGTGGGTATCTCCTCGGGCAACTGGCCGCTGTTCGGCCTGGTCTGGCCCTCGGGCCTGCAGCTGGCCGCTGCGGTCGCGCTGCGGCCCTTGAGCGCCGGTGAGAGCATTCTGGAGATCGGTTGCGGCCTGGCCCTGGCCAGCCTGGTATGCCACCGGCGCGGCGCCCTGGTCACCGCCAGCGACTGCCACCCGCTGGCGGGCGCCTTCCTGCTGGAGAACCTGCGCTTGAACGGTCTGGCGCCGATGCGCTACTGCCATGGCGACTGGGCCAGCGTGCCGACTCAGCTGGAGGGACAGGACCTGGCCCCGGCGGTCCAGGGCCGCTTTGATCTGATCATGGGCAGCGATGTGCTCTACGAGCGCGACGATGGCGGCGCGCTGCCGAGCTTCATCGAGCACCATGCGATGCCGGTCAGCGAAGTGCTGATCGTCGACCCCGAACGCGGCAATCGCGCGGCCTTCACGCGGCGCCTGCTACAGCTCGGCTATGAGCTGGACGAGACCTTGCTGCGCGACGCAGCCGTCGCACTCGCGCCGGCCTATCGCGGGCGGCTGCTGCGCTACCGGCGCAGCTGAAAAGCCGCCTCGACGGCGAGGCCTCCCAGACCCGTCGAGCGCCCCACCCGCAGCGTGGCGCCATGCACCGCCGCAATGCGGCGCGCAATCGACCAGCCCAGGCCGCTGCCCGACTGCTCGGTGCCCAGCACACGAAAGAAGCGTTCGCCCAGGCGCAACGCATCGGGCTCACTGAGGCCGGGGCCACTGTCTTCGACCCGCAGAACCAGCTGCCTGCCGGACGCCGCTACGCTGACGCGCAACCTGGCTTGGGGCGGGCTGTAGCGGATCGCGTTGTCCACCAGATTGCGCACCAGCACGGCCAGCAGGGTGGCGTCACCGTCCACCTGGCTGGCCGAGGCACCATCGGCATCGAATTCGATCTGCTGCTGGCGAGCAAGGGCCTGCGGCGCCAGCTCGGCCACCACGCTGCGCGCCAACTCGGCCAGGGCCACGGGCTGCAGGGCAGGCGCTGCGCCACCTTCCAGCCGCGCCAGCGTCAGCATCTGCTCCACCAGGCGCGTGGCGCGGTCACAGCCGGCCAAGGTGGCCTGCAAGGCGTGGGCACGCGCAGCATCGTTGGTCTCAGCCATGGCCACCTGGGCCTGCGCGCGGATCGCTGCGATCGGTGTGCGCAGCTCGTGCGCGGCGTCGGCGGTGAAGCGGCGCTCGGCCTCCATCAAGGCGCTGATGCGCTCAAACAGATCATTCAACGCGGCGATCATGGGCAGCATCTCATCGGGCAAGCCACTCATGTCGATGGGCTGCAGGGCCTGTGGCGCCCGCGCCGACAGCTGCCTGCCGATGCTGCGCAGCGGCGCCGTGCCACGCCGCACCGCCCACCATGCGGCCAGGGCCAGCAGCGGCAAGGCCAGCAGCAGCGGCCACAAGGTGCTGCGCAGCACCGCCCACAGAATGGCCGCACGCGACGCCAGTTGCTCGCCAACGAAGACCCGCACATCGCGCTCGGCGCCCTGCGCGGCAAAGACACGCCAGGCCTGACCATCGAGTTGCACCGTCTGAAAACCCGAGGGGCTCATCGCGCCTTCGATCATGGGGCGCAGTGGCGCATTGGCCGAACGCAGGCTCAAGCGCCCCTCGTGAAAGACCTGGAAGGCCACCTTGGGCGCATAGCGGTGCAGCGTCGGTGCGTCCACACCGGGCGCGTCGTCATCGATGTCGCCCGTCTGCTTGACCACCAGCAGCGCCGCAGCCTGCGCCAGGTGGCCGTCGAGCAGTTCGTCGAGCTCGTGGCGCGCGTCCAGCCAGGTCAGCGCGGCGGCGGCCAACCACACGCCCGCCATCAGACCCAGCAGCAGCAGCAGCAGACGCGCCTGCAGCGATCGCGGCGCGTGCATCATGCCGCACCCCTGGGCGCCTCGCGCAGCAGCATATAGCCGACGCCGCGCACGGTCTGGATCAAGGCACTGCCCAGTTTGCGGCGCAGATGGTGGACGTGGACCTCGACGGCATTGCTCTCGACCTCCTGGCCCCAGCTGTAGAGATGCTGCTCCAGCTGCTCGCGCGTGAGCACGCGCCCGGCGTTGAGCATCAGCGTATGCAGCAGATCGAATTCACGCGCCGACAGCAGCACCGGTTCGCCGGCCCGCAGCACGCTGCGCGCGGCGGGGTCCAGCACCACATCCTGGGCCTGCAAGCGCTCCTGCGGCTGACCGTGGGAGCGGCGCACCAGCGCCCGCAGCCGCGCCGCCAGCTCGTTCAGATCGACCGGCTTGAGCACATAGTCGTCGGCGCCCAGATCCAGGCCCTTGACGCGATCGGGCACACCGTCGCGTGCAGTCAGCACCAGCACGGGCAGGGTGATTCCGGCCCGACGCACGGCGGCCAGCACCTCCATGCCGTCCTTCAGCGGCAGACCCAGATCGAGCACTGCGGCGCCGTAGGGCTGGGCGCGCAGTTCGCGCTCGGCCGCTTCGCCATCGCGCACCCAGTCGACCAGAAAGCCGTGCTGGCGCAGGCCGGCACGCAGGCCATCGCCGAGCAGCGGGTCGTCTTCAGCCAGCAGGATGCGCATGATGCTCACGATTTTGCGCCCTGGCGTCAGTCATCGTCGTCTTCATGATGGCCCGAGGAATGGACGGCAGCAGCGCTGTCTGCCTGCGGCGGCGCCTGCCATTGCCACCACCAGAATCCCAGCACCGCCACCAGCATCAGCACGGCGACGCTGCGCCAGGCGCTGCGCACGCCGTCCTGCGGCGCACCGCGTTTGCGGCCGTGGATCATGCTCGCCACCAGGTTCTCGCCATGCGCGCGGCTGCTCAGCAGCACGGCCGCAATGTGAACGCCCACCAGCGCCAGCATGCTGTTGGCCACCAGCTCATGCGCTTCTTCCAACCATTCACCACCGATCTCGTTGTACGTGGCCCAGCCGCTCGCCACCAGCACCGCAGCCAGCCCCAGCAGCGCCAGGATCGCCAGCGCACCAGCCGGGTTATGGCCGGTGTGATGTTCGGGCCGCCCCTGCAGCAGGGAGCGCAGGTACTTCAATACCGCAGCCGGGCCGCGCACAAAGCTGGTGAAGCGCGCGTGCCGCGTACCGAACACGCCCCACAGCAGACGGAACACCACCAGGCCGGCAAGCGTGTAACCCAGCGTCACATGCAGCAAGCGCCAGCGCTCGCTCTCAGCGCTGAGGTAGGCGCCGGCAAAACTCAGCACCATCAGCCAATGGAAAACACGAACCGGCGCGTCCCAGACGAGGATCTGGCGCGGCGCGGCTTCAACGGAAGAACGAGATGGGATTGGGCACATGACAACTCCTTTGTTGTCATGGTCGGGGTTGCGGCTTAGGGCTTTCTTAAGGCGACAAGCGCTCGACGCGCTCAGGCAAGCTTAAGACGCAGCACCCAAGATTCAGGCACCACCACAGCACTTCAAGGACAAATCATGGATTCAAGCCTGTTGCTCTTCCTCCGCCAGTACCTCGGCTTCATCGGCGCGGCCCTCGTTCCCGTCGTGCTGATTGCCTTTCTGAGCATTCCAATGGCGCTCGGCGGCCATCCCGGCGAACTACGCCCGAGCGGCTCTGGCGCCGCAATGCACATGACCTGAGCCCTGCCGATGAAGTCAGGTTCAGGCCAGCCAACGCTGCAAATGCGCGTAGACCTCGGGCCGGCTCAGCAGGTCCAGGTGGCCGCAGCCGTAGACGATGGCCTGGCGGTCTTTGGCGAAGGCGAGCTCGCGCTCTGAATCGGCGTGGCGGCCCAGGGCGCTGTCCAGCGGCACCAGACCATCGCCGAGCAGGCGGTCGGCCACATCGCCGCCGCGCTTGCCCAGCGTGGCGGCCACGGCAAAGCAGCGCTTACCCTCAGGCAGCGGCACCGGCTGGCGGCGGTCGGCGCCGCGCGCGAAGCGATCGCGTCCGACCCAGTCTTCGTCGAGCAGATTGCCGTGGCGCAGATCGGTGATGCCGGCACTGCGCAGCTTGCCCAGGCGCGCAAACGGAGCCGCATAGGGCGTGGCGCCCAGCAACTCGTGGACCCAGCTACCGGCCCGCTCCAGCGGCGCCCCGTGTTGCGGCGTGCCCAGAAAGACCAGGTCGCTGAGCTGGGTGGCCCACTGCATCGGCGTCGCTGCCTGCGTCGCATGGTGCAGCGCGCTGCGCGCCAGCAGGCCGCCCATGCTGTGGCCCAGCAGCACCAGGCGCTCGACCGGCTGTGGCCATTGCGCCACCACCTGCTCCAGCAGCTGCGACAGCGCTCTACCGTTCAAGGACACATGCTGACCGCTGTTGTAGTGCAGATAGAGCGGCGTGTAGCCGAGCTCACGCGCCAGCGCTGCGCCGTGGTCATGGCCGTCACGCTGCCATTGCAGATCGCTCATGCACAGGCCATGCAGCAGCAGCAGCACACGCGGCCCAGCCTGCGGCAGGGCATCGGCCAGCGCCTGTCGCTGCAGGCTCAGCGGCCGGCCGGCCACGCGCAAGCTCATCGTGATCGCCAGCGGATTAGCCGTCGTGGCGAGGTAGTCGCCCAGCACGCCATTCAGAGAAGCCACCACGGCCTCGCGCTCCGGGCTCAGGCGCGTGGGGGTGGATGAAGGAGCGAACGAGGGAGCGAGGGCGCCCAGCAGCGCATCGATGCTGCCGCCGGTCAGCCGCGTGACGCCGCGGATGCTCTTGTAGACCAGGCCGCTGATGCCGCCGGTTCGACCGGCGTCTGCAGGGGCACTCGTACCCGGCACGCGCGCAATGCGCTCATGCATGGCCTCGACCAGATCGGCCAGGCCCAGGGTCGCATCGGTGGCCAGGCGTGCGGCACCGCGCAGATCGCCTCCATGCAAGGGTGAAGCGCGACGGGTCATGCGAAGCCTCCGCTGGGTGGCGACCGCCAGCTTGCGGTCTGAGGCCAGTGTGCCACCAGCACTCGCGTGTCAAGTGCGGCTTGCGCAAGAAAGCTTCAGGCCTCGCTGCGCTCGGGGGCCGGCACCACGCTGTAGGCCCAGGCGTGCTCGGCCAGCCATTGGCGGGCCGGCACATCGCTGGCCGTACCCGGCCCGGCGGGATGAAAGCCGGCACTGAAGTAATGGCGCCAGGGCTTGAAGAGCTGGCGCAGCATGCCGCGCGGCCCCAGCACCGTGGCCCAGCCGCTGCGCCAGGTGTTCCAGCGCCACAGCGTACCGTCACGCCAGAGGTTCAGCGTGGTCTGGCGCATCAGATCGCTGAGGAAATGGAAGGTCACCAGCCGCATCAGATGGCGCCGCCAGCGCTCATTGCCGCCCATCGCGCGGTAGATGTCGAGCGCCGTGCTGCGGTGCTCCAGCTCCTCGCAGGCATGCCAGATCCACAAGGTCTGCAGACGCGGCTCGGTATCGGCGATCAGCGCGGCATCGCGCAACAGCCAGTCGGCAAAGATGGCGGTGAAGTGCTCGGTCGCGGCGGTGGCGGCCACATCGACGAGCACCGGCAGCTTCTCCAGACGCTTGAGACGACGCGTGATGCGCGGCTCCCAGCAGTTCACCAGGCCGTGGGCCTCAATCTGCCGGTTGAACAGGGCATGGATGCGGCGGTGCGTGGCCTCCTGGCCGATGAAGCCGCGCAGCTCGGGCGCCAGCCGCTCCTGCTCCGCCTGGGGCAGGGTCTTGATGCCCTCGCGCAGCGAGTCGATGAAGAACTGCTCGCCGCGCGGGAAGCTCATCGACAGGGCGTTGAAGAAGGCGGTCCGAAAAGCATCGCCGCCATTCCAGTGGCGCGCCACGGGGGCGTCGAGATCGATCAGCAGGCGACGGACGGTGAGCTCGGACATATGGGCGTAGGCGGCACGGATTCGAACTGCGATGATGGCGGCATCACGGCTCACTGTCCATCATGATGCGCCCTATCCTGCGACGACTCATCCCATGCCTGCTGCTGCTCGCCTATGCCTGCAGCGCCTTCGCCACCGAACGTGCCGCCACTGCAGCCGCCAATGTGCAGGTGCTCGACACCTTGCTGCCCATGCCGGGCCTCGCACGCGAGCGCCGTCTGCGCCTCTTCCTGCCCAGCAGCTATGGCAGCGCGCCTGAGCGCCGCTATCCGGTGATCTATATGCACGACGGCCAGAACCTGTTCGATGACCGCAGCTCTTACGCCGGCGAATGGGGCGTCGACGAAACCCTGCTGGCGCTGGAGCGCAGCCATGGCTTCGAAGCCATCGTCGTGGGCATCGACAACGGCGGCGAGAAGCGCATGAACGAACTCAGCCCTTGGCCGAATCCGAAGTTCGGTGCTGCAGAAGGCGAGGCTTACGCCCGCTTTGTGGTCGAGGTGGTCAAGCCCTGGATCGACGCGCGGTACCGCACGCGGCCCGGGCGCGAGGCCACCGCACTGATCGGCAGTTCGATGGGCGGCTTGATCACGCATTACATGCTGCACCGCTATCCGGAGGTGTTCACCAAGGCCGGCGTGTTCTCGCCCTCGTTCTGGTTCTCCGCCAGCGCCTACGACTATGCCCGCCAGCACCCGCTGCCCGGCGACAGCCGCGTCTACCTCTACGCTGGAGGCAAGGAAGGCGAGTCCATGGTGCCGGATGCCCAGCGCATGCTGACGACCTTGCGCCAGACCGGCGGCACACAAACGCTGAGCCTGCTTGTCGACCCCGCTGCGCAGCACAACGAGGCGGCTTGGCGCCAGCAGCTGCCGGCCGCGCTGATCTGGCTCTTTGAGCTCAAGCCGCGTTGAGCCATGGCTGAGGCGCCATGATCGAGTCCCAGTTCGTCAGCCGGGTCGCACTGAACCGCGACAAGGTGGATTCCTTTGAGCGTTATCCCTTCAATCTCGCCGCCATCCGCAGCCTGGAGTCGCTTGAGCTGCATCCCAAGATGACGATCTTTGTCGGCGAGAACGGCTCGGGAAAGTCCACGCTGCTGGAGGCCATTGCGGTCTCGCTGGGCTTCAACCCCGAGGGGGGATCCAAGAGCTTTGCCTTCGGCACGCGCGCCTCCCATTCGGTGCTGCACGAATGTCTGCGCGTGGCCAAAGGTTTCCGGCGCCCCAAGGATGGCTTCTTCCTGCGGGCGGAAAGCTTCTTCAATGTGGCAACGGAGATTGAGCGGCTGGATGAAGAGCCCCTCGGCGGACCGCCGGTGATCGACGCCTATGGCGGCCGTTCGCTTCACGAGCAGTCGCATGGCGAATCCTTCTTGGCCTTGCTGATGAACCGCTTTCGCGGTGACAGCATCTACCTGCTGGACGAGCCGGAGGCGGCGCTGTCGCCACAACGCCAACTTGCCGCACTCTCGCGCATCCACGACCTGATTGAAGCCAACGCGCAGTTCGTGATCGCCACCCATTCGCCCATCCTGATGGCCTATCCAGAGGCCCGGATCTACCAGTTCGGCACAGACGGCATCGCCCAGGTCGCCTATGAGGACACCGAGCATTACCAGGTCACGCGCAACTTCCTGGCCAACCCGGCGCGCATGCTGCGCGTCTTGTTCGACCGGACCGCCGAGGAAGACTGAGCCCGCTGCGCTTGTGGGTAAGCCTGTGGATAATGCTGTTGGCAAGCGTTGAAGATGCTGTGAACCCTTGTGTATGACACAGGCGCCGCAAGCCCTACACTCACGCCCCTTTGCCAGAAGGCCCTCGGCCCATGACTCAGCCCCACACCGCCCATACGCTCACCTCCGCCTCGGCCGGCTTCGAGTCTGCCGCGCAAATCTCGGCCCTGCCCGAGGGCCATCGCGCGCGCCGCCTGCATGGCCACAGCTATTTCGCGACAGTGCGTTGCGCACTGCCGCCCGATTGGGCCGTGTTTGCAGGTGGCGAAGTGGAGGAGCTGCGCCGACGCCTCGAAGCCTGTGTGGCGCCGCTGGACCATGCGCTGCTGAACGAGCTGATCCCCGAGCCGACGGACGAAAATATCGCGCGCTGGATTCACAGGCGCCTGAGCCAGGACTTCGACGTACCCGGCATCCAGCAGGTCGGCATTCAGAGCACCGCCCATTCCGGCGTCGACCTGGATGCCGATGGCATGGCGCATGTCTGGCGGCGCTATCGCTTCCAGGCCGCGCACAAGCTGCCGAACGTGCCGGCCGGCCACAAGTGCGGCCGCATGCATGGCCATGGCTTCGAGGTCATCCTGCATGCCAACCAGGACCTCGGCGCGCGCGACCTGAGCATCGATTACGACCATCTCGATGAAGTCTGGGCGCCGCTGCACATGCAGCTGAACTACCAGTGCCTCAACGCGATCGCGGGCCTGCACAACCCCACCAGCGAGGTGATGTCGAGCTGGCTGTGGGCACGGCTCAAGCCCGTGCTGCCCGAGCTGAGCTGGGTGACGGTCTACGAGACCGGCTCCTGCGGCGCCAACTTCGACGGCCAGGACTATCGCATCTGGAAGGAACTCACCCTGGACAGCGCCATCCAGCTCAAGCGCGCGCCAGCGGGCAGCCCCTTGCGCGGCATCCATGGCCATACCTACACCCTGCGCTTGCACCTGAGCGCGCCGCTCGACGCCGTGATGGGCTGGACGGTGGACTTCGGCGATGTGAAGACCTTGTTCGACCCGATCTTCAAGGCCATCGACCACCGGCCGCTCTATGAGATTGCAGACCTGCCCGACGGCGACACCGCGAGCCTGGCGGCCTGGGTGCTGGCCAAGGCGCGCGCCGGCCTGCCGCAGCTGGACCGCGTGGACATGTATGAGACGCGCGGGTGCGGCAGCATCGTCAGTGCGGCAAGCGACGGGCCGGTGATCCCGGTATGAAGTGCCGGGCGAGGGGCTGACATGACTTATGCCGTGAAGGAAATGTTCTACACGCTGCAAGGCGAGGGCGCACAGGCCGGGCGCGCTTCGGTGTTCTGCCGCTTTGCCGGCTGCAACTTGTGGAGCGGACGCGAGCAGGACCGCGCCGATGCCGTCTGCACTTTCTGCGACACCGATTTCGTCGGTACCGACGGCGAAGGCGGCGGCAAGTTCACGACACCCGAGGCTCTGGCCGATGCGGTGGTCGCACTCTGGCCTGCGGGACAGGCCGGCAGGCCCTATGTGGTGTGCACCGGCGGCGAGCCGCTGCTGCAGCTCGACAAGACCTTGATCGACGCGCTGCACGCGCGCGGCTTCGAAGTCGCGGTCGAGACCAACGGCACACAGTTGCCACCCGAAGGCCTGGACTGGATCTGCGTGAGCCCCAAGGCAAACAGCGTCATCGCGCTGACGCGAGGTCACGAACTGAAGCTGGTTTACCCGCAGCCTGAGGCCATGCCCGAGCGCTTCGCGTGCATGGACTTCCAGCATTTCTTTCTGCAGCCGATGGACAGCATCCTGAAGGCCGATCACACGCGCGCTGCGGTGGCCTATTGCATGGCGCATCCGCAGTGGCGGCTCTCGGTGCAAATGCACAAGATCATCGGCATTGCCTGAGTGAACTGTTGTTAGCCCTCATCACAAGGGCTAGGCATTTCGGAATCCTTGCTCTCTAATGGCGCCGGCACCGCCGACATGGACGGAGCCGCAGGGCCGACGGCCCTGTCAACCAGAAAACGCAGGAGACAAACCGTGATGAATATTCCTCAACAGGGGAGATGCAAAGCCGCGCCCAGGCGGCGCCACTTCGCGTCCACAATCGCCACCGCAACGAGCCTGGCCTTGCTGGCCGGTCTGAGCTCACCGAGCCAGGCTGCAGGTTATCGCTTCGGTACACAGAGCGCTGCCGGCGAGGGCACCGCGAATGCCAATGGCATCGAGGGCATTGACGCCAGCACCATCTTCGCCAACCCAGCGGCACTGATGCGCCTGGGCGGCACTCAGTTTTCGGGCGTGCTCGACTACGTGAGGCCCGACGTGCGCTTCACCGATGCAGGCTCGACCATCTCGCTGCCCGGTTCGGGCCTGACGCCGCGCGTCATCTCGACCGCGGGTGAAAGCCAGTCGCCCGCCAAGCCTGCCTGGGTGCCGCACCTCTATGCCAGCTATCGCTATTCGGACGAACTGGCATTCGGCGTCGGCATGTTCGTGCCCTTCGGCGCCAAGCTCGACTACCTGCCCACTTGGGGCGGGCGCTACAACCTGAATCGGGTCGATCTCAAGTCGCTGGCCTTCAATCCCAATGTGGCTTGGAAAGTCAGTTCGCAGCTTTCCCTTGCTGCGGGACTGACGGCCGAATATATGGCCGGCGATCTGCGTCGCACCATTCCCTATGGCTCCGTGCTGGCGGGCGGCCTGCTGGCCGCAGCGCAGCAGGCTGCAGCCGGCGGCGCACCCGGCCTGGCGACAGAGTTGCAGCAGCAGGCGGCGCAGGCCTTCGGCAACAGCGCCCTCGATGGCGACGTCCACATGAAGGGCAAGGACTGGGGCCTGGGCTCCAATCTGGCACTGATGTGGGAGCTCGACAGCAAGACCCGCGTGGGCATGGCCTGGCGCTCCACCATTTCGCACAAGCTGAAGGGCGATGTGGACTGGACCCAGCCGGCAAGCCTGCCCGCCAGCGTGCTGCCGGCCGTCACCGGCGCACCGGCCGATGGCCACAGCAAGCTGGACCACAACGACGGTGGCGCCCACCTCAATGTGAAGACGCCGGACTCACTGTCCTTCCAGGCCTTCCATCAGCTCAGCGAGCGCTTTGCCATCATGGCGGATGCCACCTGGTACCGCTATTCGCGGCTGGAGCAATTGCGCATCGAGTTCGATCGCACGACCGCGCCCTCCGTCACGGCCGAGCATTGGAATGATGCCTGGCGCGTCTCGCTGGGCGGCAACTGGCGCGTCAATGCCGACTGGCTGCTGCGTGCCGGCGTTTCCTACGACAAGTCGCCGCTGGACACCAAGTTCCGCAGTCCGGCACTGCCCGACTCGGACCGCACCTGGCTGGCGCTCGGCGCCAACGTCAAGCTCAGCCCGCAGGCCGACATCGACCTGTCATTCGGCTACATCAAGCTGAAGGATGCACCGATGCAAGCCACCGACGACGGCGAGGGCCTCTCGCCCTGCAGCTGCGCCTACTCGACCGTGCGCGGCAATTACCAGAGCTCAGCGAAGACGCTGGGCCTGCAGTTCAACTACAAGTACTGAGGGCTGACCACCATGGACAGACGTAGCTTCCTGCGCCGCTCGGTACTCCAGACCGGCGCATTGATCACCGCCTCCTCGGCCCTTGGCGGCCTCTCCGGCTGCATGGGCGGCGGCGAAAATGGCCCAACCATCGAGCCCTTGCCCGCCACCTTCCCGGGCAGCAGCACGCCGCTGCCGGCGACCCCGGCGGCGGCTGGCGCCTACAAGTTCCCGCAGAGCGTGGCCTCGGGCGATCCCAAGCCCGATGGCGTGCTGCTGTGGGCGCGCATCGTGCCGGCCACAGCGGACGATGTCGCCACGGCCACGCTTGAGGCCAACTTCCAGGTCAAGCTGCGCATCAGCAGCGCCGACAACTCGGGCTCGCTGGGCGGCAACTCAGCGCTCGCTGGCACGCTGGATGCCGAGGTCGATGTGCCGGTCTATGCTTTCTACGACAACACGCTGCGCCACAAGATCAGCGGCCTGAAGCCGGCAACGACCTACTACTACCAGTTCAGTGCCGGCGACACCCGCTCCAAGGTCGGCCGCTTCAAGACCGCGCCGGCCAACGATGCCGACATCGATGCGCTGAAGTTCGCCTTCATGACCTGCCAGGACTGGAGCGTCAACCACTGGGCCGGGCTCACCAGCCTCGTGCAGGAGAACCTGGACTTCATCGTCCACCTCGGCGACTACATCTACGAGGCGGTTGGCGCCAGCTACCAGGCCGGGGGCGTGGAGGCAGCGCACACGGCCCTGTTGCTGCCCAATGGCACAGCGCTGGAAGGTGGCGGCAAGTACGCGACAACGCTGACCGACTACCGCTATCTCTACAAGCGCTACCGGAGCGACGCGCGCCTGCAGGCCCTGCATGAGCGCTTTGCCTTCGTCGCGATCTGGGATGACCACGAGTTCTCCGACGACTGCTGGCAGGACCGCGAGACCTACGACAACGGCAGCTACAGCGCCAGCACCGGCGGCGACAACACCGCACAGCCGGCACGCCGCCGCTCCGCCAGCCAGGCCTGGTTCGAGTTCATGCCGGCCGAGGTCAGCTTCACGCTGGAGGCCGGCGTGGGCATTGGCAATATCCGCATCTACCGCGATCTGAAGTTCGGCAAGCTGATGCATCTGGTGATGACGGACGAGCGCCTGTACCGCGCCGACCACATGATCCCCGAAGCCGCACCGAACCCGCTGACGGGCCAGCCGCTGGGCCAGATCGGTGCGCGCTACATGGTGCCCGAGGCCTCGCTGGCGGCCGTGGAGGCGCAGAAGCTCGCTGCGGGGACGGCTGCGGGTCTGCCCGATCCGATGTCGCTGGTCAGCATGCTGGGCAGCACGCAGCGCAAATGGTGGATGGACACGATGAAGTCTTCCACGGCGCTGTGGAAGATCTGGGGCAACGAGACCTCGCTGCTGAAGATGGGCGTTGACGGCAGCGCGCTGCCCACCGCGCCGGCGGCCTTCAAGACCCGCTTCACGCTGAACGCCGACCAATGGGACGGATACAACGGCGAGCGCAAGGCGCTGATGGCGCATCTGGCCAGCAACAAGATCGGCAATGTGGTGGCGGTCACCGGTGACCTGCATGCCTTCTTCGCGGGCGAGGTGATGGACGACTACAGCGCCGCCACGCCGACGCCGGTGATGGTCGATCTGGTCACGGCCGGCATCTCCAGCAACAGCTTCTTCAGCTACTTCGTCGGCGCGGCCAGCAGTCCGGCTTTCGCGCCAGTCAAGCCACTGGTGCTGAGCAGCGAAGCGGAATGCGAGGGCATCGCGATCCAGATGCTGTCGGCCGCGATCGCGATGGCGGCGGGCGTCACCGATCTGAGCAATACCGCCGCGATCCAGGCCGCCGTGATGGCCGCCGTCGGCGCCGGTGTCATTCCGCTGGCGGCCGTACAGCCGACCGCAGGACTGTCGACCGCGCCGATCAATACCTTCGACGAGACGCTGTCCGGTCATATGGGCGACACCATTGCCGCGACCAATGCGGCACTGGCTGGCGCCAGCCGTTCGGTGCCGGCCATGACGCTGTATGGTCTGATCGCACAGAAGCTCGCGACGGCGCTGGGCATCCCGGTCGGCTTCGTGCCGAGCAGCGAGGTGATCAAGCGGCTGAACCCCTTCGCCAACAGCACGACCGGTGTGCCGCCTGCAGTGAACAACCCCTGGCTGCATTACGTCGACTCCAACGCGCAGGGCTATGCGCTGGTCAGTCTCAGCAAGCTCGAACTGGTGTGTGACTTCAAGAAGTTCAACACCTTGAGCGCGGGCTTGCCGCCCGTGACGCCGGTAGCTTCGGTTCGGCGCGTGCGCGTGCCGGCAGGCAAGGCGCAGTTGACACTCGGCTGAAGAGAGCTTTAGAAAGAAGAAAGGGAGCCTTGCGGCTCCCTTTTTTATGGCGAGGTCCCGCTCTCAGTAGCTGTAGCCGACACCAACATGCACGGCCACCGGATCGAGCCTGGCATCGATGGTCTGGCCGGTCGACAGCGTGCCCGTGGTCTTGAGCTTGACCTTCAGCACCGAGAACTCGGCGCTGAAGCGTGAGCCGAGATTGGCAATCAGGCCGACCTGCCCGGCGGCGCCAAAGGCATTCTTCATCGACATGGTGGTCGGCGTCGTCGGCGTACCGCCGGTCAGGCCGGTCAGCGCCATCGTGCTGCGCGCGCCAAAGAAGCGACCGTATACCGCACCGGCGCCAACGAAGGGCCGCAGGCTTGCGTTGGCCGCTCCAAACCGGTACTGCCCAAGCAGCGTGATCGGCAGCGACTTGACGTCGGCCAGCTTGCCGACATTGGCAATCGCTCCGGTACCGATGACCTTGTGCTTGAAGGCCAGGCCAATCGGAAGATCGATCGCGATGTTGTCGCTGACCATATACGTCAAGCCGCCCGACAACTGGCTCGCCTCCTTGATGTCGATGGTGGTGTGAACCAGGCTCGGTGCACTCAGATCGCCGCTTTCAACCTTGGGATTGATATTGGTGGCGCCAAGGCGGCCGATGATGGTTCCGGCCGACTGGGCCTGCGCTCCTGCTGCGGCAACCAATCCGAGCGCGGCCAGGCAAATGGCTTGTAGTTTCATAGGTGTCTCCTGGTGATCCCGCGGCCTTACAGCCAACCCTTGATGGCAAGCGACTTGGAAATCAGCTGATAGACCAGCTGATGCCCA
>Ga0302291_10000202_pt1 | contig 16220 bp, 15 predicted proteins | sample III_Fen_N1_4_FD_194548 | JGI IMG/M metagenome (GOLD analysis project Ga0302291, IMG submission 194548) | Peat permafrost microbial communities from Stordalen Mire near Abisko, Sweden - III_Fen_N1_4 | ecosystem: Environmental > Terrestrial > Soil > Wetlands > Permafrost | place: Sweden: Abisko... | reverse complement strand
TTCCTGGCACGTGCACGTTATGCGCGCTACCTGCTCGACCTGCGTGCCACGCTCGATGTCGAGGCCTGACTTCCTGATGGCCCACCCTTCACGCACCTACCGCCTTGAGCCCAGAGGCCCGTTCTCGCTCGTCAACGAGCGCCAGTTCTTCGGGGACTGGCTCAGCCACCCGTCGGACCCGGATGCGGTGGTCATGGCATTCCCGGTCGAGGGGTGGCGCGGGTGCGCGGCCGTCGTGGTCCACCAGGAGGCGGACGGTCCGATCACGGGGACCGTCACCGCAACAGGCGACGCGCTCCCCGACGAGGCCTGGTCACAGGCGCTCGCGAGCCTGTCGCTCGACGTGGACGGGGCCGGGTTTCCCGAGGTCGGAGACCGCGACCGCGTGATCGGCGGGCTCCAGCGCCAGTACGGATGGCTGCGACCGGTCTGCTTCCACAGCCCCTACGAGGCGGCCGTCAACTTCGTGGTCGGGCAGCGGATCTCGATGCGCCAGGCGCGCGCCCTGCGCACCCGGATGGCCCGCGACCTCGGCGAGTCGATCGAGGTTGCCGGGCAGACCGTCCACGCGTTCCCGGCGCCGGAGCGACTGCTTGAACTCGGCACATTCGACGGCTTGCCGGAGGAGAAGCTCAGCCGGATGCGCGGGATCGCAGGTGCGGCGGCGAGCGGGATCCTGGATCGCGCGTACCTGCGATCGATGCCCGTGACCGAGGCGCTTGCCGAGCTGCAACGGCTGCGCGGGGTCGGCCCCTTCGCGTCGCAGGGCATCCTGCATCGGGGTGCCGGACTCGTCGACGAGGTGACCGACGATGACGTGACCCGCGAGGCGGTGCAGCTCGCCTACAACCTGCCGATCCGGCCGACGCGGGAGGAGGTCCTTGCGATCGCCGAGGCCTGGCGGCCGTACCGGATGTGGTCCACGGTGCTGCTCCACGTCTGGCTGCGCCGCGAGCGGGGCGGACCGACGCGTCACCCGGGCCGGGGACGCAAGGCGGCGGCGTAGCCGAGGACCCGTGCGGACGGCCCCGTGGCCGGCCGCCCGCGCCCGGCGCCCGGCACGGGGCAGCAGGGCGACGAGGGCTCCGCGCTGCCTGGGCTGAATGCCTCGCAGGCGCGGTCGCGCTGGCCATGTGCGGTCCGGATCGGTGTCAAGCGGAGACCGCACTCCGGTTCTCGGCCGAAGCGTGGCCCGTTCGATACGCCTCGTCGTCCTCGGGCTCAGGAAACCTCTCGCATCATCGTCTCGATCGACGCGACCGATGCGCGCACGGCAGCCAGGTCGGACCGCATCGTGGTCTGCGCGTCGCGCGTCTCCCGCGCGAGCCCCTCGAACTTCTCGGCGAGGGCCTGGTATTCCTCGTGCCCCTTCGCCTTGACCTCGGCCAGCTGCAGCGCATGGCGCCGGCGAGTCGGCCCGCCCAGCGCGACGCCAACCGAGAGGATCACGAACATGATCAGGATCGCTTCCGGCCAACCGAGTGTCATGGGTTCCTCACCTTCCTTGCGGGCTCGCCGTCCGGGCTGAGGGTCCTCGCCGCCGCCGTGACGCGCTCCGGCGTCAGGTGCTCGTCGAAGGCCGCGACCTCGTAGAAGCGAAGCGCCTTGCCGTCATCCGAGATCTCGTGGCGTCCGACCACGAGCCCCGCTCGTTCCAGTGCCTGGAGATGCATGTGAAGCAAGGGGCGGCCGATGCCGAGCTCACGCGCCAGCTCGCTCACGTAGCTCTGGCGCTCGCTCAGCGCCGCGAGGATCCGCAGGCGGTGAGGGTTCGCGAGGGCGTTCAACATCTGGAGCAGCTGATCGCCGGTCCGGTCGTCCGTCATGTCCTTCCTTCATGTGTCAGTATATCCTGACATATGAGTGAACGGAATGTCAAGAGCCGATGTCGTGGGTGCGCGAGCGAGGTGCGTCGACCTCGCTGGTGAGCGCGTCGTGGTGTCCCCCGGCGAACCTACCGGCTCGCGACCCCGACGCTCGCGGCGGCCGACGGGATCGTCGAGACCCAGGTGGCGATCTCCGCCCGGCGCGCCGCGCCGAGCTTGGCCAGGATGTGCTCCACGTGGGCGCTCGCGGTCTTGGGGGCGATCCCGAGCTCCGCGGCGATCTCCGCGTTCGTGCTGCCGACGGCGATGAGCCGCGCGACCTCGAGCTCCCGCGCCGTCAGAGGGTGCCACGCCTCCTCCTCGACCATGCGGCCGCGGGTTTGCCGCGCCAGCGCATCCGCGCGATCGATGAGAGGCCGGCTTCCCAGGCGCACGGCGGCGTTGCGGACGTCGGCGACCAGCGTCGCCGCCTCCACGATGCGCCCGCTGCGCCCGAGGCTGCCGGCGAGATCCAGGCGAGCCCACAGCTCCTCCCAGATCCGGCCCTTCGCGTCCCAGCCCGAGATGGCCCGCTCGAACGACGACCTCGCGATCCCCACCGAGCCGTCCGAGAGCGCGACCAGCCCGCGTGCATGGTCGATGACCGGGAACGCCAGCCACTCGACCGGGCCGAGGAAGACGGCGCATCGCTCGACCCAGCGTGCTGCGTCGGCGGGGCGTCCGGCGGCGAGCCGTGCGCGCGTCCCCGAGAGGACGATTGGGGCGAACTGGCCGCGCTCACCGGTCCGCTCGGCGAGCTCGAGCGCAGCCTCGGAGGCAGCGGTCGCCGCTCCCGCTTCGCCGGACAGGAACGCGACCTCGATCGACCCCCAGGCGACGGCGAGCTGGAAGTCGGGCGCGCCGTAGGCGTCGGCGAACTCGGTGGCCGCGGCGAGCTGGCGGCGGGCCTCAGGGAGCTGGCCGCGACCGAGGGCGACGTAGGCGAGGGGCCAGCGCGCCATCGCCGCGCTGCGGAGGCTCCCGTTCGCCGTCAGCGCCTGCGCGGCGTCCCCGACCGCGTCGTCCCATCGTCCGTCACCCCATGCGACCAGTCCGCCGACCGCCTGCATGATGTGGGAGCAGTACGACTGCTCGATCGCGTCGGCGTTCGCGATCCCCTCGCCGATCCAGGCCGCGGCGTGCCGGTAGTCGAGGACACCGATCGCCGCGGTCGCGCCGAAGCGGTAGTTCGTGACGCTTGTCTCGTCGAGCCCCCGCTCGTGGGCGACCACCGCCGCGGCCTCCATCGCCGCGAGCCCTTCGGCGATTCGGCCCTCGGACGCCGCGGCCTGGCCGTCGAGCGAGTCGAGCGTGAGGAGCAGGTCCGGGTCGTCGAGCGCCTCGGCCTCGACGCGCGCGGCGGCGAGCGATTCGCGGGCGAGACGGAGGTCGCCGGCCTCGTCGGCCGTCACCGCCCGCGCCAGGAGAAGGTCGGCCCGGATCGAGCGGACCTCGTCAGCGGCCCGCAGCGGATCGAGCTCGGCGAGCGCCGCCTCCTGCATCTCGAACCGCCGGGCGAGGGACCCCGCGTTCCGCCGCTCGATGGCGAGAAGGTCGATGAGGAAGGCCGCCGCCGCGACGCCGTCTCCCGCGGCCTGGCCCAGCTCCCGCCCCGCGAGGGCCCATCGGCGCCAGGCGTCGATCTGCTCGCGTGCTGCGGCCTCGACGACGGCGTCGCGGTAGATGCCGATCGCGTCCGAGGGCGGGAGATCGGGTGGCAGGTTGTCGATCACCCGGCGGTAGAGGTCGAACGCCTCCTGGTGGGCGATCACCTTCGCGGCCGCCCGGGCACCGGCGAGCGCGGATCGAAATGCCTGGCTCCGCATCCCGGCACGCTCGTAGTGCAGCGACGCGTGGACCTCGGACTGGCCCTCGAGCTCCATCCCGAACTCCGCGGCACGCGCGTGCAGGTGGCGGAGGTCGGCCTCCGGGAGCGTCCGGTAGATCGCGTCGCGCAGGAGCTGGTGGCGGAAGTCGTAGAGCCCACGGGAGCCCGGCGGGTCGAGGACGCCCTGGTCCACCAGCTCGCGGAGAGGATCGGCCAAGGACGCGACGGGCGAATCCATGATCCCGGCGAGGACCTCGGGCACGAAGCAGCGGCCGATGACGGAGCCCGAGCGGGCGACCGCCTGCGCCTCGGGCGACAGGCGCCCGATCCGCTGGAGGATCGCGTCGCCGAGCGTCTCCGGCACGGCCGCCTCGAGAACCGCCCGGCTGTCCGTCCGCTGGGCCTCGTCGAGTGCGCCGAGGAGCTCCTCGATGTGGAGCGGCACGCCGTCCGTGCGCTCGTAGACCGCGTCGACCACGGCCCGCGGCGCCGGGAGCCCCGTCCCCAGGATGAGCGTCGTCATCAACGCGGTCTGCTCGTGGGTCAGCGGCGCAAGACGGGCCTCCTCGGCCAGTCGCTGGGAGAGGAGCCTGGCGCGCCACGGCCGGAGGATCGAGGCCGCGACCAGCTCGTCGGTCCGGTAGGCGCCGACGAGGAGGAGCGGTCGCTCGCGGGTGGCGCGCGCGAGGTCCGTGAGGATCTCGAGGCTCACGTCGTCGGCCCACTGGAGGTCGTCGAAGGTAAGCATCAGCGGCCGGTCCGCGGCCGCGACGATCAGGTCGACGGCCCGGAGGACGAGCGTCCGCCGGCGCGGAGTGCTCGCCGCGAAGGTCTCGTCGGCGAGCTCGAGAAGCTGCCGCCCGAGGTCGGCGAAGCCGGGCACGCGCGTCATCGTGCGGGCGAGGTCGAGGAAGGATGCGCCCGGGACGTCGCGATCCTGCGGGGCGACGAACCCCGCGCTCGCGCGGAACCCGGAGGCGATCGCCTTCCGCTCGATCGCGGCGGTCAGCCGGGACTTCCCGATCCCGGCCTCGCCCGCGAGCAGGAGGAACTGGCCACGGCCCCGCGAGGCTTCCGCGACGCGGCGCTCGGCCTGGTCCAGGAGGTCATCGCGGCCGACGAGGATCGGCGAGAGGAGGGGGCCCAGTCGCGTCATGGCCGTGAGTCTAGTCCCCGTGTCGAGCCCGGCATCGGTCGAACGACCTATGCCGACGGGCGATTCATCGACCTCGCCCGGCGACCGCTCGGCCGCACGACCGATGACGCCGCGTGCCCGCTCGACGAGCCTCCGGTGCGACGGGTCCGCGACGGGCCACCAGCGCAGGGAGAACCCACATGCCGAAGTTCATGGACGTCCACTCGGGGTTCGTCGGGGTGACGGCCTTTCAGCTCCAGGAGGCCCACGAGCGCGACCTCGCGATCGAGGCGGACGAGGGCGTCCACTTCGAGCACGCGTGGCTCGACCCGGTCTCGGGCAAGGCCTTCTGCCTCGCCACCGGCCCGAGCCGCGAGGCGGTCATGCGGATCCACGAACGGGCAGGACATCCGACCGCAGAGGTCTACGAGCTCCCGGTGGAGGTCTCGTGACCAGCGTGGTCGATCAGAATCGCCGCACACCGGCGAGAAGGGACATGAGCATGAGTCGTCGGCAGCCTTCACGGTTCGGGGGTCGGACAGCCCTCCTGTTGGGCACGGTCGTGGGACTGGTGGCCATGGCCATGCCAGGGTCGGCGCTCGCCGGACATCCTGGTGCCGGGACCTGCTCGGGTGGAGCGATCCACGCGGGCACGTACAGCGGCCTCACCGTCACCGGCACCTGCACGATCGACGCCGGCGCCGTCGTGCAGATCGACGGCAACCTGACCGTCGGCAGGGGCGCCATCCTGAACGACCACGCCGCCTCGACGGCCGAGGTGCATGTCACCGGCAACGTCAGGGTCGGCAAGGGCGCGGTCCTCGGCCTGGGCTCCTACAAGACCCCGGGCTTCGTGGGACCGGACACGGTGGGCGGGAGCATCGTCGCCGACCAGCCGCTGACGCTCTACCTGGGCGGGGTGACCGTCGATGGCAGCGTGATCTCGATCGGCGGCGGGCTGCTCAGCACGTCGGTGGCGGACTTCCGGAACTTCCCCATCAAGGACAACGTGATCCACGGGAACCTCCTCGTCGCAGGGTGGCGGGGCGGCTGGATGGGCGTCATCAGGAACCACGTCGGCAGGAACGTGATCGTGTTCAGGAATGTGAGCCGGTCAAACCCGGAGACCGGGCCGGGAACGGATGCAGACTCGACCGAGATCCAGACGAACGTCATCGGCGGCAATCTCGTCTGCTTCGGCAACTCCCCCGACGCGCAGGTCAACTCCCTGGACGGGGGGCAACCCAACGTCGTCGGCGGCCATGCCTTGGGCGAGTGCGCCGGACTCGCGCAGTAGGCGAGACCGGGCGCAGGACCTGGGGGTCGTCGCACGACGACCAGGACCGAACACGAGCGCTGACGGAATGCGGCCGGGATGGCAACTGCCCTTCCCGGCCGCTTCACGTTTCCCGTGATGGAGCGCGACCGGCAGCCTCATCGTGACTGGCCGGCCAGCGCCGTGTTACCCGTCACCCCGCAACTCCTCGGTTTCGGTCCGAACGCAATCGCCGACCACGCTGCCAGCACGAGCACACCGACGGAGGTGACCGCGATCACGACCTGGGCCGAGGTCGCGTCCGCCAGCGGTCCCGCGATCAGGACCGCGATCAGGCTCGTCGCGCTGACGATCGAGGCGAGGACCCCGAAGATGCGGCCGCGGATGGCCGGCGGCATGTTCTCGAACAGCGCGGTCTGGGCCGACACGGTCGTGATCGCATAGGCTGCGCCGGCGCAGAAGGCCAGGATCACGACCGGCGGGATGACCGGCACTCCCGTCGCCGCTCCGATCGCCCCGGCCGCCGAGATCCCGATGGCGAGCAGCCCGAGCGTGATCAGCCCCGTCGCGGCCGCCTGCCGTCGCGAGAGGCGGGCGCCGAACCAGCGCAGGCCGGCAACGCCGCCCACGACGCCGAGGCCGAGCGGCAGCACGATGACGATCAGGTGCCTCGAGTCGAGTCCCAGCGACAGCGCCAGGCTCGGGCCGAGGACGCCGATCACCCCGACAATCGAAGCCGCCGCGGCCAGGTGCATCAGCGGCCGGCTCACCTCGCGGTCGCCGCTGATCGCCGCCATCCCCTCCCGCAACTGGCGGACCGGCTCCTGGATCGCCCGTCGCGCGATTCCCCTCTCGATGGCAACCGGCGGCGCGGACGGCAGGCCGAGGGTGGCGACCGTCGCCGCTGCGTAGAACGTGGTCACGACGACGAGCGCCAGCGATGGCCCGGCGAGTGCCACCAGCAGCGGGCCCAGCAACGCGAACCCCACGGCAAAGGACGCCTGCAGCGTCATGCTGAAGATCCCCATCGCCGTCTCGAGCTGGGCCTTCGGCACGATCCGCGGGATCATCGACGCCTCGGCGGGACTGAGGACGACCGAGGTCAGACTGACACCCAGGTTGAGGATGAGAAGCACCGCGACGTTCGCGCCGACGAGTGCCAGCCCGAGGGTCAGCAGCGTCCGGACGAGGTTCGGCACGATCAGGGCCATGCGGACATCGAGCCGGTCGACGAGGACGCCGGCGGCGGCCGACAGGAGGACCGGCGGGACGAGGAAGGACATGACCAGCACGCTGACCGCGGCGTTCGAACGGGTCGTCGTGAAGACCAGGATCGTCAGCGCGTAGAGCGCCATGTTGCCGCCGACCTGGGTCGACGCCTGGATGAACCACAACCGCGCGAACGCGGGATCTCGCAGGATCGGAACCGGCAGCTTCGCCATCACCGTACCTGTCCTGCGACGGCGCGGATGGCGTCCGGATCGCGCCCCAGCCCCCACGGCGCGGGACCCGATGAGCGATCGGGAGTCCCGCGCTGACGTGTCAGGGTCAGGCGTTGCTGTCCTTGCGGACTGCGTCCTGGACGTCGCCCAGGCCGTCCTGGACCTTCCCCTGGACCTTCTGGACCTTGCCCTTGGTCTCCTGCGTCTTGTCGCCGGTCAGCTTGCCGACGCCCTCGTTGACGGTGCCCTTGACGGTGTTGACGGCACCCTTGACATGCTGGTCCGCCATCAGGCGGTCCGGCTCGCACCGCGCGACGTGAACATCCGCGCGACGAAGATGACGACGATCGCGCCAAACGTGGCGACGAGGAGGCTGGACAGGTTGAAGCCCGTGATGTCGGCTATGCCGAGCACGGTCCCCGCGATGAAGCCGCCGACGACGGCGCCGACGATGCCGAGGATGACCATCATGATGAGGCCCTCGCCTCCGCCCATGATCACGTTGGCGATGAACCCGGCGAGCGCGCCGAGCAGGATCCAGGCGACGATTCCCATGGGAGCAGTTCCTTTCGTGTCGCGGAGGCCAGTGGCGGGCGACACAGAGTGCGGCGGACCACCCACGTGGCATCCGGGGAAGCGGGGCCTGGCGACCACCGCCGGGCGACGCTCCGGCCAATGCCGTGTCATTAGTAGGCGCCCAGGCCGGCGCGATGTCATGACGGGTCGTCATTCCGGCGTCGTCGACGACGACGCGCGACGGTCGGGGCGTGCTCGGCCATAGACGGACGGTCATGACGTGGCTGCGAATTGGCCCCAGATTCGCATCCGGGTCCGAGCGACCCGCCCAGTGAGAAGAGAGTGAGAGTGAACGCCATCCCCCTGCCCGGGGCATCAAGACGCGACCGCCTTCGAGTGCGTCCCCGATCCGATGGATCGGGGACCGCGACGATTGCCGCCGTCGCACTGCGCGGTCTCGTCCTCGTCGTGATCGCGATCCTCCTGGTCCTCGTCGCCCTCCCGGCTGCTCTCGTCGCGGCAGGGACCTACGTGCGCCAACCGCCGGTGCGGAAGGGCGACCCGGATGACGCGAGAGCCAGCCGGGTCACTCGAGGATTCGAAACACCGGGTAGTCCGCGGCGATCGGCTCGAAAGCCCCGACGGGGGCCGAGTGATCGACCGGGATGTGGGGGCGCGCTCCAACGCCGCGGCGCGGGTAGGCCTTGATCAGCGGGGCGCGCTCGGCCGGTGGGATCTCGACGAGGCGGATCTCCCGTCGCCGACCGTGACGGATGATCGCGCGGCCCTCGGCGGCCCGGACGTTGCGCACCCACGGCGAGCGCTCGTCCCGCATGGAGACGATGTAGCGCTCGCCTTCGAACTCGCCGATCACGACGGGGATTGAGCGGGACCGGCCGGTCCGGTATCCGGTGGTCTCGAGCGCGACGAGGTAGGAGGGCGTCAGGCCAAGCCCGCCGACGAGCGTCCAGAAGTCGCCGAACACGCGCCCCGCGCGGTTGGGCCGCCCGTCGCGGTAGAAGAGTCGGTTGCCGTGCCGATAGGCATCGGTTCGATGGTAGAGCCCGTAGGCCGCCGGAGCAGCCCGAAGACGCCTGACAGGACGAGCCGCGAGGTTCTCATGGTCGACAGGATGGTAGCGCCGTCCCCCGACCCGGGAGAGCTCGCCCCCATGGGTCGTCGGGGGCAATCCGGTCGCCGGAGTATGCTGCCGCCCGATGTCGACAGTCGGTACGAAGCGGGCAGCTCCGGGCTCGCCCGCCCCGGGGAGGCGCATGCGAGCGCCGGTTCCGCGTGATCTCTGACCTGGGAGCCTCGGTCGGGGCTGCGCTGGACCGGCTGTCCGTCATGCCGAGATGGCGCCTCACGTCTGTCGCCCTGGCGGCGCTCGTGCTCGCGATGCCGGCCGCATCATGGCGCACGCTCGGATTCGGCTCGCTATCGATGGCCGGGGTCGAGGTCCTCACGCTGCTCGGCCTCGTGACTGGGTGGGTCGTGCTCCACCTCCTTCGTGCCATGGGGACTCCGGCCGGCTGGTCTGCAGTGGCCGGAATCGCGATTGCGGGCGGCGGCTGGCTCGCCTGGTCCGCCCTCGCCGGGCTTGGGCTGGACCGGGACGTTGGGACGATCCTGTCCATTTCTTTCGCCTTCGGCGGGCTCGTTCGCGGCATGGAAGCCGTGCGCAGCATGGCGTCTCTCGTGGTCATCTCGACGGTGACCACCTGGCTCACCTTTGACTTCTGGCGCATGCCGTACCTGCCGCTTCGCGACCTTCACCTGTACCTCGGGGCGGGAACGACCGCCCTCGCCGGCGTGTCGCCTTACCTGACCACGCCGATCACCTCGACGGCCGACAAGGACCTGTTGCCGTTCGTGTATCCCCCGTTCACGATCCCGCTGTTCGAGCTGTTCGCGAGCATGCCTCCATTGCTCGCGGGCGTGCTCTGGGTCGGCGCCTCGATCGCTGCGGTCGTCGCCGGGCTGTGGCTGTTCGGCGTGCGCGGTCGCTGGCTGATCGTCCTCCTGGCCTGGCCCGCGCTGGCGCAGGGCATCTTCGTCGGCAACGTCGCCTCGTTCACGTTCTTCCTGTTCGCCCTCGGATTCAGGTTCGGCGCCGCCATACTGCTCAGTGGAAGCTTCAAGGTCCAGTCGATGATCCCGACACTGTGGCTCGTTCGCGAGCGGCGATGGAAGCAGATCCTCGAGGGGATCGTGATCCTCGCGGTGCTTGCGGTCATATCGCTGCCGATCGTCGGCCTGCACACATGGTTCGCCTGGCCGGACGGGCTCCGGCATTTCCAGGAGAGCCTCGCCAGGTTTCCTGCGCTGGAGAGCAGGTCGCTGGTGCGCTGGCACGGTGCCACCGTCGCCGCCGCAATCTCCCTTGTCGCCGTCGGCTTCGCGCTGGTCGCCAGGGGCAGGAACGCGCTGGCCCGCTTCGGCCTCGCATCCATCGTCGCCTCGCCCACCCTGTACCTGCACGGACTCTCACCGCTCCTCGCCGGCATGCTGATCCTCGGGCCGGAGCTCCTCTGGTTCACCCTGGCACTGGGACCGTGGCATGTCGGGTTCCGCCTCCAGGCCGCGTGGATCGCGATGGCGATCGTCGGGCTCGCCCTCCTGAGGGCCCGCGGCAGCGACCTGCGGATCCCCGACGACCTCTCGCCGGCGCGAGCCGACCTGCATCCTGCCGGCCGGCTCGGGCAGGTCTGGCCGACGTCACCCGCGTAGGCGACGCGACCACGACGGCAGCGATGCTCGTCGAGCGATCGGGGCAGGGATGGACACGAGCGCCTAGGCTTGGTCCATGACGATGCCGATGCCATCCCCCGTCCGCCACGACCGCATCGCACGCGCCCAGGCCCTGATGCGGGCCCAGGACGTGGCGGCCATCGTCGTTCTCAACCACGACGACTACCGCTGGTTCTTCGGGTTCGACCGGGCCCAGCCGCGGGCGATCATCCCCGCCACGGGATCACCCGCGCTGGTCGCCTTCTCAGCCGAGGAGGAAGAGCTGCGGGAGATGATCGGTGGCGGGGACGTGATGATCTGGGGCTCGGTCGGCGGCCAGATCAACGACGTCGTGACGCGCCTTCGGGCGATCGGGGCCGACACCGCCGCGGACGGTGCCCGCCCGCACCTGCGGGTTGCCATGCAGCAGTGGTTCGAGACACCCGCCTTCCTGGTCGCGCTGTTCGAGAAGGTCAACCCCGGCGTCGAGGTGGTCTCGTCGGACCCGATCATGGACCCGTTGCGGGCGGTCAAGGAGCCGGCCGAGCTCGCCAGCATGACGGCCGCCCAGCGGATCGCCGGCCTCGGCATGGATCGTGCACGCGCGCTGCTCCATGACCGGGCGACGGCCCACGAGATCGCGACCGAGACCGTGTACGCGATGATGCGCGCCGGCGCGGCCCGGACGAGCACTCCCGTGTATGTCAACGTCGGGCGGGAGACGTGCATGCTCCATGGATGGGTCAGCCCGCGGCCGATGCGGACCGGCGACCTCGTCGTGATCGACCTCACCCCGGTGGTCGACGGCTACTGCTCGAATCTCGCCAGGACGTTCGTGCTGGGCGAGCCCGACGAGCGGCAGGGGAACCTCCTCGATGCATACCGGGCGCTCATCGCGGTCGTCCGCGACGCGATGCGGCCGGGCGTGACCGTGGCCGAGCTCGATGCCCACGCCGGCTCCGTGCTCCGCGATCACGGCCTCGGCGACTACCACGTCAACGGCATCGGCCACGGCCTGGGGCTCCGGTTCGAGGAGACGCCCGCCTCGACGATCATCCCGCCGCACCGGAACATCCCGCTGCGCGAGGGGATGACGGTCACGATCGGGCACACGATCCTCGCGATCCCGGGGCTCGGCGGGGTGCGCCACGAGGACGTGTATCGCGTCACACCGACCGGCGGCGAGATCCTCGTCCCCTACCCGATCGATCCGGTCGTCGCTGCCTGAGCCCTCCCCGGCGGGCCCTGACACGGCGGGCGCCATCGCGGACCGCGACACGCCGGCCGGTTTACCCCTTGTCGGTGCGGCGCGCCTCGACCTCACCCTTGGGCATGGCGATGATGGCGCCGCCGCAACGGCATCGACCACTGGCCGCCTCGGCACGCTCGAAGGCCGTGCGCAGGCAGGAGCGGCACACCGAGACCTCGCCGACCTTGAGCTTCGGCCGGCCGGCGGTCACGCCGCGTCGACCATCGGCCTGACCTCGCCGATCCAGCGCTCGAGCGTTTCGTCGTCGAACGGCGCCGCCATCTCGGCGATGAAGGTGTGGAAGCCCAGCGCCTTGCGCTCGATCATCTCCGCGGCGACCTGCTCCGGCGTGCCGACCCAGAATGTGTCGTCGTCGAGCACGTCCGCCATCGGGGTGCGGTTGTGCGCCATCTGGGCCTCCCAGGCCCGGCGCGCCGCCTCGGCGGTGTCGCGGATGATGGGCTTGCACCCGACCGTGAGCTCGATCTCGCCGATGTCGCGGCCGACGGCGTCGCAGTGGCCGCGGAGCACGTCCAGCTTGTGGCGGAGCACCTCGGTCGCTCCCATGGCGTTCCACATGTCGGCGTAGGTCGCCACGGTCCGCAGCGTCTTCCGCTCCCCGGAGCCCCCGATCATGATCGGCAGCCGCGGCTGCAGGGGCGGCGGGAGGAGTCGCATGCCGGATAGCTGGTAGCGGCCGCCGGCGGGCGAGGTGACCGCCTCGCCGTCGAGGAGCCCGCGGATCGCCGCAACGGATTCGTCGAGCCAGTCGAGTCGCTGGCCGAACCCGGCGCCGAACTCGATCCCGGCCGCCTCGTGCTCCAGGTCGAACCAGGCCCCGCCGAGGCCGCCGATGGCGCGTCCGTCGCTGATGTGGTCGAGGGTGGTGAGGGTCTTGGCGACCAGGGCCGGGTTCCGGAACGTGTTCGCGCCGACCAGCAGCCCGAGCCGCGTCCGGCGCGTGACCTTCGCCCAGGCGGCCAGCGTCGTGTACCCCTCGAAGATCGGCTGGTATGGGTCGCCGAAGATCGCGTACAGGTGGTCCCACGCCCAGAGGTGGTCATAGCCGAGGTCGTCAACGCGCCGTGCGCCTGCCTCGAGCTCGCCCCAGGTCGTCGCCTGGCTCCACAGAAGCACCCCGAGCCTGGTATCCATGTGCGATTCGCCTCCAGCCTGAACCCTGCCGCTACTGTCCCTCCCGATCTCGGCTCACCGTACAGGCTCGGGGCCGACCCTGCGGTGGTGCGCCCGGCAGGTCGTGCGCCGGGAGGATGGCACAACCTCGACCGAACTGCGTCGGTGCACCCCGGAGGCTGCTACGTTTGCGGGGCATGGCAAGCCCGCTGCTCGAGACCAAGCTCTACATCCCCAGGCTGCGACGCGGCGTGGTGGCACGTCCGAGACTGATCAGGCGTCTGGCTGGTGGGGCCGAGTCGAAGCTGACGCTCATCTCTGCCCCGGCCGGCTTCGGCAAGACGACCCTGCTGGCCGAGTGGTTGTCAGTCGATCCGGCCGATGGACGGTCGGTGGCGTGGCTCTCGCTCGACCCCGGCGACAACCACGCCACGCTGTTCTGGACGTACCTGATCGCCGCCCTGGAGACGGTGGCGCCGGGGATCGGCGCGAGCGCGCTCCAGCTCCTGCAATCGCCCCAGCCACCGCCGATCGAGGCGGTCCTCGCCACGTTGTTGAACGAGCTTGGCGCGGTGCGGGGTGACATCGTGCTGGTGCTCAACGACTACCACGTGGTCGACGCGCACGACGTCCAGGACGGAATGGCGTTCCTCCTCGAGCACCTTCCCCCACAGGTGCACCTGGTCATCACGAGTCGCGCCGATCCGGCGCTGCCGCTGGCCCGCCTGCGGGCGCGCGGCGAGCTCGTCGAGATCCGCGCCGCCGACCTGCGCTTCACGCCGGACGAGGCTGCCGCGTACCTCAACGACGCGATGGGGCTGGACCTGGCCGCGCGCGATGTCGCGGCGCTGGAGGGACGCACCGAAGGCTGGATCGCCGCCCTCCAGCTGGCCGCGCTCTCGATCCAGGGGCGTGACGACGTCGCAGGTTTCATCGCCGGCTTCGCCGGGGATGACCGCTACATCGTCGACTACCTGGTCGAGGAGGTCCTGCACCGGCAATCCGACGGGGTACGGAGCTTCCTCCTGCAGACCTCGATCCTGGGCCGGTTGAGCGGCCCCCTGTGCGATGCCGTCACCGGCCGCGACGGCGGCAAGGCCATGCTGGAGGCTCTCGATCGAGGCAACCTGTTCCTCGTCCCGCTCGACGACCAGCGCCGGTGGTATCGCTACCACCAGCTCTTCGCGGACGTCCTGCGGGCGCGCCTCCTCGACGAGCAACCCGACCTGGCGCCCGAGCTGCACCGTCGGGCGTGCGAGTGGTGCGAGGAGAACGGCGATCGCTCCGAGGCGATCGGCCACGCGATGGCCGGCGGTGACCTCGAGCGAGCGGCGGACCTGGTCGAGCTTGCGATCCCCGCGATACGCCAGGGTCGACAGGAGGCCACGGCGCGCGTCTGGCTCGAGGCGCTCCCCGACGAGCTGATCCGCGCCAGGCCCGTGCTGAGCGCCGGGTATGCCGGGGCACTCCTGATCAGGGGCGAGCTCGAGGGCGTGGAAGCGCGCCTGCGGGACGCCGAGCGGTGGCTGAGCCCGCAGCAAGAGGGACCCAACGGACCGGACACCCCGCCGACCGCGATGGTCGTCGCGGACGAACGGGAGTTCCGTCGCCTGCCGGCGACGATCGCCGTCTATCGTGCCGCGCAGTCCCTGGCCATCGGGGACGTGGCCAACACCGTGAGACACGCCCGACGGGTGCTCGACCTCGTCGCCGAGGATGACCATCTCCTGCGCGGATCGGCGGCGGGGCTCATGGGACTCGCGTACTGGACGAGCGGCGATCTCGAGACGGCACACCGTTCCTATGCCGATTGCATGGCGAGCCTGGAGAAGGCCGGGCACCTCTCCGACATGATCGGCTGCGCCATCGCCATGGCCGACATCCGGATCGCGCAGGGTCGTCTCCGCGAGGCAACGGGCACGTACGAGCGTGGCTTGCGGCTTGCGATCGAGCGGGGCGCACCCATGCTGCGGGGAGCGGCCGACATGCACGTGGGCATGAGCGAGCTGTCCCTCGAGCAAGACGATCTCGGTGCCGCCAGCCAGCACCTGCTGACGAGCCGGGAACTTGGCGAGCATGCCGGCCTGCCGCAGAACGCGCATCGCTGGCGTGTCGCCATGGCCCGACTCCGCCAGGCCGAGGGAGATCTGGACGCCGCGCTCGACCTGCTCCACGAGGCGGAGCGCCTGTACCAGGGCGACTACTTCCCGAATGTGCGTCCCATCGCCGCACTGACGGCACGCGTGTCGGTCGCGCAGGGGAGGCTGGGTGACGCCCTGGTCTGGGCGCGTGAGCAGGGCCTGTCGGCAGGTGACGACCTCAGCTACCTGCGAGAGTTCGATCACATCACTTTCGCCAGGCTGTTGCTGGCCCGGTCGATCCAGGACCGTGCCGAACTCCCCGCGCGTGAGGCACTGGAACTCCTGGAGCGCCTCCTGCAGGCGGCGGACGCGGGATCGAGGACGGGGAGCGTCATCCAGGTCCTGGTGCTGCAGGCGGTCGCACGCCAGGGGCAAGGCGACATCCCTGGCGCGCTCGTGCCGCTGGAGCGTGCCCTGACCCTGGCCGAGCCGGAGGGCTACGTCCGCGTCTTCGTCGATGAAGGCCCATCCATGGCGTCGTTGATGGAAGCGGCGGCCAAACGGAGAATCGCGCCGGACTACGTCCGTCACCTGCTGGCGGCCTTCGGCACCTCCGGGGACAGCCCAAGGGTCACGCAGGACCTGGTCGAGCCACTGAGCGACCGCGAGCTGGAGGTGCTCCGGCTGCTGGCCACCGACCTCGACGGGCCCGGCATCGCAGGCGAGCTCGTGGTCTCCCTGCACACCGTGCGGAGCCACACGAAGAGCATCTACGCCAAGCTCGGTGTGAACAACCGTCGGGCGGCCGTCCGCCGCGCTGGCGAACTCGGCCTGTTGTCGCGAACCCGCGACGACCGTCGGGGCCGCTGACCGGCGCTCCCCGCCCTGCCCTCGCCCGGACCGCCGTGCGGCGGCCCAACGGGCCAGCGACGTCCCCTGCACGCGCGGCGGGATCCCGTGCGTT
>Ga0302291_10000200_pt1 | contig 16259 bp, 17 predicted proteins | sample III_Fen_N1_4_FD_194548 | JGI IMG/M metagenome (GOLD analysis project Ga0302291, IMG submission 194548) | Peat permafrost microbial communities from Stordalen Mire near Abisko, Sweden - III_Fen_N1_4 | ecosystem: Environmental > Terrestrial > Soil > Wetlands > Permafrost | place: Sweden: Abisko... | reverse complement strand
GGGCTGCGGTACATGGCCTCGGGAATGCGGGCCAGCGACGAGTCGTGCAGCTGACCGGCTTCGAGCCCGTAGAACTTCTGGAAGCTCATGATCAGCGGGCGCCATTGGTCCGGGTCCACGCGGTCGCGCTCGCCTTGCATCAGGATGCGTTCGTCCAGGTGCACGCGCTGGATGCGCAACTCGAAGGTCACGATCTTGCCGCGCAGCACCGCGTCGTCGTCCGCCAGGCCATGCGTGGCCTCGACCACGGCTTCCATCTGCACCGGGCACTCGCGCACGCGCGGTGACTTGACCGTTTCGGACGCATCGGCCGTCAGCCCGGCCTCGCCGAACTTGTCGCGCAGGTGGCGGTAGCCGCGAGCGCGCTTGACCTCGGGCACCGGGTCGCGGCCGGTGGTCAGCGCGAGCCGGTTCACGGCCGCCACTTCGTTCACCGACGGCAGGTTGAGCACGCACTCGCCGCTGCGCAACAGGTTCTGCGCCGTCTGCGATCCGCAGCCGAGCCCGATCACGCAGCGCCAGCCGAGCCAGAAGGCCGACGACATCGGCGCGAGGTTGAACGAATCGTCTTCGTTGACGCTGCCGATCAGCACGACGGGCGTGCCGAAGTAGAGGATCGCGGGGGTGCTCGAGAGGTGCATGAAGGCTCCGATGTGCCGGGCGATGGCGCGGCGTTCGAAGCCAGTGTCGGCACCACAGCGCCGCAGCGCTGGCCGGATCCGGACATGGAGTTCGGTGCGACGCTCAGTCCGCTTTCTCGGGCACGTAGCGGGCGCCGTACGCCAGCACCGCCGAGGCCAGCACCACCGCGCAGAGGGCCCAGGTCAGAGAGGCGGCGGTGGCGATGCTGCCGATGACCGGCGGGCCGATCATGAAGCCGCTGTAGCCGATCGACGTGACCGACGCGATGGCCGCTGCCCGGCTCACGCCGGGCACGCGCGTGGCGGCATTGAAAAGAATGGGCGCGACCGGTGCCAACCCGGCGCCGGCCAGCGCGAAGCCGACCAGGGCGACCCAGGGGTTGGCCGACAGCAGCACCACGGCCATCGCCACCGCGGCCAGGCTGGCGCCGAAGCGCAGCAGCGCCCGCTCGGAATAGCGCGAGCGGAGAAAGTCGCCCCCGAATCGCGCCAGCGCCATCGCCGCAGAGAAGGTGGCGTAGCCGAGCGCGGCCTGGGCCTGCGGCATGCCGACGTCTTGCTTCAGGTAGAGCACGCACCAGTCGTACATCACGCCTTCGGCCGTCATGCCGGCGAAGATCAGCAGGCCGATGATCAGCAGCAGGCCGCGGGGCCAGGCGAAGTGCGACTTCTCGCCTTCATCGGCCGGTGCGGCGTGCGTTTCGAGCATGCCGCGCGACGCGATCACGGCAACGACCGCAACGCCGGCGCAAACGCCGAACAGCTGCAGCCGCGGTGCCACGCCGGCCCCCAGCAAGTAGGCCGCGATCGCCGCACCCGTCATGCCGCCGACGCTGAACATGCCATGCAGGTTGCTCATGATGGCGCGGCCGCTGAGGCTTTCGAGTTCGGAGCCTTCGGTGTTGATGGCCACGTCGAACAGGCTCATCGAGGCACCGAACAGCAGCATGGTCGGCAACAGCGTTGCCACGCCCGGGTACTCGAGCACGACGCCGAGCATCAGGCTCATCACCAGTGCCGAGACCACCGCCACCTTGCGCGCGCCGAAGCGGCCGACGACACGCCCGGCGACGAAGAGCGACAGCACCGCGCCGATCGCCGCCGCCAGCAGCACCATCGACAGCGTGGCCTCGTTGATCGCATAGCGCGCCTTCAATGAAGGAATGTGCGCGCCCCAGGTTCCGGCGAGCGTGCCCAGCGCCATGAACAGGAGCCGCGTGGCCCAGCGGGCGCGCCTCAAGTCGGAAAGGGAATGCGGCACGGGGTGCACCGAAGCGCTGGTGGAGGTCATGAGGTCAGGGTCTCGAGATGCGGAGGCGTCGCGGCGCCAGCGACTGAGGATGCATTGTGCCGTCGCGGCAGCCGCCGGGTCCGGAGAGCACGGTGTACATCGGCACAAGAGACGGAGACAGCCACCCACCCACCGGCAGACAATGCGCGTCACCCCAGCTCGCCTCGCCCGAAACAAGGCCGCCACCATGCCCACCCTCGACGACCCCCGCCACGACCGCGAAGTCGGCGCGCGCGACAGCACGCTCGACACCACCCGCATCGACGACACCCGCATCGGCGCCGTGCGGCCGCTGATCACACCGGCGCTGCTGCAAGAGCGCGTGCCGGTGCGCGACAACACGTTGGCGCTGGTGGAAAGCAGCCGCGCGGCCATCGCGCGCGTGCTGCACGGCCACGACGACCGCTTGATCGTCGTCGTCGGCCCGTGCTCGATCCATGACCATGACCAGGCCCTCGAATACGGACGCTTGCTGAAGGCCCAGGCCGATGCCTTGGGCAACGACCTGCTGATCGTGATGCGCGCCTATTTCGAGAAGCCGCGCACGACCGTCGGCTGGAAGGGCTACATCAACGACCCGCACCTCGACGGCAGCTTCGCGATCAACGAAGGGCTTGAGCGCGCGCGCCGGCTGCTGCTGGAGTTGACGACGCTGGGCCTGCCCACCGGCACCGAGTTTCTCGACCTGCTGAGCCCGCAGTACATCGCCGACCTGATCGCCTGGGGCGCCATCGGCGCGCGCACCACCGAGAGCCAGAGCCACCGCCAGTTGGCCTCGGGGCTGAGCTGCCCGGTCGGCTTCAAGAACGGCACCGATGGCAGCATCAAGGTCGCGGCCGATGCGGTGCTGGCGGCGCAGGCACCGCATGCCTTCATGGGCATGACCAAGATGGGAGTGGCCGCGATCTTCGAGACGCGCGGCAACGACGACTGCCACGTGATCCTGCGCGGCGGCAAGGAACCCAACTACAACGCCGCCCACGTGGCCGCGAGCTGCGATGCGCTGCGCGCCGCCGGGCTGCGCGAGCAGGTGATGATCGACGTGTCGCACGGCAACAGCAGCAAGCAGCACCAGCGGCAGATCGCCGTGGCGCAGGACGTGGCCGCGCAGATCGCGGCCGGTGAGCAGCGCATCACTGGCGTGATGATCGAAAGCCACCTCGAAGAAGGCCGGCAGGACCTGGTGGCCGGCCTGCCCTTGAAGCACGGCGTGTCGATCACCGATGCCTGCATCGGCTTCGCGCAGACGGTGCCGGTGCTGCAAGGCCTGGCCGCGGCGGTGCGCGCGCGGCGCGGCCGGGCCGCGCGCTGAACGACCATGCGCAAGGCAGGCAGCGGCGGGCTCGTCTACTCCACCGACAGCGGCCGCATGTGCCCGGCGTGCCGCCAACCGGTGGCGGCTTGCACTTGCGGCCAGCAGCCCATGCCGGCAGCGCGGCCGGGTGCAAAAGTTCGCGTCAGCCGCGAGACCCAGGGCCGTGGCGGCAAGGCTGTGACGCTGGTGCGCGGGCTGAGCCTTGAGGCAGATGCGCTCGCCGCGCTGGGCAAGCGCCTGCGCACGCTCTGCGGCTCCGGCGGCACGGTGAAAGACGGCGTGATCGAGCTGCAAGGCGACCACACCGAGCGCATCACCGACCTGCTGAAGCAGGAGGGCTGGCCGGCGCTGCGGGCCGGCGGCTGATCAGTTGCTGTGCCGCTCGGCCATCTTGGCCAGCGCGATCGTCAGCGCTGCGCTGCCCAGTGTCTTGATCAGCCCCGCGTGCTGCGCATAGAAGCCGCTCATCGCGTCGACGATGCCGGGGTCGTGCTTCTCGGCGTGGCTGGCAATCACCTGCACCTGCTCAGGGCTCAGCTGGCTGGCCTGGGCCGGTGTGATGGCGGCGGTGCCGCCTTGTGTGAACTGGCCGAGGATCGCGCCCAGGCCGGCGCCACCGGCGCCGTTCAACAGCGACGAGAGCACGTTCGGCGCCATGCTGTTGATCAGCTGGTTGAGCATGCCCGCCTGCTGGCTGCCGCTGGCCTGGCCGAAGAGCTGGCCCGCCATCTGGCCGAAGGCCGGCGTCTGGTCAGAGCGGAACATGGCCGACAGACCCGCGCTGAGCAGATCGGGTGACGCGCTTTGCGCGGCCTGGCCGAAGTGGTCTTCCGCGCTGCCGGCCGAGGCCGCGCTGCCGCCGAGGTATTGCTGAAGCAGACCGCCGAGATCGAAGCCCATGGTGTTCTCCTGAAAGTTTGAACGAGGCGATGACGATCACTTCTTGGTGATCAGCCGATAGACCAGCAGCAGCAAGATGGCGCCGATCACGGCACCGATGAAGCCTGCCGACTGGCCCGCCTGGTACCAGCCGAGGGCCTGGCCGATGTAGGTGACGGCCAGCGAGCCGGCAATGCCCAGCGCAGCGGTGATGAAGAAGCCGCTCGGGTCCCTGCCCGGCGTGAGCATCTTGGCAACGAGCCCGGCGACGAAGCCGATGAGGATGGTCCAGATCAGGTGCATGGCGACTCCTCAGGCCGGGATGCGCAGCAACTGGCCGGGGTAGATCTTGTCGGGGTTGCCGAGCATGGGCTTGTTGGCCTCGAAGATCTTCATGTACTGGTTGGCGTTGCCGTAGTACGTCTTGGCGATGGCCGACAAGGTGTCGCCGCGCACGACGGTGTGGAACTTCGATTCGTCGGCCGGTGCGGCCACCGTCATCTGGTCGCTGACCTGGGCCACGCCGGTCACGTTGCCGCAGCACAGCAGGATCTTCTCCTTCGTGGCCTGGTCGTCGGCCTCGCCCCGCACGGTGACGGTGCTGGTGCCGCCGTCGAAGTCCAGGCTCAGCCCGCTTGCACTCAGGTTCTGCGTGCCGATGTAGGTGAGGATCGCGCCGGCGGCTTTCTGGTTGGCCTCGGCCGCTGCGGCCTGGCGGGCGGCGTCATCGGGCGCGGCCTGTGCCTGCTGTGCCGCCGCTTCGGCGTCCTTGTGCCCGAACAGCTTTTCGCCGGCTTCCTTGAAAAAACTCACGATGCCCATGGTGTGCTCTCCTGTGACGATGTGGGTTCGGCAGATGAACGCGGCCTGAACATACAGGCCGCGTGTGACAAGCACATCATCATGCGCCGCGATCGCGCATCAGTCGATAGCTCGCGGAGTCGTCTCTGCGCTCAGCTCGCGCGCGCGCAGCGAGGTCATGATGCCCAGCAGCGTCGAGAAGGCGTTGCCGTCGGCACCGCCCCCAAGCTGGATCTGCGGCACCAGCGGCACACGCGCTGTCTCGAAGGCCTCGGCCAGCCGCAGCATCACGGTCTGCATCAACTGCTTGTCGGCGCCCGCACCTTCTAGCGCCTCGGACTTCGCCCGGATCGCCGAGCCCTCGGCCTCGCCGACGCTGCGGATCGCGGCCGCACGGCCTTGCCCTTCGGCCTCTTGCCGGAAGGCCTCGGCCCGCGCCAGCGCCTCGACCTCTTGCCGGCGCTTCTCGGCCGCCTTCACATTGGCCGAGCCGTGGTTCTCCTTGATCGAGATGTCGACCAGCGAGGCCGTCAGCTCACCCTGCTTCTCGGCCCGCTTCTCGGCTTCGCTCAGCTCGCGCTGCTTGTCGGCCGCGATCTGCTTTTGCGCAAAGGTCTCGACCTGCTCGCGCGCGATCTGGCGGTCACGCAGTTGCGACATGATGTTTTCGATCTTGTTGTCGCCGGGCTGCGGCTTGGGCGTGCCGATCAGCACTTCCTGAAACTCGAGCGAGTAGGCGAGAAAGCGCTCACGCATGTCGACCGAGGCATTGGCCTGCAGCTCGCTGCGCGACTGGATCAGCTCGATGAAGGTGTGGGTCTGCGACACGTTCTTGAAGTACGACGACACCATCGGGTCCAGCGTCTGTTCGACCAGCTGCTTCACGTTGCCGAAGCGCTGCACCACCATCGGTGCCTTGCGGTAGTCGATGTGCACCACCACCGACAGCGGCAGCTGCGGCTCGAACGCGTCCTTGGTGATCAGCGTGATCTCGCGCAGGTTGGAGTCGAAGTTGGATCCGCTCGCACCCGACTGCCACATCAGCACGAAGTTGGTGGTGGGCACCAGCTCGATCTTGCCGGCGTAGGTGTTGAAGGCGTACTTGCCCGGCATCAGCGGGTCGCGCCACACGCCGCGGCAGCCGCTCTGCACCAGTTCGCCATGGCTGTATTCGGCGCCCGACAAATCCTCGCCCTGCCGGCCGGTGTACGACACCACCACGCCGACGAAGCCCACCGGGATGATGGTCTTGTTGATGAACTCGACCGTCGCGAACAGGCGGTTCATGTAGTAGGTGCCTTCGACCAGCACGCGCTCCTGCCGGCCGCGGCGCCCGCCGGCGGCAAGAAAGCGCTCAGGCTCCTGGAAAGAATTGTGCGCATCACCCACATCGGGCGCAAGCAGCTCGCCGCGCTGCAACGCCGGGCCGTCCTGCACCGTGACGATGACGAGTTGGTCCGACTCGTGTGTGCCGTTGCGCTCCTTGATGACCACCGGCGTGAAGCCCAAGCGTTCGTCGAGCACGGCGCGCATGCGGTCGTAGTACTCGCGCTCTTGCGCATTCATGTTGAGCGAGTAGGTGCCCTCTTCCGTCATCACGACGAAGAGCGCCGGGTTGATGATGTGCGTGCCCTCGCGCAGGATCTTGCGCTGCGGGCCCTTTTGTCCACCACCGGTCAGGAAGCCGCGCACGTCGAGAAAGTTGTCGACATGGGCATTGCTCGACAGCGTCTGGCCCGCGGGCAAGTCTTGCCCGTCGCGCGCGAACACGTAGCCGAGCTTGCCTTGCGTCACCGACACCATGGGGTGAATGTGCACCCGGTATTGCAGCGGCGGAAAGAAGTGAAAGCCACCGCGGCGAAGCTCGGGCTGAAAGCCCGCCTCGCCGTGCATGGCGAGCAGGCCGGCCTTGACCGAGCCTTTGGCGCTCCACAGCTTCTCGACGACGCCGATGCGCTCGTTGGGGATGTAGCGCACCATGCCAGTGACATAGAGAAAAAAGACAACGGCGAAAAATGCGATCAAGCCGAGGATCACGAAGTACGCCGCTCCGTGGCCGATGAGGTCGTTGATCATGGGGTCCCTACCTTTCTTGGTGTTTGCGCGAAACGCACGCAGGCGTGCTCTTGCCGATGGGCAAGCAGCGTCAGTAAGAGGGGGTGCGCAGGCGGGCCATGCCGCGCGCAGGCAGGCTCAGGGTCGCCGGTGGCGCCAGCGGTAGGCGGCAAAGAGTGCCGCAAAGAGCATGTTCGAAGTCACAGGTTTGAGAACCGAAGCGGTGCCTTCTGCACCTGGTCGCAATTATCGGCACAAGCGCATCAAAACCGCATAAAGATTGCTTTTGCGCCGGGGCGCCGGCGCGACGCATCGCCCACGATCAGATCGACCAGCGCCTGCGCCGCAGGCGACAACGATCTGCCTTTGCGCAGCAGCAGCGCGAAGCAGCGCGAGACTGGGCACCACCGCCGCCCCCACGCCGGCGGCAACCAGGCCCACGGCCGTCGAACTGCGCTGCACTTCGTAGTGCGATTTCAGTTTACACACGGGCACGCCCGGCGCAGCATGCCGCTTGTTGCTGCATTCACGCGCCCTGCCATGAAGATCACCATCCTCGACGACTGGTTCGACACGCTGCGCAGCTTGCCCTGCTTTGGCAAGCTCGACGGCCACCAGGTCACGGTCTGGAACGACCATGTCGACGACATCGATGCGCTGGCCGAGCGCCTGGCCGACACCGAAGCCCTGGTGCTGATCCGCGAGCGCACGGCCATCCGCAGCCCGCTGATCGAGAAGCTGCCCAAGCTGAGATTGATCAGCCAGCGCAGCGTCTATCCGCACATCGACATCGAAGCCTGCACTGCGCACGGCATCGTGGTCTCGTCGGACCAGCACCCGGGCTCGCCGTCGTACGCCGCGGCGGAGCTGACATTCGGCCTGATCCTTGCGGCCATGCGGCAGATCCCCCAGCAGATGGCCGCGCTGCGCGCCGGGCGCTGGCAGATCGGCGTGGGCCACACACTGCGCGGCAAGACGCTCGGCATCTACGGCTACGGCCGCATCGGGCAAGCCGTGGCCGGCTATGCGCAGGCCTTCGGCATGCACGTGCTGGTGTGGGCACGCGAGGCGTCGCGCCAGCGCGCCGCGGCCGATGGCTTCGCCGTTGCGGCCTCGAAGACCGAGTTTCTGCAGACCTGCGACGTGCTCTCGTTGCACATGCGGTTGGTGCCCGCCACGCGCGCGATCGTCACTGCGACCGACCTGGCACGCATGAAGCCCGGTGCGCTGCTGGTCAACACCAGCCGCGCCGGGCTGATCGAGCCCGGCGCACTGGTCGCGGCGCTGCGTGCCGGCTCGCCTGCCATGGCCGCGGTGGACGTCTACGACGAAGAACCGCTGACCGACCCCAGCGACCCGCTGCTCGCCATGGACAACGTGGTCTGCACGCCGCACATCGGCTACGTGACGCGCGACGAGTACGAGCTGCAGTTCACCGACATCTTCGACCAGGTGGTCGCCTATGCCGCGGGTTCACCGACCAACGTCGTCAACCCCGCGGTGCTGCCATCACGGCGCCCAGCCGCTCGCAGTGAAACACCTTCGCGATGATTTGCCGATGTCAATCGACGATGAACAGCGTCGCACCCAGCGCCGTCGACGAACGGTACGGCTCGGCGCCGTCGGCCACCTGGTAGCTCATGCCCGGCGTGAGCGTGAACCTGCGGCCATCGGCCAGCTCGGTATGAAGCTCGCCGTCGATGCAGAACAGCACATGGCCCTTCACGCACCAGTGGTCGGCCAGGTAGCCGGCGCTGTACTCGACCATGCGGACGCGGATGTCGCCGAACTGCCGCGTGCGCCACCACGCGGTGCCGGTCTCGCCGCTGTGCTGGGTGCGCTCGACCGTCGACCAATCGGTGGTGCCAAAGGGGATGCCCGACATCTTCATTGCGTGTTCTCCAAAATCTCTGGCACTGTAGAGCGATCCACCCTCTCAAGGAACCGAAGGGCCGCTCAATACCGCGAGATGACGCGCACGGCAGACTCCCGGTAGTCGCGAAAGCCCATGCGCTCGTAGAGCCGACGGGCATTGGCGTTGTCGTGCATGACGTGGAGAAACGGCGTTTCGTCGCGCTGCATCTGGCGGCGAATGAGCTTGAGCATCAGGCGCCGCGCCAGGCCCCGGCCCTGTGAATCCGGGTGCGTGCAGACGCCGCTGATCTCGCGCAGCGAACCCGCATGCATGCGCTCGCCGGCCATCGCGATCAGGCGCTGGCCTTCGAAGCAGCCGAAGTACTCGCCGAGCTCGGTGGTTCTCGGGCCGAACGGGCCGGGGCGCGTGAGCGTGGCCAGATCGAGCGCCTGCAGCGCGTGCTCCGGGCCGAGCGGGATGGCCTCGGGTGCGTCGTCCGCGGCGGGCATCGGCGCCTCCCAGACCATCTTGACAATGCGGCTCTCCAGCTCGACGCGCCAACCGGCAGGCGCCGGGCCCGACCACCCCAGGCAGTAGAAGTGCTCGTCGGGTGCACAACTGGGCGCAAGGGCATCGAGGTTCGGCCGTTCCATGTCGGCGAAGCCAACGATCGGCGAGAAGCCCGCTGCGTAGCGGCGCGCGTCGTGCGTGCCATTGGCGTGCACCGCATGCGGCCCGGTCAAGGCGTGCCAGACGATGTTGTCGAGCAGTTGCTTCATGGCTGTTGCGCCTGTCCCTGCGCGGCGCTGCGGACGCGCTCTTCGAGCGGGTAGGCCGGGTCGGTGTAGCCCGGCGTCGACGGGTGGCCGGGCCGCACGAGCGAGTCGACCAGGGCTTCATCGACCGCGTCGATGCGGCACGCCAGCGCGCCCAGATAGCTCTGCCATTGCGCCAGCGTGCGCGGCCCGGCGATCACCGCGCTGACCGACTTGTTCGCCAGCACCCAGGCGGTCGCAAAGTGGGCGAGCGCAACCCCCTTGGCATCACAGTGCGCCTTCAGCCGCTGCGCGACGGCCAGCGACTCTGCGCGGAACTCGGTCTCCAGCATGCGCTTGTCGCCGCGGCCGGCGCGCGTGCCTTCGGCCGGCTCGCTGCCGGGCGCGTACTTGCCGGCCAGGATGCCGCGCGCGATCGGGCTGTACGGCACCACGCCGATGCCGTGGTGCGCGCAGGCCGGCAGCACCTCCACCTCGGGCTGGCGGTTGAGCAGGTTGTAGTACGGCTGGCACACCACCGGGCCGGGCATGTTCAGTGCGCGCGCCAGGTGCACCACCTCGGCGATGCGCCACGCCCGAAAGTTCGACACGCCCCAGTAGCGGATCTTGCCCGCGCGCAGCAGCGCATCGATGGCGCGCAGCGGCTCTTCCAGGTCCATGCCGTTGTAGTCGCGGTGCAGGTAGTAGAGGTCGATGTGGTCGGTGCCCAGCCGCTGCAGGCTGGCATCGCACTCGCGCAACATCCAGCTGCGGGAATAGTGCGATTCGTTCGGGCGATCCGACATGCGGTTGCCGACCTTGGTGGCCAGCACCCAGTCGTGGCGTGCGTCGCGCAGCAGCTCACCGACCATCGTCTCGGATTGGCCGGTGGAGTAGACGTCGGCGGTGTCGATGAAGTTGATGCCGTTCTGATGCGCGTCGGCCACGATCCGGCGCGCTTCGGTGATGTCGGTCTGGTCGGCAAACATCATCGTGCCGAGGCACAGCGCAGAGACTTTGAGCGGGCTTCGGCCGAGGTGTCGGTACTGCATGGGTTCTCCTGGTGTCCGGTTGAACGGGGATCGATGAATGGGTGCGGGTTCTTTTCAACCCGTGGCGCGAAGCTGCCGCCCCTTGCCGGCCGCCTTGGCCGCGAGCAGCTGCACGTCGGCCGGTCTGCTCGGGCCGCAGCAGCAGCTCCAGCCCGCGCTCGAAGCCGGTGCGGTTGAGCAGCCCCGTGAGCGGGTCGCGCTGCGCGAGCTGCAGCAGGCGGTCTTCCTCGCGCTTTTGCTGGGTGATGTCTTGGGCCACGCCGACGAAGCCGTCGACCTCGCCCGACTCGAGCCGCAGCGGAATGCGGCTCAGCGCCAGATAGGTCGTGCCATCACGCGCCGGGTAGTCGAGCGTGAAGTTGACGGCCTCGCCGGCAAGCGCGCGCCTGACCCACGGCGAGCGCCGATCGATCTCGGCATCGCCCAGCACCTCTCTGGCAGAGCGGCCGAGAATGCGCTCGCGCGGCAGGCCGCAATAGCGCTCGAAGGCTCCGTTGACGAAGCGGTAGAGGCCGTCGCTGCCCACCACCACCACCGTCGCCGGGATGGCCTCGGTCACCGAACGCAGGATGTCGGCCTGGCGCAGCACCTCCTGCTTGGCCAGCACCGCCACCGAGATGTCGCGCATGACCGACGCATAGTGCTCGATCCGGCCCTGCGCGAGCGGCTCGTCGGGCTGCAGCCCGAAGGCGCGGCGCGCCGAGGGGTTCATGTAGATGATCTGGCCGCTGCGGTCGGCCTGCAGCACGAAGTCGGTGGTGTTGTCGAAGATCGTGGTCAGCTCGCGCAAGGCGCGCTCGGCGGCGTTGCGCTCGGTGATGTCGATGCCGGTGACGAAGAAGCCGCGCACCTCGCCCGACTCGGTGCGGTCGGGGATCAGCCGGTTCTCGAAGCGCCGCAACTGCCCGGCCACGGTCTCGTCGAACTCGAACTGCTGCGCCTGGCCGGCGAGCGCTGCGTGCGCGCGAGCGCTGAAGGGCGCGTCGTCATCGGTTGGCCACAGCTCGGCGCGGGTCCGGCCGATGACTTCGCTGCGCTCGCGGTCGAGGTAGGCAATGCGCAGCGGCAGGCTGTCGGCCAGCTGCCGCAGGAAGCGCTCGTCGTCGGCCACCTGCTGCTCGAGCCGGCGGCGCTCGGTGATGTCCTGGAAAGCACCCAGCAGGCGCACGGCCCGGCCGTTCTCGAACTCCACCTCGCCCATCGCGCGCACCCAGATCCGGCGGCCTTTGGCGGTGGTGAGGGGCAGTTCCAGATCCCACGGCTCGCCGGTGGCCATGCCGTGCTGCACGGCAGCCTCGACGTAGATCAGCGTGCCGTCGGCCTGCGCCAGCGAAACCATCTCGGACTGCTCTTCGGCGATGACGCGGTAGCGGGACTCGGCCTCCCGCAGATCCTGCTCGAAGCGGCTGCGCAAGACACCGGCCTGCCGGCTCAACACACTGCGCTGCTCGAGCGCGTGGCTGGCGATCTCCGCGAGGCCGCTCAGCGCCCGGATCTGCGCGGCGTCGAGCCGGCGCGGCCGGCTGTCCATCACGCACAGCGTGCCCACGCGCTCGCCTCCGCTCAGGCACAAAGGCAGGCCGGCGTAGAAGCGCGCGTTCGGCGCGCCAACCACCAGCGGGTTGGCGGCAAAGCGCGCGTCCAGGCGCGCGTCTGCCACTTCGAGCCATCGGCCGCCGGCAATCGTGTAGGCACAAAAGGCGGTTGCCCGTGGCACTTCGCTCCATCCGGGCAGGCCGACCTGGGCCTTGAACCACTGGCGCCGTTCGTCCAGCAGGCTGATCAGTGCGATGCCCGTGCCGCAGAGTTCGCCGGCCTGGCGCGCGATCGCATCGAACAGCGGCTCCGGCTCGCTGTCGAGGAGCGACAAGGCCCGCAGCCGCTCAAGGCGCCGAGTCTCATCAGCGAGGACGGGCGGTATTGGATGCACGAGCCATGCTACTCCGACACTGGCGAATGCGCCGCCTGCGCCGGAGGTCGTCGGCCGGGGCCGCGCTTGCGCCCCATGCGCGGGTCGACGCTCACCTTGGCAACCAGAAAGTCGAGCACCGCGCGCACGCGCGACGGCAGCCGACGTCGAGGTCGCGCACCACCGACCGACGACGAGCGGCTGTACCGGGTGGTCGAAGCGATGGACGAGGTCGCCGCGGAGAGCGGCAAGACGCTGCCGCAGATCGCACACCTCGATGCCGCCAGCGCGGTCACGCCGCCTTGCCCGTACCACCCCGACTGGAACGGGCAGTTCGCCGAGCGCAGCCCGGTGGCCATCCAGCAGCGCTCGTGATCGGCCCATCCGCTTAGCAAATTCTTAGGGTCCCGCGAGCCAAGATTTAAGAACGCGAGAACGCCTCCGTGCCTATCGTTGCGAGTTCGGTTTCAACAGAGGGGTGGGTGATGGGCGGGAAAATTCTCAGTCGGCCTCGATCAGCTTGATGGCGCACGCAACCTTGAGCCTGAACTGCCCGCGGCCGGTCTTCTCGATCGCCAGCTGCGGGCAACGCTCGGCAAGCCGCCGCTGCAGCAGGATCAAGCGCGCTTCGAGGTTGTCGGTGATCTCGGGCAGGCGCAGTTCGGGCGACATGCGCAGCTCGCGGTTGCTGAAGTCGAAGCGGCCGGTCTCGGCGCTGCACTTCAGCAACTTCCACAGAATGGCTCCAGGCACGCCCTTGATCAGGTAGTCGGCACCGAGGAACACGCTGTCGTTGGCGCGGTAGTGCCGCACCTCGATCGGCGCGCCGGCCGCCACGCGCGGCCCGTCGGCCCGCGCGGCGGTGTCGGCGGTCGCCGTCTCGCTTTCTTGCTGCAGCGCATGGAGTGCCGCGCCAAGCTGGGCCGCCAGCGTGACCAGCGCGTCTTCGTCGTCGTAGGTGAAGCGCAGGTCCTGCGGGCTTTCGACGCACAGCACGCCGATCAGCCGTTGCGCGGCCACGATGGGCACGGCCAGCTGGCTGTGCGGCTCGGCCAGGCCCGGAAAGGGGATCTCGGCCTCCAGCGGCAGCGCCTGTGCCACCGCCTCGGCGCGCGCGGCACGGCCGTAGGCGTACTCCATCGTCATGTGGCTGATGCGGATCGGCGTGCGGTACTGCGCCGCCACGCCGATCACGCCGTCGCCGAACGCGATCTCCGAGCCCACGCCGGTGGCCGCATAGCCGCGGCTGCCCACGGTGTAGAGCCGCTGGCGAGCTTCGTCGGCCATCAGCAGCAGCGCGTGCGCGATGTCGAACTCGCTGCCGAGCACGGCCAGCGTCTGGTCGAACAGCGTTTCGAGCTGCGTGCAGTCGGCCAGCTTCAGGCTGGCGTTGCGCAGGGCGCTGAGCAGGTTGCGTGCGGGCGCAGGCCGCTTCAGCGAGCGCCCGGGCACCTGCGTCACGCCCAGCACGCGGTAGACGTCGGCACCCTGCAGCTTGAACACACCCGACATGCCGGTGTGCGAGGCGATGCCGGCCAGCTTGGCCTTCAGGCTCTGGAACAGGGCGCCGGCCGTCTCGGTGCGCAGGTACAGCAGCTCGAGCCGGTACGACGCACCGGTCGCCGGCTCGACCACCAGCGCGGTGACCTGCGGATTGGCCAGCACGTTCTCGCGCGTCTTGTTGAAGAACTGGAACGACAAGGCCACGTGCCGCGCGTCCACGTACTGCATCTGCGACACGTAGGTCGCGTTCGGCACACCCTCGGCCGAGCAAGTGGCCAGCACGGCCGGCACCACGCCTTCCAGGCAGGTGCGGATCGCGTCGAGGGTGACGGCGCCCATGCTCAGGCCGTCAGCGCCGCGCCCGCCGACGGGCCGGGCGTCTGCGCGAATGCACCGTCGGGCGTGAAGCTGAGTGCCATCAGGTCACCGGCCTCGCCCCAGAAAAATACCTCGATCATCTCGCGCTCGAAGCCCAGCGGCAGCAGGTCGTCGACCAGCAGGTCAAGGCAGCGCCGCGCGACCGCCACCTCGGTCGGCGAGGCCGGTGCTGCGCGCGCGTCGCGGCCTTTGATCTGCACCGTCTCGTTGGTGCTGGGCCGGCTGAAGCACACGGCGATGTGGCCATGGTCGGCGATGTCGCGGCAGACCGTTTCGGCCGCGTCGCCGAAGAGCAGCACCGTCACCTGCTGCAGATCGGCGGCGATGCGGCAGCCCACGGCCTTGGAGATCGACGGGACCAGCCGGCTGCTGCGCGCCGCGACGGTGATCGACACGCCCGACTGGGCGAACGCGGCGACCTTGCTGCTGATCAGGGGCGAGGGCTTCGACATCGGGGGTGGGTGGGGTTCGTGAAGATGCTAGCACCGGGCACGCACGGGCAAGACCCGGCAGAATCGCGTGAACACTCCCCCGCGTCGAGGCACGACCATGATCACCGCCGAACAATTCAACCAGCGTGGCGCCAAGAACCTGCCGGGCCACCTGGGCATCGTCATCGTCCAGGTCAGCGCCTCGGAGGTGCGCGCCGAGATGCCGGTCACGCCCTTCCTGATGGCGCCCAACGGCTTCCTGCACGCCGGCAGCGTGGTCACGCTGGCCGACACCTCGGCGGGTTACGGCTGCATCGCCAACCTGCCCGAGGGCGCGATCGGCTTCACCACCGTCGAGCTCAAGTCCAACCACCTCGGCACCGCGCGCGAAGGCACGGTCGAGTGCACGGCCCGGGCCGCCCACCTGGGCAAGACCACGCAGGTCTGGGACTCGGTGGTCACGCACCGCGAAACGGGCAAGACGATTGCGCTCTTTCGCTGCACGCAGATGATCCTCTATCCCAAGAGTGCGGCCTGAGCGAGCAGGCTCCGGCGTGAAGCCGTTCAAGAAGACCACGCTGGTCGAGCGCTTCAGAACGATGTTCCCCAACAACTTCGCGTTCGACGGCAACCGCGCCCTCGTGTTCGGCGAAGCCGATGCCGTGCCCACCGACGCGCTCGCCCACTGCATTGCCGCGGCACTGACCTACCACCGCGACAAGCGCTGACGAATGACACCCCAGCCCCAGAGAAGCATCGGCCTCGACACGCTGCGCGCGGCGGCCATCGCGCTCGTGTTCGTTTACCACTACCGGGTGTTCGTGAGCGACACGCCAAACCTGGGCTGGTTCGGCGTGGTCGGCTGGGTGGGTGTCGATCTCTTCTTCGTGTTGAGCGGCTACCTGATCGGCAACCAGCTCTTCGCCGGCCTGGCGCGCGGCGAGACCTTGTCGCTCAAGGCGTTCTACGCGCGCCGGGGCCTGCGCACCTGGCCGGCCTTCTGGGTCGTGCTGGCGGCGTACTTCCTGTTCCCCGCCGTGATGGGCGGCCGGCCGCCGCCGCCGCTGTGGGCCTTTCTGAGCTTCACGCAGAACTTCGGGCTGCAGCCGGGCACGGCCTTCTCGCATGCGTGGTCGCTGTGCATCGAAGAGCAGTTCTACCTGCTGCTGCCGATCGTGCTGCTGGCGGCCCGCCGCATCGGCACGCGCCGCGCGCAGGCCTGGCTGCTGCTCGGCGGCCTGATGCTGGCCGGCATGGCGACACGTGCGCTGCTGTGGTCGCTCTATGGCCGGGAAGATTTCGGCCAGATCGACGGCTACTACCCGCATGTCTATTACTCGACCTTCTGCCGCATCGACGAATTCCTGCCCGGCGTCGCGGTCGCCCTGCTGAAG
>Ga0302291_10000199_pt1 | contig 16350 bp, 15 predicted proteins | sample III_Fen_N1_4_FD_194548 | JGI IMG/M metagenome (GOLD analysis project Ga0302291, IMG submission 194548) | Peat permafrost microbial communities from Stordalen Mire near Abisko, Sweden - III_Fen_N1_4 | ecosystem: Environmental > Terrestrial > Soil > Wetlands > Permafrost | place: Sweden: Abisko... | reverse complement strand
CCCGACCCAGCTCCCCCGTCCGCCACGACCGGATCAAGCGCGCCCAGGCGCTGATGCGGGAGCAGGGGGTGGGCGCCATCGTCATCCTCAACCACGACGACTACCGCTGGTTCTTCGGCTTCGACCGTGCCCAGCCCCGGGCCATCATTCCCGCCACGGGCGCGCCCGCCCTCGTCGCCTTCTCGGCCGAGGAGGACGAGTTGCGGGAGATGGTCGGCGGCGGGGACGTGATGATCTGGGGCTCGGTCGGCGGCCAGATCAACGACGTGGTGACGCGCCTGCGGGCCATCGGTGCGGAGGCCGGCATCGCGGAATCCGGGCGGCGGCTCCGCGTTGCCATGCAGCAGTGGTTCGACACGCCGGCGTTCCTGGTCGCGATGTTCGAGAAGGTCAACCCGGGCGTCGAGGTGGTCTCCTCGGACCCGATCATGGATCCGCTGCGGGCGGTCAAGGAGCCATCGGAGCTCGCCTGCATGGTGGCCGCCCAGCGGATCGCGGGCCTGGGCATGGACCGCGCGCGATCGCTGCTCGCCGATGGGGCGACGGCGCACGATGTCGCAACCGAGACCGTCTACACGATGATGCGTGCCGGGGCGAACCGGACGAGCACGCCCGTGTACGTCAACGTCGGCCGCGAGACGTGCATGCTCCATGGCTGGGTCAGCCCGCGCCCGATGCGGACGGGCGATCTCGTCGTGATCGACCTCACGCCGATGGTCGACGGCTACTGCGCGAACCTCGCCCGGACGTTTGTGCTCGGCGAGCCGGACGAGCGCCAGCGTTCGCTCCTGGACGCGTATCGCACCCTCGTCGAGGCGGTGCGCGACGCGATGCGACCGGGAGCCACCGTTGCCGAGCTCGATGCCCTCGCCGGCGCCGTCCTCCGCGACCGCGGACTGGCTGACTACCACGTCAATGGCATCGGCCACGGCATCGGGCTGCGCTTCGAGGAGACCCCCGCGTCAACGATCATCCCGCCGCATCGCAACGTGCCGCTCCGCGAGGGGATGACCGTCACGATCGGGCACACGATCCTCGCGATCCCGGGGTTCGGCGGGGTCCGCCACGAGGACGTGTACCGGGTGACGCCGGCGGGTGGCGAGATCCTCGTTCCGTTCCCGGTCGACCCGGTGGTTACCGCCTGACCCGCACGGGATCGGGCGTACCCTCGCCGCATGTCCCTCGCCGAGTCCTTCACGACCAGGTTCCTCCACCTCCACCAGGCCCTGTACGTGCGCACAGACGGGCGCCTCGGCCACCGCCTGATCGGCGTCCCGTCGCTCATCCTGCGCTCGACCGGCCGCCGCTCCGGAAGGACGCGCACGGCCGTCCTCGCGTACGGGCGCGAGGGCGACGGCTACGTGGTCGTCGCCTCCAACGGCGGCCAGGACGAGCCCCCGGCGTGGCTCCACAACGTGCGCGCCACCCCCGACGTCGGCATCCAGGTCGGCCGCCGGAGGTCCCCCGGACACGCCCGGATCGTGGAGGCCGGCGAGGCCGACTACCCGCGGCTATGGGCCCTGGTCAACCGCGTGAACCACGGGCGCTACGACGGCTACCAGCGCCTGACGACGAGGCCGATCGCGCTCGTGGTCCTGACGCCGCTCGCCGAGACCGCCTGACCGGGACGACGGGGGCCGACCTGCCCTCGACCCAGAACCACGCCGGGCTCAGGCGTGCCCGGCGACCCGACCCGGCCCCGGGCTCGGGGCGCGCCGGGCGACTCGACCCGGCGACCCGGGCTCAGGCGACGGACGCCCCCAGCAGGGTCCCGATCGCGTACGTGACCGCCGCCGCCGCCAGGCCCAGCCCGGCCTGCCGCGCGCCCACGACGAGCGGCGGCCGGTGCGTCAGGAGGCTGACCGCCGCGCCCACCCCGAACAGCGCGATCGTCGACACGACGAGCGAGATCCAGAACGCCAGCGGCCCGTGGACCAGGATGTACGGGACCACCGGGATGATCGCGCCGATGGAGAAGGCCAGGAAGCTCGAGCCGCTCGCGGCGAGCGGCGACCCCATCGTGGCCTCGGAGAGCCCGATCTCCTCGGAGACGAACGTCTCGACCGCGAGCCCGTGGTCCGCCATGACCCGGTTGACGATGAGGGCCGCCTCGCCCTCGGACAGGCCCTTGGTCACGTAGATCGCGCGGAGGATCGCCGCCTCGGTCTCGGGGTCGTCGGCCAGCTGCGCCTTCTGGAGCTTGATCTGGTAGTCCAGGATCTCGCGCTGGCTCCTGACGCTGATGTACTCCCCCACCGCCATGGAGAACGCGCCGGCGAGGAGGCCGGCGATGCCGGCGATGACGACGGCCCCGGGGTCGTTGGCGGCGGCGGCACCGACGCCCATCACGAGCGCGAGGTTGCTCACGAGGCCATCGGACGCGCCGAAGACCATCGGCCGGACGATGGAGGCGCCGGGGGTGTCATGGGGGCCAGCCGGGGTGACGAGGTCGGCGAGGCGGGCGCGGAAGGGGCTGAGAGGCGACATGGCTCCGGGGGCTGCGGGAGGGACCCGCGCCGGGCGGCGGGCTCGAACCACCATCGCCCGGACCGGCCACCGCCCGCAGGAGCCCTCGTGCCCCTCGGGGGCCGCCAATGGTCCCGATCACGACCGCCGACGACAACGCGACCGCCGGACCTTGTCCCGCCCCACGACCGGCGCGAAGATGGTGACACCCGGGGAGCACCCGGACCACGGCCGGGACCACGGCTTGGAGGCACGCGCATGGACGCACGGCTGGAGCGCATCGGGCGGTACGCGGCGGTCGCGCGCGGGCTCGAGCGCGAGGGCGCCTACAACGCCGCCAAGCTGCTCCGGGCCGCCATGAAGCGCGAGCTCGTGCGCTATGCCGAGGCCGAGGCGCCGTCAGGCAGCCCATCGGCCGCCGCGGCCCTGGAGACGCTCGTCGCGGACCCGTCCGCGGATCTGCCGGGAGGCCTGGCGCCGCTGCTGGCGGGCCTGCCCGCGGCCGTCCGCGAAGGCCGCACGATCTCGCTGGCGGACGCCCCGCGGGTCCGCGTCTGCCGTGTCTGCGGGCACCTCTTTCTCGGCGACGACGTGCCGGGCGCCTGCCCCGAGTGCGAGGCGCCGGCGCTGTCGCTCCAGGAGGAGCTGCCGGTCTGGTACCTGGAGCCCGCGGACCGCGGCGCGATCATGGCGGCGCTCGCCGCGGGTCCACGACACCTCGCCGTCGCGCTCCACGGTCGCGCGGACGAGGACCTCGCGCGGCCGCCGGCGCCCGGCGAATGGTCGGCCGTCCAGGCGCTGGAGCACCTCCTCTACTCGGAGGAGCTGCTCGCGGACCGCATCGAGCGCCTCCTGGCGGAGCCGGAGCCGGACCTCGCCGCGGCCGCGGTCTGGGCGGACACGCCGGCCTCGGACGAGGGCTCCGCAACGACGGGCGAGACGGCCTCCGCGGTCATGGCGCGGGTCTCGGCGCTCCGCCACGCCACGGTCACGCGGCTCGCGGGCCTGCCGGAGCCGGACTGGGGTCGCGCGGGCAACCATCCCGAGTGGGGCCGGGTCACGGTGCTGTCCCAGGCGGCGTACTTCGCCCGTCACGAGGCGTCGCACCTCGCCCAGCTGGTCGCCGCCGCCCAGGGGCGCCTCCCGGGCCGCGAGGCCTGACGGGCTCGATCGCGGACGAGCATCGAGCGCCGAGCGCCCGAGTGGTCGTAGGATCGCTGCGGCATCGGCACCGGTCTGCCGCGACCGCGGCGCCGGCGGCCACGCGCGGACCGTCCACCTGGAGGCAGTGATGAGCTCGATCGACACGGACAACATCCCCATCCTGGCGGCGCTCAAGCCAAAGGACCGCGAGAAAGTGCTGTGGTCGGCCCGCCAGCGAACCTACGCGCCCGGCGACGTCGTGATCCGGGAGGGCGACAGCGCCCTGAACCTGTTCCTCATCGCCTCGGGGCGGGCGCGGGTGGAGCAGGGCGGCGTGGAGCTGAAGCCACTCGGCCCCGGCGAGTTCTTCGGTGAGCTGGGCATCCTGCAGGAGCATCCGAGGACCGCCACGGTGATCGCCACCGAGGAGCTCACCTGCGTGCTCCTGCCGGCGTGGGAGTTCCGGTCCCTGCTGAACGAGCATCCCGAGATGGCCGTGCCGATGCTGTACACGCTGATCTCGCGGCTCCACGGGCTCTCGCCGCACCAGCACTGACCCCCGGCGGCAGGGCCCCCTCGTGCGCCGCGCCAGCCTCCGGAATCGACGAAGCCGGCCCCCGCGCGGGGAGCCGGCTTCGTGCCGTTGAGCGGGTCCATGGGCCGGGACCCGGGCCCCGGGGCTCAGGCCAGGAGCTTGGCCTTGAGGTCCGTGTACTGCTTCTCGTCGATGACGCCGGCCTCCTTGAGCGCGGCGAGCTTCTGGAGCTCGTCGGCCGTGGACACGCCGGAGGCGGCCTTGGTCGCGGCATCGGCGCGGACCATGGTCTGGACGTCGCCGGCGGTGACCTTGGGGCGGGCGATGATGTAGATCAGCGCACCCACCCACGGGATGATGAACAGGACGATCGTCCAGACGGCCTTCATGCCGCCCCCGATGTCCGTCCGGCGCCAGGCATCGAAGAAGCACTGGAACCAGATCATGAACGCGATCACCCAGAAGAAGATGATCATCATGGTCCAGAAGAAGTCGAGCAGGTTCCCGTTGAACATCCCTTACCTCATGAACGTTGCCGGGGCACGAACGGCCACCGGTGGGCGGGTCCCATTGTGAGGGACGTGCTGCCATTGTGCGCGGCGTCGCACGGCGGGACAATGTCCGGTTCCACTCGGAGGACCCATCCCTCCGCCTCGACCGGGGGTCTGGGGTGGGACCGCGCTGCCCCACGCTGCGTGGACACCGCGGCGTCTTCCGGGGTGACGACGGATCGACGATGCGAGGGTTGGATCCGGCGCCTGCGACGGGGAGGCCGCCGAGGCGGTCATCGGCTACGGTAGGCTCTCCGAGGCACCGTCGTGTCCGACCGTCAGCCGTGACCCGACCGAGCGCACGCCCGCGAGGAGAGCACCCCCAATGACCGAGGAGACCACGGTCACGCCGGTCCCGGTGACCGTGCCCGAGCTCGGGCCTGCGCCCGAGCCCGCCGCTACACCCCAGCCCGCCGCGGCGCCCGTCACCGACCCGGCGTCCGCGCCTGCGAATTCCGGCAAGGGCCGCAAGGCGACCGGCATCCTGGGCCAGGTCGTGGGGATCGTCGGCGTCGTCGTCTGCCTGGCCCTCGTGGTCGGCGTCCTCCTCGGACGGGGCTGGGCCACCGGCGCCGTCACCGACGTCGCATCGAAGGTCGACGCGACCGTGGCGCGGACCCAGCCACTCCTCGACAGGGCGGGGTCCGCCGTCGACGAGATCGCGGCGCGTGCGGGCGAGGCCGCCGCGGCAGCCGATGCCGTCTCCGTGGACCCGAACGCCGCGCCGCAGGCGCTGCAGGGCATCCTCGACAAGGTCTCGGCCGTCTCCCAGCGGTACCTGGAGCTGCGCAGCACCTACGCGAGTGCGCGCGAGCAGATCGTGTCCGCGCTGGACCGGCTCGCGATGATCGACCGCCTCGTCCCCGGCGTGTCGGTCCCGCAGGGCCCCATCGACCTGCTGGCCTCGCTCGACCAGAAGGCGCAGGCGCTCGACGGGAGGGTGATGGACCTGATCAATGCGGGCACGGCCGTGAGCACGGTCAACACGGCCGCTGCCGCGATCGCCGAGAAGGCACGTGCCGTCCAGGACGGGCTCGGGACCGTCGCCACGGGGATCGACGACGTCCAGGCCCGGCTCGCGGGTCTCCGGGCGGAGCTGGCGACCACGACCGACACCATCAACGGCGTCATCACCGCCGGGAGCGTCGTCCTGATCCTCGTCCTGCTCTACCTCGCGCTGCTCCACTTCGTCCTGTTCCGGTTCAGCCGCGAGCGCGCGGGGGTGCCTGCCCCCGCGTGACCCGGACCGGGCGCTCTCGCCCGCCGAGGGCGCCCGCGCACCGCAAACGCACGACGGCCGTGCGAAATGGCCGCGTGACGCGCTGGCACACCCGCTACGCTCCCGCGATCCGCGCCAACCCTTCGCACGAGTCCCGGAGCGCATGCCCGACGTCAGCACGATCCTCGTCGCCGTCGCCCTCGCCGTCGTCCCCTCCCTGCTCTACCTCGCGATCCTGAACGCGATCGACCGGTACGAGAAGGAGCCCTGGACGATCCTCCTCGCCTGCATCGGTGCCGGGGCCATCGTGGCTCCCGTCCTGGTGCTGGCCATCCTGGTCGCCGCGGGGCGTCCCGCCTCCCTGCCGCCGGCGTTCGCGCCCGGGCCGTCGCCGGACGCCCTCGTGGGCATCGTGGAGTGCCTGGTCCTCGGGGTGCTCCTCCTCGGCCTCGTCAACAGCGTCCGCGACGAGTTCGACGACGTCCTCGACGGCGTCATCTACGGCGCCGCGCTGGGTGCCGGCTTCGGGGCCGCGGAGAGCTTCCTGTACGTCATCGGGCGCACGACCCAGGTCGAGGGCGGCGTGCCGTTCGGCCAGCTCGTCGTCGCCGGCCTCAACCACGCGTTCTACATGGCGGTGTTCGGGGCGATCCTGGGCTGGTCGCAGGGCCTGCCGCGGACCCAGCGGTGGGTCGCCATCGCCCTGGGCCTCGGCACGGCCGCGTGGCTCAACGCCTTCCACGACACGCTGCCCGTGATCCTCTCGCGGGTGCTGAACCAGCCCGACGCCGCCGTCGGCACCGCGGCCATCCTCGTGGCCTACCTCGTCAACCTGCTCGGCATCCTCACGCTCGCCGTGATCGTCGTCCTCTCGTGGCGCCGCGAGGCCCGCATCCTGCGCGCCGAGCTCCGCGACGAGGTCGCGAGCGGCGTGGTGCCCCAGGCCGACTACGACACCATCCTCTCGTTCGGGGGACGCCTCGGCCGCCAGTGGACGCTCCTGCGGTCCGAGGGCCTGGGGCCCGTCCGCCGCCTGCGCCGCCGCTACGCGACGGAGGGCGAGCTCGCGTTCCACAAGGTCCGCCTGACGCGCCGCGACCGGCACAGGCCCCCGGCGGAGCGGGGCGACGAGCTCCGCGCCGAGATCCGCCGCCTCGCCGACCACCAGCCCGAGGCCGCCGCATGACCCCCTGGCGTGATCTCACCAGCCGTCCCCTCCCCCGTCGTCTCCTGGCCGTCGCCATGGCGGTGGTCCTGTTCACAGGCGACCCTCTGGGGCTGCGCCCCGCCGCCCAGGCCGCGCCGGCGCTGCCGCCGTCGGTCGGCAACTCGATCCTGTTCCACCTTCAGCTCGCGACCGACATCGACGGCCAGGGCAACCCCATCGGCCAGAGCTCGGTGTTCCCGACCGGCACGAAGGTGATCTTCGGGCTGCTGGGCTGGTCGTACGTCCCGGCCGGCACGGAGCTGCGACTGCGCCTGTTCCAGGGCGACACGTTCGTCTACGAGACCGCGCACGTCGTGGTGAAGGCCGCCGACGAGCAGGGCGGCAACAGCATCGGCTACGTCTTCCCGTTCAAGGTGTCGTCCGGCTTCCCGGCCGGCGAGTACTCCATCGAGGTCGACTACAACCGCGTCCCCGACGAGGTCGTCCCGTTCACCGTGGGCGACGGCACGTCCTACGACGCCGTGCTCGGCGAGGGGTCGACGACGGGGCCCATCCCCTACAAGAACCCGTCCGAGGTGCTGGTGGTGACCCGCGCCTCGGCCCTGCGGCAGACCCTGGGCTCGGGGTATGACGCCGTCGCCGCGGCCGCCGCGCGGGTCGGCGACTTCCACGACCTCGAGGCGGACGGCGTCGCCCGGACCACGCCCGACGACCTGGCCGCCGAGGTCCAGCGCCTGCTGCGCAGCAAGCCCTACAAGGACCTGCTGATCCTGGGCAACGACGACGTCATGCCCTACTTCCGGGTCCAGAACACGATGGCGGACGCCGAGGCGGCAGACCTCGTGGACTGGCAGCTGCCGTCGGACTGGGTGCCGTCGGACAACTACTACACGGACCTCGACGGCGACAAGTACGGGGTGCCGGACCTGCCCGTTGCCCGCATCCCGTCCTCGGACGACGCCCAGCTCCTGCTCACGCAGCTCGGTGAGAACCAGCCGCCCGACGGCGGCGGCTTCGCGATGATCAACCAGCAGCGCAAGGGCCAGGCCGGCACGGTGCTCAACACCGTCGCGGACCTGGGCCAGGTGCGGCTCGAGTACGCGCCGCCCACGACGCCCGACCAGTTCGCGTCCAATCCTGACGCCAACAATGCCCGCTACCTCTACGTGCTCATGCACGGGATCGGCGTCAAGACCGACGCGTGGGTCACCGACACGGTCGCCTGGTCGCCGTCGAGCACCGACAAGCCGCTCGACAACGAGTGGCTGGTCTCGCCCTATTCCCAGCAGGACGGCATCACGGTCGCCTCCAACCCCGGCAGCCACGGCGTGATCCAGATCGGGGCGTGCTACGGCGGCTGGACCCTGGACACCGTCCAGGAGCCCGTCCACAAGACCGCCGACAACAACCTCGCCCTGCACTACCTCAAGAACGGCAGCCGGGCCTACGTGGCGGACACGCACATCTCCTACAGCACGGTGATGCTGCCGACCGAGACGCCCAAGGGCAGGACCGGCTTCGAGCTGATCTTCTGGAAGGGCATCGCTGCCGGCATGGCGCCGATCGACGCCTTCCAGGCGGCCAAGGTGGGGATCGCCAAGGCCATCGACGACCTGGTCGCGGAAGGCAACATCGACTCCGCCAAGATCAACCTCAAGACCCTCCACTACATGGTCTACCTGGGGCGCCCGTGAACCGCTTCCCGATCCTCGCCATCGCCTGGGCCGCGCTGCTCGTCGTGGGCTTCGCGGTCGTGTTCACCCTCGGCGCGCCCGTCGCGTCCACCGCCGACGAGCTGGATGCCGCGATGCACCCGCCCACGCCGGTGACCCAGGAGGCGGCCATGGCCTCCGCGGCGACCATCGTGCGCCTGGGGTACCCGACGTTCTCGAACACGGCGCCAGCGATCACCAAGGCGACCGACTTCGGCGTCGAGCACTGGGTGGTCGAGTTCTCCGACACATCGAGCGCAACGCCGCGCGGGCTGCGCGTCTCCATCGTGGTGGGCACGGGCCACGTCGAGGTGACGACCTTCCCGTAGGGCTCCGCGACGTCCCGCCGCCGGGTCAGGCGTCCAGGCGCCAGACCTGCATGCCGTCGTCGTCCGTGCCCGTCCGCCGGAAGCCGGCGCGCCGCAGGACGCGGATCGACGGCTCGTTGGCCGCCTCGCAGCGCGCGACGATGGCGTGCACGCCCTGCTCGGCGCGGACCCAGCGCAGGATGGCGGCCAGCGCCTCCCCCGCGTAGCCCTGCCGGCGGCGCTCGGGGATCACGCCGTACCCGGTCTCGACGGAGCCCAGGGCGTCGGGCGGGCCCATGAACCCGATGTCTCCGAGGACGGTCCCGCTCGCGAGCTCGACCATGAGCCAGATCCCGTACGGCTCGCGGAGCCGAGTGGCGCCCGCCTGGATCGGCAGTGCGTCCAGGAGGTCTGGCTGGGGCCAAGACGGCGGCAGGATGGCGCCGATCAGCCGCGCGGCGGTCCGGCGATCGTCGGGCAGGGCGGCGGCGGCGGCCGCGGGCAGGGGCCGGAGCTCGAGACGATCCGTGCGGATCCGGGGCTGGGACACCTGTGCACCGTAGCACCCCGGCTCGGGGGCGGCCGAGCGATCGACGCGCCACCCACCGCGCGTGGTCAAGCCGGCGCGCCGGGGGCGTCACGCGGGGAACCCGAGGGCTGCAGGCGGCCGCCTTGGACGCGCAGGTTCCCACCGGACGCGAGACGTCCGCACCCGGGAGGAGCGCTAGTTGACGAGCGGGCGCTTCGGCCGCGCGCCACCCTGAGGGCCGAACCGCGCGGAGAGCTCGTCGTCGAGGTGGTCCGCCAGGGTGCCCAGCTGGACGCAGGCGAACGCCACCTGCTCGGGGGTGAGACCCACGCCGGTCAGCTCCATCGCGACGATCACGCCGCGGTGCCCCCAGAACAGCCGGCCGAACAGGATGCGGCGGTTGATCTCGTTGATGGCCTCGAGCAGGGGCAGCGTGAGGTCGACCTCGTCGAGCACCGGCGCGAACAGCTGTACGAGCGGGGGCGTGCCGGCGACCGCGCGCACGTACATCAGCACGCTCCCGACCCGGACGGGGATGTCGCCGTCGGCGTCGCGGATGAGATCCGGCAGGCCCAGGAACGACTTGAGCGCCTCCTCGAGCCGCCGGTTCAGCAGGACCAGGGCGGGCGACGGCCCCTGTCCGTCGTCGTCGTCGCGGGCCCTGGGCGTCCGCTCCGCCCGGATGCCCAGGTCGAGCCGGGGCAGGCGACCCTCGAAGGCGGGCGCCGGCCGGTGGAGGGAGCGCAGGAGCGCGGGCGACGCCACCCCGAAGACGTCCCGGAGCGTGCGCACGGCGAGCGACGCGATCTCCGCCCAGGGCGCGGGGTTGGGCCATTCGCGGTGGAAGTTGCGGTCGTCCTCGCCCTCGTCCAGCGGCCACTGCCAGCCGAGCCGTCCAAGCTGCTCCTCTGCATCGGCCGCCAGCGCGAACGCGGGCGCGAGATAGCGGTTGGAGGACGCCTCCACCCGGAACCCCGGCGGCCCGAAGTTGAGGAACTGGACGTACGGCGCCGAGCCGCCGGCCGTCCGGCCCGCGAGGGAGATGACCAGGAACGTCTCGGGCCGGAGGCGCTCCAGCGCGGACGCAAGGCGCGCCTCGAGCTCGTCCCAGCCCGGCTCGTCCCGGGCCCGTCGGCCGGCCATGCCTCGCGCCGCTCCCGTTCAGCCGGCCGGTGGGCGCGGCAGCGCCACCCATCGGGGGTCCGGCACGGAGCCGGGCGGGGTCGTGTCCGGCGCAGGCGGCGCCTCCGATACGGGCGCGGCGCCGCGGCCAGGCTCGTTGTCGGAAACCGGCACGGACTCCGGGATGGACTCAGGCATGTGCCGGGAGCATACGGGGTGACACGGCGCGATGGGAGCCCCGCGTTGCGGGTCACCGTCCGCCGGAACGCCCGACGGCGGACCGCGACGGCGCGTTAGGCTCGCTGCCATGACCGACCGAGAACGCACCCTTGCCGCCATCGTCGACACCTTCGTCCCGGCCGCCGCCGGCCTGCCCTCGGCGTCGGAGCTCGGGGTCCACCTGCGGCTCCTGGCGGAGGTGGACGCGCTCGGGAAGCCGGCGCTGCGGCGCCAGCTGGACCTGCTCCTGTGGGCGCTCGGGAGCCGCGTCGGGAGCGTCGCCATGGGCGGGCGTCCCGGGCGCCTCGAGGACCAGGACCAGGCCGGTCGCGAAGCCTTCATGCGGCGGCTGGGCGGGAGCCCCGTCGCGCTCAAGCGGACGGCCTTCCAGGACCTCAAGCGCCTGTCGCTGCTGCTGGCGTACGGCATCGAGGGGTCGCCATGGCGCGCCCGGACCGGCTTCGTGCCGCCGGAGCCCGACCCGCCCAGCCTCAGCCGGATCACGGTCCGGACGCCGCGCGCTGGCGAGACGCTGGACGCGGACGTCGTGGTGATCGGGTCCGGACCCGGCGGCGGCGTGACGGCGGAGGTTCTGGCCGCGGCAGGGAAGAAGGTGCTGGTGCTCGAGAAGGCCGCGATGGTCACCGAGGAGCGCTTCGGCGGCCCCGAGCTCGACGGCCTGGGCGACCTGTTCCTGGACCGCGGGCTGGCGGCGACGGACGACCGCTGGATCTCGATCCGCGCCGGGAGCGCGGTCGGCGGCGGCTCGGTCGTCAACTGGAGCTCGTCCCTGCGCGCCCCGGCGGCCGTGCGCGAGGAGTGGCGTGCGGCGGGCGTCGGCGACGACCTCGACGAGCACTACGCGGCCATCGAGGCCGACCTGGGCGTCAACAGCGACGAGAGCGCCCGCAACGGCCCCAACGGCCGGCTGGCGGCCGGGCTCGACGCGATGGACCTCCCCTGGCACGTCATCCCGCGCAACGTCCGTGACTGCGGCGACTGCGGCCCGTGCGCCGTCGGCTGCCGGCGCGGTGCCAAGCAGTCCGTCCTGCGGCGGTCGCTCGCCTCGGCCAGCGAGCACGGGGCGGAGGTGCTGGACCGGTCGGAGGTCCTGCGGGTGACCGTGGGCAACGGCCGGGTCACGGGCGTCGTCGCCCGCGTCCCCGGGGGCGAGATCACCGTGCGCGCGCCGATGGTGGCGCTCGCCGGCGGGTCCATCCTCTCCCCCGCCGTGCTGCAGCGGAGCGGGATCGCCCAGGGAATCGCCGGCCGGACGCTGCACATCCACCCCGTGGTCGCGGTCGCGGGCATCCACGAGGAGCCGATGGCGCCGTGGTCGGGCGTCCCGCAGAGCGTGATGAGCGACGCCTTCGCGGAGCTCGACGGGCCCTGGGGGTTCCGGCTCGAGGCCGCGCCGACGCATCCCGGGCTCATCGCGAGCGGGTTCCCGTGGTGGGACAGCGCGAGCCACCGTGAGACGATGAGGCAGTGCGACCGGGTCGCGTCATTCCTGGCCATCGTCCGCGACGAGAGCTCGGGCCGCGTGATCGCCGAGCGGGACGGGTCCGTGACGGTCAGGTACGCGCCGGGCCCGCGGGAGCGCGAGCTGCTGCGCCTCGCATCGGTGGAGCTGGCGCGCGTCCAACGCGCCGCGGGCGCCGAGCGGGTGATCCCACTCGTCACGCCGCCCCTGGAGTGGCGCCGGGGCGAGCCGTTCGAGCCCTACCTGGAGCGGCTCAAGGCGCGCCCGATCGCGTCCAACCGCGTGCTGCTGTTCACGGCGCACCAGATGTCCAGCTGCAGGATCGGCCTCAGCCCCCGCACGAGCGTCGCGGACCCGGACGGCCGCGTCCACGGGATCGGCGGCCTCTACGTCACGGACTCGAGCGCCATGCCGAGCGCGAGCGGCGTCAACCCCATGCTCAGCCTCATGGCGCTCGCCCGCCGGACGGCGGGCCGGATGGTGGCGGCCTCCTAGCCGGCGGGCGGGATGGTGGCGGCCTCCTAGCCGGCGGGCGGGATGGTGGCGGCCTCCCGGCCAGCGGTCCGCATGGTGCCGAGGCCCAGCGCCGCACGGATCCGGCGCGCCACGTCCGGGAACGGGTCCTCCGTGACGGCCGGCCCGAACACGACGAGCTCCGCATCCCATCCGTAGTCGGTGCCGCTCCCCCGCCCGCGCTCCGCCATGTCCTCGGCGATGCGGTCCGCGAGGAAGCGCCACGTGCGGTGGTGCGAGGCGTAGTCCCCGGGCGTGGCGGCATGGAACAGGTGGACGAGCACGAACCGCTTGTCGTCCAGGCCGTCGCGCAGCAGCGGCCAGTACTTGGCCAGGTTGGTGACGCCGCCCGCGGACTCCACCTCGACGACGACCCGGCACCGGTCCCCCTCCAGGCGCAGGTCGCCGAACTGCAGGCGGTGGACGGACGGGAGCCCCCAGCCCGGGACGTCGATCCGGTTGTCGGCACCCGCCCCCCCGGCCACGGACACGCCGGCGAGGTCGCCCAGCTCGTCGAGCAGGCGGGCGACGGCAGCGGTCTCCGGCGCGGCCTTGAGGGAGACCCTCGTGGGCGGCGTCGGCGGCAGGTCGACGGCGTCCCGGCGCCAGATCTGCATCGCGAGGCCCCGCCCGTCCCTCGGCACGTTCTCGTTCGGCAGGGCCGACAGCGCCGCCCGCGGGGCGGCCGCCACCCAGAGGCACGCGAGCGCGTCGAGGACGTCATCCTGGGCGGCGCCGCGCGGGATCATGACCGGGAGCGGCCGGCCCAGGGCGTCCTCGAGCAGCATCCGCCGGCGGACGAGGCCCTCCGCCGCGTGCCTGGATGCCGGCATCGGCAGGCCACCGTTGAGGTCGTTGAACACGACCTCCGGGTGGACCTCCATGACGAGCGGTCCGGGCTCGTCCGGGTCCTGGAGGCCGGGCGTCATGGCGGCGTCCACCTCGGCGATCCGGGGCAGGAGGGTGAACGACTGCTGGACGGAGGCCACGGCGCGACGCGCGGGATCGTCGAGGCCGTCCAGGACCAGCGCGGAGCGGGGCGGGGCGGGCACGACGGACGCCCCACGGCCGTAGCCCAGGAGCCGGCGGGCGGCGACGTCACAGGCGCGGCCGCCCTCGGCGCGCTCCTCCTCGAGCCCGATTGGGATGTCCACGGCGACGCGGTCCGGGCCCAGGGCCAGCACGGCCGAGAAGTCCGGCACGACGGAGATCGTCACGGCACCCGGGTGCCCCTTCGTGTCGACGTCGCCCGCGGCCACCACCCAGCCGGCCCGGCAGGCGTCCACCCCCATCGCACGCAGCCGCTGCATGCCCGGATGGTAGACCGCGCGGCGGGTGGCGGCGGGGCCGTCCGGCCGGCGACGACGTCGGCGGCGCACGGCGTGCAGTGCGCGGCCCACCGTGGGCGCCGAGCTGGTCGTCGTGCTGGCCCTTGACGCCCGCCCCGGGATCGCGCACCCTCCGCGAAACGCCGCACGGGCGGGCCGGAGATGGGCCGGGCCGCAGGAGGTGACCGCGCGGCCCCTGGAGGACCTCGATGCCGCGCGTCCTTGCGATCCTGTTCGCGACCCTCGCCATCCTCGTCGCGGCCTGCGGGGGCGGAGGCGGTGACGGGGCGGGAGCCAGCGTTCCGGGCGCCGGGACCGTGGCCAACGGCAACCCGCCCCCGGGCAGCACCGTCTTCTTCGGCTCGGCCTTCGACCCGACGACCTTCGCCGTGGCGGACAAGACGGGCAAGATCAAGGTCGGCGACAAGGTCGTGGCGGTGGGCAAGGCGCTGGCCCCGGTGGACGGCACGGGCGTCAAGCTCAGGCTCGAGGCGGGCGGCTCGGCGAAGCCGCTCCGCGCCCCGGACGCCATGGACAACCCCACCAGCGCCTCGTTCTTCGCGTCCGACCTCAGCGGCGACGGGCTGACCCCGGGGACCTGGATCGTGTCGTTCGTGAACGCCGAGGGCCGAGTGCTCGCGTCGGGCTTCCTCTCGGTCGCGCCCTGAGCAGTTGACGCGCGGCCCGATCACCGGCATCGTTCCCCGCATGGCGTCCTACCGGCTCTCCTGCGCGTGTCCCCGGCGGCGATAACGCCGCCTGTCCCAGCGCGCCTGGCGCCCTGCGCCTGAGCCCGTCCGCTCGCGGACCGCCACACCCTGGCCCGACCCGCGAGCCCGGGCCACCGTGCCCGCTCGGCGCGAGTCCCGCGGGTCCGCTCCCGCCCCGCCCATCACCGCAACCTCGAGTGCCCTGCCCATGTCCTCGCGTCGATCCCCACGTCACGCGACCGAGCCCGATCCCCACCCGGCCGACCTGGCCGCCCTCGCGGCGCACGTCGCCGAGGACGAGGCGGCGATGTTCCGCCGGTTCCCGGACCGCGACCTCGTCGCCGCGTTCGCCGACGGCATCGTCTCGCTCCTCTTCCCGGACGGGCGCGATGCGCCGCGGACCCCGGCCGGCATCCACGCCGAGCTCGAGGCCCGCTGCAAGGCCCTGGTCCCGGTCCTGGCCCCGCTGCGCGACAAGCTCCCCGGGCCGCCCGAGGAGCTCGCCCACGCGTTCCACCTCAGCCTGCCCGCCATCCACGAGCAGCTGACGCTGGACGCCGAGGCGATCGAGGCGGGCGACCCCGCCGCGCACGGGACCATGGAGGTCGTCCTCGCCTACCCCGGGTTCCTCGCGCTCGCCTTCTACCGGATCGCCAACGCCCTGCACCGGCAAGGCATCCCGCTGGTGCCGCGCATGATCGCGGAGATCGGCCACAGCCGGACCGGCGCGGACATCCATCCCGCGGCCCGCATCGGCCACAGCTGCTGCATCGACCACGGCACCGGCCTCGTCATCGGCGAGACGGCCGTCATCGGCGACAACGTCAAGCTCTACCAGGGCGTCACCCTGGGGGCGCTGTCGGTGGCCAAGACGCTGTCGGGGACCAAGCGCCATCCCACCATCGAGGACCGCGTCGTCATCTACGCCAACGCGACCGTGCTCGGCGGCGACACCATCGTCGGCGCCGACTCGATCATCGGCGGCAACGTGTGGCTCACCCACTCGGTGCCCCCGGACTCGCTCGTCTACCACCAGAGCCAGGTCCGGGTCCGGACCGTGGCCGAGGTGGCCGATCCCATCGACTTCGTCATCTGATCCCAGCGTCCCTCCAGCCCGAAAGGAACCGATCCGTGCCCTTCAACTCCGTCCTCGAGACCATCGGCAACACGCCGCACGTCCGCATCAACACGCTCTACGACCCGCGCGTCTCGGTCTGGGCGAAGCTCGAGCGCCAGAACCCCGGCGGCAGCATCAAGGACCGCATCGGCCTCGCGATGATCGAGGACGCCGAGGCCCGTGGCGTGCTCACGGAAGGCTCCGTCATCATCGAGCCCACCTCGGGC
>Ga0302291_10000197_pt1 | contig 16428 bp, 14 predicted proteins | sample III_Fen_N1_4_FD_194548 | JGI IMG/M metagenome (GOLD analysis project Ga0302291, IMG submission 194548) | Peat permafrost microbial communities from Stordalen Mire near Abisko, Sweden - III_Fen_N1_4 | ecosystem: Environmental > Terrestrial > Soil > Wetlands > Permafrost | place: Sweden: Abisko... | reverse complement strand
CGCGACTTTCGCGGCGGGCGAGGGCGGCGCCGTAGCACCAGCGCGCGGTCGCGGCGAGCGCGGCGGCTTCGCGCAGGCGCAGGCGTTCGGTGGCGCGCGCGGCGGCGTCGTTGCCAACGTGGCTGCCCGCGCGCGCGCCAATGCCGGCGTGATCGCGCAGCTCGGTCCAGAGCGCATCGAGCCGGTCGAGGCTGGCGCCGAGCCGCGCGCCGTGGCGGAACAGGTTGCGATCGAGCGGCAGCATCTCGCGCTGGACGCGTTCGATGACGTCACGCGCGTCGAGGTCGGCCTGCGCGGCGGCGCGCGGTCGCAGCCCGGCGCCACCCGCCGCGCGGGCCGGACCGTCGGCGCGTCGGCCCTGCGCGAGCGCCCGGCGCCATGGCCCGACCAGATGCCGGTGCTCAGCGCCCAGGCCGAGTTCTGCGCCCCGCCGCCGGAAATCGCGCCGGCGATCGGCTCGCGCGAACTCGCGTCGCCGGCCGCGAACAGGCCCGCCACGCGGGTCTGGCAATCGGCGTCCTCGATGCGCAGGCCGCCGACGCCGCGCACCGTGCCTTCGCCGCGCAGCGTGATCTCGAAGCGGTCGTGGAACGGGTCGATGCCGCGCCGGTGGAAGCTGAGCAGCACGTTCGGCGAGATGCGCGGGAGCTGCTCGCGGATGAACGCCGGCATCCGGTCGAGGGTGCAGCTGACCGGTCCGGCGAGCAGCGCGCGCCCGACGGCAAGCGTGGCGTCGGGGCCGGGCGGAATCGGCAGCTCGCGGCCGTCGGCATCGAAGTAGCGCGCGAAGACATAGGACATGGCGCGCGTCATCGACGACCAGACCGGCGCGACCGTGTGGTAGTTCGAGAACTCCATGCCGGACAGTTCGGCGCCGACCTCGGCCGCCATCAGATAGCCGTCGCCGGTGTTGGTGTCGGCCCCGAGCAGGCGCGCGCGAAAGGCGCAGCCGCCGGTCGCGAGCACGACGGCGCCGGCGCGGATGCGCCAGTCGGCCCCGGCGGCCGCGCCGTGCGCGGGCTGGCGCAGCAGGCCGAGCGCGCCGGCGGCGCTGCCGTCGTCATGCAGCAGCAGTTCGAGTGCCGGCGCGTGGTCGAGGATGGCGACGCCGCTGGCGAGCACGCGGGCCCGCAGCGCGCGCAGGTATTCGGGGCCGCGCAGCGCGCGGTATTGCACCGCGCCGGCCTCGTCGCGCGGGAAGTCGTGCCAGGGCGCGAGCGTCGGCAGGCTGCGCCAGGTCTGGTCGAGCGCGCGCGCCATCCAGGCGCGGTCGGCGAGGCCGAGTCCGGCGGCATGGCGGCGCTCGATCGCCTCGGTGCGCAGGCGCGGATCCGGCGGCACCCACCAGTGGCCGGGGCCGGCCGGCGCGGTCACGCCGCTGCTGCCGCAATAGCCCTTGTCGGCAAGGACGACGCGGGCGCCGGCTTCGGCCGCCGCGATCGCGGCCCAGGTGCCGGCAAGCCCGCCGCCGATCACGAGCACATCGGTGTCGAGCACGAGCGCGGCGGGTTGTTGCGCCGCAGCATCGGAGACGGATTGTGGGCTGGTGGCGGTGGTCATCGCGGGCCGCCGCCTCAGTCGCGCAGGCGCAGCGGCCGGAAGCCGTGCGTGCCGTCGCGGCCGAGTTGCGCGACCAGCCCGGCTTCCCAGTTGAGATAGCCCTGCATCGCCGCGCGCGGGTTGTCCGTGCCCTCGTAGGGACGGCGGTAGCGGTCGATGCGCGGTGACGCGAGCCGGGCGTCGCCGGCCTCGGTCGGCAGGCCGGCGGCGATCCAGGCCGCGTTGCCGCCGTCGAGCAGGAATACCGGCGCATCGGTCAGCGGGCGCAACTCGGCGACCGCGTGGGCCGCGAGCGCGCTGCTGCCGCAGGTCAGCACGAAGCGGCGCGCGGCCGGGATGACCGCGAGCGCGGCGCCGAGGCCGGAGCGCAAGGCCCACCACGCGCCCGGAATGTGGCGCGCGACATGCTGGGCGCTGGTCGTCAGGTCGATGACGCGGGTGGCGCTGGCGGCGTCGATGGCGTCCTCGGCGAGCCAGCGCGCGAGCGTCGCGGCATCGATGCGGTCGGCAGCGGCCAGCGGCGGCACGACCGGCGCGGCCGGTGTCACCGGCTGGCCGCGCTCGCTGAAGGCGTCCGGCGCCACGTCGTCGAGCACGTACACCTCCCAGTTCATCTGCGCGAGCCACGACGCCGTCATGTCGGCGCGCGCGCCCTGCGGGTCGGCCAGCACCACGCGCGCATGGCGCACCGGTGCGTGCATCTCGGTCTCCTGCACCAGCTGGCCGCCCTGCACATTGCGAAAGCCCGGCAGATGCCCGGCCGCATAGACCTCGGGCAGGCGCACGTCGAAGCGGTAGGTCGTGCGACGTGGATCGGCGAGCCAGCGTTCGAGATCGGCAAGGCGCGCGCGCTGCACGCCGGCGCGGTCGGCCACGGCGCGCGCGGCGCTGCGGGCTTCAGGCGTGACGGCAGTGTCGGGCGCGGCATCAATGTCGAGCGGCGCGCGCCGCTGCTGGCCGCGATCGAGCTGCTGGCCCGCGAGCGTCCAGCCGATCGTGCCGTTGCGCAGCGCCGCCACCGGGTTCGGCAGGCCGGCGTTGATCAGCGACTGCGTGCCGATGATGCTGCGCGTGCGGCCGGCGCAATTGACGATCACGCGCGTCGCCGGATCGGGCGCCAGCGCGCGCACGCGGGCCACCAGTTCGGCGCCCGGCACGCTGGTCGCGGTCGGGATGCTCATGGTGCTGAACTCGTCGAAGCGGCGCGCATCGACGATGACGACATCGGCGCGCGCGTCGATCAGCGCCTGCACTTCTTCGGCCGCGAGCGACGGCGTGTGCAGCGTGCTCTCGACCAGTTCGCCGAAGGCCTTGCTCGGCGCGTTCACGTCGCTGAACAGCTCGTGGCCGGCGGTGCGCCAGCCGTCGAGATCGCCGTCGAGCGCGGCGACATCGCTGTAGCCGAGCCGGCCGAGCGTCGCGGCGGCGCGCGCAACCAGGCCCGCGCAGTTGTCGAACAGCACGATCGGCACGGCGCGGTTCGGCAGCTTCGTCCACGCGTCGAGTTCGATGCGCGCGAACGGCAGATTGGCCGCGAACAGCGGATGCGCCTGCGCGTGCGGGTCTTCCTCGCGCAGGTCGAGCAGCGCAATCTCGCGCCCGGCGATCAGGCGCGCGCGGACCCAGGCCGGGCTGCGCACGGGCAGGGCGGTGGCGCTGGCGCTGGCGGTGGTGCTGACGCCCCCGGTGGACGCGGCGCCGGCAGCGGCGGAATCGAACAGCTGGCTCATGCAATGACCTCGCGGGAAACGTCCCAGATGTTGGGCAGGCGGGTGTTGGAATAGCCCGAGATGAAGGGCTTGCGCGTGCCGTCCTCAAGCAGCACCGAACGCCGCACCGCGCCGATGTTGGCGCCATAGACGTGGATGCTCACCGACGCCCGGTCGGCAAACGCATTGCGCACCCGATGCACGTCGCCGATGCGCGGCGACACCGCCTCGACCGCGCCGGCATCGAGCCGATGCTCGGGTCCGTCGGGCACGAGCCGGCCGCCGTCGGTGCGGTAGGGCTGCGCGAACTCGGCGCCGCGCAGCACGCCGATCAACCCCCACACCGTGTGATCGTGGATCGGCGTCGCCTGTCCCGGCCCCCAGACGAAGCTGACGACCGAGAAGCGCGAGCGCGAATCGGCATGTAGCAGGTACTGGCGATAGCGCTCCGGGTCGGGCGCGGCGAACTCGTCGGGCAGCCAGTCGTCGTGGACGACCAGATCGCGCAGCAGCGCGGCGCCGGTGTCGAGGATGCGGGCTTCGCCGGGCGCGTCGGCGAGCAGGTCGGCGAATGCGGCGACGAAGTCGCGCAGGCGGCGGGGACTGGGTTGGGTCATGGCGTCATCGTTGCGAAAATAGTCACGTTACGGGCGGTAGATCATGAGTGATTGGCATACTCCGGCGCATCGGTGAAACCGCGCCGAAGCCCTCGCTGCCCATCGTCATGAACCTCAAGATAGAAGACATCACCTCCTTCGTCGCCACCGTGCGGCATGCCTCGCTGTCGCGCGCGGCCGAGGCACTCGGCCTCACGCAGCCCGCCGTCACGCGGCGCATCCAGAGCCTGGAGGAAGCGCTCAACGTCACGCTGCTCGACCGCGAGACCAAGCCACTCAAGCCGACCGTCATGGGCTGGCGCGTCTACGAGCAATGCCAGGGCCTGCTGCGCGAGATCGATTCGCTGCGCAGCCTCGTCGCGGTCGATGCCGCGCCCGAGGGCAGCATCCGGCTCGGCGTGACCCAGGCCATCGCCGAACTGGGCATGACGGCGCTGCTCGACCTGTTCCGGCGCGAATTCCCGGCGCTGCGGCTGCACGTCAGCACGCGCTGGAGCGCCGAGCTGGTCGGCCTCGTCGAGCGCGGCGACCTCGATGCCGCAACGGTGATGTTCCCGTCCGACCAGACCTTCCCGGCGACGGTCGCGGCGCGCCAGTTGCTGCCGTTCGAGATGGTCGTGGTCGCGGCCGCCGGCAGCCTGCCGAAGCGCCGCTCGGCCTGGCCGCTGCGCGAGCTGGCCGGGCGCGGCGGCTGGGTGCTCAATCCCGACGGCTGCGGCTTCCGGGCGCGGCTGCAACGCCGCCTCGCCGACCTCGGCCTGCCGCTCGACGTGGCCTTCGACGCCTTCGGCAGCGAGCTCCAGCTCAAGGTCGTCGCCGAGGGCGGCGGACTGGGCCTCGCGCCGCGCGCGCTGGTCGCGGCGAGCGCCTACCGCGCGCGCATCGACGTGATCGACGTCGCCGACTTCATCCCGACGATCGACCTCTGGCTGATCCGCAACCTCGTGCCGGGCAACCTCGCGCGGCCGATCGAGAGCTTCGGCGAATCGGTCGCCGGTGGCGTTGCGGCGAACGCCCCGCAGGCCACGCGCGCCGCCTGAGCGCGGCGGCCGGCGCGCTGCTTCGCGGCCGCCGCGCGGCGCCGTGCCCGATCGCGCCTCAGCCACCGAGCGCTCCGGTGAAGCTGCGGTCCCAGATCGGCGTCATGTTCACCCTGGCGTCGATCACGCCGGCCTTCGCGAAGGTGTCGGCGACCTGCTGCTGGCTGCGGATCTCGGCATCGGCCACGGCGACCAGCCGGCGCGGCTGGCTGCGGTTGCGGTACAGCTCCAGGATCGCGTCTTCGGGCACGCGGATCTCGGCCGAATACAGCCGCGCATAGGCGTCGCTGTTGGCCTCGAACCATTCGTAGGCGCGGCGCAGGCGTTGCAGGTAGTCGGCGATTGCCGCGTGCCGGCCGGCGTCGGCGATGGCCTCGGGATGCGCGAAGTAGAGGTAGTTGCCCGAGAGATAGCCGTTGGCGGTGCGGATCACGCGCGCGCCGGCCTGGGCCTTGGCGAGCGGCACGCTGTAGCCGTAGATCGCCCAGGCATCGAGCTTGCCGGCGCGAAACGCCGCAAAGCCGTCGGCCGGGCTGAGGTTGACCGCGTCGATGTCGCCGAAGGCGAGGCCGGCGTCCTCGAGCATGCGCAGCAGGTAGTAGTGCGTCGTGGTCGCGCGTACATAGCCGACGCGCTTGCCGCGCAGGCCCGCGATCGACTCGATCGCCGAGCCTTTCGGCACCAGCACGACCTGGCTGTTCACGTCGTCCTTCACCACCGCGACGATGCGCAGATTGAGCCGCGTGTTCGACTGCGCCGCGAAGATCGGCGGGATCTCGCTGCCCGAGCCGAAGTCGAGCGAGCCGGCGTTGAGCGCCTCGACGATCAGGTTGCCGGCGCCGAACTCGGCCCAGTCGATCGCATACGGCGTGCGGTCGAGCCCGGCGGCTTTCAGCAAGGTGCGGTCGCCGCCCTTGTAGGTCGCGATGCGCAGGCGCTGGCGCGACAGGTCGATGTCGGCGGCGCCGGCGGCGCGGGGCAGTGCCGCCGTGGCGGTCAGCACGGCGCCGGGCAGCGCAATCCGGCCGGCAATTCCGGCGAGGCCGCCGCCGGCCGCAAGGCCAAGCAGCCGGCGCCGCACGGCATCGGCTTTCACGCGCGGATCGACGCTCATGACGCGCTCCCGAGCCGGGCAAAGCTCTGCGCCGCAACCACGCGCTGGCCGAGCAGGCCGGTGTCGAAATAGACGTCGGCGGTGCGCTGCTGGTCGGCGATCACGCGGTCGTCAATGCCGCCCCATTGCGCGCGGGCGCGGGTGAAGGTCAGCCGCGCCGCGTCGTAGGGAATGCCGAGCGCCTGCGCAAACAGCTGCGAATAGGCATCGGCATGGTCGAGCGTCCACAGCGTCGCGGCTTCGAGCCGGCGCCGGAACTCGACCAGTGCCGCCGCCTTGTCGCGCAGCGCCGGCTCGGTCGCGACGAGAAAGCCGAGCCCGGCCGACAGGCCGTGCCCGTTGACGATCACCTTCGCGTGATCGACGGTCTCGGCGATCGCGGTGTACGGGTCCCAGGTGCCCCACGCATCGACCGCGCCGGTGTGCAGCGCGAGCTTGGCGTCGGTCGGCAGCATGAAGCGGAAGGTCACGTCCTCGGCGCGCAGCCCGGCCGATTTCAGCGCCGCCAGCGTCACGAAATGGCCGATCGAGCCGCGCGTGGTCGCGATCGCGCGGCCCTTGAGGCTGGCCGCGTCGGTCAGCGGGCTGCCGGCCTTCGCGATCACCGCCGTGCCGACCGGATCGGCGCGCCGCGATGCAAACGCGCGCAGCTTCGCGCCCGAGGCAAGCGCAAAGATCAGCGGCGCATCGCCGACCGGGCCGATATCGACCGCGCCCGCATTCAGCGCCTCCAGCAGCGGCGACGCGGCCGGAAACTCGTACCACTTGATGTCGAACGGCAGCTCGCCGAGCGCGCCGGCGGCGTCAAGCGTCGTGCGCATGAAGCCCTTCTGGTCGCCGACGCGCAGCTCGATGCGCTCGGCGCCCAGCACGCTGCGACAGGCCAGCGCGGTGGGCAGCAAACCCAGTCCGGCGATCAGGCGGCGGCGTGTCTGCCGGGGTGGCAAGCGTGTCGGCAATCGCATCGAAAGCTCCTGGTGGTCGGTGGAATCCGGCCCGGACAGGCGCCGGGACAGCCGCAGACTCGCCGATGCAGCATGCGATTAATAAATAGTGGATACGCATATTCATATGCATTCGACATGCTGTGATGGGCTGTCAGGCGATGCGGTGCCGGCATGGAAGACCGACCATGTCATGCGCTTTACTAATGATAAGAGCACATAAAGATATGGATTAATCATCGTGCGGGGATGGCGGCGGCGCCGATATGGTCCGGCCCATCGACACGCAACCGGGCGGCCATCGCCGCCGCGCCCTCCATGACAAGCCTTTCCCCTCCCCCCGGCGGCTTTGCACCGCGGCGCCGCCTGCTGGCCGCCGCCGCGGGCGCCGGACTGCTCGGCTGGGCCGGCGCCGGCCGCGCCGCCGACGCGCCCGACGGCGCGGCCACGCTGGTACTCGGCGATCAGGCCAACGGCACGCGCGCCCGCGTCGAGGCTGCCAAGGTTCTCGACGGCGCGCCGTTCCGTTACCGGTGGGCCAATTTCCAGGGCGCCGCGCCGCTGTTCGAGGCGGTGCGCGCCGGGGCGGTCGATACCGCGCCGGCCGGTGACACGCCGGTGCTCGCAGCGGCGGCTGCAAACAGCCGCATCCGCATCGTCGCGACCTCGGTCGGGCCGGCGAAATCGGTCGCGATCGTGGTGCAGCGCGGCTCGCCGATCCGCCGCGTCGCCGATCTGGCCGGGCGTGGCGTCGTCGTCTCGTCGGCGCGCGGCAGCGTCGCGCAATACCTGCTGATCGGCACGCTACGCGAGGCCGGCGTCGATCCGGCGGCGGTCGAGGTGCGCTTCGTCATGCCGACCGATGCGCTGCCGGCGTTTCGCGCCGGCCTCATTGAAGCCTGGGCCACCTTCGATCCCTATCTCGCCGTGGCCGAGGACGCCGGCGGCCGCGTGCTGCGCGACGGCGAGGGCATCAACACCGGGCGCGGCTTCCTCGCCGCGTCGGAAAAGGCGCTCGCCGATCCGGCCAGGCGCGCCGCGATCCACGACCTGCTCGCGCGCCTCGGCCGCGCCTGGGACTGGAGCGAGGCCAATCGCGCCGCCTACGAAAAGGTCTACGCCGAGCAGACGCGGCTCGCGCCGGCCATCGTGAGCAAGGTGCTCGCGCGCGGCTATCAGGCGCTGCGGCCGGTCAACGAGGGCGACGTGGTCGCGGTGCAGCGGGTCGCCGACCTGTTCGCCGACCTCGCGCTGCTGCCGCGCCGCGTCGATGTGCGCGCGCTGGTCGATCCGGAATTCTTCACGCGAGGTGCCGCATGAACGCTTCTTCCGCCGTCCTCGACGCCGCGCCCGAGCGCGCGCCAAAAGCCGGCCCGACGCCGCCGATCCTCGGCGAGCCCGATCCGCCGCTGACCGCCGCGCTCATGCGCCTGCTGCCCTGGCTGGTGCCGGTCGGCCTCGTGCTCGGCTGGCAGGGCGCGATCGCGCTCGGCTGGCTCTCCACCGACATCCTTCCCGCGCCGACCGCGGTCGCGAAGGCGTTCTGGCAGCTCGCGGCTAGCGGCGAGCTGTGGGATTACCTGAAGGTCTCGGGCTGGCGCGCGCTGTCGGGCTTCGCGCTCGGCGGGGCGCTCGGCGTGGGCTTCGGGCTGCTGACGGGCATGTCGCGCTGGGCCGAATCGGCGCTCGATTCGAGCATCCAGATGGTCCGCAACATCCCGCATCTGGCGCTGATCCCGCTGGTGATCCTGTGGTTCGGCATCGACGAGGGCGCCAAGCGTTTTCTGGTCGCGGCGGGCGTGTTCTTCCCGCTCTACATCAACACCCATCACGGCATCCGCGCGGTCGATCGCCAGCTCATCGAGATGGCGCGCGCCTATGGCCTGCGCGGCCTCGCGCTCTATCGCGACGTGATCCTGCCCGGCGCGCTGCCGAACATCCTCGTCGGCCTGCGCTTCGCGCTTGGCGTGATGTGGCTGTCGCTGATCGTCGCCGAGACCATCTCGGCGCAGTCGGGCATCGGCTACATGACGATGAATGCGCGCGAGTTCCTCCAGACCGACGTGGTGCTGGTCGGCGTGCTGCTCTACGCGCTGCTCGGCAAGCTCGCCGACCTCGTCGCCAAGGGACTGGAGCGGCGCTGGCTGCGCTGGAACCCGGCCTACCAGAAGCACGGCACCTGAGCGCGTTGCCGCTCCGCCATCACCCCCCCCGCGCCTTCACCGCTTCGCCTTCACCGCCGCCTCCAGGACTTCGCCATGACCGACCGCCTCCCGCGCCCGCCGGTGCCGGACTTCGCCGCGCCCGGCTTCGACCAGCTGCTTGCCGGCCTCACCGCCGAGTTCGCCGCGAGCGCCGAGCATCACGACCGCACGCGCGAATTTCCGCATGCCAACTTCGCCCGCCTGCACGAGCTGGGCCTGCTCGCGCTGACCGCGCCGGTCGCCGAGGGCGGCCACGGCGCCGACCTCGATGTCGCGCGCAAGGTCGTCGCGGCGGTCGCGCGCGCCGAGCCCTCGACCGCGCTGGTGCTGGTCATGCAATACCTGCATCTCGCCTGCCACGACCGGCTCGAACGCTGGCCCGAGCATCTGCGCCAGCGCGTCATCGGCGACGTGGTGCGCGAAGGTGCGCTGATCAATTCGCTGCGCGTCGAGCCCGAACTCGGCACGCCGGCGCGCGGCGGACTGCCGGGCACGATTGCGCGCCGCGTGCCGGGCGGCTGGCGCATCAGCGGCCGCAAGCTTTACTCGACCGGCGCGCCGGCGCTGCGCTGGTATCTGGTCTGGAGCCGCAGCGACGATGTGCTGCCGCTGGTCGGCGCCTGGCTCGTGCATCGCGACACGCCGGGCATCGAGATCATCGAGACCTGGGATCACCTCGGCCTGCGCGCCTCGGGCAGCCACGACGTTGTGTTCACCAACGTCTTCGTGCCGGCCGATCACGCCGTCGACGTGGCACTGGCCAACGCGCCGGCCGCGCCCGACGCGCGCTTCGGCGCCTGGATCAGCGTGCTGCTGTCCACCGTCTATGACAGCGTCGCGCGCGCCGGCCGCGACTGGTTCGCCGAATGGGCGCGCAGCCGCGTGCCGGCATCGCTCGGCGCGCCGCTCGCCTCGCTCCAGCGCTACCAGCAGGCGCTCGGCGAGATCGACGCGCTGCTGTTCTCGAACCGCGTGCTGCTCGACGCCGGCGCGCGCGGCGGGCTCTCGCCGGGCGAGGCCAACCTCGTCAAGACGCTCGTCACCAACAACGCGATCGATGCGGTGCAGAAGGCGGTCGAGCTGTCGTCGAACCCCGGGCTGCACCGCGCCAATCCGCTCGAACGCCATTTCCGCGACGTGCTTTGCGGGCGCATCCACACGCCGCAGGACGACGCGGTCTACAGCCAGATCGGCGCCGCCGCCTTTGCGGCCGGCGCACCGCTCGCCCCGCGCGTCGCCGACCGCGCCCCCGACGCACCGGCCATTCCATCCGCGCACTGAAAACCACCCCAAGGAGGACAGCTCATGAGCATCCAGTTCATCGGTATTGCCGCGACCCAGAACAGCAGTGAAATCCATGCGCCGACCGGCGCGCCGGTCGACAAGCGCTATCTCGCGACGCTTGTGGACGCGCACGAATACGCCGGTTTCGACCGCGTGCTGGTCGCGCACAGCAGCAGCTCGCCCGACGGACTGCAGGTGGCTGGCTACATCGCCGCGCGCACCGAGCGGCTCGGCATCCTGCTTGCGCAGCGGCCGGGCTTCATTTCGCCGACGCTGGCCGCGCGCCAGCTCGCGACGCTCGACCACCTGAGCGGCGGCCGGCTCGCGGTCCACGTCATCAGCGGTGGCGACGACACCGAGCAGCGCCGCGACGGCGACTTCCTGAACCACGACGAACGCTACGAGCGCAGCGACGAATATCTCGACGTGCTCAAGAAGACCTGGACCGAGCCGGCGCCGTTCGACTACGACGGCAAGCACTACCGCGTGAAGGGCCAGTTCACGCAGGTCAAGCCGTTGCAGCAGCCGCATCTGCCGGTGTTCTTCGGCGGCTCGTCCGAGGCCGCGATCCGCGTCGCGGGCAAGCACGCCGATGTCTACATGCTCTGGGGCGAGAGCCTCGCCGCGACCGCCGAGCTGATCGGCCGGGTGCGCGCCGAGGCCGCGAAGCACGGCCGCGAGCATCACGTCCGCTTCAGCCTGTCGCTGCGCCCGATCGTGGCGCCGACCGAGGCCCAGGCCTGGGCCCGCGCCGATGACATCCTCGAACGCGCGAAGGCGACGTTGCCGTCGAACACCTTCTTCCTGAGCCGCCCGCGCGAGCCGCAGAACACCGGCTCGCAGCGCCTGCTCGCGACCGCCGCGCAAGGCACGGTGGTCGACACGCGGCTCTGGACCGGCATCGCCAGCCTGACCCGCGCCGCCGGCAACTCGACCTCGCTGGTCGGCGCGGCGGAACAGGTCGCGGACTCGATCGTCGACTACTACAAGCTCGGCATCTCGACCTTCCTGTTCCGCGGCTTCGACGTGGTCGAGGACGCGCTGCTCTACGGCCGCGAGCTGCTGCCGGCGGTGCGCGCGGCGGTCGCCACGCATGAAGCAGGGCACAAGGCGGGGCAGGGCGCGCCCGCCGCCCCGGCCGAACGTGCCGCCTGACGCCGGACCCGCCATGAGCGAACTGATCGTCGCGAGCCAGCACGACGCGCGCGTCAACGAGCGGCTGCTCGCGCGCGCGCCGGGGCTGACCATCGTCGAGCTGCCGCCCGGCCCGGTCGAGGCGCTGCCGGCCGGCGCGAGCGTGCTGTTCAGCCGCCCCTTTGCCGGCCCTCGGGGCGAGTGGCGCGCGGCACCAGCGCCGCGCGGCTGGCCGTTCGACCTGCGCTGGGTCCAGCTCTCGTCGGTCGGCATCGACGCCTATCCGCGCTGGCTGTTCGACGGCCCGGTCGTGACCAACGCGCGCGGCACCGCCTCCGGCCCGATCGCCGAATACGTGCTTGCCGCCATCCTCTCGGCCGCGAAGCAGATGCCCGATCTCTGGGTCCATCGCGCCGAGGACTGGCAGCACCGCTTGCTCGACGCGGTCGAGGGCCGCACGCTCGGGTTGATCGGCTTCGGCTCGATCGGCCGCGCGGTGGCGGTGCGGGCGCAAGCCTTCGGCATGCAGGTGCTCGCGCACCGGCGCAGTCGCGGCCCGGTCGATCTGCCCGGCGTCGAGCTGGCCGGCAGCGCGGTCGAGGTGTTCGCGCGCGCCGACCATGTCGTGCTCGCTGCGCCCGCCACCGAGGAGACGCATCACCTCGTCAACCGCCATCTGCTCGCGACCGCGCGGCCGGGGCTGCATCTCGTCAACGTCGCGCGCGGCAGCCTCGTCGATCACGACGCGCTGGTCGAGGCGCTCGACGCCGGCCGGCTCGCGCTCGCGACGCTCGATGTCACCGATCCCGAGCCGCTGCCCGCCGGCCACCGGCTCTATACCCATCCGCGCGTGCGCCTGTCGCCACACAGCTCGCCCGGCACGCCGGCGATCTTCGACCGGCTCGCCGACCGCTTCCTGCACAACCTCGCGCGCTTCCGGGCCGGCGAGGCGCTGGTCGATATCGTCGATCCGGCGCGCGGCTACTGAATGCCCCTCCGAAGGAAATCCACATGACCTCCCTGACCGCAGAACGTCCAGCCGCCGATGCCGGCGCGAACGCCACCACCACCGACCGCCCGCGCCACCCGCGCCCGGCGATCTACGCCGCGCCGCGCAACGACGGCGGCAACCTGCTCTGGGCCACGCCGCCGCAGCAGCCGACCATTGCGGCCGAGCGCCTGCATCGCAAGCAGCGCCTCGCGGCCTCGTTCCGGCTGTTCGGCCGGCTCGGCTACGACTACGGCGGCGCCGGCCACATCACCGCGCGCGACCCCGAGTTCCCGGACCATTTCTGGGTCAATCCGGCCGGCGTCTACTTCGGCCATGTGCGGGTGTCCGATCTGCTGCTCGTCAACCATCACGGTCAGATCGTCGAGGGCGACGGGCTGCTCAACCGCGCCGCGTTCGCAATCCATTCCGAGCTGCACAAGGCCCGGCCCGACGTGGTCGCCGCCGCGCATTCGCATGCGCTCTGGGGCAAGGCGTTCGCGGCGCGCGGCCGGCTGCTCGAACCGATCAGCCAGGACGCGACCGCCTTCTACGACGACCAGGTGCTGTTCGACGACTACACCGGCGTGGTGCTCGATTCGAGCGAGGGCGAGCGCATCGCCAGGGCGCTCGGCGGCAAGAAGGCCGCGATCCTGCGCAACCACGGCCTGCTGACCGTCGGCACGACCGTCGAATCGGCTGTGTGGTGGTACATCGCGGCCGAGAACGCGGCCCAGGCCCAGCTCATCGCCGAGGCCGCCGGGCCGCTGCGCCCGCTCGACGACGCGGTCGCGCGCCACACCCACGGCCAGGTCGGCACCGAGCCGGGCGGCTGGTTCAGCTTCCAGTCGCTCTGGGATCGCGTCGTGCGCGACGAGCCCGACTTCCTCGACTGACGCCGGAGCCCGCCGATGAACGCCGTCGTCCTGCCGCCCGCCGCCACGGCCGAGTCGCGCGCCGCGCCCGCCCGCGCGCTCGTGCTCGATGCCGGCCGCATCTTCCTGCCCGAGCGGCCGGTGTCGCCGCGCCGGCGGCTGGCCTACGCGATCTCGATTGCGTTCCACGCCGGCCTCGCGGTGTGGATATGGAACTGGTCGACCCAGCCGGCGCCGCCGCCCGCGCCGGAGCGCGTGATCGAGCTGGTGCTTGCGCCGCCCGAGCCGCCGAAGCCCGTCGAGCCACCGAAGCCGATCGAGCCACCGAAGCCGATCGAGCCACCCAAGGCGGTCGCGCCGCCGAAGGTGAAGACGATCGAGCCGCCGCGCGCCGCGCCGCCACGATCGGCGCCGGTTCCGCTGCCCGCGCCGAGCCCGGTGCCAAGCCCCGCGCCAGTCGCCGAGGCGCCACCCGCGCCGGCGCCGCCGCCGGTGGCCGAACCCGCGCCGGCGCCCGCGCCGCCAATCCCGGCCCCGACCGCCGCGCGCCCCGGCCCGCCGAACTCGCCCGACGCAATTCCGACCGACTACGTGAACCAGGTCTATGCGCGCATCAACCGCATCGCCTCGGGCCGCTATCCGAAGGCCGCGATGCTGCGCCGGCAGGAGGGCCGCATCGGCTACCGGCTGGTGCTTGGTCCCGACGGCGCGCTGCTGTCGTTCGAGCTCGACCGCTGCGGCATCGAGGCGCTCGACACCGCCGCCGAGGAAGCGCTCAAGGCCGCCGCGCCGTTCCCGAAGCTGCCCGACCTTGGCGCCGCGTCGTACCGGCTTGCCGGCGCGATCGTCTACCGCCTGTCCAACTGACCCTTTCCCACCGCATCTTCGCAACAGGAGTCGCCATGAGCGCCACCGAACCCCTTGTCTCCCAGGCGGCCGAACTCTCGCCGGCCCATCTGTTCCTTCAGGCCGACGGCATCGTCAAGACGATCATCGTGCTGCTCGCGCTGGCCTCGGTCGTCACCTGGGCCATCGTCATCGAGAAGTGGCTGCGGCTGCGCCAGGCCGGCCGCGCCGCCGACCAGTGGGTCGAGACCGTGCAGTCGCCGGGCGGGCTCAAGGCGCTCGGCGAGGCGCTCAAGGCCCGGCCCGACGATCCGTTCGCGCGCATCCACGCCGCCGTCATCAACGAATGGACCCAGACCGTCGAGCAGGGTCTGCACCGCAGCGCCTCGGCGCGCGACAGCCTCAAGGAGCGGCTAGCGCGCGTCGGCCAGATCGCCTCGGGCGTCGAGTTCGAGAAGCTGCAACGCCGGCTCCAGGTGCTCGCGACGGTCGGCTCGGTTGGGCCGTTCGTGGGGCTGTTCGGCACGGTCTGGGGAATCATGAATTCCTTCCAGGGCATCGCGGCGAGCAACAACACCAGCCTCGCGGTGGTCGCGCCCGGCATCGCCGAGGCGCTGTTCGCGACCGCGCTCGGCCTTGTCGCGGCGATTCCGGCGGTGGTGGCCTACAACCGGCTTGCGGGCGATCTGGGCATCTACGGCCAGCGCGTCGCGACGCTGCTCGGACTCATCGAGGTGAAGCTGTCGCGCGAGCTTGAAGCCGAGCTGGTCGGACAGCCGCTCGACGCGGGGCAGGGCGCGCGCCATGACGCCGGTCGGGCCGCGTCGATCCATGCGGTGAACACTTCATCCGCCGCGCACCACGCCCAAGGTCATGCCGGTGCCGCATCCGCCATCGCCAACCCCGCGCTGAAGGGAGCCTGAGATGGCCGCCAAGCTCCCCACCGGCGCGGTGCCGGGCGCCTTCAGCGCCGCGCCGGTCAGCGACATCAACGTCACGCCGCTGGTCGACGTGATGCTGGTGCTGCTCATCGTCTTCATGGTGTCGGCGCCGCTGATGACCGCCGGCATGAAGGTCGATCTGCCGACCAGCAGCGCGAAGCCGCTGACCGAGCCGAAGCCGCCGGTCACGGTCAGCCTCGACATCGACGGCAATGTCTTCGTCGACAAGACGGCGGTGTCGCGCGAGGCGCTGGTCGCGAGCGTGAAGGCCGCGACCGACGGCGATCCGGAGCGCCGCATCCACGTCAGGGGCGACCGCAATCTCGCCTACGGCAAGGTCATCGAGACCATGAGCCTGCTGGCCGACAACGGCTTCGGCAAGGTCGCGCTGGTGTCGGAGCCGCCGGCGGCGCGCTGACCCGGACTGGGTGCGGCCGCCGCTGCGGCGCGCTCAGGCGTCGAACCCGAAACCGGCGGCGAGCGCCGCCGGCCGCACGTTCGGGTAGTAGTGCTTCGAGTAGATGCCGGCCGTGTTCGCCGACCACGCCTTGCCGTCGGCACGGCCGATGCGGCGCCAGTAATCGAGCAGCGTCGCATCGAATTCCGTGATCGCCACGCGCAGGCCGTGGTCGTCGTAGCGCTCGTCGTGCCGGAAGGTCGCGATCGGCAGGCGCGGTTTCACGATCGCCTCGTCGGTCGCGTGCCCGATCACCAGCCCGTTGACCGCGAACGCCAGCGGCGGCAGGCCGAGCAGGTCGCGCACCGCCTGCGGATCGCGCCGGATGCCGCCGATCGGCACGATGCCGAGCCCGAACGAGCGCGCCGCGACGATCAGGTTGCCGAGCGCGATGCCGGCATCGAGCGTGGCCGAGGTCCAGCCTTCGAGCGTTTCCTGCGTGCTCTGGGTCGCGCCGCCGATCTCGACGCCGACGGCGGTCTTGTGCAGGTCGATCACCACCGCGATGAACACCGGCGCCTTCGCGATCCACGGCTGGCCGCCGGCCAGCTCGGCGAGCCGCGCGCGCGTGGCCGCGTCGCGGACCACGACGAGCGAGACCTGCTGGGTGTGGATCGAGGTCGGCGCCTGGTAGGCGGCGCGCACGATCGCGTCGAGCTGGGCGTCGCTGACGGGCGTGTCGGTATAGCTGCGCGAGCTGTGATGGCCGAGTTGC
>Ga0302291_10000196_pt1 | contig 16463 bp, 21 predicted proteins | sample III_Fen_N1_4_FD_194548 | JGI IMG/M metagenome (GOLD analysis project Ga0302291, IMG submission 194548) | Peat permafrost microbial communities from Stordalen Mire near Abisko, Sweden - III_Fen_N1_4 | ecosystem: Environmental > Terrestrial > Soil > Wetlands > Permafrost | place: Sweden: Abisko... | reverse complement strand
TCACGCCGGCGAAGCTGATCTGCCCCACCTGGGACTACACGCTGGGCGCCGAGGTCGCCGACTTCTGCGCGCTGCTGGGCTACAACCCGATGCCGGAGCAGGAGTTGTTCCTCGACGCGGTGTTCGGCTTCAACAACTCCGACGGGCTTCCGGCGGTCTCCGATGCCACCGACCTCGCCGGTCGCCAGAACCTGAAGACCGGCGAGTTCGTGATGACGGCGTTTGGCTGGCTGTTCATCACCCAGGAGCAGCGGACCCTCTGGTCGGCGCACGAGTTCAGCACCACCCGGGACGCGTTCCTGCTGATGCGGGGGCTGCTGGAGAAGCACTCCTGGGCGAACGCCCTGGTGCGCCAGTACTACGCCAGCTCGAACTACACCGCGATCGCGCTGACCGACGGCCGGGTGCTGGAGTTCACGGCCCGCACGACCAGCCTCGGCCGCGGCAAGGCCGCACCGAAGGCGATCTGGGACGAGGGGTTGGAGCTCCGCGCCGAGCATCTGGGCGCGCAGGACGCGGTCAAGTCGACATACCCGTGGGCGCAGACGCTGATCGGCAGCTCCGGCCTGAAGTCCTACAGCGAGGTGCTGCACCCGATCGTCGACAAGGCGTGGGCCGGCGAGCTCGGGCCGCGGGATTTCTTCCGGGAGTTTCGCGACGACCTGCCCGGGGCCTGTGAGCTGGGCGAGGAGTGCACGCACGTCTACGGCACGCCGGGCTGCCGACTCGACGAGGTCGAGCGGTATCGCCGGAACAACCCGGCGTTGGGCCGGATCCACATCGACGGTCGCGGGCTGACGCTGGCGGCGATCGAGCGGGAGCGGCGCAAGCAGCCGGACCCGCTGATCTTCGCCCGGGAGCGTCTGGGCTGGCACGAGAAGCTGGTCAGCATCACGGCCGCGGTGTTCACCGGGGAAGTCTGGGACGACCTCAGGGATGCCGGCTCAAAGATCTCCGGTCAGCGGATCTTCGCGCTGCAGGTCTCACCGCTGCGGGACTGGTCGGCGATCATGGTCGGCGGCTACAACGGCGACGGCAAGGTGCACCTAGAGACGACCAGCAGCAAGCCGGATCCGGACAAGCCCCGCGTCTACAACCGGCGAGCGTCGACCGACTGGGTCGTGCCGTGGTTCAAGGCCCGGGCGGGCAAGGGCCGCAACCAGCAGATGACCCTGCTGGTCCTGGCCGACACTCAGGCCATGTCGCTCGTGCCGGCGCTGAAGAAGATCCGCGGGTTGCGGCTGATCGTCCTGCCGAACTCGGCGATGCCGGCGGCGTGCGGACATCTGCTCGACCTGGTCTCGGCCGGCGACGTCGCGCACGTCGGTGACCCCGAACTGTCGGCGTCGATGAAGGCGGTCGGCAAGCAGATGGTCGGCGGCAAGACGTTCGTCTGGTCCCCGAGGTCGTCGAAGGGCGACATCACCGCGGCTTGGGCCGCGACCCTGATCGCCTGGCGGCTTGAGCTGGGCGTCGACTACGACCCCGAGGAGTCCGTGGGATGACGGTTGCCGAAGTACTGGAGCTGGTGGGAACGCTGGCCGTCATCGTCGGAGTCTCGCTGGTGGTAGCCGTGCTGGTGCCGCCGTGGTTGTCCTGGCAGGTCGGGCTCATCCTTGGCGGCGTCCTGCTGCTGGGGTTCGCGTGGCTGATCGAACGAGCTAAGGGTGGGGGTGGGCAATGAGCATCCTCCGACGTGACGCCTCCACCACGACGGCCAGCCTGATCCCGCAGCGGGTCACATCGCGCAGGGGTCGGCCGGACGTGACGTCCGGTCTGGCGATGGCGCAGTCGGTCATCTGGGCCGGCGCCAACCTGCACGCGGCCATCGAGTCGATGATGCCGGTCGACGTCTACCGGATCATCTACGGAATCAAGGCGAACGTCCCCGCGCCGCCGGTGCTGGTCAGCCCGTCCGACTTCGGCATCGGCCAGCCTGAGACCTTCGCCGAGTGGAACTACGCGCGCCGGATGGCGCTGAAGACCCGCGGCAACTACTTCGCCGAGATCACCTCGAAGGACTCGTTCGGCAAGCCGGCCAAGTTCATGCCGATCCCAGTCGACGACGTCCGGCTCAAGATCCGCGATTACCAGATCGTTGAGTGGAAGTTCGGCAAGACCGTGATGGAGACCGACAAGGTCTGGCACGAGCGGGGTCCACTGATGGCCGGCAACCCGGTCGGGCTCGACCCGATCGTCTACGCGATGACGAGGGTCGAGGTCGCCGCGGTTGCGTCGCAGTACCTGGCTGACTGGTTCGGCAACTCGGCCACCCCCGGCGGCATCCTGCGCAACAAGGAGCAGACGCTCACCGAGAAGCAGCGGCGCAACGTCAAGGCGCGCTACAACACGTCGATGGTCAACGGCGAGATCTTCGTCACCGGCTCCGACTGGGAGTGGATCGCCACGCAGGCCAAGGCTGCCGAGTCGGGCTTCCTTGAGTCGATGAACTACACCGACGTCCAGCTCTGCCGCTTCATGGATACCCCGGCCAACATGATCGACGTTCCGGTCGCCGGCGGCGCGCTGATCAACTACGCGAACATCACCCAGAAGAACCTCGACTTCATGGTCGGCCGGATGGGCCCGGACCTGAAGCGCACCGACGACGCGCTGTCCAGCCTGCTGCCCCGTCCGCGGTACGCGCGGCTGGTCCGCGAGGCCTTCCTGGCAATGGACCCGGTCACCCGGGCCGACTTGATGAAGACCCAGATCGACTCCCGTCAGCGCACCGTCACCGAGGTTCGTGGCATCGACGACAAGCAGGCCTACACCGACGCCGACTACGCCGAGTTCGACCGGCTGTTCGGCTCGAAGAACCAGACCCCGACCCCGAAGGGACTCCCCGCATGACCACACGCGAAGAGGCCGCGCTGCTCCGGCAGTCGGCGATCGTCACCCGCGCTGCCCGTCCGTCGCAGCGTCGTTGCGCCGAGACTGTGGGATCCCCGGCCAGGCTCATCACGCGGGCCATGATCGAACTCCGCGCCAAGGCCGACACGGCGAAGCTGGAGTTCGACGGGTACGCCACGACCTATGAGCGGTCCTACCAGATGTGGGACATGTTCGGGCCCTACGACGAGATCGTGACCGCCGGTGCCGGAACCAAGTCGTTGGCCAGATCCGACCTCGATGTACCGCTGGTGCTCCAGCACCAGCAGCTGCGCCGGATTGCCCGCACCACCAACGGCAGCCTGACGCTGACCGAGGACGACCAGGGCCTCCGGACGCTGGCGCCCGACCTCGATCCGACCGACTCCGACGTGGCCTACATCGCGCCGAAGCTGCGGAGCGGGCTCATCGACGAGATGAGCTTCGCGTTCCGGATCGACGAGGGGGTCTGGTCCCCGGACTTCACCCAGTACCGGATCAACCAGTACGACATCCACCGCGGCGACGTGGCGATCGTCGGCTTCGGTGCGAATCCAACCACCTCGGGCGGCCTGCGCGAGCAGGACCTGACCACACTGCTCCGAGCCACCTCTGACGAGGAGGCCCGCGTACTGCTCGCTGAACTCTCGGCGCGCTTCAGCCTTCCCCAGCCCACCATCGCGCGACCGCGCATGGAGGAGAACCTGCAGTTCACGTCCTGACTGCCGCACGACCGTCGCACTAACGCGAGTCCGGACCTGATCCGTCCGGAAGTCCCCGCCCCGCTGAGGCCAGGCAGGGCCGCCCGATGTCGGCGACCACCAAACCCGAACCCATGAAGGGAATCAGCATGACCATCAAAGAACTCATCGAGCGTCAGAAGTCGCTCGTCAATGGACTGGTCGCCCGCTACAACGAGGCCACCGAGTCCATCAACGACGCCCGGTCCGCCGAGGTTGTCGACGACGCCCGGGTCGACGAGCTGCGCGCCGTGCGTGCGCCGATCACCGCCGAGCTGACCACCGCCCGCGGCAAGCTCGCGGAGTACGAGGCCGAGGCCATCGCCGACGCCGAGGTGCAGCGGATGCAGTCCACCGTCACCCCGGTCACCCGGACCGCCGGTGACCACGAGGACCGCACCACCTCCACCACCACGGTCCGCGAGCCGCGCACCTACTCCAAGGAGAAGTCCCTGCGCGGGGAGTCCTCGTTCTTCGTGGACGCCTACCGGGCGCAGTACGCCTCCGACTTCAAGGCCAGTGAGCGGTTGACCCGCCACATGGTCGAGGTCGAACGCGAGGGCGAGCTGACCCAGCGCGCACAGACCACGGGCGCCGCGGCCGGTCTCGTGATCCCGCAGTACCTGGTCGACCAGGCCGCGCTCGTGGCTCGGGCCGGTCGCCCGATCGCCAACTCCATCGGCTCGATCCCTCTGCCGGACCAGGGCATGTCCCTGATCATCCCGCAGGGCGTCATCGGCGCAGCGGTTGCTTCTCAGGCGACTGAGAACGTGGCGGTCCAGAACACCGACGAGACGTGGCAGAACGTCACCGTGCCGGTGGTCACCATCGCGGGCCAGCAGGACATCTCGCGGCAGTTCCTCGAGCGCGGCGCGGTCGGCATCGACCAGATCGTCTACACCGACCTGGCTGGCGCGTACGCGGCTGAACTCGACCGGCAGGTCGTGAACGGCTCCGGTGCGTCCAACCAGATGCTGGGCATCCTCCAGACGGCCAGCACTAACCAGTCGACCGCGTTCGTCGCGGCCGCCACGGTGGCGACCTTCTACACCAAGACCGCCGGCCAGGTGAACGCGGTGCAGACCACGCGGTTCATGGCGCCGACGATCATCTGGGTGCACCCCCAGCGGTGGAACTGGCTGATCAGCCAGCTCGACTCGTCCAACCGTCCGCTCGCCGTCCCCAACCAGGGCGGCCCGAACAACGCGGTCGGGGTCTACGACTCCCAGATCGACGTCGCTGCCGCGGTCGCTGCGGGCTGGATGCTCGGACTGCCGGTCGTCACCGACGCGAACATCCCCGTCAACATCGGCTCCGGCCCTGAGGATGTCGCGATCGTCGCCCGCAAGGAAGACCTCCTGCTCTGGGAGGACGGCGACGGGATGCCGCGCGAGCTGCGGTTCGACCAGACGCTGGGCAACCAGCTGACCACCAAGCTCGTTGCCTACGGGTACGCCGCCTTCACCGCGGCCCGCTACCCGAAGGCCGTGGGCAAGGTCGGTGGCAACTCCGCCGCCGGATTTGGCCTTGTAGCCCCATCGTTCTGACCTTCTAGTGTAGACTGAGGGCATGGAGAAAGCGTGCTCTCGGTGTACCGAAACGAAGGACGAGCAGGAGTTCTACAAGGGCACGTGGTGCAAGGACTGCTACCGGAAGTGGCACCGCGAGCGCTACCAACCTCAGGATGGAGCAGACGACTCCCCGCGCACCTGCGTGGTGTGCGGGGAGTCGTACCAGCCGAAGCAGCGGCGGCCGTCCATGTTCTGCTCTAGGGCATGCAAGGACCGGTCGCGCGAGAATGCTCGGCAAGCAGCTAGGCAATGCATCGAGCCCGGCTGCAGCAATCAACCGGCTAACCCCGGGAGCCGATCCCGTCGTTGCGAAGAACATGCACATCTCCACTACCGTCACATTGACCAGAACGGGTACGTCCAACTCGAACGCATCGAGGATGGTCGTCGAGTCAGGACGCTCGAGCATCGACTGGTTGTCGAGGAGGCGCTCGGTAGGTCGCTCTGGTCGTTCGAGAACGTGCATCACAGGAACGGGCGTAAGGCCGACAACCGGCTCAGCAACCTCGAGGTCTGGGTAACCCCCCAGCCATCTGGCCAGCGTCCGGAAGATCTGGCCGCGTGGGTCGTCGAGACCTACCCCGGATTGATCCAGCAGGTTGAGCGAGGCGAGAGTCCGCGCCTGATGTAGGCAACAGCAAACCGAAGCACAGAGAAGGGCCAGGCCATACGGTCTGGCCCTTTCGCACGCCCAAGGAGATCGACATGGCAGAAATCAGCGACGAGCTCGCCGAGAACTACAGGCAACTGGCCACGGAGCGCGGCACCACGCTCGCGCAACTGGCCGCAGAGACCGAACCCACCGACCGCGCGCTGGCCGCATGGATGCGCCGCGAGTCCACCCCGGAGCGCACCCAGCCCCCGAAGAACCGCCGCGGCGCGAAGGTCGACAAGGCCGCAGGGCCTGACAGCGAGGAGTGATCATGGCGTGGCTGACCACCGATGACCTCCGGGGCTTCGTGAAGAACGCGACCCCCGCTGATGAGGACTTCCTCCAGTTGGCCACCGACCTCGCCATGGCGAAGGCGCGCGAGATGTGCGGGCCGGTCACGCCGGTCGAGACCGTCACCGAACGCCGGGTCCGGGGTGGCAACGATGAGTTGCCGCTCAAGGCCCGGCCGGTTGCGCTGACCTCAGTCGCTGGCTACTTCGACGGCTCCGCGCTCGACGTGAATGACTACGACTTCGACGGCGAGGTGCTGTTCCGCAAGGACGGCGGCACCATCAGCTACGACGTGGCGGTCACCTATACCTCGGGCTACAACACAGTGCCCGCCCCGATTAAGGCGCTCGCCCTGGCGATCGGCCAGCAACACCTGGTGACGATGAGGCGCTTCGGCGCGAACTCAACGGCGCCGATCGGCTTCCTGATCCCGAAGGCCGCACGCGAGGCCGCCCGGGCATACCTGCTCGCGGAGCCCTTCGATGGCTGACTTCTCGATCGTCCCCGCGCTGGCTCTGGCGCTGCTGGAGATCAGCGACACGCTCGACGTGGAGATCGGCATCGGCAACCCGCCCGGGTTGTCCAGCCGCGACTACCTCGGCATCCTCGCCACCGATCCTGACGCCACCCGCCCCACTTCGGGCGCCACGGGTGAGACCGACTGGGCCACGTCGATGACCCCGGATGGGTTCAACGACAACGGCACGATCGCCCTCTCTGCCTGGGCGTCGGGCGGCTCCGACGACATGCTCGACGTCGTCCAGCGGGTCTTCGCGATCCGTTCCGCAGTCGGCCAGTTCGTCGTCGACAACTACGACAACGTCGCGATCCTCGGGGTCACTGGCCTCTGGGAATGCCACCTCGGAACCTACGAGCTGCAGACCTTCCCCAGCGAGGACGGCGCAGTCGCTTACCTGCTGTTCAGCCTCGCCTACCAAGCCACGACCCCCTAAGGGAGAACCAATGAAGATCAAGAACATCAACCCCTTGGGCGACGTGCGGGTTGCCGCCCTCGGGATGCAACTCGTCAAGGTCGGCGAGGTGGTCGACGTCCCTGACGAGGTCGCCGCCGTGCTGGTCATCCAGACCCTGAACTGGGAACTGGCCGACAAGGCACCGAAGGCCGAGCAGGAGGCCGCGGCGAAGTTCATCGCCGACAACCTGGCGGAACTCGCCGCCGCGTCACAGCCGGTAGAACCGGAAGTGGCCCCCGAGTTTGAACCGATCATCAACACCGAGGAGGTCTGACCATGGGTTACCGCGATGCGCAGCTGATGTCCTCAGCGCCCCAGTCGGCCTACGCCACGGCGCAGACGATTGACCGCTGGCACCCCTACTCCGGCAACCCCGGTCTGGGCTGGATCCCGAACGACTCCGAGTCGGACGCGATCTACCCCGGCTCGGTGGCGCTGGACACCGACACCTACCGGGCGACCGAGACCGCCGGCGGGACGATCGAGCACGAGGTGAAGGCGAAGGGGAACGGCCGGATCTACAAGGCTGCCCTCGGTTCCGGCGTCTCGACGCTGGTCAGCGCCGGCCTCTACCAGCAGAACTTCACCCCGAGCTCGGGCACCCTGTTCGACGCGCTCACCCTGCAGCTTGCCCGCCCCCAGTACGACGGCAGCACGTTCGACGTGGATACCTTCATCGGCTGCGTCGTGAAGTCCCTTGAGTTCAAGATGGACAACAAGGGCGTGCTCACGATGTCGGTGGAGTGGGACGCGCAGACGATGTCGACGATCGTTGCGAAGGGCTCCCCGTCGATCACCTACCCGAACCGGTTCACCTTCGCCGGCTTCTCGATGTCGACCGGCACCCTGACCGAGCCGACGACGATCGTGGTGGGTTCTGCGATCACCCCCCTCGACGGCATCAAGTCGTTCTCGCTGAAGATCGAGAACGAGATCGACGCCGAGGACTTCCGGGCGAACGGCGTCGGCCTCAAGGCCCAGCCGACGGTCTCGCGGCAGACGATCACCGGCTCGCTGGAGGGCGACTACATCGCGCAGATCGCAGCCTTCCGCACGCAGTGGCGGGCGAATGGTTCGATCCCGCTGGTTGCGAACTTCGCGGCCGGCACGGACCTGATCCAGTTCGTGATGCCGTCGTGCCGGATCTCTGACCCGGTGGTGCCGAACGCGGACGGCAAGCAGCCCAACGCGACGATCTCGTTCGAGGCGCGCAAGGCCGCAACGCCAGCCCAAGCGCTGTGGATCACCTGCCGCACGGCCGACTTGACCCTCTGAGCCGTGGCCAAGCTGGACATCCGGACCGAGGAGTACAAGAAGGAAGCCGCGAAGCTCCTCGGTCCGGAGAACAAGAAGATCGTGCTCGAGATGCGGAAGGAACTCCGCGTCGTGAGCAAGCCGGTCGGCGACCGGATCCTTGCCGCGATCGGTGATGCGATGCCCAAGGCTGGCGGGCTGGCTGCGAAGGTCCGCGATCAGGGCCGGGTGTCGCTGCTGGTCGACCTCCGCAAGGGCGTCCGGATCCAGCTCGCGAACAAGCTAGGCATGTTCATGGGCCAGTTCGAGGCGGGCTCAGTTCGCCACCCCGACTGGGGCCGTTGGCACAGGGGCACGCGTCCGCAACCGGTGCCCGCTGGTAAGGGTGCCGCGCAGTTCACCAAGGAAGCCGAGCAGCTCCAGCGTGAAGTCGCTGAGGTTGTCGTCCGCACCGCCCGTCGAGTGGTCTAGGAGCCTGCATGATCCGCATCATCACCACCCGCAATGAGCAGGGCTGGCCGACCGAGTTCGAGGAGTTCGAGGAGGTTCAGGCCGACACGGTCCCGATGCTGCTCGCGCTGCGGTTCGACAAAGAGCTGGCTGCGATGGCCAAGGAGGGGCTGTTCCCCGGCGTGAACCGCTGGTCGGAGGCGGCGTGGAAGGTCCAGAAGTTCCAGGTCGACTCGGTGAACAAGCTCGCCGACATGGGGCGCGAGGCGGCAGAGTCCGACAGCGGGCCGTCCGCTGACGAGCTCGCTGAGGTCGAGGATCCGCAGGAGTCTGAGGACTTCGTCGAGTGGGTCGTCTCCCACCCGTACTACACGCTCACCAAGCAAGTCGGGATCTGGGCTGCGGTCAACATGTCCGGCAAGCGGCAGATGACGCTCCGCGAGGTCTACGAGCTGGCCGAGCGCGACGTCGACTCGACTGGTTTCGATGAGCCGTTCATTGACGAGGACGAGATCGACGACGGCGAGGACGAGGCGGGAAAAGCCTAGGCGGGTTCGTTCCGGGCCGGGAGTACTCGACCGCTGCGACGCGGCCGGCCCCGGCAAGGTTCGAGCCCGTGCTGGTCCTGCTCTATCGGTGGCAGATGGCGCTCTGCGACTACTTCAGGTGGACCCCGGCCGACGTTGAGGCGCTCACCTGGTGGCAGTTCGAGACCGCCGTGGAGTTCGTCGAGGATGCAAGGAAGGCGGCGTCCCGTGTCTGACATCACCAAGTCGATCAAGTTCGTTCTCCTTGGCGAGGACCGCGGGGCGGTCGGCGCGCTGAAGAAGGTCGGCACTGGGTTCAGGCAGTCGGCGAAGGACGCGCACGGCTTCGCAGGCAAGGCCAAGTTCGCCGCCGGTGCAATCGGTGGACTGGCCATCGGTGCCGCTGTGGCTGGCGCAGCGATCGCGGTGAAGTTCGGCAAGGACTCGATCGACACGTTCAAGCGGGTCGGCGGGGAAACCCGTACCCTCGCCCGCATCACCGGCATGAGCGCCGAGCAGGCCTCACGTATGGGCTTCGCGATGAAGGAATCCGGCGTCGATGCCAAGACCGGCGCGAAGTCGTTCACGATCCTGTCCAAGAACCTTGCCAGCTCGGCCGACGGTGGCAAGAAGGCCGCGGCGATGGCCAAGCTGCTCGGTATCAACTTCACCGATGCCCACGGCAAGGTGAAGCCGATGGCCGACCTCATGCCGCAGCTCGCCGACAAGTTCTCGAAGATGCCCGACGGCGCGGAGAAGTCGGCGCTGGCCATGAAGCTGTTCGGCAAGTCCGGTGTCGCGATGCTGCCGTTCCTGAATCGCGGCGCCAAAGGCCTGAAGGAGCTTGCCAAGGAATCCGACAGGACCGGCAACACCCTCTCCGGCAAGCAGCTCGACGCGCTGAAGGCGAACAAGGCGGAGCAGAAGAAGTTCGACGCGGCGATGCAGGGCCTCTCGATCACGCTCGGCTCGATGCTCCTACCGATCATGACGCAGGGTGCCCAGTTCATGAACTCGGTGCTGCTGCCCGCGATCGCCGGTGCGACCAAGTTCGTGCAAGACAACCAGGGCGCCTTCGACGGCCTCGGGAACATGATGCGCTGGTTCTGGAACTCTGTTCTGCTGCCCGTCATGAAGTTCTGGATCTCCGCCAACGCTGACACGGTGGCGGGCATCGGCATCATCATCGAGGCCACTGGCCGGCTGACCGGCAACAAGGACATGGAGGCGTTCGGGAAGGGCATTCAGAACGCCGCGAATCAGACCAAGGCGTGGGCGAACAGCCTGCAGGGCATCCCCGACAAGGTCGCGCCGGTAGTCGAGACCAAGGACAAGTCGACCAAGGTCATCGCTGCGATCAACGCCAAGATGAAGACCCTGAAGAACAAGCTCGTCACCGCGAAGGCCAAGGGAGACACGAAAGAGGTCGACCGGCTGAAGGGCAAGATCGCAGCCCTGAAGGGCAAAAAGGTCAACATCGAGGCGCACGTCAAGAAGACCGGCGTCACCACGATCGCCCTAAAGAAGGGCTCAGCGCACGGCCTGCAGGTTGTTGGATACCGGGTCGGTGGCCGCCCTCGCGTGGGTGAGATCGCGCAGTTCCACAAGGATGAGTTCTGGGTTCCTGACAGGGTTGGCACGGTCATCTCACAGGCACGCTCCCGGGCAATGATGGGCTCCGGTCCAGTGGCGACCGGTGGCGGTCGTGGCGGGACGAACATCAACCTGAACGTGCAGGCCGCGCCTGGCCAGCAGCCTCGCGAGGTGTGGGTCGCCGTCCGCGACGGACTGCTCAGCCTCAAGCCGACCCTCGGACCGAAAGGACTGGCGTTCGGATGACCGCACCCTCAACGATCAACATGGAGTTGTTCCTCGGCGGCACGTGGGTGGATATCGCCAGTGCCGCTCAGGGCAGGAAGGTGCGGCTTCCTGCTGGGATCACCGTCACCCGGGGTCGGAACAACGAGGCGTCCGACCCCGACCCGGGCACGATGACGTTCACCGTAGACAACGCCGACGGCCGGTTCACGATCGGCAATACCGGCGGCGTCTACGGCGCGAACTTCAAGCGCTGGGTTCCGGTTCGCTACACAGTGAACAGTTCGCGGCGCTTCACCGGCTACGTCCAGTCGGCACCCACGACATGGAACCGTGAGACTCGCAGCCTGTCGGACGTGACGATCACCTGCATCGACGTGATTGGCCTGATGGCGATGTCGCCGACCGTGTCGTCGTGGGCCACGAGCCTGATAGACGCGCTGTCTCCCTTCGCGTGGTGGCCGTTCAATGATGCGGAGTACTCGACGTCCGTGGATTCCCCCATCGGCTCCGTTCCGCTCGTCCTGAGTACGATCGGCCTCGGTGTCGTCGAGAAGAGTGACATCTTCGCATTCGGCGTAGAAGGCCCGCCCGGGCTTGAGTCCGACACTCAGATGCAGATCACCTCCCGCTGGGGTGATGACGCCACGAGCATGTATTTGACCGGCTCGGGCGTCATATCGGTACCACACCCGATCAGCACTCCGTCGACCACGTACACGGCACTGCTGCTGTACACCCCGACCGGCTCGGCACCGAACCCGGAAACCATCCTCGATGTCAACCTCGACACAGCCTCAACCCAGTTCCGAGCCATGCGTGTCGGTCTGGACCTGGCGTTCTCCCCGGACCTCACAACCATCACAGCCAGGGCGGCGGGAATCTTCCGGGTGGGGGTTCCCATTCTCCTTGGGATCGTCGTGACCCCGACCTCAATGACACTGCTCAACGTGCCCAGCGTGTCCGTCTCGTGGACGCCCAGCGTCACACTCCCGGAAATGTTCGTGCAGGTTGGATGGGCCGACGGTGCATATGCACACCTCGCGCTCGTCAATGGGGCAATGGCGGCGGCCGATTTCTCTCGGCTCCAGTTGCTCATCACCGGCCTCGGTTCGGGTTCGGTGGTCGACTGGCTGAACCGCGTCTCGTCGGAAGCCGGATACGCCCTGTCGTCCGCGGCCACCTTCAACCGCACGATGGAGCGCCCGCAGTTGAAGGACTCCAACCCGGCCGAGATCGGCAACGCTCTCGCCAAGTCGGCGGGCGCGCTATTCGTCGCCGACCGCCTCGGCGTCCCTAAGTGGCTGGACTTCTCCTACTGCCCAACCCGGGTCGACCTCGATGCGGGGGGCTTCAACAACGCGCTGACATGGGATGCCGACCAGAGCCTCTACTACACCGACGTGCAGGTCGACGGGATACAGCGGGCGACGGTCGCAGGCTTTCCCCGTAGCGCGGTCGATATCCCCGGCCTGCTGCCGAGTGCGGATGAGGCGCACTTCGTGACGTGGCTGGCGAACACGGCCGACATCTGGGGCGGTCCCCGGCTGTCGGGGATCACGGTCAACCTCTACCCGATGGACTCGACCAAGACGGCTGCCTACCTCGGGCTGGACCTGAAGAGTCGGGCGTTCCCGCTGAACACCCCGCCGCAGTTGCCAACCCCGATGGTCGTGACCGTCGAGGGCTACACCGAGACCGTGACCGACTCGGCCTGGATGCTGTCCTTCAATACCGCCCCCGACCCCAGGTTCGTCCTCGGGGACACCGTCTCGGGCGTGCTGGCTTCCAACTACCGCGTCTGCCCGATGGGCTAGGAAAGGTTCCCCTGATGGCCATTGTCAATGGTTCCGTACTGACCGCCGCCGACTTGGCGACGTTCATCCCCGTCAACCTGACCACCGAGGACCTCGACACAGTGACGACTCGCGGCTCCTTCTGGCAGTCGAGCAACGTGGCCGCGACGACTGCCCGACACTACCCGCTGGCGTCATGCGCGGGCATGTTGGAAATCCTCAGCAGTGCGTTGGGAGATAGGCCCATCCAGCGATATACGGCACATCCCGGCACGGGCGCCAACGCGACAGCGATGTGGACCCGAGGCTGGGACGGAAGCGCCTGGACCTCATGGCGGGCGATCGGCTGAGCGGGAAAGCACGACCATTCCGGATGCTCGACTAGCGAGAGGCGTGGCTTCATGGGCATGTTGGCCGAGCTCGGAGACTACGGACCCCTTGGGGCAACCGGTCTGGTCGTGCTCGTGATCATCCTCATCTTCCGCGGCAAGCTCGTCCCCAGCCGCTACTACGACGAGGCGCTGAGGTCTCGTGATGAAGCACTGGAGGCTGTCGACAAGAAGGACGACATCATCGCCGAGCTGGTCGAGCAGCAGAAGGTTCTCCTCGTCGGCAACCTGACCACGAAGCGGGTCATCGAAGCGCTGCCACCTCCACTCCAGGGAGGCTGAAATGTGGATCTGGAAACGGAAGCCGGTCCACGACCCCGGAGCAGAGCGGGCACAGCAGGCACTCGCCCGCGCCAAGGAGCAGACGGCCGAGGTCAAGAGCCGGTGGCCCACGATCCGCGCCGTGGCGCAGGACCTCGAGGCCATGAGGAAAGAGAACAACTTCGCTGCACGGATCCGCGCAGCTTACGGGGAGGGCCGCTGATGGACTGGATGGACTGGACCCAGATCGCAACGATTCTGGCCGGCTCAGCAGTGTTGGTGTTCATCCTCACCTACATGGTGATCGCGCGCTGGTGGCGGTCGCAGGAAGGGCAGACGGTCGTCATCCTGTCGGTCCTCATCGTGCTCGCCGCGAGCATCGGGATCACCCGACGCTACGGGTTCCCGGCCATCGCGAACGTGATGGCGATCGTGGTGTGGTCCGGGGTGTTCGTCGTCTACCTGTGGCTGACGGCTCTCCTGCTCCGTGCGCAAGGCGTGCACCGGGTGATGAACCTTCGCCGCCATCAGCGCGGCCCGGCCCCTGACTGCAAGTCCGACTCACCCAACACCCCCTCCTGACCTACCCCACCGTCGAACCCCTGAGAGGGGTGGATTTCGCATGCCCCAAGCCACCACCAAGCCCCGTACCTTCCCGGTCGACAAGTCCGGCCACACCCTGCGCGGCGACGTCGCAGCGGCCTACCTCCGTGCGATCGCAGCCGGGATGCCCACCGGTGGCGTCGACGTGTTCCAGCGCACGTGGGCCGATCAGCAGGCGCTCTACAACCGGTACCTGCATGGCGGGACGATCGCGGCCAAGCCGTCCTGGCACGCACCGCACATCGACCAGCGGGCCATGGACTTCCACACCACCAAGGGCAGCACCTACGACCCGTCCCCGGCATACGCGTGGGCGATGAAGGGTGCCGACGGCAGGAATAAGCCGAAGCCGGGCGAGCGGTTCCGTCTGCGCGATTTCGGGTTCTACCGCTCCGTCCCGTCCGAGCGCTGGCACCTCGAGTACGACCGGGCCCTCGACAAGCACCGCGCCGGCGACCTGGCCAAGCGGCTCAAGGCTCTCGGCTTCTCCTCGGTGAAGGCCTTCCAGAAGTCGGTCGGGCTCGACCCCGACGGCGTCGACGGCCCGATCACGTGGGCTGCCCTGCTCGGCGCGAAGGTGCCAGCCGTGACCCCGACTCCGGTCCCGGACCCGACACCCGAGCCCGTAGGCCCGGTCGACTTCCGGGCAGCGACGTACAACGCCCAGCTGCAGCACTTCGGCGGGGGCCCTGACGCTGCGGACGCCTCGTTCGTGGATGACGTCCTCAACGCGTCCGTGTTCGCCTGTCAGGAGGTCGACGAGAGCTCGCGGGACAGCATCCGCGAGGCGACCGGCTGCAAGGTGTGGGCGTTCAAGACGCTCGGCATCTTCTGGGAGCCCGGCAAATACACCAACGGCCCGCGCATCGAGGTCGACCTGGGCACGCCCTACCACGGCATGATCGGCACGCAGCTGACCAGCAAGAAGAACGGCAACACCTTCGTCGCTGCCTCGGTGCACATCCGGCCGCGTGACGCGTTCCGGAATGACGCAGACGCAGCCAAGGGTAAGCGCGATGACATCGCCAAGGTCATCGCCAAGCTGGCCAAGTACCCGCGGGTGGTTGTCGGCGGCGACTGGTCGACCGACGCACGCGACCAGATGCAGAAGGCGGGCTACCGGCTCGTCACGCCCTACGTCGACACCTACGACAAGCCTGGCACTCAGCGGCTCGACTTCATCTTCGAGCGTGGCCTCGACGACCGCACCGGCGGCAGTGAGCACCCCACGTCAGCCTCTGACCATGACGGCATGGTGGCCAACCTCACCCTGCCCGCACCCGTTCCCACCAACTAGGAGAACCTGATGATTGAGAAGATCGCCCCGTACTGGAAGGCCGTCGTTGCGTTTTTCGCCCCCGGCATCTTCGTCGTCTGCGCCCCGCTGATGGCTGGCCGTGTCCCCACGCAGGCCGAGTGGCTGATCGCCCTCGGGACCGCGGTGGCCACGTCGCTGGCCGTCTATGCCGTGCCTAACATCCCGAAGAAGTCCTGACGCCCGATGGCCCTGCAGTACGTGCTCGCTGGCCTCGTACAGGCCGAGCATGTGCTGCGCCACCTCGGCCAATGGCAAGCCGCTGACGCCTGCGCCGATGCCCGCCGACTACTGACCGAACCGATCGAACGCTAGGAGCAACCATGGCCGTCACTCTGTCGCCGCTGGCCGAGAAGGGCGACATCGTCGCCGGTGACCCGGCCAACCTCACCGTCACGCTTCCGACCCCGCTCGCCGACGGCATCACTCCGATGCTGACGGTGGGCGCGCTGTCCTCTGTGGCTGGGGCAGTGGACGCGGCTCGGCTGGTGATGTCGTGGGGCTTGACCGTGGCTCAGATGGCGACCGCGACCGGGACTTCCTCAACGAACCCCGACTACTCGATGCTGCCGTTCCGCATCACGACCGGCACCGGTGATGGCCTCGTGCCGCTGGTGGGGGGCTATCTGACCTTCCGCGCAAAGTGGCATGGCCGTGCGCGCTACCAGGCGCTGACGGCTGAGGTGACAGCGGCGACGATGGCACAGGTTGCCGCAAACGCTGCCGCGCTGTCGGCTGCTGCTGCGGCGGGGACTTCGGATGCCGGGATCGCGGGCGTTCTGGCCACGCCGGGCGGTGCTGCCAACACGGTGCTTTCGTCCACCTATGGGACGGTCGCCGACGTGAAGGCCGCCAGCAACGTCCAGCACTCCAAGCGGTGCGCTGTCGTCACGTTCGTCTCCGACGACGACAACGCGGCGGACGTCTCCAAGCTCCGCCCCCTGTCCGTCA
>Ga0302291_10000191_pt1 | contig 16584 bp, 15 predicted proteins | sample III_Fen_N1_4_FD_194548 | JGI IMG/M metagenome (GOLD analysis project Ga0302291, IMG submission 194548) | Peat permafrost microbial communities from Stordalen Mire near Abisko, Sweden - III_Fen_N1_4 | ecosystem: Environmental > Terrestrial > Soil > Wetlands > Permafrost | place: Sweden: Abisko... | reverse complement strand
ACGGGCCTGCGATGCGCTGGATGCCCCGGGCGGCGCCCGGTGAAGCCGCGCGATTCTAGTCGCCGGCGCTCAGCGCGCCAGCAGCGCGGTCTCGACGACGCGGCGCATGTCCTCGATCGAGCAGGGCTTGCCGATGAAGCCGTCAAATCCGGCGGCGAGGCAGGCGTCGATGTCGCTCTGGAAGGTGTTCGCGGTCAGAGCAATCACCTGCTGGCGCGCGTCGATGGTCGATTCGGCCTCGCGTTCGCGCAGCACGCGAATGGTCGCGAGGCCGTCGAGCACCGGCATCTGCATGTCCATGAAGACCACGTCGAAGCCGGTTTCCGCGAGGCGGTCGAGCGCGATCTGGCCGTTCTCGGCGGTCTCGACCTCGCAGCCGAAGCTTTCGAGCTGGGCATGCGCCAGTTCGCGATTGATCGGGTTGTCCTCGACCACGAGCACGCGGGCGACGAGAAAGCTGGAATCGGAATTGGCCATGGCAGGGCGGCTCGGAGGTACTCGCGACGGAAAAACTCAAGCTAACGCAGGCCGGGGCGCGGCGCACTCGGGAAATCGGCGCGCTTCACCCGCAAGCAACGCCGTTCAGCCATGCAGCCGCGATCCGGACGGCAAATGGGCCATCAGGAAATCCATCTGGTCGGCCAGGATGCGGCGGTTGCGCAGGATGAAGTCCTCCCAAAGCGTCGGGATATAGGGCGCGAACAGCAGCGGCATGTGCGCCTGCTCGGGCGTGCGGTTGGCCTTCTGGTGATTGCAGTCGCGGCAGGCCGTGACGACGTTCATCCAGTGATCGCGACCGCCTTGCGCAAACGGCACGATGTGCTCGCGCGTCAGGTCGTCGGTGGGATAGCGCCCGCCGCAGTAGGCGCAGACATGGCGGTCGCGCGCGAACAGCTTGCCGTTGGTGAGGCCCGGCGTGAGCAAAAACGGGTTGATCCGCGGGATGCCCTTGGTGCCGATGATCGAGTTGATCTCGATGATCGACTGGCGTCCGGTGTGGGCGTTGTGCCCGCCACGGAATACGGCAACAGGACTTCCCGCTTCCCACCGGACATCGCCGGCCGCGTAGTGCAACACCGCGGCTTCGAGCGAAATCCAGGACTGCGGCAAACCCTGGGAACTGAGTTTCAGGATTTTCATGCAAGCACCCGACGGATCGCATGCGCGGGGCTTGCGCACGCGTCAAGAACCCCCGGGCAAGCAATCTACCCGGGATGTGTTGCCTTTGACAGGCACGGAGCTCGCATGTTTCAAAACTCGTGCCAACGTCGGGCGCGGGCGCTGCTGCTTCAGAGCAGTTCGAGGATGGCTTCGGCGGTGCTCGCCTCGATCTTGCCGGCGACATCGACCGCCAGATGCTTGACGACGCCATCTTCCGCAATCAGCGCATAGCGTTGCGAGCGCACGCCGAGTCCCTTCGAAACGAGGTCGAGTTCGAGGCCGAGCGCGGTGGTCCAGGTGGCGCTGCCGTCGCCCATCAGCCTGACCTTGCCGGCGGCGCCCTGTTCTCGGCCCCAGGCGCCCATGACGAAGGCGTCGTTGACCGCGACGCAGAAAATCTCGGCGACGCCCTTGGCGCGGATCGCGTCGGCCAGCCGGATGAAGCCGGGCAGGTGCGTCTTCGAGCAGCCCGGCGTGAATGCGCCCGGCACCGCGAAGATCACGACCTTGCGGCCCTTGACCAGATCGGCCACCTGAAAGGCATTGGGGCCGACCACGCAGACGCCTGCCGGCGCGTCGTAGTACTCGTAAAGCGTGCCGTCGGGGAGGGTGTCGCCAACCTGGATCGTCATCGGAGTGCTCCGTGTATGTCGGGAATCCGACCAAATTACACCGGCATTCCGACAGTCGCTGCGTCATCCGCGCGCGGTGCGGGCAAATCCGGGGCCGCGCTTGCCCCCGGTTTGCCGGCGCCGCCTGACGCGCTGCCTGACGCGCCTCAGTGCCCGAGCCCCGCGCGCAGCCGGGCGATGCCTTCGCGCAGCAGCGCCGGCTCGTTGGCAAGGCAGACGCGCACGAAGCCTTCGCCTTCCGGCCCGAAGGCCAGCCCCGGCGCGAGGCCGAGCTTCTGCTCGCGCACCAGCCGCTTGCACAACCCGAGGCTGTCGCGCTCGCCGTCGAGGCGGAAGAACGCGTACATCGCGCCCGGCGGCACGGCGACGGTGACGCCGGGGATTTCGGCGAGGCCGGCGCAGAGCACGTCGCGGGCTGCGCGGTAGCGCGCGATCTGCGTTTCGATCACGGTTTCGCCGAGGCGCAGCGCGGCCAGTCCGGCGGCCTGCACGAAGCCCGGCACGCAGCTGGTGTTGTATTCGATGAGCACGCCGAGCCGTTCCATCACCGGCGCCGGCGCGACCATGAAGCCCATGCGGAAGCCGGTCATGCGCCAGCTCTTGCTGAAGCTGTTGACGCTGATGAGCCGGTCGTCGGGCGTGGCGGCGTCGAGGAAGCCGGGCGCGACGGCCAGGCCGCGCGCGTTGCGCGCATCGGCGGCGTCGTGGCCGAACCAGATGCGGTCATAGACATCGTCGGCGACGATCCAGATGCCGTGGCGGCGGCAATGCGCGAGCACCGCGTCGCGCTCGGCGGCGGTCAGCGCCCAGCCGGTCGGGTTGTTCGGCGAGTTGATGACCACGGCGCGCGTGTCGGGCGTGAGCGCCGCGAGCAGCCGGTCGAGGTCGAGCCGGAAGCCGTGCGGGGCGTCGAAATCGAGCGCGACGCGGATGACATTGGCGCCGAGGATTGCCGGCGCTTCGGTGAGGTTGGGCCAGACCGGCGTGACGATGACGACGCGCGCGCCCGGATCGAGCAGGTACTGGTGCGCGAGCATCAGCCCGCTCACGCCCGAGGCGGTGACGGCGACGCAGCCGGCGCCAATCTCGTGCCCGTGCAGCCGCGACAGGTAGCCAGCGATTTCCGCGCGCAGCTCGGGATGGCCGAAGTTGTGGCCGTAGCGCGTGTCGCCGGCGGCGAGCGCGGCGCGCGCCGCCTCGACGATGCGCGCGTCGGTCGGCAGGTCGGGCTCGCCGAACCAGAACGGCAGCACGTCGAGGCCGAGCCCGGCATTGGCGACTTCGCGGATGCGCGAGCCTTCGAGGGCGGCAACGGCGGCGCGGGCGGGCATGGCGGCGGAGGATGCGGCGGCGAAATCGGGGCGGTGTGCGGTCACGGTGAAAGCGATCGAAAAGCGTCGCGCGGGCGGCGGAACGGGCAGTTTGCAGGATGCGTTTCGGCCATCGCCAGCATGCAAAACAAGCATCGGCCACGCGCGCGCCGATCACGCACACTGACGGCCCGCCGCGCGGCGCCCGCATCAAGGCCGCCGCGCCCCGTCCCCGTTTCCACCACGCTTATCGCCATGCTTGCGCCGCTCCGCCATCGCCTTCCGCTCACGACCGTCCTCATCTGCGGCGGCCTCGTCGTCACGCTGGCGATGGGCATCCGCCACGGCTTCGGCTTCTGGCAATTGCCGATCACGATGGATCGCGGCTGGTCGCGCGAAACCTTTGCCTTCGCGCTCGCGCTGCAAAACCTGCTCTGGGGCGCGACCCAGCCCTTCGCCGGCATGCTCGCCGACCGCTTCGGCGCCTTCCGCGTGCTCGCGGTCGCCGTCCTCTGCTACGCCGGCGGACTGGTGCTGATGGCGCTCGCGCCGAACGTGCCGCTGTTCGACCTCGGCGCCGGCGTGCTGATCGGCGTCGCCTGTTCCGGCACGACCTATTCGCTCGTCTATGGCGTCATCGGCCGCACCGCGCTGCCGGCGCAGCGCAGCCAGGCCCTCGGGCTGTGCGCGGCGGCCGGCTCCTTCGGCCAGTTCGCGATGGTGCCGATCTCGCAATGGCTGATCGGCCACGTCGGCTGGCAGCAGGCGCTGTTCGGCCTCGGCGCGCTGGCGCTGCTGATGCTGCCGCTCGGCCTCGGCCTGCGCGAACCGGCCGCCGCGCCCGCCGCCGCAGGCAGCGTCAAGCCGCAATCGCCGCTCGCCGCCGCGCGTGAAGCCTTCGCGACGCCGGCCTTCCGCTGGCTGATGATTGGCTACTTCGTCTGCGGCTTTCAGGTCGTGTTCATCGGCGTGCACCTGCCGGCCTACTTGCGCGACAAGGGCATGGACCCGCAGGTGGCGGTCTGGGCGCTGGCGCTGATCGGGCTGTTCAACATCGCCGGCACCTGGACCGCCGGCCAGCTCGGCGCGCGCATCCCGGGCAAATGGCTGCTCGCGTTCATCTACTTCGCGCGGGCGGTGGTGATTGCGACCTGGCTCGCATTGCCGCTCACGGCGGTCTCGACGCTGGTGTTTGCGGCCTTCATGGGCGCGCTCTGGCTCGCCACCGTGCCGCTCACCAGCGGCGTCATCGCGACGGTGTTCGGCGTGCGCTACCTCGGGATGCTGTCGGGCTGCGTGTTCTTCAGCCACCAGATCGGCAGCTTCCTCGGCGTGTGGCTCGGCGGTTATCTCTACGACCGGCGCGGCAGCTACGACGTGGTCTGGGCGATCACGATCGTGCTCGGCGTGGTCGCCGGGCTGTCGAACCTGCCGATCCGCGAACGCCCGGCGGCGCGGCTGATGGCTGAAGCGGCCTGACCGCCGGCGCTATGACAGTGCGGTCCGACAGCGCAATCCCGCGTTGCGGAACGGTCTCCCGGCGCGCCTAGTGGCGGCCCAAGCGGACGCAATGCACGTCCGCAAAATTGAGGAGACCACCGTGATGTCAGCTTCACCTTCGCGTCGGCGCGCGTTGTCCGCGCTCGCGTTCTCGCTTGCCGCCTTGCCGTTTGCAGCGCTTCCCCTGGCCGCCAGCGCGGCCCCGCCGCTCACCGGCTACAACGTCGACAAGACGCAAAGCTCGGTCTCGGGCCTGTCGGCCGGCGGCTTCATGGCGGTGCAGCTTGGCGTCGCCTACTCGTCGATCTTCAAGGGCGTGGGCGTGTTCGCCGGCGGCCCTTATGACTGCGCCGGCCAGCGCAACTACACCGGCTGCATGTACTCGGCCTCGCCAAGCGTCACGCAGACGGTCACCAACATGCGCAACTGGAGCGGCAACCAGATCGACCCGGTCGCCAACATCGCCAACCAGAAGATCTACCTGTTCAGCGGCAGCGCCGACACCACCGTCGGCACCGGCGTGATGAACCAGGTGCAGGCGATGTACGTCGGCACCGGCAATTTCGTCGCGGCGGCCAACGTGCGCTACGACAAGCCGAGCGGCGCCGCCCACACCTTCCCGACCGATTTCGACAGCGCCGGCAACAACGCCTGCGGCACCGCCGCCTCGCCGTACATCAGCAATTGCAGCTTCGACGGCGCCGGGACGATGCTGCAATGGATCTACGGCACGCTCGCCCCGCGCAACAACGGCACGCTCGGCGGCACGCTGGTGCAGTTCGACCAGGGCGAATTCATCGGCGCCGGCAAGGGCATGGACACGAGCGGCTGGGCCTATGTGCCGGCCGCCTGCGCCGCCGGCCAGCCGTGCAAGCTGCACGTCGCGCTGCACGGCTGCCAGCAGAACTACGCGACCATCGGCAGCAAGTTCATCAGCAACACTGGCTACAACCGCTGGGCCGACAGCAACCAGCTGATCGTCCTGTACCCGCAGACGGTGGTCGACAACAGCTCGCACGCGACGGCGGCCAGCGGCTCGCTCGCCAACCCGAACGGCTGCTTCGACTGGATCGGCTGGTACGGCACGAACTTCGACCAGAAGGCCGGCGTGCAGATGGCGGCGATCAAGGCGATGGTCGATCGCATCGGCAGCGGCTTCACGGGCGGCGGCGGCGGTGGTGGCGCAGTGCCTGCGGCGCCGGCCGGGCTTGCTGCGACCGCGACGACGAGCAGCTCGATCACGCTCGGCTGGAGCGCAAGCAGCGGCGCCACGAGCTATCAGGTCTGGCGCGATGGCGCGCAGGTCGGCACGCCCGCCGCAACGAGCTACACCGACAGCGGCCTCGCGCCGTCGAGCACGCACAGCTACGCGGTGGCGGCGGTCAACGCCAGCGGCGCGAGCGCGAAGTCGGCGCCGATCAGCGCCAGCACCCAGGCCGGCACGACGTATTCGCAGGCCGTCACGACGACCGTCACCAACCACTACGTCGCCGGTCGGCTGACGGTGCAGCAATATCTGACGCTCGGTGGCCGCATCGGCTACAACGCGTCGGTCACGCTGTATCTGTGCGGCTCGACGTGGACCAACTCGGCGAGCTGCGCGCCGTTTCAGTGAGGGTGGGGAATGGCGGAAATAGGTTCAGCGGGTGTCGGCACATCGGGTGTGAGTGCCGCGCCCGATGCGGCGGCGGCTCGCCGGACTTGGCTGCTCGCAGCCGGCTGGACGCTCGCGCTCGCGGCCATCGCGCTCGCGCTGGCCGGCTGGACGCAGCCCGACATGGTCGTGAACCTGTTCGGCCAGATCTATTCGTGCATGTGATTTGTGCATGTGAAAAGGCGCCGGCCGCGTTGAAGCGGTCGGCGCCTTTTTCCTGCGCGGCGTGCTGCGCTTACCCCGCCTTTCGCGCCGTCCGCATCAGCACGAACTCCTCGCCCGCCGTCGGATGCACCGCGATCGTCCGGTCGAAATCGGCCTTCGTCGCGCCCATCGTGATGGCCACCGCAAATCCCTGCACCAGTTCGCCGGCATCGACGCCAATCATGTGCAGACCGATGACCTTGTCGGTCGCGGTCTCGACGACGAGCTTCATGTAGCTGCGCTCGGCGCGGCCCGAGATCGTGTTTTTCATCGGCCGGAAGTCCGATTCGTACACGGTCACGCCGATGCCGCGCTGCGCCGCCGCTTCCTCGCCGAGCCCGATGCTGCCGATCGGCGGCTGCGAGAACACGGCGCTCGCGACCAAGCTGTGGTCGATCTTGCGCGGCGTGTCGGCGAACTCGGTATCGACAAAGGCGCGCGCCTCGGCAATCGCCACCGGCGTCAGCGCAACGCGATTCGTCACGTCGCCGACCGCGAAGATGCCCGCCACGCTGCTGCGCGAGTAGGCATCGACGACGATGGCGCCGCTGGCCGCATCGACCGCGACGCCGGCTTCCTCCAGCCCGATGCCGCGCGTGTTCGGCACCCGGCCGAGCGCGTTCAGCACCGCGTCGGCGCGCAGCACTCGGCCGTCTGCGCCATGCACCGCAAAGCCCGCGCCGTCGCGCTCGATGGACGCCGGCGCGAAGCCGGCCTCAAGCGCGATGCCGCGATTGCCCATCTCGATCGCGAGGCGGCGGCGCAGGTCGGCGTCGAAGCCGCGCAAGGGCGCGTCGCCGCGATATGCGACGGTTACCTCGCTGCCGAAGCCGCGAAAAATCCCGGCGAACTCGACCGCGATGTAGCCGGCGCCGAGCACCAGCAGGCGCGCGGGCAGCGCGGTCAGGTCGAGCAGCTCGTTCGACGTGATTGCCAGCTCGATGCCGGGAATCGCCGGCGTCGCGGGCCGGCCGCCGGTCGCGATCAGGATGCGTTCGGCCGTCACCGTCTTGCCGCCGATCTCGACCGTGTGCGCATCGACGATGCGGCCGCGCCCGTCGATCAGCGCCACGCCGGAATCGGCCAGCAGCTTGCGGTAGATGGCTTCGAGCCGGTCGGTTTCGCGCGCCTTGGCGGCGGCGAGCACGCTCATGTCGAAGCTCGGCGCCGTGGCGCTCCAGCCGTAGCCGACGGCATCGGCGAAGGCGTCGGAGAACTGCGAGCCGAACATGAACAGCTTCTTCGGCACGCAGCCGCGAATCACGCAGGTGCCGCCGACGCGGCTGTCCTCGCAGATGGCGACGCGCGCGCCCTTCGACGCGGCGTAGCGGCTGCCGGCGACGCCGCCGGAACCCGCGCCGAGCGTGACGAGGTCGTAGTCGAACTGGCTCATCGGGCGCTCCGCGTCAGTCGCCGATCCACGCGTGATAGCGCAGGTCGGCGAGGTTGGCGACGTCGAGCGCGCGCTCGTGCGTGGCTTCGAGCACCACGGCCGGCGCGGCGCCGGCCTCCATCGCCTCGACCCAGCGCGGCGCGCACAGGCACCAGCGGTCGCCCGGCTTCAGGCCCGCGAACCGGTACTGCGGCGCCGGTGTCGAAAGGTCGTTGCCGGCCGCCTTGCTGAAGGCGAGGAACTCGGGCGTCATGCGCACGCAGATGGTGTGCTGGCCGAGGTCTTCCGGCGAGGTGTTGCAGCAGCCGTCACGGAAAAAGCCGGTGAGCGGACGGGTCGAACAGGTCTCGAGCGGACCTCCGAGCACATTGCGCTCGGTGCGGGCAGGGGATGCAGACATGACGTGGCCGGAACTTGAGGTTTGCGAGATGTCGTGCCGGATCGACACGGCGGTGTCCGCAGATTTTGCGCTCTAATCGGAAACCCCTGCTTCGTTCGTGGCAGCCGTCCCTTCTGTCCCAGCACGATCTTGCAAACGCTCGTCTATCTCATTTTCGTGGCCGTCCTCGCCGGGCTCGTGGCCTGGAGCATCCGCCGCCGGTTGTCCAGCCACCGCGCGACCACCGAGGAGCGCGAGGCGAAGCTGGCGCGCACCCTTGGCATCGATGCGCTCGTGAAGCGGCGCCGGTCAGGCCATGGCGTCGGCGACGCCACCACGATCGAGTCGGCGCCACCGACCATCCCGCACGCCCTCGCGGCTGCGGTGGCCGCCGCCCGCGCCAGCTCCACGCCGATGGAAGACCTGTTCGGCGACCTCGCCGATCTGCCGCCGGTGATCGATCCGGCCGCGCCGCAGCCGGCGCCCGCCGGCCTCGCCGCCGCCGGCCCGGGGACGATCGCGGCGCGCGGCGCACCGACCCGCAGCAGCGACCTCGGCACGGTGACGCTCGCGCTGAACAGCATGCTGGTCACCGCAATCCAGCCGACGCAGATCCCGACGCTCGACGGCAACGCCGGCATCGCGACCGACGCGGTCAGCCTCGACCACGCCGGGCTGCTGCGGCTTGAGCGGGTGCGCTTCGCGCGCGTCGCGCTGGCCTATCAGCAGTCGCACGGGTTTCGCGCGCGGCGCTTCGCCGGCAAGGCGCCGATCGACGTGCTGATGTCGCTCGGCGATTCGGTCACGCCGGCCGGCGCGCTGCGCGCCTCGCGCCGCACCGGGCTGGCGCGGCTCGACGAGCTGCACGCCTTCCACACGGTCACGAAGGCGCTGCACATCCGGCGCGCCTTCTTCGTCGCGCAGGAGGGCGTGGACGAGCCGGCCGCGGCCTACGCCGCCAAGCACGGCATCGTCACGATTGATGCGCGCAAGCTCGCGGTCTGGATCGAGACGACCGATCCGCGCCATCTGCCGCGCCTGCTGCGCGCCGCGCGCGGCAAGCCGAAGGACTGACGCCGGCGCGGCGCCCGTCCGCCTCCCCGTTACCCTCGCAGCAGCATGAGCACCGCCGTCGAACGCCGCGTTTTCGTCGATCTGGAAACCACCGGGTTGTCGCCGGCGCGCGCGCGCATCACCGATATCGCGCTGATCGAGGACGGTGCCGACGGCCCGGTCGAATGGACCACGCTGATCAATCCCGGCGAGCCGATCCCGGTCGAGATCGAATACCTGACCGGCATCAGCAACGCGCTGGTGCGCACCGCACCGCGCTTCGAGGAGATTGCCGCCACGCTGCTCGCGCGCATCGACGGCGCGGTGCTGATCGCGCACAACGCCCGCTTCGACTACGCCTTCCTGAAGGCCGAATTCGCGCGCGTCGGCATGAGCTTCCGGGCGCGCACGCTGTGCACGGCGCGGCTCGCGCGGCTGCTCGAACCCGAGCCGGCGGCCGGCGGCGGGCACGGGCTCGATGCGCTGATCGTGCGGCACGGACTGCGGATTGAGGTGGCGCCGCAATCCACCGCCGTGCGCCACCGCGCGCTGGGCGACGCCTATTTCTGCCGCGCCTTCCTGATCCACGCCGGCCAGGCCCACGGCGCCACCGCGCTCGACCTCGCCATCGCGCGCCTGCTCAAGCGGCCGAGCCTGCCGACCCATCTCGCGCCCGACGCGCTCGACGCCATCCCGCATGCGCCGGGCGTCTACCTGTTCCACGGCCTCAATCCGCATCCGATCTACATCGGCCGCAGCATCGATCTGCGCGACCGCGTCGGCAGCCACTTCACCAACGACCATCGCCACGAGCGTGAACTGCGCATCGCCCAGGAAGTGCGGCGCATCGAATGGGAAACCTGCGCCGGCGAGTTCGCCACGCGGCTGCGCGAATGGCGGCTGATCGGCGAGCGGCTGCCGGCGCACAACCAGGCGCTGCGGCGCCAGTCGGGGCAGATTGCGCTGCGGCTTGGCGACGATGGCCGCATTGTCTTCGCCAAGGCCGCCGCGGTGGAAGCGCTGCTGCTCGCGCGCGATCACGCCGGATTCGCGCGCCACGCCGGACCGTTCGGCAACCGCGCGGCGGCACGGCGCTGGCTCGGCGACGCGGCACCGGCGCTCGGCCTCTGCCTCGCCATGCTCGGGCTTGAAAAGCGCAGCCGGCCCGATGCGCCCTGCTTCAACCGGCAGCTCGGCAAATGCGCCGGCGCCTGCGTCGGCGCGGAATCGGCCGAGAGCCATCGCGCGCGGGTCGGGGCGCTGCTCGCCGAACGCGCCTTGCCGCCGTGGCCGTTCGCGCACGACCTGTTCTTTGCGATCGAATTCGGCGCCCATCCGGCGGCGCCGGCACGCGAAGTGCAGGTCTTCGATCGTTGGTGCTGGCTTGGCAGCGCCAGCACGTCGGCTGAAATCGACGCACTTGTAACGGTAACGTCGCGCCGCTTTGCATTTGAGCCGGCCCGTTGGCTCATGAGTTTCCTTGCAATGGAAGGACAAATTCGCCCGTTGTCTCCCGCATAATCGATCGTTACCACTGGTAAGCAGTTGTTCACGCTTCCGCCGCGTTCGTGTCCTGCCCTGTTACAGCCCGTTTCCTGCATGGCCTCGATCCCCGCCAAGTTCGATCTGCCCGACAGCCGCCGCGCCCTGCCGCGTGAGCGTTTGCTGTCCGCGCTCGACGCGGCCTTCGAGACCGCGCGCTGCGTCTGGATCTGCGCCGAGCCCGGCTCGGGCAAGACCACGCTCGCGTCGAGCTATGTCGCCACGCGCGAGCGGCCGGGTGCCTGGTATCGCGTCGATCCGGGCGATGTCGACACGGCGGTGTTCATCGAGGATTTCAACGCGATGCTCGGCTGGCACGGCGCCGATCCGGCCACGCCGGCGCGCGGCAAGGCGAAGCGCGCAACGCCGCCCCTGCCGCCGCTGCCGGTCTGGGATCTGGCGCAGGCGGCCGATCCGGAAACCTTCCTGCGGCGCTATTTCCGCGCCGGCTTCGCGCGCCTGCCTGAGCGCGGCGTGCTGGTGTTCGACAACGCGCAGGAGATGACCGCCGACCGCTTCGACCGGCTGTTCTGCCTCGCGCTCGACGAGGCGCCGCTCGGGCTGCAGCTCATCGTCACCAGCCACGCGCGGCCCGGCGCGGCGCTGGCGCGGGCGCAGAGCAAGGGCGCGATCGAGGTGCTGGTCGAGGCCGGGCTGCGCTTCAACGTCGAGGAAACCGGCGCGCTGATCGCGGCGCGCACGCGCGCGCCGGCCAGCGCCGAGCGCGCGGCCGAAGTGCAGGGCGCGACGCGCGGCTGGGCCGCCGGCATCGTCATGCTCGGCGCGAGCGGGCTGGGCGCGCTCGCCGGCGTCAGCGACGCGGCCTCGGCCGAAGCCGAGAAGCGCGACCGCGAGGCGCTGGTCGAGCACTGGTTCGCGGCCGAGGTCGATGGCCGGCTCGACGAGGCCACGCGCGCGGTGCTGTCGGCGGTGGCGCTGATGGGCGAATTCAGCGCGCCGAGCGCGGTCGCGCTGACCGGCCGCGCCGACGCGCCGGCGCTGCTCGACGCGCTCGCCGAGCGCCACCTGTTCGTGCAGCGCCATCGCGGGCCGACGCCGGTCTACGAGCTGCACGGCCTGTTCCGGCGCCATCTGCGCGCGCGGCTCGGCGCGACGGCGGCGCAGGCCATCTACCCGCCGACGCGCGCGGCGCTGGTTGCCGAAGGCCGGCTCGACGAGGCCATCGACCTCGCGATCGACTTTGGCGACGTGCCCGCCGCGATCGATCTGCTTGAGCGCGGCGTCGAGAATTTCGCGCGCTCGGGGCAGGTCAAGCGGCTGCGCGGCTGGATTGCGCAGGTGCCGCGCGAACCGCTCGCCGAGCGCGGCTGGCTCGCCTACTGGATCGGCATGGCGACGGTGCAGATGGACGAGCTGGAGGCGCGCGGCTGGTTCGAGCTGGCCTTCGAGCGCTTCCGCGCCGAGCACGACGCGGCCGGCCTCACGTCGGCGATCTGCGCCGCGCTGTTCGCCTACAACGCCGACTGGGGCAATTTCGAATCGCTCGAAACCTGGCGCGCGCGCGCCGCCGAGCATCTGCCGACGATGGGCGCGCTGACCGATCCGGCGATTGCGCTGCGTGCCGGCGTGGCGCGGCTGTGCGCGGCGCTGCTGGCCGAGCCGATCGACATCGCGAACCCGGCAGTCGGCACCGCAGCCGAGGTGCTGCACCAGCTGCTGACCGCGCCCGACCCGACCACCGACGCGACCGAGCGCTGCATCGCAAGCCAGGTGCTGGTCGAGTACGCCGACCTTGAAGGGCGGCTCGAATGGGTCAGGCCGGTGATCGGCGTGACGCACGCGTGGTTTGGCCGCGAGCGCGTCAGCGAACTGCGGCGCGGGCGCTGGTACCTGTCGCTCGCGAACGCCTACTTCCATCACAACCAGCCGAAGCAGGAAGCCGAGACGCTGGCGATCGTGCGCGCGCTGGCGGCCGAATCGCGGCTGCGGCTGCTCGAAACCGAGCTGCTGCATTGCGAGGCGCAGCAGCTGCTTGCGAGCGGCGATCTCGCGGCCACGTCGGCCAAGCTCGACGAGCTCGGCAAGTGCATCGACCCGAAGCGGCCGCTGCTGATGGGCTTCTTCTATTACAACTTCCGCAGCCGGCTGCACCTGATGGCGGGCCGCTTCGCGCAGGCGCGCGAGAACATCGACCTTGCGCTCGACGCCGCGCGCCGCGCCAATCTCGGCCTCGGCCGGCAAATGCCGATCCAGCTCACGCTGGCCTATGCGCACATCGGCGAGGGCGATTACGCCGAGGCCGCCGACATCCTCGGCAGCCTCGGCGCCACGATCACCGGCAAGCAGGCGCGCGGCTTTGCCGGCATGGTCGATTGCTGTCATGCGCTGGCCGCGCGCGACGAGCCGGCGCGCTACGAGGCGCATCTGCGCGCGGCGTTCGCGGCGCTGCGCGCGGGCGATGCGCAGATGGTGATGCGGCCGCTGCCGGCGATCGTGGCGCGGCTGTGCGCGGCGGCGCTGCGCTTCGGCATCGAGCCCGATTTCGTGCGCGACATGGTCCGCGCGCGCCACCTGCCGGCGCCGCCCGACGCCGACGAGCACTGGCCGTGGACGGTGCAGCTGCGCTGCTTCGGCGGCTTCGAGGTGCTGATCGATGGCGCGCCGCTGAAGCTCGGCGCGAAGGCGCCAAAGAAGCCGCTCGAACTCCTCAAATACCTTGCGAGCCGATCCGGGCGCCAGGGCGAGGTCGCGACGGTGCTGGCGCAGTGCTGGCCCGACGCCGAGGGCGACAGCGCGCGCGCCTCGTTCGACATGACGGTGTCGCGGCTGCGCAAGCTGCTCGGCAAGCCCGAGGCCGTCAGCGTCGGCGAAGGCCGCTGCGCGCTCGACGGGGAAACGGTCTGGGCCGACACCGTCGCGCTCGATCAGCTGGCCGAGGCGACGCGCGCCGGCGAGATTGCGCCCGGCGAACTGGCGACGCGGCTGCTTGATCTGTATCGCGGCAATTTTCTTGGCGACGAAGCCGAGGCGCCGTGGATGGTCGAGGCGCGCGAGCGGTACCGCGCCGGTTTCGTGACCAGCGTCGAGAAGCTCGCCGAGACGCTGCGCCAGTGCGGCGATCTCGATGCCGCGATTGCGCTCGGCGAACGCGCGATCGAGGTCGAGCCGCTGGCCGAGGGCGTGTATGCGCAGCTCATCCGCGCGCTGCTGGCGCAGGACCGCGAGGCCGATGCGCGTCGCGTCTATCGCCGCTGCGAGCAGATGCTGTCGGTGATGCTCGGGCTCAAGCCGTCGGCCGCGCTGATCGCGCTGATTCACGGCCACTGACGCTTCACGGACGGGATTGGCCTTGTTGTTCCCTGCCGCATTCGGCTGCTAGCGTGCGCGATCGCGCGCATCCCGCCGCGCTTCGGTACTCGTCGTTACCGGCAGCCCGTCCCTCGCGGACACACAACTGAACGCATCCATGGCAACCAAGAAAAAACCCAAGAGCACCGATTCCGCAATCCTGCACACCCTTTGGGTCGACGGCGTCAATTCCGGCGGCAAGGGCGGCGGCAACTTCATGGCCGACCGCAGCAAGGAAGACAACAAGGCGCTGCTCAAGCTGTTCCGCGCGCTGCTGAAGTCGCAGACCCAGGCGCTCGAAGCGGTCAAAGGCATCGTCGCCATCCGCAAGCTTGAGGGCGACGTGAGCGAAGACCCGAGCAAGCTCGCGTCCTGCGACCTGTCGGTCGAGAAGCTGACGGCTGAAGTCGCCGCGCTGCAAGCCGAAATCGACGAGGCCACCGGCGTCACGCCGGCCGAACCGGCGCCCGCGCCCGCACCGGCCAAGAAGGCGCCGGCCGCGAAGAAGGTTGCGGCCAAGAAGGTCGCCGCGAAGAAGACCAAGCGCTGATGAGCGCGCCGGCGTTGCGCCCGATCGCAGGTCGATGGGGCGCGCGCCGGCTTCAATGACGCCCGGCGCCGCGCGCGCCGGTCCGCGTCGCGGGCACACTTGGCGGCCGATCAAACGATTCGTGCCGCCATGACCGCAACCCCCGCCTCCACCGCCCCGAGCTTTGTCGTCCGCGCCGCCGCGCCCGACGATTGCGACGCCATCGTCGCGCTCATCCGCGGCCTCGCCGATTACGAACACCTGACCCATCTGCTCGAAGTGACGCCGGCCGCGTTGCGCGAGCACCTGTTCGGCGCGCGCCCCTTCGCCGAAGCCGCGATCGCCCGCGATGCCGACGGCGGCGCGCTTGGCTTCGCGCTCTGGTTCCATAACTACTCGACCTTCCTCGGCAAGCCCGGCGTCTATCTCGAAGACCTGTACGTCGTGCCCGAGGCGCGCGGTCGCGGCGTCGGTCAGGCGCTGATCGGCCATGTCGGCGCGCTCGCGGTCGCGCGCGGCTGCGGCCGCTTCGAATGGTCGGTACTCGACTGGAACGAGAGCGCGATCGGCTTCTACGAAAGCCTCGGCGCGACGGTGCTGCCGGAGTGGCGCATCGTCCGCGTGAGCGGCGCGGCGCTGGAAAGCTTCCGGCGCGCGCCGGGGGAGTGAGGCGGCGGGCGTGCAACGTGCCGGGCCTGAATGCCGCGCACGTGGCGCCGCAATCCAGCACCGCCGCGCGCTTCGTGTCGCCGCGCTCCGCTCAATGCTGGTGCTTCATCTCCGTCGCCGGCGCGGCGTCGGGCGTGACCGCCTGCACCATCAGTTCGACCGTGGTTTCGCCCGCGTGCTCGAACTTCAGCGTGACCGGCACCTGCGCGCCGACGGCCAGCGGCTGCTTCAGGTCGATCAGCATCAGATGCAGGCCACCCGGCTTCAGCTCGACGCTGGCGCCCGGCGCGAGATCGATCGCCGCCACCGGTCGCATGCGGGCCACGCCGTCGGCGCCGACCAGATGCGTGTGCAGTTCGACGCGCGCGGCGGCCGGCGAACTGGCGCTGATCAGCCGGTCGGCCGTGCCGCCGTTGTCGAGCTTGAGATAGCCGCCGCCGACGCTCTGGCCCGGCACCGTCGCGCGCGCCCAGGGATGGCCGATGGCGATGGCGCCGAGCTTGTAGTCGTGCGCCGAGGCGGCGCCGGCGAGGCTGAACAGGACGCAGCCGGCAAGTGCGGCGAGGAAGGAAGACTTCATGGCGTGGTTCCGTCGAGTGGTGACGGTGGCGAGCATCGGGCCGCTGGCGCATGACCGCAAGCCGGTAACAGCGCGCGGCGATCCGACGGCGGACCGGCGGCGGACCGGGCGCCACCGTGCGGCAGCGCGCGCTAAGCTCGCCCGCCCGCAACTCTGGTCACCGCTCCATGCATCTCGTCGAAGGCGTCCGTTTCCGCTGCCACGGCCTGTTCCACGACTGGCGTGACGATCGCGCCGATTTCGCCAAGCGCGCGCTGCTCGAAATCGCGCGCAGCGACGCCGGCATCGACATCGCGCCCGACGGCGGCTGCGCGCCCGCGCCCGACGCGGTGATCGTGATGATGAATCCCGGCTCGTCGGCGCCGCTGGCCGGCTTCGGCGGCCGCGAATGGGCCGGCAAGCGCGTCCCGGCCAAACCCGATTCGGTCCAGTACCAGGTCATGCGGCTGATGGCCGCGACCGGCTGGCGCCATGTGCGCGTGGTCAATCTCGCCGACATCCGCGCCGCGAAAAGCGCCGACCTGTACGCGCTGATCGCGGGCGGCGCCGACACGGCGGCCCTCGGCGCGATCTTCGAGGGCGGCAGTGTGATCACGCCGGACGCCGCGATCGGCGCCGCGCCGGTCATCTGCGCCTGGGGCATGGACAAGCGCCTCGCCGGCCTCGCGC
>Ga0302291_10000190_pt1 | contig 16587 bp, 5 predicted proteins | sample III_Fen_N1_4_FD_194548 | JGI IMG/M metagenome (GOLD analysis project Ga0302291, IMG submission 194548) | Peat permafrost microbial communities from Stordalen Mire near Abisko, Sweden - III_Fen_N1_4 | ecosystem: Environmental > Terrestrial > Soil > Wetlands > Permafrost | place: Sweden: Abisko... | reverse complement strand
CGCGCGTGCCAGCCGGCCGTCACGGTCGAGCGCGAGCAGCGGCGCGGCGGTGGCCGGCGCGGTGCCGCTGGCGGGCATGACGGCGGGCGCGACGGCGTCGATCCAGTCGAGCACGCAGACGCGGGTGGTGGCGCGGGCCGGATCGGCGGGTGCGCCGCGCTGGGCGCCGGCGGGCTGGCGCAGTTCGAGTCCGTCCAGCCGGGCGATGAGGCGTCGCTGTCGGTCGAGCAGGCGGAGGTCGAAGCGCAGCGCGGCGCCGGGATGGCGCTGGAGCAGCAGCCATCCGGGCGCGGAATCGGTGGCGCTGGCGGCGGCATCCGCGCTGGCGAGCCAGAGCCGATCGAGCCGGAACGGCTGCGCGTTGCCGGCGCCGAGCGCCGCGAGCGCCGCATGCAGGGCGGCAATCGGCAGGGCGGCGCCGTCGTTGGCATCGGCGCCGGCCGGCGCGGCGAAGGCGAGCGCGAGGCTGCTGTCGTCGGCGCGGATCCAGTCGATGCCCGTGTTCGGCGGACTGGCCAGCGCGCGGCCGCTGGCGGCGAGGCGGTCGATCGTCGCCGGGTCGCGGGCGTCGGCGGAGGCAGCGGCGGAGGCGACAGCGGGCGCGGCGAAGTCCACGTCGGCCTGGAACAGCACGGTGGTGCGCGCGCCGTGTTCGAGCGCGACTTCGGTGACGGCGGCGGTGCGCGTGCCGGCCAGTCGCGTCAGCAGCCGGGCGCCGACGGGCAGGTCGGCGGGCGCGGCCCAGACCGCGTCGCGTGCCTCGAAGGCGGTGGCGGCGCCGAGCCGGCGGCTTGCGGTCAGCGCGGCGGCGAGCAGCGCCAGGCCGCGCCGGGCCGCGAGCGTGGCGTCGGCAGCGCGGTCGGCGCCGGCGTGCCACGGCGCGGTACCGGCGGCGAGCACGAGATCGAAGCCGAGCTGGTCGAGTCCGCAGACGTTGTGGCCGAGCAGCACGTCGGCCGCGTTGGCGCGCACGGGCGGGCGGCGCAGATGACCGGGCAGTGCCGTGCGCGGAATCGTCAGCAGGCGCAGCGGCGTGCCGGGCAGCGGCAGGCGCCGGCGCGGGGCGGTCGCGTGCTGCGCCTGCCAGTCGATGCGCGGCCGCTTCTCGTTCAGCCAGCGCAGCGCCAGGGCTTGCAGCGGCGGGGCATCGCTGGCGGTGGTGATGGCTGCGGCGGCGCGGCGCGGGTTGTGCGCCATCGTCCAGATGGCGGCGTTGCGGCTGTCATCGCCAACGCTGGCGCCGGGCGTCGTCGCCGCGAGCCGTGCGGCCAGCGCCGCGATCAGTTCCTCGCGCGTGCTGGCGATGATTGCCAGCCGCTCGTCGAACACCTGGCGGCCGGTTTGCAGCGTGTAGGCGATGTCGTGCAGCGCGGCGCCGTCGTGCAGGCGCGTCAGGCGCGGCAGCCGGCGCACCAGCGCGGTATCGGCGCGCGGCGTGGCGTGGTGGCTGGCGAGCTTGCGCGCGATGGCCTCGGCGGCCTCGGCCGGCGACGTGCTGCGGCCGAGATCGGCCAGCTCGAGCGCCACGCCAAGTCCGGCCCCGACCACCGTCAGCAGCCGCGCCATGCGCGCCGGGCTGATGCCCAGTTCGCCGAACGAGCGCGCCGGATCGAGCGCGGCGACCGGCTGGCCGGCGAGCCGCGCCTGCTCGCCCAGCAGCAGGTCGAGCACGCGGGCGCTGCCGGCATGGAGCGCGTCGTGCCCGGGCGCGAGCCAGTCGAGCAGCTGGGCCACGCTTTCGCGCAGCCGCTCGGCATCGGGCGCCGACAGCAGGATGAGCGCCGGCGCGGCGGAATCGTCATGGCCGTCGGGCGGCGGCGGCGCCTGCTCGACGATCAGATGGGCATTCACGCCGCCGAAGCCGAAGGAGCTGATGCCGGCGCGCAGCGGCAGCCGCATGCCGTTGGCATCTTCGGGCGCGATCCAGTCGCTGGTCGCGTCGAGCAGGTGGAAGGGCGAGCCGGCGAAGTCGATGTGCGGATTGGTCTTGCGGTGGTGCAGGCTGCCCGGCAGGCGCGCCTGCTGCATCGCGAACACGAGCTTGAACAGTCCGGCCATGCCGGCCGCCGCCTCAAGGTGGCCGACGTTGCTCTTGACCGCGCCCAGCGCGCAGCGCGCCTCGGCACCGACGCCGAGCTGGCGCCACGCCGCCTTGAGCGCGTTGATCTCGATCGGATCGCCCAGCGCCGTGCCGGTGCCGTGCGCCTCGACATAGCTCACCGACGCGGCGGGCACGCCGGCGCGCGCCAGGGCATCGACGATCAGCGCGGTCTGGGCGCGCGGATTCGGCGCGGTCAGCGAATTGGCGCGGCCGCCGTGGTTCTCGGCGCTGCCGCGAATCACGGCATGGATCACGTCGCCGTCGGCCAGCGCCTGCGCCAGCGGCTTGAGCAGCACGCAGCCATAGCCTTCCGAGCGGACGTAGCCGTTGGCGCTGGCGTCGAAGGTCTGGCAGCGCCCGTCGGGGCTGAGCATGCCGGCCTTGGCGTACTGGATCGTCATCTCCGGGTTGAGCAGCAGGTTCACCGCGCCGGCCAGGCACAGCTCGACCTCGCCCGAGCGCAACGCGGCAATCGCGCGATGGATCGCGACGAGCGAGCTGGAGCAGGCGGTGTCGAGCGTTTCGCTCGGGCCGCGCAGGTCGAAGAAGTAGGAGATGCGGTTCGCGACCATCGTCTGGTGCGTGCCCGAGGCCTGATGCGGCTCGCGCACGTGCTCGGGCTGTTCCAGCGCCGACTTGAAATCGCTGCCGCTGGCGCCGACGAACACGCCGACGCGGCGGCCGGCGAGCGCGGCCGGCGCCATCCCGGCGTTCTCGATGGCTTCCCAGGCGGCGGTCAGCATCAGCCGCTGCTGCGGGTCCATCGTTGCGGCTTCGCGCGGGGCGATGCCGAAGAAGGCGGCGTCGAAGCCATCGACGAGCGGCGTGAAGCCGCCCCAGCGCGAGGCGGTGCGGTTGCTGTCGGCGGCGAGCGGATCGCCGAAGAACTCGCGCCAGTCCCAGCGCTCGGCCGGCACTTCGGTGACGAGGTCGTGGCCGGCGAGCAGGTGGTGCCAGTACTCGGCCAGGTCGTGCGAGCCGGGCATGGCGCCGGCCAGCCCGACGATGGCGACGGGGAAGTCGGCCGGCGTCATGCCATCTGCCCCGCGAGGGCGTCGGCGTCGGCGGCGGCGGCGAGGCGCTGGCGCAGTTCGTCGGCGGCGTACTGGTTGAGGTAGCGGCTGGCGCTGCGCTGGAAGGCGCCGGTATCGGCCGAGGCCAGCAGCGGCGCGCCGAGGTGGAGCGCGACGAGCGGCGCGGTGCCGATGACGCAGAAGTCGGGCTCGACGGCGCGCGCGAGGCCGAGCAGCGCGGCCGGGTCGGCCAGCGTCGCGTCGTGCAGGCCGAGCAGGCAGTTGCCGCGCTGGCGCAGGCGTTCGATGGCGCGCAGCAGATGGGTCGGCGTGCCGGCGCCCCGGCCGGCGAAGTCGAGCGTGAGGAAGAGCGTCGTGCCGTTGCCGGCGAGCGCCAGCAGCGCTTCGAGTGCGGTTTCGCTGTGCGGATCGATGCGCAAGGCGGCGCCGGACGCGGCCGTGAGCATCACCTGCGTGACGGCGCGTCCGCCGAAGCCGGCGAGCTGCGGCAACTGCGATTCGGCATGCAGCGCGGTCGGGAAGGCGACGCTGCGGCCCCGGCCGAACAGCCGCACGAGCTGGGCCTGGCACTCGGCCCAGGCGTCGTTGGTGTCGGCGCTGGCGTTGGCGTCGGCATGGCGCGGGCCGGTGGCGGCTGCGGCGCTGATGCTGGCGCTGGCTGGCATGGCGGCGTACTGCGCCGAGGCTGCTTTCGCGGCGGCCTCGGCATCGAGCGCGGCGTCGATTTCGGCCCACAGCGTCTTGACGTCGCGGCGGCGCAGCGGCGCGGCGTGCTCGGCGACGACCGGCGAAACCGGGGCAACTGGCGCAACCGATGCAACCGTCACGGGCGCAATCGCGGCGACCGCGACTGCCGGCGCGACCGGAACCACAGGCGCGACTTGAACTGTCGGCGCAAGAGCCACCGGCGCGACTGACGCGACCGGCGCCACCGCTGCCACCGCTGCCACCGCAACCGCTGGCGTCACCGCCGCAACAACACCCGACGCCATGCGCGCCACCCCTGCACCCGGCACGCGTTCCCGCAGATGCGCTTCATGGTTGGCGATCAGGTGCCCGGTCAGCTCGGCGAGGTTGTCGAACTCGAACAGCACGGTCGAGGGCACGTTGAGGGCGAAGCGCTCGTTGAAGCGGCCCATCAGGTCGGTGGCGCCGATCGAGTCGAGGCCCAGCTCGATCAGCGGGCGCGCGGCGGGCACCTCGTCGATGGCGAGCTTGAGCACGTCGGCCGCCAGCGCGCACAACTCGCGGCGCAGCAGCTCCGGCAGCGCGTCGGCGGCCGGGGCGGCGGCGGTGGGCGTGGCCGGCGCGGAATGGGACGGCGCGGCAATCACGGGCGCGGCAATCACAGGCGCGGCGCTCAGGCGTTCGAGCAGCTGCATCGCTTCGAGCGCGGTCAGGTCGGCGCGGGCGGCGGCGGAGGCGAGGGAATCGTTCATGGGGATCATCCTGGGAGGCGCTCAGGCCGCGAGCTTGGTGGCGAGGAAATTGACCGTGGAGAGGTATTTCCACAGGTCGAACTCATGGGTGTGGCGCTCGGTGCGCATGTAGCGGTCCTGGCCCAGATCAAGCTCGTTCCAGCGCAACTTGAGCTGCTGGAGCACGTCCCAGCCGCGCGATTGGCGCTCGCGCGCCTTGAAGTAGGCGTCGACGAAGCGCGCCGTCGTGTTGGCGACGTTGCCGTAGCCCGAGGGCGCGTTGAGGTAGCCGAAGAACAGCAGGTTGTCGTGCTTCGGCGGAACCATGTGCAGGAAGATTCCCGACAGGCCGCGGGTCCAGTCCACGACCGACTTGTCGAGGAAGGGCAGCGACACGTTGAAGCCGGTGGCGTGCACGACGATGTCGAATTCGTCGCTGCTGCCGTCGGTGAAATGCACGCGCCGGCCGTCGAAGCGGGCCACGTCGGGCTTGGGCTTCACGTCGCCGTGACCGAGGTAGTAGAGCAGCTGGGAATTCATGATCGGGTGGGCCTGATCAATGTCGTGATCGGGCGCGGGCAGGCCGAAGTCGGTGCCGTCGTAGCCGGCGAGGCGGATCACCGACTTCACATGGGTCCAGTAGGCCTCGGGCGTGTCGAAGCGCGAGGCTTCGTTCATCAGCCATTCCTGGGTCGGCTGGCCGTTGAGGAACTTGGGCAGATAGAAGTAGCCGCGCCGCGTCGAGTGGACGGCGGCGTCGGCGTTCTGCGCCGCATCGACGGCGATGTCGCAGCCCGAGTTGCCGCCGCCGATGACGAGCACGCGCTTGCCGCGAAACATCGTCGCGGTCTTGTAGTCGCCCGAGTGCAGCGACTCGCCGGTGAACTCGCCGGGATAGGCGATGCGGCGCGGCACCCGCAGCAGGCCGTTGCAGACGATGACGTCGCGGTACAGCGGCGTGCTGCCGTCCGAGAGCCGCAGTTGCCAGCCGTCGGCGCCGTCGCAGGCGCCGGGCGCGGCTTCCATGTGCTCGACCGCGACGCCGAAGCGCGCATGCCGGCCGAGGTCGTAATGCGCGGCCACGTCCTTGAGGTAGCGCCAGAACAGCGTGTGGCGCGGATAGGGCGGGTAGTCGGCCGCCATCGGCACGTCGGAGAACTGGGTGTTGGTCTTCGAGCTGATGAGGTGGGTCGATTCATAGACCTTCGACGCCGGCCCCGAGGGCTGCCAGTTGCCGCCGAAATCGGCGCTGCTGTCGAGGATGTCGAACTCGATCCCGGCGCGCGCGAGCGTCTTGCCCACGGTGATGCCCGAAGCTCCCGCGCCGATGATGCAAACGCGCCTGTGCTGTTTCATGTCTTCCTCCGATGACTCGTCGATGGGTTGCCGCGCGCCCGTGGGCGGCGGCGTTGTTGTGCCGTGGTGGCGCGGCGGGTCAGCCGAGCGCGGCGACCGGGTGGGATCGGGTGCCGGCGGCGGACATGGCGCGCAGCAGGTCGATGGCGTGGCGCGGATCGAGCCGGCCCTCGCGGACCAGCGCGAGCAGCTCGGCTGGCGTGTGGGCTGGCGTGGGCGTGGGCACAGGTACGGATGCAGGTACGGGTGCAATGGCCGTTGCGGCGACCGGCGCGGCTGGCGCAACGTCGATCCAGCAGCGGCGCCGCGCGAAGCGGGTGCCGGGCAGCGCCAGCCGGCGGAAGGGCGCGGCCGGGCGATCCCAGTCGAGCTGGCCGCCGGCCCAGGCGCGCGCCGCCTGTTCGAGCGCAACGCCGCTCAGGCCGGCGATGTCGGCCGGCAGGCGCGCGTCGGCGCGGACGGCGTCATCGACGCGGCTGGCGAAGCCGCCGGCAAGCGGCGCCTCCGTCGCGCCAAGCCAGGCATCGAGCCGCGCCAGCAGCGTGGCCGCATCGGCGGCGATGACGGCCAGCCGCTGCGGCCTCGGAATGCGCGCCGCGCGCAGCGTGATGGCGGCGGCGCGCAGGTCGGGCGCGGCGGTGCTGCCGAGCCAGTCGGCGAAATCGCCCACCTGTTCGCGCAGCAGCTCGGCGTTGCCGGCCGAGAACACGAACAGCTCGTCGCCGGCCGGGTCCGCTATCGCATCTGCCACCGTGGCCGGCGGCGCGGCGAACTCCTGCACGATCAGGTGCGCGTTCGAGCCGCCCGCGCCGAACGAGCTGATGCCGGCGCAGCGCGCCAGCGGCCGGCCCGCCGCGTCGGTCGGCGCGTCCCAGGGCGCGAGCGTGGTCTGCACGCGGAACGGCGTCTCGGCAAAGCGGATGTTCGGATTCGCCGGCTCGGCGTGCAGCGTCGGCACCAGCGTGCGGTGCTCCAGTTGCAGCAGCACCTTGGTCAGCGCGGCGATGCCGGCGGCCGATTCGAGATGGCCGAGATTGCTCTTGAGCGAGCCGAGCGCGCAGACCGGCGCCGCGTCGCCGTGGTCGCGAAACGCCTGCGCCAGTCCGCGCACCTCGATCGGATCGCCGAGCGGCGTGCCGGTGCCGTGGGCCTCGATGTAGTTGACCGCGCGCGCCGCGACGCCGGCGCGTTCGAGCGCGGCGCCGACCAGCCGGCCCTGGGCATTCGGATTGGGCACGGTGTAGCCGTTGCCGCGCCCGCCGTGGTTGATGGCGCTGCCCTTGATGACGGCGAGCACGCGGTCGCCATCGGCCAGCGCCGCCGCGAGCGGCTTGAGCAGCACCGCGCCGACGCCCTCGCCCGGCACATAGCCGTCGCCATCGGCGCCGAAGCTGCGGCAGCGGCCGTCGGTCGAGGCGAACTTGAGTTCGCTCAGCGTGCGGTACTTGTAGGGGTGGAGCGAGAGGTTGACGCCGCCGGCAATGGCGGCGTCGCAACTGCCGCCACGGATCGCCTCGCAGGCGAGGTGGATGGCGGTCAGCGACGACGAGCACATGGTGTCGATGGCCATCGACGGGCCGTCGAAGTCGAGGCAGTACGAGACGCGGTTCGCGATCGACGCGTACGACGACATGCTCAGGCCCGACTGGCCGCGCGCCTGCGCCTCGACGCCGAGGAACTGGTATTCGCCGTACATCACGCCGGCATAGACGCCGACGCGGCGGCGTGCGCCGCTGCCCGCGAACGGTTGTTGCAGCGCGGCCGGCGTGTAGCCGGCGTTCTCGACCGCATGCCAGGCGGTTTCGAGGAAGAGCCGTTCCTGCGGGTCCATGCGCTCGGCTTCGCGCGGGGCAATGCCGAAGAACAGCGGATCGAAGCGGTCGACATCGTTGAGGAAGCTGCCCCAGCGCGCGTAGTCGCCGCGCTTGTCGCGCGGCCCGGCGGCCGGATCGGTCGGCGGCAGCGTCCAGCGCTCGGCCGGGACCTCGATGACGGCATCGACGCCGTTGGCGAGCAGCGTCCAGAACTCGGCCAGCGTGTCGGCGCCGGGATAGCGGCCGGCCACGCCGACGATGGCGATGTCGGCGCGGGCCGCCGGGGCGGTGATAGCGACGGCGGCGGGCGTTGGCGTTGGCGTGGCTTCGATCGGCGCGGCGGCTGCCGCGATGCCGTGTGGCGCTACCGGTGCGGCCGGCGCTGCGTCCACCGAATGCGCCATGGGCGCCTCGGCGGTGCCGGCGGCGTCGGCGATCTCCGTCGGCGCCGCCGCGTTGCCGAAGCGGCGCGCGACATCGTCGGCATGGTCGGCGAGCAGGCGCGCGGCGACTTCTTCCAGGTTGTCGCACTCGAAGAACAGGGTGCGCGACAGGTTGCTGAAGTCGGCGTCGAGCGCGGCGCTCAACTCCATGACCATGATCGAATCGAGCCCGAGGTCGGGGAAGGAGGTGCCGGCATTGATGCGGGCCGGCTGGCGGCCGGTGGCATCGGCAAGCAGGCGGCGCAGGTGGTCGAACAGGGCGTCGCGCAAGCCGGCGGCGTCGGTTCCTGGCCGCGTGTCTGGCTGCGTGCCGGGCCGCATGCCGGCGCCGTCGGCCGCGATCGTCGTCGTGACCGTGGCCGTGTTTGCGGTCGTGTTTGCGGGGCGGGCGCCGCCGGTCGCGCCCGGTGCGGCGAGCGGGCCGAGGTCGGCGGTGAAGCCGGCTTCGGCCTCGCGCGTCACCCGCAGCGGAAAGATGCTGCCGTCGATGGCGCGCGCCCGCGCCGCCGCGAGGCAGTGCGCAAACATCGCCATGCCTTCGGCGTGGCCGACGGTGGCGACGCCGAGCGCGCGGTGCCGCGCCTGCGTGGCGGCGTCGACCTGCATGCCGCCGTCGTGCCAGAGCGGCCAGTCGATGGCGACGGTGCAGCCGTGGCGCCGGCCGGCGCGCACTTCGGTTTCGCGCCAGTGCGCGAAGCGGTCCATGAAGGCGTTGGCGTAGGCGTAGTCGGCCTGGCCGACGTTGCCGAGCACGCCGGCGAGCGAGGCGAACAGCACGAACCAGTCGAGCGGCTGGTCGGCCAGTTCGAGGTCGAGCCAGACGCTGCCGTCGACCTTGGGTCGGCACACGGCGTCGATGTCGGCGAGGTTCTTGCGCAGCACGAAGGCGTCGCGCAGCGTGCCGGCCGCGTGCAGCACGCCGTCGATGCCGCCGAAGCGCGCGCGGCAATCGGCGACCAGCGCGCGGACCTGATCGCGATCGCCGATGTCGGTGGCGCGGTAATGGGCGCTGGCGCCGAGCGCGCGCAGGCCGGCGAGCGCGCGCTCGATGGCGGCATCGGCCGGCCGGCGGCCGCACAGCACGAGGTTGGTGCCGCGTGCCGCGCCGGCAATCCAGCGCGCGAAGTCGAGGCCAAGCCCGCCGGCGCCGCCGGTGACGAGATAGGTGCCGCCGTCGCGCACCGGCGCGGCGAGGGCACGGGCGGGGTGGCTGTCGTCGCCGGCGTCATCAGGCAGGGCGTCGAGGCATTCGACCTCGCGCCGGCCGTCGGCGGTGTGGCGCAGCAGCGCCGGCTGCGCGGTGTCGATGCGACATTCGTCGAGCAGCACCTGGGCGCAGCGCGCGCGGTCGGCGCTCCACGCGGGCGGCAGGCCGACGAGCTTGACCGTGGCGGCCGGGTTTTCGCGCTTGAGCGTGAGCGCGAAGCCGATGACGGCGGCGTGGGCGCATTCCTGCGCGCTGCCGTCGGCCCAGTAGCCGAAGACGAAAAGCAGCGGCCGGCCGGCGGCCTCGGCCAGCGCGGCACGGCTGGTTTCCCAGACGGTTTCAAGGCCGGCGTGGCGCGCGGCGCGGAGGTCGTCGAAGCGCGCGGTGGTGGCGGTCAGCGCGCCGAGCAGGATCAAGGCTTGCGGGGCGGTGGCGGTGGTGCCGGTGTTCGTGCTGGTGCTGGGCGCGCTGGTGACGCCATGCGCGGCAAACGCGGCGCGCCAGCCAGTGGCGGCGTTGGCGTGATCGTCGGCGCCGACGAGGCGTGGCTGGAACTCGGCGCCGAGGGCGTCCGCCGCCGGCAGCGGGCGCGCGCGCCAGACCGGACGCAGATAGCGCAGCCGGTCGGCGCCGGTGTCGATTTCGCGCAGGACGATGTCGCGCATCGCGCCGACGAGGCTGCCGTCGGCGCGCCGCAGCCACACGTCGTGATGCGTGAGCGCGGCGGCCCGGCCGCTGCCGCGCGCGCGCAGTTCGAGCTGGCTTGCCTCGCGCAGGTCGCCCGTGATGTCGAGCGCGCCGATGGCGAAGGGCACGAAGGTGGTGTCGGGTCGCGCGCCGCCCAGCACCAGCAGCGGCACGATGGCTTGCAGGCAGGCGTCGAGCAGACCCGGATGCCAGCCGCAGCCGGCACCGCGCTGCCAGTCGGCGGCGCCAAGGTCGAGCGTGGCGCGGGCGCTGCCGGCACCGAGCCGCAATTCGCGCAGCGGCGCGAACGCCGGGCCGTAGCCGAATCCGCAGGCGCGGAAGCGGCGATAGATCTCGTCGTGGCCGAGCACGGCGGCGGGCGGGGTCGTATCGGCCGCCGATGCGCTGGCGGCCGGCATGTCCGTCGCGAGCAGATCGGCGGCGAGCGCGTCGGGTGCGGCATCGCCGAGGCGCAACTGGCCGCGCGCATGGACCCGCGCGGCGCTGCCATCGTCCGGGCGCGAGCGCAGTTCGAAGCTGCGCTGGCCGGCGCCGGTCGTGTCGAGATGCAGGCTCAGCGCGCCGTCGCGGCCCGGTCGGTAGGGTCGGCCGAAGCCGGCGTTGCGGATTGCCGCGACCGGCCGGCCGAGCGCCAGACCGGCCCCGGCGCGCACCAGTTCGAGATAGGCCGTGGCCGGCAGCACCGCCTCGCCGTGAATCAGGTGATCGACGAGGAAGAAGGCCGAGGCGTCGAGGTTGATGGCGACCGTGTCGCTGGCGGTCAGTTGCAGCCGCGCGGGGCCGGTCGCAACGGTGGCGGGCGCGGCGGATGCAGCGTCTGCCGCGATGCCGGTCCAGGCGAACGGCGCGGCGCGGCGGTCGGCCGCCAGATGGCGGTCGAGGCTGAAATCCTCGTGCTCGAAGGGATAGGGCGGCAGGCTCAGCAGCGGGGTCGGGGCGCCGTGCCACCACGAGGCCCAGTCGATCGCCGTGCCGTCGAGCCAGGCGGCGACGACTTGCGCGGGCGTGGCCGGCGCGGCCAGCGCCGGACCGGGCCGGGCGCGGCGCACGACGGCGGCATCGAGGCCGGGAATGGCGATTGCCGCAGCGGCGGCAGTCACGTCGCCTGCGGTGTGCGCGACGTAGCTTGAGAGCGCCGCGCGCAGGCTGGCGCAGTCGGTCGCCGCGACGATCAGCCGCGCGGCCATCGGCTCGCGCGCGAGTTGCAGCGTGCCGGCCAGCGCGGCGAGCTGGTCGTCGCCGATCGTGCCGGCATCGATGGCGGCGGCCAGTTGCGCCGCCCGCGCGCGCAAGGCTCCGACGCTGCGCGCCGACAGCGGAAACAGCGCCAGCGGCGGCAGGCGCCGGTCGTTCGCCCCGGCGCGATCGCCGTGCGCTGCCCGGCTGTCCGCCGATATGCCGCCCGCCGCCGGCGCCCGGTACTCCTCGATCACCGCATGCGCATTCGCCCCGCCCGCGCCGAACGAGCTGATGGCCGCGCGACGCGGGCCACCGGCGGGCGGCAGCGGCCAGTCGGCCAGCGTGGTTTGCAGCCGGAACGGCGTGCGCGCCAGATCGATATTGGGATTGAGGCGACGGAAATTCAGCAGCGGCGCCAGCTGGCTGGCATCGAGCTGCAACAGGATGCGGGTCAGGCCCGCAATGCCGGCGGCCGATTCGAGATGGCCGATGTTGGTCTTGGTCGAGGCAATCGCGCAGCTCGCGGCGGCCGGCGGCGGCTCGCCGCGATCGCTGGCGCTGTCGGCGAAGGCGCGGGTCAGGCCGTCGATCTCGACCGGATCGCCGAGCCGCGTGCCGGTGCCGTGCGCCTCGACATAGCCGATCGACGCCGGCGCCACGCGGCCGTCGCGCAGCGTGGCGCGAATCAACGCCGCCTGCGCCGACGGCGTCGGCACCGTGTAGCCGTTCGACTTGCCGCCGTGATTGACGCCGGTGGCGCGCACCAGCCCCCAGATGCGGTTGCCGTCGCGCAGCGCCGCGCGCAGCGGCTTGAGCACCACCGCGCCGACGCCCTCGCCGGGCACGAAGCCGTCGGCGTCGTCGCTGAAGGCGTGGCACTGGCCGGTCGCGGTCAGCATGCGTTGCTGCGACAGCCAGACGAATTTCGACGGATGCAGATAGAGGTTCACGCCGCCGACCAGCGCCATCTCGGCCTCGCCCCGGCGCAGGCCGGCGCAGGCCAGATGCAGCGCCGTCAGCGACGCCGAACAGGCGGTATCGACCGGCATGCTCGGCCCGCGCAGATTGAGCAGGTAGGACACGCGATTGGCGATCGACCACGGCAGCGAGGTCGGGAACACCGCCTGCCCGCGCTGCCACAGCGCCGGGCCGGCCAGCTGGTGGCTCTGCGTCGTCGTGCCGACGTAGACCGCGACCGGAAAGCCGCTCTGCGCATCGGCACCGTGGCGGCTGCGATAGAGCTGGAGCCCGGCGTCCTCAAGCGCCTGCCACGCCACTTCAAGGAACAGCCGTTCCTGCGGATCCATGGTTTCGGCTTCGCGCGGCGCAATGCCGAAGAAGTCGGCATCGAAGCCATCGACACCGTCGAGGAAGGCGCCCCACTTGCAGTAGCTGCGGCCGCGCTGGCCCGCGCCTTCGTCGGCCTCGTAGAAGCCGGCAATCGGCCAGCGCGGCGCGGGAATCTCGCGGACGCTGTTCGTGCCGGCGGCGAGGTTGCGCCAGAACGCGGCCACATCGTCGGCATCGGGATAGCGGCCGGCCAGACCGACGATCGCGATGCTGTCGGCATCGGTATCGGCATCGGCGGTGGTGGTTGCATCGGCGCTGGCGCTGATGTCGCCCGCCGTGCGCGCGCGCAGCACCGGCCAGCCGTCGGCGGCCTCGACCGGCGCCGGCACGCCGGTCGCAGCCGGCGCCGCGCGACGCCATCCAGCCAGCGTTGCGGCGTGATGGTGCCGGGCCAGATGGCCCACGACATCCGCGAGGCAATGGCAATCGAACAGCAAGGTTTTGGTCACGCCCGGCACGCGTTCGGCCAGTCGGGCATTGAACAGATTGATGGTGATCGAATCGATGCCCAATTCATCGAATTCGGCCTGGGCCAGAAAAGTTTCGGCGGCAATGCCGGTCACTTCGGCGAGCAATTCGGCAAGACATTGCTCCATGACATTCCATGAATCGGGCATGCGGATATCTCCGGGTCGAATTGGATCGGCTTTGTCGCCACTGCGGCAGTCATTGGCCGTAACCAAATGCCGGGCGGATTGTTATTTGAATTGCAATTGCCCTGGACGGGAGCAATCACTCATTACCCGATTGAGTGAATGAGTCGTCGCCGCGTGCTGTGGCATTTGTCGCAATAGCAGCTTGCGTGCCATTTGATTAATTGGCGTCCGTATGCCGGTGATTCCGGGCGGGTAAAGGGTTTACTCGCGGACAAAATACCGGCGCCTAGTAATTACCCTAGCTGTTTCACGGCGTAGCGGGTGTCGCGCGCTGAAACAGGCGGTCGCAAGGGGGCAGGTAAAACGCCTGTTGCACCGCATTAATTGAAATCAGTGCATTCCCTAGGAAATGAATCGATTTCGTAATGGCACGAGGTTTGCGCTTCGTCGCTGCGGCAAATGAATCAAGTCCTGGCACAAGGGCTGGTTGCCGACACGACAACACTCAGGAAGAGACAACAACAATGAAGCGAATTCGTGCATCCCGGCGGGTGGGCGCAAGCCTGCTGGCCGGCGTTCTAGCGACGGCGGCGTTCAGCCCGGCCGCCGAGGCCCGTATCACCCGCATCGAGCTCACGACGACGCCGGCATTCGGCGGCGCGAGCTTTGGCAACGTCGGCCAGTTCGATCGTGTCGTCGGCCGCGTCTATGGCGAGATCGACCCGCGTCTCGCCGCCAATCAGGTCATCCAGGATTTGCAGCTGGCCCAGCGCAATGCGCGCGGCCAGGTCGAATACGCAATGGACGTCTACCTGATCAAGCCGCAGGACATGCGGCGCGGCAACGGCAGCCTGCTGTACGACATGCCCAATCGCGGCAACAAATATGCGATGTTTTCCTTCAATCTCGGCACGAATGCGGCCGTTTCGACCTCCGATCCGGCCGCCAGCCTCGACGGCGCCGGCGACGGCTTCCTGCAGCAGCAGGGCTATGCCGTGGCCTGGGGCGGCTGGCAGGGCGACCTGCTCGGTGCCACGAACCGCGTGCGTCTCGACGTGCCGCTGGCGCAAGGCGCCGGCAATGCCGTGATCACCGGCCGGGTCCGGTCCGAGTTCATCGTCACCGCCGCGACCGCGACGCTCAATCTCAGCAGCGGCTCGTTTACCGGGTTGACGCACGCCAGCTATCCGGCGCTGTCGCTCGACAACACGGGCGCGGTCATGACTCGCCGCCACCGTCAGGCCGACGCGAAGGAAGTGGTCGCAAATGCCGACTGGCAATTTGCCGATTGCCAGTCGCAGGCGTTCCCGGGCGTGGCCGACAGCAGCAAGATCTGCCTGAAAAATGGTTTCAGTCCCGATTACATCTACGAATTGATGTATACGGCGCGCGACCCGAAAGTGCTGGGCGTCGGCTTTGCCGCCACGCGCGATCTGGTGTCGTTCTTGCGCAATTCGACGACCGACGATTACGGCAATCGCAATCCGCTGGCGGGCAATGTCAAATCGACGCTGGCTTATGGACTTTCACAGGCCGGGCGTTTCATGCGCGCCTTTGTGCATCTCGGCTTCAATGCCGATGAATCGGGGCGGATGGTCTTCGACGGCATCAATCCGCATATCGCGCCGGAATTGATTCCGCTGAATGTGCGTTTCGGTCAGCCGGGTCGTGCTTATGGCCAGCATGAGGATCATGAATTCCCGGCGGCGGAAGGTCCGTTTTCATGGGGCCGCCACGAGCATGGCAAATTCGGCGAAACCGACGGCCTGCTGGAACGCTGCGGCAAATCGCGCACTTGCCCGAAGATTATCCAGACGGTGAGTTCCATCGAGTATTGGCAGGGGCGCATGTCGCTCAATACGACCGACCGTTTCGGCAATCAGGATATGCAGCTGCCGGAGAATGTGCGTCTTTACCATTTCGCCAGTACCCAGCATGTGCCGGGCGGCGGTCAGGCGGTCAATTGCCGGTATCCGAATAATCCCAATTCCTATCAGGAAGGTCAGCGCGCGCTTCTGACGGCCTTGCGCGACTGGGTCGTCGCCGGGCAGTTGCCGCCGCCGAGCCGCTATCCGACGGTGCGCGCGAGAACGCTGGTCGCCCCCGACGCGGTGGCCGTGGGCTGGCCCGGCGTGCCGGGCGTGGAGTTCACGGGGCAGATCAATTCAATGCGCCGGCTGAATTTCGGCCCGCAGTTCGATGCCGACGACGAAACCGGCGTGCTGGTCGAGCCGCCGCGTGCCGTCGGGCGAGCTTTCACGCTGCTGGTTCCGAAGGTGGACCGCGACGGCAACGAGCTTGATGGCGTGCGCTCGACCGCCATCCTCGCGCCGCTCGCCACCCACACCGGCTGGAATCTGCGGCGTGCCGGCTTCGGCGATGGCGAACTGTGCGGGCTGGCCGGGGGCTATTTCCCGTTCGCCGCGACGGCCGCCGAGCGCGCCGCGACCCAGGATCCGCGCCTGTCGCTGGCCGAGCGCTATGGCGACCACGCGGGCTATGTCAGCGCCGTGCGCGCCGCCGCCACCGGGCTCCGGCAGCAGCGCCTGTTGCTGTCGCAGGACGCGCAACGCCTTGTCGATCTGGCCGAGGCAAGCAACGTCCTGCGCTGAAGTCGTGCAAGACCCACCACCACATCAGGCCCAGGACGGGCCGGGAGACAAGCACATGAACATCCATCGTTTCGCCCCCGCACTGCGTTGCGGCATCGCGGTCGCCGCTCTCGCCACCGGTGTTTTCGCGGCCGCGCCGGCCGTTGCCGCCCCCAAGCTGAACGTCATGGAATCGGCGCGGTTTGCGGCGCCGGTCGACAAGGTCTGGGGCGTGATCGGCAGCTTCGACGGGCTGTCGAAATGGCATCCGGTGGTTGCGAGCACCGAGATCACCAAGGGCAGCAACAACGCCGCCGGCGCGGTCCGCACCATCACCACCAAGGACGGCGCCAAGCTGGTCGAGGAACTGCTCGCCCATGACGCGAAGAAGCATTCGATGCGCTACCGCGTGGTCGAGTGGCCGCTGCCCGTCACCGATTACGTCTCGACGCTGCGCGTCGTGGCCGACGGCAGCGGTTCGCGCGTGGTGTGGTCGAGCAGCTTCCTGCGGGCCAAGTCGGCGGCGGATGTGGATGACAAGAAGGCGCGCGAAATCATCGCCGGCATCTACACCGCAGGCTTTGACGGCCTGCGCGGCGTGCTGGGCGAAGCGCCGACGAAGTGAGCATGGAAGCGGCCCGCGTGCTTGGCGTGGGCTTGTCGCTGGCGGTGCATGCGGCGGCCTTGCTTGCGCTGTCGGCGGCGCACTGGCCGGCGCCGGTGCCGGCTGCGCCCGCGCCCGCGCCGCTGAGTCTGGTGCTGCAGGCCGAACCGGCCGTCGTTGCGCAGC
>Ga0302291_10000188_pt1 | contig 16660 bp, 12 predicted proteins | sample III_Fen_N1_4_FD_194548 | JGI IMG/M metagenome (GOLD analysis project Ga0302291, IMG submission 194548) | Peat permafrost microbial communities from Stordalen Mire near Abisko, Sweden - III_Fen_N1_4 | ecosystem: Environmental > Terrestrial > Soil > Wetlands > Permafrost | place: Sweden: Abisko... | reverse complement strand
ACACCCGCGTGACGCAAGCAGTTAACGCAAGCAGTTAACGCAAGCAGACCAGCGGATAACGCACCGCTGCAAAGCACTCCGCCAGCACCACAGCCCAACCTCACCGCAGCCCTCTCAGCAAAGTGAAAGGCCTGACGCGGGGTGCGGCGGGCGCGGGCATTCGGGAGCGCCGAGCGGACGGGCTGGCGAGTGGCGAGCGCGCAGCGCTCAGGGGCGACCTGTCCGAGCCCGCAGGGCGAGTTGCCGCCCCGGCCACCCGCCAGCCCGTCCGCGAGGGCAGCCGGCAACGCCGGCCGCTCCCGCATGCCCGCGCCCGCCGCACCCCGCGTCAGGCCGCTTTCCCGGACATCTCCGCGCTCAAGCCGGGCGCCGCACTGCCGTCATCTGACGGATAGCGGCAGCCCCCCGCGCGGACTGCCACGACACACCCCCGGAGAACACGCATGCAGGCGATCGACAACGCGGCCCCGGCCATGCCACCCGATGCCGACCGGCTCAACCTCGCCGAACGGCTGGCCTATGCGCAGAAGCTCGCGATGGCCGAGCAGCAGCTGCTGCAATCGGAAAAGATGGCCTCGATCGGCCAGCTCGCGGCCGGCGTCGCGCACGAGATCAACAACCCGATCGGCTTCATCAACAGCAACCTGAACACGCTGCGCGACTACGTCGCCGACCTGCTCCGGCTGATCGACGCGCACGAGCGCGGCCCGGCCGAGGCCGCCGCCGTGGCGCGCGAGATCGATCTCGGCTATCTGCGCGAAGACCTCGGCAACATGATCGAGGAGTCGCTCGACGGCATCGCGCGGGTGCGCCGCATCGTGCAGGACCTGAAGGATTTCTCGCACGTCGACCACGGCGAATGGCTCTGGGCCGACCTGCACAAGAACCTCGACTCGACGCTCAACATCGTCAACAACGAGGTCAAGTACATCGCCGACGTGAAGCGCGATCTGTTCGCCGGCCTGCCGCCGGTCTACTGCAACGCCTCGCAGATCAACCAGGTGTTCATGAACATGCTGGTCAACGCGGCCCACGCCATCCGCGCCCGGGTGCAGCTTGGCGACATCGCGCGCGGCCTCATCACCGTGACCACGGCGGTCGAGGGCGACGATGTGCGCCTGACCATTGCCGATACCGGCTGCGGCATTGCGCGCGAGCATCTGGCGCGCATCTTCGACCCGTTCTTCACGACCAAGCCGGTCGGCCAGGGCACGGGGCTGGGGCTGTCGCTGAGCTACAGCATCGTGCGCAAGCACGGCGGCAGCATCACGGTCGACAGCGAGCCGGGGCGCGGCAGCGCCTTTCATCTGCGCCTGCCGATCAAGGGCGGCAGCGCGCCGCGGGACGCCTGACCATGCCCCACACCGATCGCCGCGAGCTTGACGAGGACACCGGCTTCGCGCGCCGCAATCCCTTCTTCGACCGGGTGCGCCGCCGCACCGAGGAACACGCCGCGAGCGGCGCGCGCTTCTGCCTGATCGCGGTCGAGCCGGCCGATCTCGGGCCGGCGCTGGCGCTGGCCGGCGAGCTGAACGAGGCCGCGCTGCTGGAGGTCATCGCCGACCGGCTGCGGCCGTTCGAGCAGGGCGGCTTCGACATCGGCCGCATCGGCCAGGACCGCTTCGCGCTGCTGGTGCCGAACCTGTCCGATGCGCTGCATGCGCGCGAGATCGCGGCGCAGGTGGTCGGCGCGCTCAAGCCCGACATCGCCATCGGCCCGATGCGCCTCGCGCTCGATCCGCGCGCCGGCGTCTGCGTCTTTCCCGACGACGGCGCCGACGCACCGGCACTGTTCCGCGCCTGCCTCGCCGCGCTCAAGCACGCCGCCGCGCAGCACGAGAACCTGGTCTGCTATGCCCCGGCGATCGGCGCCGAGCAGGCGCGCGAAGGCCGCATCGCGCTCGCCTTCCGCACCGATGCGCAGCGGCTCGGCTCGGTGCAGCGCGACATCGAGGACATCGTGCTGTTCACCGACGAACCCGAGCCGGCGCCGGCGGTCGTCGCGCCCAACGCCGCGTTCCGGCTGCGCGTGCTGCCGCGCATCGACAGCACCACCGGCCACGTCGCCTGCATCGACAGCACGCTGGTCTGGGACGGCCCCGACGCCAGCCTCGGCGGCACCGACACCTGGGCGCTGGCGCGCCAGCACCGCGTCACGGCCCAGCTCGGGCGCTGGTGGCTGCGCGAGGGCCTGTGCGGCTACGGTGAAGCCATGCACGGCCTGCGCGGCATGCCACGCATTGGCGTGCGCATTGCCCAAAGCCTGCTGATGCGCGACGACTTCGGCGCGCTGCTGAACGAGCAGCTCGACCGCAGCGGGCTGCGCCCCGACCAGATCGAGCTGAACCTGCTGGCCCACGCGCGCCTCGCCGGCAACGAGGCGCTGATCACGCAGATCCGCGACCTGCGGCGCCGCGGCGTGCGCATTGCGATTGACCATTTTGGCGAGGACGAGGCCGGGCTCGGCTTTCTGCGGCGCTTTCCAATCGATGTGCTCAAGCTCGACGCGGCGCTGATCGCGCGCATCGAGAGCGACCCCGGCGACAACGCGCTGCTGCGCTCGATCCTGAGCATCGCGCGCTGGCTCGACCTCGAAGCCGTGGCCTGCGGCGTCGAGCGCGAATCGCAGCGCGTGCTGCTGCAACGGCTCGGCTGCCGGCTGATGCAGGGGCCGATCCATGGCGCCGACGTGGCGCTGCGCGAGGCGCCGGCGCTGCTGCTGCGCGCGCCGCTCGACGGGACCGACAAACACGCGCCGGCGGTGGCGACGCGCACCCTGCTGCTGCTCGACGACGAGCCGAACATCCTCTCGGCGCTCAAGCGCGTGCTGCGGCGCGACGGCTATCGCATTCTCGCGACGACCGATCCGGGCGAGGCCTTCAGCCTGCTCGCGACCGAGCCGGTCGATGTGGTGGTCTCCGACCAGCGCATGCCGCACATGAGCGGCACCGAGTTCCTCAAGCGCGTGAAGGACCTGCATCCGCAGACGATGCGGCTGGTGCTGTCGGGCTTCACCGACGTGCAGTCGATCACCGACGCGATCAACGAGGGCGCGATCTACAAGTTCCTGACCAAGCCGTGGAACGACGACCACCTGCGCGCGCAGATCGGCGAGGCGTTCCGGCGCCTGGAGATCGAGCGCGACAACGAGCGGCTGCGCGAGGCGCTCGAATTTGCCAACCGCAAGCTCGAAGGGCTGAACACCGCGCTGGAAAGCCGCATTGAGGAGAAGACCGACGAAATCCTGCGCGACCTGGCGCTGCTGAACATCTCGCAGGAGATGTTCGACATGCTGCCGGTCGGCGTGATCGGCGTGGACGACAGCGGCATGGTCGTGGTGGCGAACCCGGCCGCCGGCCGCGCGCTTGGGGCCGCGGCGGTGCCCGGCGCCAGCATCGACAGCGTGCTGCCGGCCGCGACGCGCCTCAGCTACGAGCGCTGGAAGCGCACCGCCGGCCACGCCGCGCCAACGCCGATCGCGCGCCCGCCGCTCGACTGGACCGCGCCCGACGCGATCGACGCGAGCTTCTTCCGCCTCGGCGGCGTCTCGCGCGCCGAGGGCGACATGATCGTGCTCGGCGACGCCGGCGATCTACTGCATGGAGTGCGGCCGTGATGGACGTGACCACCCTGGACGCGACCACCAACCCGCTCGACGCGGCGCTCGCGCTGCTGCGCGACCTGCCGGCGCTGTCGCCGGGCTTCGTCGGCCGGATGCGCGCGCTGGCCGACGACGGCGTCAGCATCGCGACGCTGGCGGCCGGCGTCGAGCCCGATCCGGTGCTGACGCTGCGGCTGTTGCGCGTCGCGAATTCGCCGTTCTTCGGCATGAGCCGGCGCGTCGATTCCGTGCGCGACGCGATCACCGTGCTCGGCCTGCTCAACGCGCGCTCGCTGATCGTGGCCGGCTGCGTGATGAATCAGCTCAAGCCCGATGCCGTGTCCGGCTTCGACGCGGCGCGCTACTGGCGCCACAGCCTGGCCTGCGCCGCCGCCAGCGAATGCCTGGCGCTGCGCACCGGCCTGCCGGCGCCACGCGCCTTCCTGGCCGGCATCGTCCACGACATCGGCGACCTGGCGCTGGCCCAGCTCTGGCCCGAGCGCTATCGCGACGTTGGTGCGGCGCGCGGTGCCGGCGCCGTCGACATGTTCGCGCTCGAAGGCGAGCACTACGGCTTCGACCATGCCGAACTCGGCGCGCGGCTGGTCGAGCACTGGCGCTTTCCGGCCGACCTGTGCCGCGCCGTCGCCGGCCACCACGGCGCGCGCCAGTGGGACGCCGACCTGCCCGCCGACACGCTGCGGCTGGTCGGCACGCTGCGCTTCGGCAACGCCTGGGCCGACTGGACCGCGCGCGACGACAACGCCGGGCGCGAGCCGCCGCCCGAACTCGCCGAGCTGGCCGGCGACGATCTCGCCAGCCTCGCGCCGCGCATCGAGCGCCGGCTGGAAATGCTCATCGGCATGGTCAGGGAGTGATGATGGAAGCGATGTTCGAGATTGACGACACGGCCGAGACGCGCCGGCCCTCGGTGCTGGTGGTCGATGACGAGCCGAGCATCCTCGCGGCGCTCAAGCGCATGTTCCGCAAAGAGAACATCGACGCCCATGTCGCCAATTCGGGCGCCGAGGCGCTGGCCTTTCTCGACGGCAACACGGTCGATTGCGTGATCTCGGACATGCGCATGCCGGAGATGGATGGCGCCCAGCTGCTCGAACAGGTGCGGCTGCGCGCGCCGCAGACGGTGCGCATCCTGCTCACCGGCCATGCCGACACAGCGAGCACGATTGCGGCGATCAATCGCGGCCAGGTCAGCCGCTACGTGAACAAGCCCTGGGACGATCACGAGCTGGTGCTGGCGGTGCGCGAGAGCCTGCAGGTGAAATGGCTGTCGGAAGACCGCGACCGGCTGGAGGCGCTGACCCGCGCGCAGAAGGAGGAGCTGGGCCAGCTCAACGCCGAGCTGGAGCAGCGCGTGGCGGCGCGCACGAGCGAGCTGGCGCAGACCAATTCCTTCCTGGAGATGGCGCACAAGGATTTGCGCGGCACCTTCCTGAACGCGGTGCGCTCGTTCTCGACGCTGATCGAGCTGCGCTCGCCGACGATTGCGGGCCATGGCAAGCGCGTCGCCGATCTGGCGCGGGCGATGGCGACGAAGCTGGGGTTGAGTCCGTCCGATCAACAGGACATCGTGTTCGCGGCGTTGCTGCATGACATCGGCAAGATCGGGCTGGCCGATGCCGATCTGAACCTCGCATGGTCGAAGCTCGACGTGCCGGCGCGGCGCCGGCTGCAAAGCCATCCGCACAAGGGCGCGGCGGCGCTGATGGGGCTGACCGAGCTGGCGCACGCGGCGGCCTACATCAAGGCGCATCACGAGCGCTGGGATGGCGCCGGGTTTCCGCAAGGGCTGGCGGGCGAGGACATCCCGGTCGGCGCGCGGATCATCGGCATCTGCGAGGACTTCGACGAGCTTCAGCTCGGCCTGCTGACCGGCGGCCGGATGACCGCCGAGCAGGCGCGCGAGGTGGTGCTGCGCGGCAGCGACAAGCGCTACGACCCGAAGCTGATCGAGATTTTCGAGGCCGTGCTCGACGACCCGGAATGGACCAGCGACCGGGGCAGATTCATCGGCAGCGAGGCGCTGCGGCCCGGCATGGTGCTGGCGCGCGACCTGCACGCCGCCAGCGGAATGCTGCTGCTCGCAGCCGGCCGCAAGCTCGACGAGGTGCTGATCCGTCAGCTGCGCGAGTTCGAGTCGACGGAGAAGAAGACGCTGGCGGTCGCGGTCGTCGAGTGATTTTTCAGCGCGCGCGGCGGCTTTGCCTGCGGCGCGGGCGCGATGGTCAGTGCGCGCGGCGCCAGCTGCGCAGTGCGAAGCGGACCGGGTCGATCGCGTCGAGCAGGTCGGTCTCGATCGGCGCCGGGTCGCCGCAGGCCAGCGCCGCGACGGTCTCGCCGGCGAGATGCGCCCAGGTGATGCCGCGCGAGGCGAATCCGGTGGCGGCGTAAAGGCCGGGCAGACGCGGCCAGTCTTCGAAGGAACAGGTGCGCGCGTCGGCCGGCAGCGGCTGGCCGATGGCGCCGACCAGCGGCAGGCGGTCGGCGACAACGGCGCGGATGCCGCTGCGGCCGGGGAAGCGTGTGCCGGGGGGTGGCAGGACGGCGGGGCGCGGAGGGTTGGCGGCGGCGGTGCTTGCGCCGGTTGCGCCGGTTGCGCCGGTTGCGCCGGTTGCGCCGGTTGCCCGGGCGGCCGGCGCTGCGGCGCTGGCGTTTTCATCCGGCGGCAAATCGAGCAGGCGCAGGTAACGGGCGCGGTTTTCCGCGCTGGCGGCGGCGCTGAGTTCGCCGTGCGCTGCGACGGCGTCGACGCGGCCCTCGTCCAGCTCGTAGGTGGCGCCGACGAGGACGCCGGCCGCGAGCGCGGGCAGGACGTAACCGTCGCCGGTGACGGGCACGGCGGGCGCCGGCGCCCAGACCGGCAGCAGGTCGAGCTGGCCGGCGATGCGCGTGACCGGCCAGTCGGCGATGGCGTCGGGCGGTAACGGTGCTGCCGCCGCGCCGGTGGCAATCACGACGATCTGCGCGCGGGCGATGAAGTGGCCGGCGGCGTCGAGGGCTTGCCAGCCGGAGTCCGTGCTGGCGAGCGCCGCAACACTGACGCCGAAGCGCGGTTCGATTCGGCGCCCGTCCGGATCGGCCGCCGCGAGCAGCGCGCCGCAGTAGCGTGCCGGCGCGAGCCAGCCGCCGTCCGGGAACCACCAGCCGCCGGCGATGGCGCCGGCTTCGGGCGGCAGCGGCATGCCGCCGCGCACCGGGCCGCGCGCGCGGACGGCGGCGGCGTCGCGGTCGAGCCATTGCACGTAGTCGGGCGGCAGCGCGAGCTGGTCGAGCATCGCCCGCATCGCGTCGGCCTCGGCGCCGTCCTGGGCGAGGTGGAGCAGGCCGGCGCGCTCGCCGCCGACGTCGAGGCCGAGCGCGCCGAGCCGGCGCAGTTCGCGCAGCGCGTCGAGATAGCCGGCGCGCGTGAAGCGGGCCTGGCGCGAGTCGTCGCGCGCAATCAGCGGTTGCAGCGCGCCGGCCGGATTGCCCGAGGTGAGCGTGGCCGGCGCCGGCCCGGCGTCGATCAGCGTGACCGCGACGCCGCGCGCCGCCAGCCGCGCCGCGACCGCGCAGCCGGCGAGGCCGGCGCCGATGACGAGCGCGGTCGCGGGCGGGCGGCGCGCGGGGTCGTGGCGGCGGGTGGCGGGGACGGTTGCCGGCGCAACGGCCTGTACGTCATCGCCGGCGCCGGTCGTCGATGACGCGGCGCGCGGCGCTGCATCAGGCGTTGCCAGTGCCGCAATCGTCCGGCGCCCGCGTGGCGATACGGCGCGCGTCGCGATAGTCATGTCGCGCTTGCTGCCGAAGCCGGGCGCGCGCTGGGCATCGAAGCCGGCGGCAGCGAGGGCGTCGCGCACGGCGCGGGCGTAGCTCCAGGTGGCGGCGGTGGCGTCGGGCGCGGCGAGCCGGCCAAGCGCGCGGAACAGTTGCGCGCTCCACATGCGCGGATTGCGGTCGGGCGAGAAGCCGTCGAGATAGAAGGCGTCGGCGGTCAGCGTGAGCCGGGGCGCGAGCGTGGCGGCGTCGCCGAAGGCCAGCAGCAATTGCACCGCGCCGCCGGCGAATTCGAGCCGGTGCAGGCCGGCGACGGCGGGCGGCCATTGGGCGGAAAGAGCGGCGAGGTCGGCGTCGGCGTCGGTAGCATCCGTTGCGCCCGGCATCGATGGCGTCGCGCCGCCCGCCGCATGCATCCGCCGCAGCACCGCCGCCGGCAGCGGATGTGCCTCGAACGAGACGAACCACAGCCGCGCGCAGCGCTGCTCATCGGCGCGCCACGCCGCCAGCGTCGCGAGGAAGTTGTTGCCCAGCCCGAAGCCGGTCTCGACGATGACGAAGCGCTCGCGTCCGCCCCAGCGCGCCGGCAGCCCGTTGCCGCCAAGGAAGACGTGGCGCGCCTGCCCGGCGGCGCCGGCGTCGCTCGTGTAGACGTCGTCGTAATCGGTCGAGCGCGGCGTGCCGTCGGCGCGGAAATCGAACTGGGCGGGGCGCAGCGCGGGGCCGGCGGCGGGGTCGGCGGAAGCGCTCGAAGCGGGGTCTGATGCGGGGCGAAACTGATTCATCGGCCGAGCATAGCCGCTGCTAAGCTGACCTTTCCGTCGCCACCAGGACCGCACCAGCATGGATAGTCATCAGGCACTCAAGGCCCGCAACTTCCCCACGGCCCACGAGGAAGCCCGGACGGCCGAGGAACTCGTCGCCCATTACCAGGGGCCGCGCGGCGCCTACCGAATGGCGTTCTCCGACACCGAATTCCTGCTGCGCGAAGAGCTGCGACCGATCCGCATGCAGCTCGAACTGCTCAAGCCCGAGCTGATCCAGCAGGACCTCGGCATCGAATCGACGATCGTCATCTTCGGCAGCGCCCGCATCCTGCCGCGCGACAAGGCCGAGGAGCTGCTCGACGCGGCGCGCGCCGGCGGCGACATGGGCGCAATCCGCCGCGCCGAAAAGCGCGTCGAGATGTCGCGCTATTACGAGGAAGCGCGGCGCTTCGGCCAGCTGGTCACCGAAGGCTCGCGCGATCTGGGCGAGCCGGTCATCGTCGTGACCGGCGGCGGGCCGGGGATCATGGAGGCGGGCAATCGCGGCGCCTTCGATGTCGGCGGCCCGAGCATGGGGCTGAACATCGCGCTGCCCTTCGAGCAGGCGCCGAACGCCTACATCACGCCCGAGCTCTGCTTCCAGTTCCACTACTTCGCGATCCGCAAGATGCACTTCCTGATGCGCTCGGTCGCGCTGGTGTGCTTTCCGGGCGGCTTCGGCACCTTCGACGAGCTGTTCGAGGTGATGACGCTGACGCAGACCGGCAAGAGCCGGCGCCGGCCGATCCTGCTGTTCGGGCGCGAGTTCTGGACCAAGGTGGTGAATTTCGAGGCGCTGGTCGAGGCCGGAATGATCGGCCCCGAGGATCTCGACCTGTTCAAGTTCGTCGACACCGCCGAGGAGGCGTGGGACGAGATCAAGAAGGCCTACACGCTCGACGACCCGACGCGCGTGGCGCGTCAGGCAAAAGCCGCCGCAGCGGCAGGCGGCGCGGCCTAGTAGCGGCTGCCGCCGATGGCGGCGCCCAGCACCGTGCCGATCGCGATGGCTGCCGTGCGGCCATTGCCGCCGCCGATCTGGCTGCCGACCGCCGCGCCGCCGAGCGCACCGACCACCGTGCCCACATTCGGGCCACCGCCGTAATAGCCGGTGTGCTCGCGGTACACCGGCTGCTCGCGATAGACCGGCGCCGCTTCGCGATACACCGGCACTTCGCGGTAGACGATGCGCTCGCGCACCACCGGCACCTCCCGATAAATCACGCGCGGCGCGCGGCGCACGACGACCACGTCGTCATCGCAATCGTCGCGCCAGTGGCGGCCGTGGTGATGTTCGTGGCGCTCGTAGCGGTCGCCGTAGTCGCGGCGATCGTCGATGACGACCACGCGCTCGCGGTCGCCGCGATAGCCGCGATCGCCATCGAAGTCATGCGCCTGCGCCAGCGGTGCGAACGTCAGGCCGGCCAGCGTGGCGAGCCCGCCAACCAGCATCGGAATGCGCGGGAACGTGAAGCGGCTCATGTGAATCTCCGTGAAGCGGCGTGTTTGCCGCGCCGCCTTTGTAATGCCGGCCGCGCCGCCAAGGCTTTACCGACCGCGCGACTGTGTAACCGGCTGTGCGCGCGGCGACCGGCGGCGATCAGCTTGTGACCACGCCAAACAGCGCACCGACGCCCCAGGTCACCGCCGCCGCCAGGCTCGCGACCAGCACCTGGCGCGTGCCCGAGTACAGCGCGCCGCGCCCGTTGAACAGCGAGGTCACCGCGCCCATGCCGAACAGCGCGAGCGCCGTCATCAGCACGCTGGCGCCGATCGCCCACGGCCCCGACGCGACCATGAACGGCACGATCGGCACCAGCGCGCCGCCCGCGAACAGCCCGAACGAGATCGCCGCCGCGCTCACCGGATTGCCGCCCAGCTCGGCCGGATCGATGCCCAGTTCCTCACGCGTCAGCGTCTCCAGCGCGGTGTCCTTGTTCTGCATGATCTGCGCCGCGACCCGCTCGGCGTCGTGGCGCGCAACGCCCTTGGCCTGATAGATCAGCGCCAGCTCGCGCTGCTCGGCGTGCGGCGTGTTCGCGATCTCCTCGGCCTCCTTCGCCATCTGCGACTGCGCCGCCTCGCGCGCATTCAGCACCGACAGCCACTCGCCGAGCGCCATCGAGCAGGCACCGGCGACGAGGCCGGCGACGCCCGTCATCAGCAGCGTGCGGCCGTCGCCGCCCGCGCCCGCCACGCCCATCGCGAGGCAGAAGTTCGACACCAGCCCGTCGTTGGCGCCGAGCACCGCCGCGCGCAGATCGTTGCCCGAGGCGCCGCGATGCCAGCGCTCGCGGCCGAGGATTTCCTCGCCGGTCATGCCGCCGATGGCGTGGATCGACGCATGGGCCGCGCCGCCCTGCGGATCGCCGTCCGCAGCGCCCGCCGCGCCATGCGCGCCCGCGCCGTCGCGCCCCTTGCCGCCGGCCAGATGCGCCTGATCGGGCGCGACCTCGCCGCGCGCAATCGCCACCGCGCGCATGTCGCCGCGACCGGCCGCGTGCAGCACCGACGCATGGCGCTGCTCTTCTTCCGACAAGCCCGCCGCGACCGCATCCGACTGGTCGGCGTACTTGTTGCGGTCGGCGTATTCGGCCGCCGTCAGCGACGGCAGCACGAAGCCGACGCCGAACCATTTCGACAGCCGCGACATCAGGTGCACGCGCCACGACGGCGTGTGCGGCCCGACCGCAATCCCGGCCGATTCGAGCCGGCGGACCCAGAACGCGGCATGGGCGCGCTCGGCCTCGGCCAGTTCGTGGAACACGCCGGCGCGATCGGTATTCGGCTCGGCATCGGCCAGCGCCTCGTAGAGCGCGGCGCTGTCGAGCTCGTCGGTCAGGTTGGCGCGCCAGCGCGCCGGATCGCCCGCGCGCTGGATCGGTTGCGGCGCCGGCGGCAGGCCGGGCGGCGCGGCGTCAGCGTCGGTCGGGGCAATCGGCTTGGGGTCATTGGGCGTGGAATCAGCGGAAGTGGTCGTCGTGGTCATGGCAATCCGAGCGTGATGTAGGCCGAACGGTTCCCGTCGGGAGCGAAGCCGAGTCCGAAATACACCGGGCCGAGCGGGCTGTCGATGGCGACGAAGGGCGTGATCGATTTGCGGATGCCGCTGCTGCCGCCGAGCGGCTGGTCGCGCATGCGCCCGGCTTCGAGCGCAAAGCCGGCGTAGCCGCCGCGCAGCAGCGGAATCTCCAGCACGCGGCCCGAGTAGGTCGCGCTGACGGTCTCGAACGCGCCACCGACGAAGCGGTCGGGCGCGTAGGCCGACAAATTGAGGAAGCCGCCGAGCCGGAACTGGTCCGACAGCGGCAGCGCATGCGCGCCGATGCGCCCGCCGGCGCGCGCCCGCAGCGCGAACACATGGCTGCCGAGCGCGGCCGACGACAGCCAGTCGCCCTCCCAGCGCGCATAGCTGTCGTCGGCGCCGAGCCAGCCGCGCGAGTCGGTCAGTGTGAGTCCGGCGGCGTGGCCGCTGCGCGGGAATTGCCGGTTGTCGAGCGTGTCGCTGCGCAGGCCGAGGCGCAGCGCGCCCACTTGCGACGCCTGCGACTGCGGCACGCTGAGCACATCGCCGGTGTCGAGCGTGAAGCGGCGCGAACCGCGGATGACGCCGGCGCGCAGTTGCAGGCTCGGCGAGGCGTCGAGGCCGACATCGAGCCCGACGTCGCGCTGGATCACGTCATAGCGCGCCAGCCGCACATCGCCGCTGTACAGGTTGAACGGCCGCCGCGTGATCTCGGCGCGCGGCGCGACGAACCAGCGCCGTGCCAGGTCGAGCGGCTGGAACCACTCGCTGACGATGAGGTTGTCGCGCCCGAGCTGCACGTCGTTGCGCCATTCCGCGCCGAGGCTGTTGAGCCAGGTGCGGCGGTAACTCGCCAGCAGCGTGAAGGTCGATTCGCTCGTGAAGTCGCTTTGCAGCCCGAGGCCGAAGCGCAGGTAATCCGGCCCCCAGCTTTTCTCCGACACGTCGAAATCGACGATCGGCCCGGCCGGCGCTTCGTCGATCTTGAAGCCGACGCGCTCGAAATCGCCCCAGCCGTAGAGCCGGCGCAAATCGGCGTCGAGCGTCTTCTGGTCGAGCGGCTCGCCGGGCCGGGTATTGACCGCGCGCAGCACCACCTCGGGATTGACCCGCTCCGTGCCCTCGACGCGCACTTCCGACACCACCGCGCCGCGCCGCGTCGGCAAGCCCGCGCGCACCGCGCCGAAGCGCGCCTGCCATTGCGCATAGCCCGGCACGTCGAGCGCCAGCGCCGCCAGTTGCGCCGCCTGCGCGCGCGCCGCCGCCTCGCCGATGGCCACCGCGCGCGCCGCGCCGGAGAAATCGCCGGCCGAGAAGGCTTCGAGCGCGGGCGCGATCAGCACGTCGCCACGCTTGAGCTGGGCCAGCGAGGTCTGCACGTTCTGCTCGGTCAGGATGTTGATCATCTGGCCCGACACGTCGAGCACCGAATTGATCTGCTCGCGCTTCAGCAGCGGCGTGCCGAGGTTCACCGCGATGACGATGTCGGCGCCCATTGCGCGCGCCACGTCGACCGGCAGATTGCGCACCAGTCCGCCATCGACCAGCTCGCGCCCGTCCACTTCCACCGGCGCGACCACGCCCGGCACCGACATGCTGGCGCGCATCACGTTCGGCACGTCGCCCTCGCTGAACACGACCATCTTCCCGGTTTCGATGTCGGTCGCGACGGCGCGGAACGGGATCGGCATGCGGTCGAAGCGGCTGACGCCGCCGCTGTGCACGAGCCGCCGCAGCACCGCCTCCAGCGCCGTGCCCGAGACCACGCCCTTCGGCAGCCGCAGTCCGCGCGCCGGATCGACGCCGATCTCCGGCCCGACGAACAGCCGCGCGTCGTCGGCCTTGCGCCGCATCGAGCGCTCGGGGCGCGGCGGATCGTCGTCGAACAGCGCCTCGGTCGTGATGCTTTGCAGCTGCGCTTCCATTTCGGCCACCGTCGTGCCCGACGCGTAGGCGCCGCCGACGATCGCTCCCATGCTCGTGCCGGCGATGCAGTCGATCGGCACGCGCAGTTCCTCCAGCACCTTCAGCACGCCGACATGCGCCGCACCGCGCGCGCCCCCGCCCGACAGCACCAGACAAATGCGCGGCCGCACATCGGCCGCCGACACGACGAGCGGCAGCAGCGCCGCAATCAAGAAAAGCGCAAGCCGGCCGAAAGAAAGACGTGAGCGGCGGGACATCGGGTGTTTCCCTTCGTAAAAACCTAGTGAAATTATCTAGTATTCCCTAGACGCTCCCGCTGGCCTTGGGTCAACGGAAATTCCTGCCCAGGGCGCGCATTGCGCGACCGGTCAGCGCTGGAGCACCACATGCCTGCAACCGACTTGCCAACCTCCTCCGGGTCGCGCCCCGCCGCGACCCGGGTCGACTGGATCGACTACGCGCGTGGCCTGTGCGTGCTGCTCATCGTCGTGCTCCACGTCATCGTCGAGATGTGGACCTACCACTGGACGCCCGGCCCGGTCGGCACGCTCATGCGCTTCGCCGAGACGCTGCGCCTGCCCGGCCTGTTCCTCGTCTCGGGCCTGCTGCTCGGCCCGGTCATCGACCGGCCGTGGCGCCATTACCTCGATCGCAAGCTGCTGCACTTCTGGTACTTCTTCGCGCTCTGGATGACGCTCGAATACCTGCTGCGCGCCGAGTGGCGCGATGCGCCCGCCGGCCGCGACGCGCTGACCTCGTTTGCAATCCACGCGCTGAACAATCCAGGGCCGCTCTGGTTCATCCTGCTGCTGCCGGTGTTCTACGTGCTGGCCAAGCTGCTGCGCGGACTGAGCGCGCCGGCGGTGCTGGCCGGCGCCATCGCCATCAACCTTGCCGATCCGCAATCGGGCCTGCTGTTCATCGACGCGACCGCCGAGCGCTTCGTCTATTTCGTGATCGGCTGGCTGTATGCGCCGCAGATCGGCCGGTTCGCCGCAGGTGTCGCGCGCCGACCGCTTGCGGCGCTCGCGCTGATCGCGCTGTGGTGCGGCGCCAATGGCTGGGCCACGCTCGCGGCGCCAGCGCTGGCGAAGCTGCCGATCGTGCATCTGCCGCTGAGCATTGCCGGCGCGCTGGTCGCGGTGGCGGTGGCGGCGCTGACGGCGCAGTTGCGCGGCTTCGGCTGGCTGGCGTATTGCGGCCGGCGCTCGATCGTCGTCTACCTCGCGCATTCGCTGCCGATCCATTTTCTGCTGCTCGGCCTGAGCCTGACCGGGCTGCATCTGCCCGGCATGCCGCTGACGCTCGCGGTGACGGCGCTTGCAATCGCGTGCGCCTTCGCGATCGAGCGGCTGCTGCGCCCGACGCCGCTGCGCTGGCTGTTCATGCGCCCGCCGTGGGCCTGGCTGAGCCTGCCGGTGGCGCCGCGCGGCCCGGTCGGCAAGCGCCCGATTTCCGCACCCTGAACGGGTGACGCTGGCTTACACAAGGCTGTGTGCGTGTAAACACCTAGGGCTTTCGGGCGATGTGCAACTGCAACATCATCCTCATGCATTTTCATGAATTGGCCTGCTACTGCCTGCTTGCAATGGCGATTGTGCAAGTGCACAGAGGCAGTCGCCAAGTCGTCCCAAAACGTGAAAACGGTAAGCCCGGCGTAAACCGCTCCGTGCCCAATCCGCTGGAAACCGGGGGACTCACCCCGGACACGCATAGTGGAGGAGACATCTCATGGCAGCGGCACTTCCCATCGCCGGTCCGGCGCCCATGACGCGCGAGGAGAAGAAGGTCATCTTCGCCTCGTCGCTCGGCACGGTTTTCGAGTGGTACGACTTCTATCTGTACGGCTCGCTCGCGGCGATCATCTCCAAGCAGTTCTTCGCCGGCGTCAACGAGACCTCGGCCTTCATCTTTGCGCTGCTGGCGTTTGCCGCCGGCTTCGCGGTGCGGCCATTCGGCGCGCTGGTGTTCGGGCGCATCGGCGATCTGGTCGGGCGCAAATACACCTTCCTGGTCACGATCCTGATCATGGGCATGTCGACCTTCATCGTCGGCGTGCTGCCGGGCTATGCGTCGTGGGGCATGGCGGCGCCGATCATCCTGGTGGCGCTGCGGCTGTTGCAGGGTCTGGCGCTCGGCGGCGAGTACGGCGGTGCCGCCACCTATGTGGCCGAGCACGCGCCGGCCGGCCGGCGCGGCGCCTACACCGCGTGGATCCAGACCACGGCCACGCTGGGCCTGTTCCTGTCGCTGCTGGTCATCCTCGGCGTGCGCACCATGCTCGGCGAGGAGGCGTTCCAGAACTGGGGCTGGCGCGTGCCCTTCCTGGTGTCGATCTTCCTGCTCGGCGTGTCGGTGTGGATCCGGCTGTCGATGAGCGAATCGCCGGCCTTCAAGAAAATGAAGGAAGAGGGCAAGACCTCGAAGGCGCCGATCAGCGAGTCGTTCGGCCAGTGGCGCAACCTGAAGGTCGTGATCCTGGCGCTGTTCGGGCTGGTCGCGGGGCAGGCGGTGGTCTGGTACACGGGCCAGTTCTATGCGCTGTTCTTCCTGACGCAATCGCTGAAGGTCGATTCGGCGACGGCCAACATCCTGATCGCGCTGGGCCTGCTGATCGGCACGCCATTCTTCGTCGTGTTCGGCTCGCTGTCCGATCGCATCGGGCGCAAGCCGATCATCCTGACCGGCTGCCTGATTGCGGCGCTGACCTATATGCCGATCTTCAAGGCGATCACGCACTACGCCAATCCGGCGCTCGAATCGGCGCAGGAACGCTCGCCGGTGACGGTAGTTGCCGATCCGGGCAGCTGCCACTTCCAGTTCGAGCTGTTCGCGAATCCGAACAAGCCGAACTTCGCGTCGTCCTGCGACGTGGCGGCGGCGGCGCTGGCCAAGGCATCGGTGTCGTACAGCATCGTGCCGGCGCCAGCGGGCGCGCTGGCGCTGATCCAGATCGGCGAGAAGTCGGTGCAGAGCTTTGACGGCGAGGCGCTCGACGGCACCGCGTTCAAGGGCCGCAACGCCGAGTTCAACAAGCTGCTCGGCGCCGAGATCAAGTCGGCCGGCTATCCGCCGAAGGCCGACGATGCGCAGATCAACAAGCCGATGCTGGTGGTGCTGCTGACCATCCTCGTGATCTTCGTGACGATGGTTTACGGCCCGATCGCCGCGATGCTGGTCGAGATGTTCCCGACCCGCATCCGCTACACCTCGATGAGCCTGCCGTATCACATCGGCAACGGCTGGTTCGGCGGCTTCCTGCCGACCATCTCGTTCGCGCTGGTTGCGGCTAATGGAAACATCTACCACGGGCTGTGGTACCCGATCGTCGTCGCCAGCCTGACCTTCGTCATCGGCCTGCTGTTCGTGCGCGAGACCAAGGACGTGGACATCAACGACGAGCGCGTCGGCAACCGCAGCTGACGCCTGCGGCAACGTTTGTAAATGGGGGCTTCGGCCCCCTTTTTTGCGGCAAGCTCCCGCGATTCATGTAGGTATCTTCCTACGCCCGAGCAAGCCCGGAAC
>Ga0302291_10000187_pt1 | contig 16693 bp, 12 predicted proteins | sample III_Fen_N1_4_FD_194548 | JGI IMG/M metagenome (GOLD analysis project Ga0302291, IMG submission 194548) | Peat permafrost microbial communities from Stordalen Mire near Abisko, Sweden - III_Fen_N1_4 | ecosystem: Environmental > Terrestrial > Soil > Wetlands > Permafrost | place: Sweden: Abisko... | reverse complement strand
CGAGACGCTGGTCGTGGGCACCCGCTGGCTCATCCGCTCCGCCGGCCTCCAGGCGGAGGACGAGGGCGTCGAGATCGGCAAGGGCAGCGTCGCCCTGATGCTGGGGATCACCGCGGTCCTCGGCGTTCGGCTGTTCTTCCTCCTGCCGCTGCTGGTCGCCACCTTCACGGCCGGCAACATCGAGAACGATCTCGTCCAGCACTTCGTCGAGGGCCTGACGCGGGTCGTCATCTTCATCGGCTACCTGGTGCTGATCAGCCGGACGCCGGACATCAAGCGCGTCTTCATGTACCACGGCGCCGAGCACATGGCGATCCATACGTTCGAGGCCGGCCAGCCGCTCCGCCCGGAGTTCGTCAAGACCCACCCCACGGCCCACCCGCGCTGCGGCACGGAGTTCCTGGTCGTGGTGATCCTGCTCTCGATCCTGGCCTTCAGCCTGGTCGGCCGCCAGACCCTTGTGCTGATGGTGGCCAGCCGGATCCTGCTGATCCCGGTCATCGCCGCCGTGGGCTACGAGCTGCTCCGCCTGGGCGCCCGCCACCGCTCCAACCCGGTCGTCAAGGTGATCATGTGGCCCGGGATCCTGGTCCAGATGATCACGACCAAGCAGCCCACGGACGACATGATCGAGGTGGCGATCGTGTCCCTCGAGGAGGCGATCAAGGCGGACGGCGACCCGATCCCCGAGGGCGGCCTGGACCTTGCACGCGACCCGATGCCCCAGCCCGGCGAGACCGCGGCGGGTGTCCGAGCCGCGGCCGAGCAGGAGGAGGCGGCCCTCTCCGTCACGTCTGCCGAGGGCGAGGCGACGGCGCCCGTCTCCATCGACCCGCCGCTCGCCGGCTGACGGCGGACCCGGGACCCACCCATGGCGGACACCAGCCTCGACACCAAGCTCGCCGGCCTCGCGCGCCAGTACGACGACGTCGGGCGCCAGCTGGGCACCCCGGAGGTCCTCTCGGACCCGAACCAGCTGCGCCGCCTCGGCCGGGAGCTGTCGCGCCTGGAGCCGGTCGTGGAGGCGTACCGGGAGCTGGGCGAGGTCCGCGAGCAGCTACGCGGCGCCCTCGACATGCTCCACGCCGAGACCGACGAGGACATGAAGGCGATGGCCCGCGACGAGGTCGCGGCGCTGGAGAGGCGCGAGACGCGGCTGATCGAGGATCTCAAGGTCAGCCTCCTGCCGCGCGACCCCAACGACGACCGCAACGTCATCGTGGAGATCCGGGCCGGCGCCGGCGGCGAGGAGGCGGCGCTGTTCGCGAGCGAGCTGCTGCGCATGTACTCGCGCTACGCGCTGGAGCACCGGTTCCACACCGACCTGATGAGCCTCAACGAGACCGGCATCGGCGGCATCAAGGAGGCGATCCTGGAGGTCGCCGGCGACGGCGCCTACTCACGGTTCAAGTTCGAGGGCGGTGTGCACCGCGTGCAGCGCGTCCCGTCCACGGAGTCCAGCGGCCGCATCCACACCAGCACCGCCACGGTCATCGTCCTCCCCGAGGTGGACGAGGTCGAGGTGGAGATCGACGAGGCGCGGGACCTCCGGATCGACGTCAAGCGCGCGTCGGGCCCGGGCGGCCAGTCCGTCAACACCACCGACTCGGCCGTGCGGATCACCCACCTGCCGACGGGGCTGGTGGTCGAGATCCAGGACGAGAAGAGCCAGCACAAGAACAAGGCCAAGGCGCTGTCGGTCCTCCGCTCCCGCCTGTACGACCTGCAGCTGGCGAAGCAGCGCGAGGAGCAGAGCGCCGAGCGGCACACGATGGTCCAGGCCGGCGATCGGTCGGAGAAGATCAGGACCTACAACTTCCCGGACAACCGCGTGACGGACCACCGGATCGGCACGACCATCCACAACGTCCCGGGCGTCCTGGAGGGCCAGCTGGACCCGCTCATCGACGCGCTCGTCATGGCGGACCAGGCGGACCGCCTCAAGAACCTCACGGAGTCCGACGATGGCCCAGACACCGGCGCCCCCGCTCGATCCTGAGCGCACCGACTTCGTCGAGCCCGTCGTCCGCCCGATCGTCAAGGCAACCGACCTCGGATCCGTCCAGGTCCTCAAGCAGGGCAACCTCTACCTCCTGACCGATCTCTTCGGCGACGTCCATCCCGATTCGCGCGGCCTGGGCCTGTACGACGGCGACACGCGCCGCCTCTCGTGCGAGATCCTCCGGGTCAACGGCCTGCGCCCGGTCCTGCTCCAGGCAACCGCGGGCGGCAACTGGCGCGGCACGATCCAGATGACCAACCCGCGGATCGAGCGCAACCAGCAGGACAAGATGCGGCCCGAGGAGGCGCTCGCGAGCCAGAAGCTGGGCATCGGGCGAACGCGCACGCTCACCGGGACGGTGCTCGAGGAGCACCTCCGCATCGTGAACTACGCCGAGGCGCCGGAGCCGGTCGACATCGAGCTGGAGCTCGCGGCCGACGCGGCCGACATCTTCGAGGTCCGTGGCTGGAGCCGCGCCGAGCGGGGCCGGCAGCTGCCCGTGGCGATGCGCCGGGACCGGGTCACGTTCCGCTACGACGGCCTGGACGGCACGCGCATGGCGACCCATGTCGCGTTCACGGAGCCGGCCGCGGAGCTGGGACCGGTCAGCGCCGACGTGGCCGGGTCCGCGAACGCCGGCTGGGTGCGCCTGGCCTGGCGCTGGGAGCTGGCCCCGGGCGAGGCCCGGGAGCTGGCGTGGGTCTGCTGGCCATCCTCCCGCCCGACGCCGTCCGCCCCGGTCCAGGACGGGACCGCCGAGCCCGCGAGGGTGCTGTTCCCGCCGCTGCCGCCCGTGGACACGGACACGGTTGCGGCGAGCTACCACGCGTGGAGCCGGGGGCTGGCCGAGATCCGGACGGACAACGAGCTGTTCAACCTGGCCCTGGAACGCTCCGCCGGCGACCTGCGCCTGCTGATGAACGACGGCCCGGCGTCGGGCGAGCGCTACATCGCGGCCGGCGTGCCCTGGTTCGCGACCCTGTTCGGGCGCGACTCGATCATCGCCTCGCTCCAGGCGCTCGCCGTGCGGCCGCAGCTGGCGATCGAGACGCTCGAGGTCCTCGCCTCGCTCCAGGCGGACACCGAGGACACGGAGCGGGACGCCGAGCCCGGCAAGATCCTCCACGAGCTGCGGACCGGCGAGATGGCACGCTCGGGCGAGCTGCCCCACCGCCCCTACTACGGGACCGTGGACGCGACCCCGCTCTGGCTCATCCTGCTGGGCGCGACCTGGGACTGGACCGGCGACCGCACGCTCGTCGACCGGCTCTGGCCGAACGCCCTGCGGGCGCTGGACTGGATCGACCGCTGGGGCGACCGCGACGGCGACGGCTTCGTGGAGTACGAGCGCCGGACATCGGGCGGGCTGCTCAACCAGGGCTGGAAGGACTCGCACGACGCGATCCGGGACCGCCACGGGCGCCTGGCCGCGACGCCGGTCGCGCTCGCCGAGGTCCAGGGCTACGTCTACGATGCCAAGCGCCGCATGGCCGTCCTCGCCCGGGTCCGCGGCGAGGGGGACCTGGCGGCCCGCCTCGACCGCGACGCGGACCTCCTCCGCGACCGGTTCGAGGCCGCGTTCTGGTCGGACGACCTGGGCTTCTATGCCATGGCCCTCGACGGGTCCAAGCGCCGCGCGGACGCGATCGGGAGCAACGCCGGCCAGTGCCTGTGGTCCGGGATCGTCTCGCCGGAGCGGGCCCGCCTCGTGGTGGACCGGCTCATGGCGCCCGACATGTTCTCCGGCTGGGGCCTGCGGACGTACGCCGCGGGCCAGCCGGGCTACAACCCCATGGGCTACCACACGGGATCCATCTGGCCCCACGACGTGTCGCTGATCGCCGCCGGGTTCAAGCGCTACGGCCACCACGACGAGGCCAACCTCCTCATCGGGCGCATCTTCCAGGCGAGCCAGCACTTCGCGGACTTCCGGCTGCCCGAGCTGTTCTGCGGCTTCGATCGCGACGCCTCCCCGGTGCCGGTCCCGTACCCCGTCGCCTGCTCCCCGCAGGCCTGGGCTGCGGGCTCCGTGTTCCTGTTCGCCGAGACCATGCTGGGGCTGCGGCCCCACGCCAGCCGCCACGAGCTGGAGCTGGAGCGGCCGGAGCTGCCCGAGTGGCTGGCCAAGGTGACCGTGTCCAACCTGCGCGTCGGCGAGGACACCGTGGACCTCCTGGTCCATCGCTGGCGCGGCGGCACCTCCGCGGAGGTCCTGCGCAAGACGCCCGACCTCGACGTCACCATCCGGATGTAGCCCCGTGCCCGACGCCGCCCCGGCCCCCAGCCCCACGCCGTTCCCTGCCTCGGCCACGGTCGCCGAGCTGGTCCGCCTCGCCGCCGACCGCCTTGCCGCCGCGGGCTGCGAGTCGCCGCGCCTCGACGCGGAGCTGCTGATGGGCTTCGCCCTGGGCGTGGACCGGGTGGGCGTCCTCGCGCACCCGGACGCGCCCGCGGGGTCCGGTGCCGCAGCGGCATTCGAGGGTTGCATCACCCGTCGCGCGTTGGGAGAGCCCGTCGCCTACATCCGCGGCTTCCGCGAGTTCCACGGCCAGGCCATCGCCACGGACGCGCGCGCCCTCATCCCGCGGCCCGAGACGGAGCTCCTCGTGGACGAGGCGCTCGCGGCCATCACCGCCCGGCTCACCGCGGCGCCCCGGCCCCCCGGCACGCCCCCGCTGCGCGTCGCGGACGTCGGGACGGGGACGGGGGCGATCGCCGTCTCGCTGGTCGCGGCCCTGCGGAAGCGGCGCATGGACGCGCACGTGACGATCGTGGCGGTGGACATCTCGCCCGGCGCCCTGGACCTCGCCCGGGAGAACGCCGTGGGCCACGGCGTGGCGGACCGACTGGCGTTCCGCGAGGGCGACCTGCTCCCCGTGGGCGACACGCCGTACGCCGTGATCTGCGCGAACCTGCCCTACGTGGCCACGGCGGCCATCGACGGGCTGGCGAGGGACCTCGGCTTCGAGCCGCGGCTGGCGCTCGACGGCGGGCCCGACGGCCTGGACGAGATCCGGCGCCTGCTGGAGCGCCTGCCCAAGGTCCTGGAGCCGGACGGCGTGGCGCTGCTGGAGATCGGGTCAGACCAGGGCGAGCCGATCGTGGCGGCGGTGGCGGCGTTGCTGCCCGGCTGGCGATGCGCCGTGCAGCCGGACCTGGCCGGGCTCGCGCGGCTCGCCCGCGTGGAGCCGCCGCCCGCAGTCGTGCCCTCCGTCCCCGCGCGGAGCCGGCCGTGAGGGACCACCGACCGCGGGTCCGCCCGGAGCCTGTCTTCCCGGTGCGGATGCTGGCCCTGGACATCGACGGCACGCTGATCGGGCCCGACATGGAGCTCTCGCCGCGGCTGGTCGCCGCGATCGGGGAGGCGGTGCGGCGCGGCGTCCGGGTCTCCCTCGCGACCGGCCGGATGCCCTCGTCCGCGGTCGTGTTCGCCAACCGCCTGGGGCTGGTGGAACCGATCATCGGCCACCAGGGGGCGATCGTCCGGGCGATGCCGGCGCGGCGGGAAGCCGCGGTGCCGGACCCGGGGGCTCGCCGTGGCAGGATCGGGCGGATCCTCTCGCACCAGCCGATGGCCCCGGACGTCATCGTCGATGCCGTCCGGTGGTGCTATGCGAACGGCCTCAATCCGCACATCAACACCGTGGAGCGGATGATCGTGCGCGAGGGCGACCCGAGCTTCGCCGACTACTCCACCTACCTCGGGCGGGACGCCGAGACCGTGCAGGACCTCGAGTCGGACATCCGGACGCCGATGTCCAAGGTGATCGCCGTGGGCGAGCCCGGGCGGCCGATGGCGCTCATCGAGGAGGCGCGCCGGCTGTTCGTGGGCCGGGCCAGCCCCACGGTGTCCCACCCGCGCTTCCTGGAGTTCGTGGCGCCGGGGGTGTCCAAGGGGCGGGCGGTGGCGTGGCTCGCGCACCGGGCCGGGATCCCCATGGGCCAGGTGCTGGCGATGGGCGACGCGCTCAACGACGTCGAGATGATCGCGGATGCCGGGCACGGGACGGCGATGGCCACGGCGCCCGCGGAGGTCAGGCTGGCCGCGCGGTACGTGGCGGCGCCGGTGGACGAGGACGGGGCCGCGGCGCTGATCGAGGCGCTGGTCCTGGCGCCGCCCGCGGAGGCGGCCCGCAACGGGGCCCGCCTGGCCGCGGAGGCGCTGGTGCTCCGGGCCGCGCTCGCCGCGGACAGCCTCGCCTGGAACGTGCCCGACGCGGTCCCGGGCCCGGCGGCGTGAGCCCGGCATGAGCCCGGCGGCATGAGCGTCGAAATGAGCGCCGAAATGAGCGCCGAATGAGCCTGCCCCGGATCCTCCCCGACGGGGACGCCGCCCGTACCGAGGCCGCCGCGCTCCTGCGCGCCGGCCAGATCGTCGCCGTGCCCACCGACACGGTCTACGGGATCGCCGCGGACATCGCCCTGCCCGACGCCATCGAGCGCCTGTTCGCCGCCAAGCGCCGCCCGCCCGAGAAGGCGGTCGCGGTCCTGCTCGCGGACGTGGACCAGGCCGCGACGCTGGGGGTCATGACGCCCCACGCCCGCGTCCTGGGCGAGCGCTTCTGGCCCGGCGGCCTGACGCTGGTCCTGCCGCTGCTCCCGGGCGCCGTGCTGCCACGTGTGCTCGCCGCCGGGCTGCCGACGATCGGCGTCCGGGTGCCCGACCACCCGGCGCCGCGTGCGCTCGCGCGGATCCTGGGTCCCCTGCCCACCACGTCCGCGAACGTCTCGGGCGAGCCCGACGCGCGCGACGCCCACGAGATCGCGGAGCGCCTGGGGGACGCGATCGCCCTCGTCCTCGACGGCGGCCCGATCCACGGCGGCCCCGCCTCGACGGTGGTTGACTGCACCCTGGACCTGCCCGCGATCCTGCGCGAGGGCGCGATCCCTGCCTCGGCCATCGCAGAGGCCCTCGAGGCTGCCGGGCTGCTACACGCGATCGAGCCGTAGCAGATCGGCACCGCCCACGGCCCCGGCGTCGGGTGCGCCGCGCGAGCTGTCCCGGACCACCAGCGTCGGCGCGAGCAGGCGGGAGGTCGGCATCTCCACCGGCCCCCGTGCCTTCCCGCGCCGGTCGATGAGCGCCGCGAGCTCGTGCACGGCGAGCGCCCCCGCGGCGGCCAGCGGCTGCTCCACCGTCGTGAGCGCGGGGAGGAAGTGGGCGGACTCGGGGATGTTGTCCACGCCGACCACCGCCAGCCGCCGCGAGACGTCGAACCCCAGCTTGTGGGCGGCGTGCAGCACGCCCAGCGCCTCCTGGTCGTTGCCAGCCAGCACCGCGTCGACGTCGGGGCAGCGCTCGACGATCTCGTGGAACGCGTTCTCACCGCTCTGAGCGCTCCAGTCCCCCTCGAGGAACAGCGACTCGTCGGCGTCGATCCCGGCCTCGGCGAGGACCTCGAGGGCGCCGTCCCGGCGCTCCCTTGCCTCCTCCCACGAGAGGGGTCCCGTCACGCCGGCGACCCGCCGTGCGCCGCCGGCCAGCACGTGCCGGGCGGCGATGCGCCCGATCTCCAGGTTGTCGATGCTGATCGTCGGGATCCCGGGCGTCGCCGAGGTGCCGCCGACCACGACAACCGGCACGGACAGCCGGGCGGCCTGCCCGGCGATCCAGTCGCGGTTGGCGCCCACGTCGGGCACGGCCCACACGATCCCGTCCACGAGGCGCGACGCGAGAGCGCCGATGATGGCGTCGCCATCGAGGGTCTCGGCGTCGTGGACGAGCGTGAGCGACATCGAGTAGCCCATCGCGGCCGCCTCGCGCTCGATCCCGGTGACGATCTGGGACGGCCCGTAGTAGGCGATGCCATAGGCAACGACGCCGATGGCCTGGCTGCGGCCGCGCGTGAGGCCGCGCGCCAGCAGGTTCGGAGCGTACCCGGTCTCCTCGATGACCCGTCGCACCCGGTCGGCGGTCTCGGGTGCCACGTCGGGGCGCTCGTTGAGAACCCGGGAGACGGTCTGCATGGAGACGCCCGCCGCGCGGGCGACCTCTTTCATCGTGGTCCGGGACGGGACGGGCACCTGCCGACCTCCAGGCGCGGGCCCGCATGGGTCCCGCAATCCAATCGCAACCACCTTGACGCCCAGCGGGCACAGTTGTAGGGTGTTAGCGTTCCCGTTAGCGGTAACGGGAACGCTAACATGCGAACTTGGTCCGTCCCGAACGGTTGCGGCCGGCACCAAGCGGTCGTTCCACTCCCGGTCCGTACCCGCTGACATCGGTCGGAAAGCACGTTCCAAGCCGATCAACGGGAGACGGCGGAGCCGGGAGCCTGCGCCTCCCATTCTAGGACGTCGGCGCGTGAGGAGGACGCGCCTGAGGGTCGCCGATGGACCCGCCCGGCGGGGTCGGACGGACGGCATGGAGGAGGCGTCCAAGCGCCTGCCTGTCTCGTGGATGCGTCGACCGAAGGCGCCGTGCGGGGCCTGGCGCAGGGTTCTACGGCTGCGTGCAGCGCCGGTCAGCGGCCGGGCACGCATTGTGGAGGAGGTGAGGCGGCCAGTCACGCCTCGAGGGAGGCGAATCATCCCGGCGAACACGCCCAGGGGGCGGTCGCGGGAGCGCTCGCGACCCTCGTGGGGACGGGCGCCAGGAACCTGCCCCATCTCGCACGTTCTGTTTCGGGGACCTGGAATCCAACCATTAGCCCACGGAGACCTGACCCATGGCGAGGAGCGCAACGATCCGGGGACTCATGCTCGCGACGGTGGCCACGCTGGCACTTGCGGCATGCTCGTCCTCCACGGCAAGTCCCGCGCCGGCGAGCGCGGCGGCCCCCACCACCGCGCCGGCGAGCGCGGCGGCACCCACCACGGCGCCCGCGAGCGCGGCGGCACCCGCGAGCGCGGCGACCGGCAGCAAGACCTACAAGGACATGGTCGTCGGCTTCATCCAGACCGGCTCGGAGAGCGGCTGGCGGGCGGCCAACACCGCGTCCTTCAAGGAGACGGCAGACCAGCTCGGCATCAACCTCAAGTTCTACGACGCGCAGAACAAGCTCGAGAACCAGGTATCTGCGTTCCACCAGTTCAACCAGGACCCCTCGGTCAACACCATCATCCTCGCGGCGCTCGACGTCACGGGCTATGACGACGTCCTCAAGGAGGCCAAGGCCAACGGCAAGACCGTCATCCTCGAGGACCGCCGCATCGACGCGGACCCGAGCAACTACGTCACCTACATCGGCTCCGACTTCGCCCTCGAGGGCCAGAAGGCGGCGGCCGCGATGTGCGATCTGCTGAAGGACAGCGCGAAGAAGAACGTCGTCGAGATCTCAGGCGCCGTCGGCGCGTCGGCGGCGATCGACCGAGCCAAGGGCTTCCGCGAGTCCATGGGCGACTGCGGCATCACGATCCCCGACGGCTTCAGCCAGACCGGCAACTGGGGCGTCCCCGAGTCCAAGGCCGTCATGGAGGCCTTCCTCAAGAAGAGCAAGGACATCCAGGGCGTCTTCGCGCACAACGACGAGGAGGCCATCGGCGCCATCCAGGCCATCAAGGAAGCCGGGCTCGTCCCCGGCAAGGACATCCAGGTCGTGGGTGTCGACGCCACGGCGGACGGCTTCAAGTACCTGATCTCCGGCGAGCTCGGCGCGGACATCGAGTGCAACCCGCTGCTTGCCCCGCAGGTCTACGAGGCGGCGCTCAAGGCGCTCAACGGCGACACCACGCTCCCGAAGTGGGTCCCCTCGCAAGAAGGCGAGTTCTTCGCCGCGCAGGGCGCCGACAAGCTCAACGAGATCCTCAAGACCCGCAAGTACTAGGCGGCACGCTCCCGGTGCGCGGGGCGGCGCCACCGTCCCGCGTCCTCGTTTCGACACCGCCGGCTGGGGCTCCTCCCGGCCGGCGGTGATCGCCGGTCCGGCGAGCTTGCGGCGTGTCCGGCACGACCGCCCTTCGCCTCCGGTGTGGTCTCGAGCAGCTTGAGGGCATCCATGGAGGACCAGCACCGCGACATCGTCGTGATGGAAGGGATCGACAAGTCCTTCCCCGGTGTCCACGCACTGCAGCACGTCGACTTCTCCGTCCGTTCGGGCGAGGTCCACGCCCTCGTGGGGGAGAACGGGGCCGGCAAGTCGACCCTCATCAAGGTCTTGACGGGTGTCGAGCGCCCGGACCAGGGGACCATCACGCTCTCCGGCCAGCGGGCGGTGATCCGGTCGCCCCTGCACGCGCAGCAGCTCGGGATCAGCACGGTCTACCAGGAGGTCAACCTCTGCCCCAACCTGACGGTCGCCGAGAACCTGCTCATCGGCCGGGCGCCGACGAAGTGGGGCCGGCTCGACTGGAAGGCGACGAACGCGCGGGCACGCGAGATGCTGCGCGACCTCGACCTCGACATCGACGTCACCCGGGTCCTGGGGTCCTATTCGGTCGCGATCCAGCAGATGACTGCGATCGCCCGCGCCCTGACGGTCACGTCGGCCAAGGTCCTCATCCTCGACGAGCCCACGTCCAGCCTCACGGCGCACGAGACCGCCGAGCTGCTGAGGGTCATGCGCAAGCTGCGGGGCGACGGGCTCGCGATCATCTTCATCACCCACTTCCTGGACCAGGTCTACGAGGTCGCGGACCGGGTCACGGTCCTGCGCAACGGCGCCCTCGTGGGGACGTTCGATCCCGCGCAGATGCCGCGCATCGAGCTTGTCCGCCAGATGCTGGGCCGGAGCCTCACCACGCTCGACACGATCGCCGAGCAGAAGGCGACCACGACTCGCCAGATCAAGGACGAGGTCTTCCTCGAGGCCACGGGTCTCGGCCTCGGCGGATCCATCGAGCCGTTCGACCTGGTCCTCCATCCCGGGGAGGTCGTGGGGCTCGCGGGCCTGCTCGGCTCGGGCCGCACCGAGATCGCGCAGCTGCTGTTCGGCGTCGACCACCCGGACTCCGGCTCGCTGAGAATCGACGGCGCGGAGGTCGACGACTTCTCGCCGACGGCCTCGATCGGCCGCGGCGTCGCCCTGTGTCCCGAGGACCGCAAGGCCGAGGGCATCGTTGGCGACCTCACCATCCGCGAGAACATCGTGCTCGCGATGCAGGCGCACCGCGGCCTGTTCCGGTACCTGACCAAGAGCCGCCAGTACGAGATCGCGGACCGCTACATCAAGCTGCTCAACATCGCGACTCCCTCGCCGGACCAGGCCGTGAAGAACCTCTCCGGCGGCAACCAGCAGAAGGTGATTCTCGCCCGCTGGCTGGCGACGGACCCGCGCCTGCTCATCCTCGACGAGCCCACACGCGGCATCGACGTGGGGACGAAGGCCGACATCCAGAAGCTCGTCCTCGACCTCGCCGCCGAGGGGCGGACATGCGTGTTCATCTCATCGGAGCTCGAGGAGGTCATGCGCACCAGCCACCGGATCGTGGTGCTGCGGGACCACCACAAGGTGACGGAGCTCGACGGCGACATCGATGAGCGGGAGATCATGCATGCCATGGCGGGGGGCGAGCGATGACGCAGACCGCCGCGCGTGGCGCCGCCCGGCACCTGGCGGACAGCCGGCTGTTCCTGCCCGCCGTGGCCCTGGGCCTGATCCTGCTCTTTGACCTGGTCTTCGTCCCGGGCTTCTTCTCGATCGAGGTCAAGGACGGCCACCTCTACGGAAGCCTCATCGACATCCTGCGCAACAGCGCCCCGACCGTGATCCTCGCGATCGGGATGACCCTCGTCATCGCGACTGGCGGCATCGACCTCTCGGTTGGCGCCGTGATGGCGATCTCCGCCTCCGTGGCCTGCATCCTCATCGACCCGCGGATCATCGGCGTCAGCCTGTCGGGGAACATCAACGCGGTCGTCGGCGACCCGGGCTACAGCTTCGTGCCGATGCCCGTCGTGATCCTCGTGCCGCTGGCGGTGGCCGCGCTGTGCGGGCTCTGGAACGGCATGCTGGTCGCGGTCGGGCGCATCCAGCCGATGGTCGCGACGCTCGTCCTGATGATCGCCGGGCGCGGCATCGCCCAGCTGATCACGAACTCGATCAAGATCATCATCTTCAACGACACGTTCGCCTTCCTCGGGAACGGCTTCCTCATCGTGCCGTTCTCGCTGTTCGTCGTCGCCGGCCTGTTCACGGCCACGTGGCTCCTGACCCGCCGGACCGCCCTCGGCCTGTTCATCGAGTCGGTCGGCGTCAGCTCGCGCTCCAGCCTGTTCAGCGGCATCAACGAGCGTCGCGTCAAGCTGTTCGCCTATGCGTTCTGCGGGTTCTGCGCCGGCGTTGCCGGTCTCGTCGCCGTGTCCAGCATCCGAACCTCGGACGCCAACCAGATCGGGCTGTACACCGAGCTCGACGCGATCCTCGCCGTGGTGATCGGCGGAACGCTGATGAGCGGCGGCCGGTTCTCACTGCTCGGCAGCGTGCTGGGTGGCCTGATCATCCAGGCCACCACCACGTCCATGTATGCCGTCGGCGTCGCGGCCAGCGCCATCACGGCCGTCAAGGCCGTGGTCGTCATCATGGTCATCCTGCTCTACTCGCAGCAGACCCAGGACGCGATCCGATCGCTCGGCCGCCGCTACCTCGGGAGGGAGGCGGCGTGATCACCGCGGAGGGTGCAGCCCAGGCGCGGTTCCGCGTGGACCGCAAGTTCATGCCGCTGGGCGCGACGATCGGCCTGTTCCTCCTGACCTACGCGGCGGGCATCCTCGCCTTCCCGGCAATGCGGGACGGCCAGGCGTTCTTCAACCTGTTCAACACGACGTCGTTCCTGCTCATCAGCGTCGTGGGCGAGACGCTCGTCATCCTCACCGGCGGCATCGACCTCTCGGTCAGCGGCGTCCTTGCGCTCACCACGGTCTCGACCGCCGTGCTCCTGCGGGCAGGCTGGGATCCGCTGCTGGTGATCCCGCTCATGCTCCTGATGGGGGTCATGATCGGCGCCGTGATGGGCTTCTTCATCACCTACCTCAAGGTGCAGCCGTTCATCGCGACGCTGGCCGGCATGTGGTTCGCCCGCGGCATGTGCTACGTGATCAGCGACGCCGAGGTCCGCATCTACCACCCCGCCTGGAAGCTGCTCTCCGGGACCAGGATCCTGATCCCGGGGCTCGCGGACCCGGTCGCCAAGACCGGCGACTACGTGACCGTCCTGGTCGTCGTGGCCGTGCTCGTTCTGGTCGCCGGCCTGTTCCTTGCCCACTACACCCGGTTCGGCCGGACCATCTACGCGATCGGCGGCAACGCCGGCGCCAACGAGGTCTCGGCACGGCTGATGGGCCTGCCCGTCAACCGGACCAAGATGGGCGTCTACATGATCAACGGCTTCTGCTCCGCCCTCGCGGGCCTCGCCTACAGCGTGTACGTCGGCTCCGGCCACGGCACCCACGCGACCGGGTTCGAGCTCACCGTGATCGCGGCCGTCGTCATCGGCGGCACGGCCCTGACCGGCGGCGAAGGCTACCTGATCGGGTCGCTGTTCGGCGTTCTCATCACCGCCCTCATCCAGAGCCTGATCCAGTTCAATGGCCAGCTGAGCTCGTGGTGGACGAGCATCGTCATCGGCGGCCTGATGCTGCTGTTCATCGGCGTCCAGGGCCTCCTCACGCGGGGCGCGCGGTCGCGCGGGCGCGCGAGTCCGGCCACCGGCGCGAGGCGGCGACGGCTCCGGCGGCGAAGGTTCCTCCTGGGCGCGGTCGCCGGGATCGCGGTCTTCGTGGTCATCGGGTACGGCGGGCTCGGGATCGGCCGGGCGGGACCCTCGGGTTCCGGCGGCTCCGCGACGACCGAGTGCGCGATCAAGCCGTTCCGCCAGGACCAGGCGAAGACCCTCGCCGCCGGGGGCGCGGTGGTCGTGTACGAGCGCAACGGCGGATCGGGCTGCATCGACGAGCTCTTCGCCATCTACCCGGATGGCAAGGTGACGGGCGACAACGGTGCGAGCCAGGTGATGGCGCAGCTCAGCGCGGACCAGGTCGGCACGCTCGTCAAGGACATCACCGGCCTCGGGTGGTTCACCGACAAGATGTACACGACGTCGCACACGCCGTGCGCCCAGTGCTACACCTACTTCACGAGCGTCACGGGGGACGGGAAGACGAAGAACGTGCAGGCGGTCGACGGCGGGACGGACGCACCGGCCAACTACTGGCTCGTCACCGGGGAGCTGTCGGCCATCCTGCCCAAGTTCGAGGCCGCGCCGTGAGCGCCGCCGGAGGCACCACGATCATGCGCCGGACCCGCGTGACCCTCGCTGCCTGCGCCGTCGCGGTCGCGGTCGCTGGTTGCGGTTACATCGTCCTCCCGGAGGAGGAGGGATCGCCGACGCCGGCAACCCCGTCCGCCGGCTGGACCGCCCTCGCTACCAAGGTCGAGGCGGCGGACGGCGGGCTCCACGCCGACATCACCCTGCGCAACGACAGCGGCGACTGGAGCTCCATGGAGGCCGCGCCAACGGGCTCTGTCACCCTCACGGGAAGCGACGGCAAGTCGATCGCCTGCACCAACGTCGCGATCGGGACGGGCGGCAACAACGTCGCCCCTGGCCTCCAGATCCGCGGCTACACGGCGGGCACCAAGGCCGATCCCAAGACGCAGCTCATCGGCGTGGACTGCCCGGTGGCGCCGGCCGCGGGCCAGCACCTGACCGTGGCCTACACGTTCACGACCGGCCCGTTCAACTACTACAGCCCGGCCACGCCCGCCCAGGGCACGCTGGCGGTTGACCTGGACAAGCTCGCCACGGGGTTGACCTACCCGATCGCGACCCCGGTCGATGGCCTGGTCGAGAAGCCGGGAGCGGAGATCGAGGCGATCAACAAGGTCGTCCTGACGCTGGCCAAGGTGGAGCGGTCAGGCGATGGTTTCACGTTCTCCTGGCACACCCAGAACCCGACCGACTACCCGACCTACGTCCACATCGGGACGCCGCCGGTCGTGGGCTCCGACGGCGTGATCTATGGCTTCTACAAGAGCCCCCACCTCGCCATCACCCCGATCACCCCCGCCAAGGGTGTCGCGGACTGGACGACCGAGGTGTCGGTCCCGACGGACGTCGCCACCCCGTACCTCCTCCTCAGCGTCGAGTCGCATGCGCAGAAGTACTTCGTCAGTCACCTGGTGGACGTCGGCGGCTCATGACATCCGGGGCGCGATCGAGGCGACTCCTCCCGTTCTCGGTCGCGCCCCAGCTCCTCGCCGTTGGCCCCGCGAGCCCCCACCCTCCGCGCGTCAGACCCCGGGCTCGGCCCTGACCCGGCCCGCCGCGATCGCGCGGGTCAGCGCGGCGTGGTCACGCTCGGTCTGGTCCGCGTACACCTCGGCGAAGCCCACGATGGCATGGAGGAAGGCGTCGTCCTGCCCGAGGTACTCGCTGATGGCCGCCGGGTCGCCCGCCCGCGCGTGGCCGCGCGCCAGCGCCCAGGCGCACAGCTCGCCCCAGGTGGCGAGCTCGTCGAGCGTCATCAGGCCGATGGCCGCCGTCGCCTTCTGGTCCTGGTGCTGGCGGACGTACCAGTGGCGGCCGCCCTCGCCCACCGCCCAGCCCAGCAGGATGTCGCTGGCGGCCTGGAGGCGGCGCTGGCCGGTGACCACGCGCTCGCCGTGGCTGGCGGCCGGGCTTGGACCGAGCGAACGCTCGTAGACGGAGGCCTCCGCCTGCTTGACCTGGAGGAACAGCGGGTCGTCGTCGCCGCAGCCTGTGAACAGGACGACGAATGCGCCCAGACCCACGCTTCCCACGCCGACGACCTTGAGGGCGTAGTCCGTCACGACGTACCGGTCGAGGAGGTCGCGACGATCCTCCTGGAGGGTGGTCCGGTAGGCGGCCAGCACCGTGTCCGCGAGGGGCGGCGTGGCGTCCGCCCGCTTGACGAGGGTCGGCGGACGCTCGGTGAGCCGTCGCGTGCCGTCGACGACGGCGGTCAGCTTCGGGAGCTCGTGCACGGCGTCGTGGTGGGCGCTGGACCGGACCGTGCCATGGATCATCGCCTTCGCGTGCTTGTCGACATAGGCGAGGATCGCGGCCACGTCGACGCTCGCGTAGTAGACGTCGATCGCGCGCATGGCCGCGTAGGCGGCCATGCGGGCCGTGTAGGAGCGGATGGCCCGGTGACCGACCGCGCGACCCTCGTGGGGCGAGAAGCCCCTCTCGCGGGCCGCGACGATGAGGCTCGTCACGAGCCGCTTGAGGTCGAAGTCGAACGGCCCGGCCAGGGTCTCGTCGAAGTCGTTGATGTCGAACATCTCGTCGCGCTCGGGCGACGCGAACAGGCCGAAGTTGGCGAGGTGCGCATCACCGCACAGCTGGGTGATGAGCCCGGAATTGGCGCCGCGAGCGAGGTCCGCGGCCATCGGGAGGGCGGCCCCGCGCAGGAACGTGAACGGCGACACGGCCATCCGCCCGTACCGGACCGGCACGAGCTCCGGGATGCGGCCGGCGGCCTGCTCCTCCAGGAGTGCCACCGGGTCCGGCCGGCCGTCGGCCGTCCAGACCCCCAGCTCCGCGGGCGGGACGCGGGATCGCGCCGCGACCCCGGCCGCGCGGGCGTCGGAGCGCGTCAGCCTCGCGGTCATCCCGGCCCCGCGGTCCCGGGCGTGGCGGCCAGTGCCTCGAGCAGGGACTCGAAGACGTTCGCCGCCCCGACCTGCTCGATCAGGCCGTAGGCGTCCAGCTGCCGGCGGACCGCCGGGCTCAGGTCCGCGAACGCCAGGATGACGCCCTTGCGGCCCAGCTCCTCGTGGACCTGGCGCA
>Ga0302291_10000179_pt1 | contig 16918 bp, 14 predicted proteins | sample III_Fen_N1_4_FD_194548 | JGI IMG/M metagenome (GOLD analysis project Ga0302291, IMG submission 194548) | Peat permafrost microbial communities from Stordalen Mire near Abisko, Sweden - III_Fen_N1_4 | ecosystem: Environmental > Terrestrial > Soil > Wetlands > Permafrost | place: Sweden: Abisko... | reverse complement strand
TCGACGTGAATCCAGTCGGTCAGCGCGACCTTGTCGGCCGCCGCATGCCACAGCAGCGCAATGCCGCCGAGCCGGATGCCGGTGCGCAGCAGCACCGAAATCTGCGTTGCGCCCTGCATCAGCAGCGACTCGAAGATCAGGTCGGTATAGCGCGCGAAACCCTCGATGAGCATCACCAGCGCATAGAGCGCAATGATTGCCGATTGCCCGGGAAAGCCCATCAGCGCGGCAATGGGCGCCGAAAAGACGGCCACCAGCAGCGCGGCAATTGCCAGCGTCGCGAGGCGCCAGACCGAAAAGCGGTTCAGCGTCGCGCGCAATGCGCGGCCCTGGTTGCGCGAGCGCAATTCGGGCGTGTAACGCAATAGCGCGGGCAATACGCCCGTATTGCTCGCCATGCTGACGATTTCAAATGCGGCCAGCAATGCGACGTAAATGCCGTAATCGGTGCGGTCGAGCGCGCGCACGAGTACGAGCAGCAGCGCAGCGCCGAGCACGGCGGTGGCCGATTTGCCGATCGCGAAATGAAGCAGGCTGCGCTTGACCCGCTGGGTCGAGTACGCGGCACCTGCGCTGGCAGAGGTCATCGGGGTTCCGGGAGGGACGAGCGGGTGGATGCTGGCAATGGAAGCACTTGCGCATCCGGGTGATGCGGCGAAAAGTGACTGAATCCGGACGGAATCGAACTGATTTCGCAGCATTGATTTCGGCAAGAAGCAATCTTGCAATGCGCAATTTCGAGCAATGCTTTTGCAGGCGGGCTGATTCTAGCCAGAGGCATCTGCTTCGGGAAAGCCCGGACTGGTTTCGGGCGATAAGTGGCGGTCGGCATCGTGGCCGGCGTGTCCTTGCGCCGAATCAAGCAAGGGGCCGCTTCAGGAATGAAAGCGGGCAATGGCTCCCGAATTGACCCTGCCTGTGTCGGGGTCGGCGCGAAACGCGGCGGCGAATAGCGCCGGAATGCGGCGCGAATCGCGCAATTCGCGCTGAAATTGCGCTGCAATCGCAGGGAAATACGGCCGATCCGATCGGCGCCGAAATTGCGGCGGGCGCGAGCGCGGCGGATCGGGCGCGGCGGCGCCCGCCACGCGGTGGCCGGCGGACTCAGGAGCCGGTCGGGCTGACCGAGGTGCGGCTTGCCGCCATCTCGATGCTGCCGCGCGATTCGATGTTCGTGCCGCCGCTCGTCGCGTTCAGGCTGGCCGATCCGGTGCTTGTCATGCCGACGGGGGGCGAACCGACGGGCGTCGCGCCGGCGCCGGGCGCGCTGGCGCCGTCGGCGGCCGGGGCGCTGTCGAACGAGGTGACGCTGGTGCCGAGCAGGCGGTGATAGACGACGGCCAGATCGCGGCCGAGGCGGTCGTAGGTGCGGTGGCTGCGTACATAGGGCGGGCCGGCGGCGGCCATGCGCGCGGCGAGCGCCGGGTCGCGCAGGATGCGGAGCACGGCGGCGCTGAAGCCGGCGACATCCATCGGCACCGAGATGCCGGCGCCGCTTTCTTCAAGTACGTGCTGCTGGTCGGGCTGGTCGTTGCCGACCACCGGAATGCCAAGCGCAAGGTATTCGACGACCTTGGTCGGCGAGGCGCTGTCGAGCAGCTCGCCGCGCGGGAACAGCGACAGGCCGATCTCGGTCTCGCGCATCCAGGCCCAGGCGGTGTCGGATGGAATCCAGCCGGTGTGGACGATGCAGTCGGTCACGCCGATCTCGGCCGCGCGCTCGACGAGGAAGCGCCGGTCGTCGGCCTCTTCCGCGTCGCCGACGAGCAGCAGGCAGATGTCGGGAATCTCGCGGCGCAGCGTGGCCACGACCTCGAACAGGAAGTCGATGCGGCGCGCGCGTTCGAGCGTGCCGAGATAGCCGATGACGCGCTTGCCGGCGAGCGCGCTGGTGTTCGGGCGCTGCGCGGTCTGGCGCATCACGCGGGTCAGGTCGACGCCCATCGGCACCGGCGTCAGGCGGTCGGCGCGGATGCCGCGCGCGACCAGTTCTTCCTTCATGCGGTCGCTCTGCACGAAGACGTGATCGCAGCGCGGCATGAGCCAGCGATAGAGCAGGTATTTGCCGACGTGACCCTTGATGCTCAGGAACAGCCAGCGCAGCACGCCGAGCTTCAGGCCCTGCGCGCGCGCGATCGCGACATAGCTTTCGCAGATCGGGAACGACGCCCAGTAGAAGAACGGCAGGCGCAGCAGCCGCGCGCGCAGCAGGCCGAACACGCCGGCGAAGGCCTTGTCGCGCGCCTGGATGGCGGCGTACTGGCCCGGTTTTGCGCGCCAAAGGCAGCGCAGGTCGTGCAGGAAGGACTGGATCTGGTTGCTGATCTGGCTCGGGCCGCGCATGGCGAGGCTCAGGTGGCCGGCGCTCCAGGTCGTGTCGATGGTGGTGTTGGGCGAGTTCTGCGCGACCAGGTCGACGCTGATGCCGCGGCGCGGCAGCTCTTGTCCGAACAGCACGGTGACGTCGGCGCGATGGGTCGGGAAGCCGTCGGGAATCAGATAGAGCAGGCGCGGTCCGGCGTCGGTGCCGGACGCGGGGTCGGGCGTGGCGCAGGGTGCAGTCGGAGCGCGAGGCGGCATGTCGGAGGCGGGCGGAGTGTCCATGACGATCAGATCAGCGCGGCGCGACGACCGGCAGGTCGAGCCAGGCTTCGAGGCCTTGCGTGTTCAGCGCGATGTCGCTTGCGAGCAGCTGCAACGCCGTCGCGCGGTCGAGCCGGGCGCCATGCGCCAGGGCCCGGTCGAGGTAGAGCGCGGTCAGCGCGGCGGCGATGCGGGTCGTGCGATCGGGGGCATCGCGCAGTTCGCGCGCAATCGCCGCCATCGCCTCGACCTGCTCGACGAGTTCTCGCGCGAGTCGCTGCACATCGCCGACCGGACCGAAGTGCGTGGGACGGATCGTAGTGACCGGCAGCGCCGCAAGGCGCGCGATTGAGCGGCACATTTCCAGTGGATCAAACTGGATCGGCGTGCTGCTCGGCAGCGCCCAGGCGCCGCGCCGGCTGTCGAATTCGCGATACGAGAGGCCGAAGGTGTCGCCGGTGAAGACGGTGGCGCCGGCTTCGTCCCACAGGCAGAGGTGATGGCGCGCGTGGCCCGGCGTGTCGAGGCAGCGCAGCGGCCGGCCGGCCAGCTCGATGACGCGGCCTTCGCCGACCTCGACGACGCGCTCGGCCGGCACCGGCACGACTTCACCGTAGTCGCGCGCGACGGTGTCGGCGCCGTAGACCTCGGTCGCGCCGGCGACGAGCCGGGCCGGATCGATCATGTGGCGCGCGCCGCGCGGATGAACAGCCAGTTTTGCGCGCGGTAATGCGCGCATCAGCGCGCCGGCGCCGCCAGCATGATCGAGATGGACGTGCGTGACGATGACCCAGTCGACCTGGGCCGGCGCGAGGTTTGCGGCGGCCAGCGCGGCGAGCAGGCGCGGCAGCGAATGCGTGGTGCCGCAATCGACGAACGCCGCGCGCCCCGACTCGACGATCAGATAGGCGGCGTCGAAGCCGGGGCGCTGGAAGCCGGTGTCGATCGTGGTGATACCGGTCGAGAAGCGTGCTGTGTCGGTCATCGGCGCAGGGGTCGGGAAAACAGGCGGCGGAGCGTGATGCCGAAGGTCGGTCCGGAAATGCATCGACACCCGACTGCAATGTCGCAACGCTTATCGTCGGGCGCGTCCGGCTGAGCTTGGTTGGACCGAGGCCGATCCGTGGCCGTCATTGGAGCGCACTCTTGAGCATGAAAAAGACTGGTTTCATTTTCGCCCTGTGCATGGCCGCGACCATGGCCGGGCCGACGAACGCAGCGCCGGCCGACGCCGCCGCGCCCGATGCGGCAAAGCCCGACGCGGCGGCGATCAAGGGCGCGGGTGAGCGCTGGCGCGAGATTCCGAGCCCGGAAATCGCCATCATCGCCGGCAGCGCGCTCGATTTCACTGCGACGCTGAACGGCGCCGACCAGCGGCAGCTCTGCGCCACGTCAGTGCTCGGCGCGCTGAGCAGCTTCGTGCCGTCGAAGGCCGAAATGCCGGCCTACATCGCGCAACTCAAGCGCTCGGGCTTCAACATGGTCCGGTTCCACGCGGTCGATGCCTTCCTGGCCGCCAAGGCGACGAAGGATTTCGATCTCGATCCGCAGCGGCTCGACGATTTCGACCGCTTCACGGCCGAGCTGGGCAAGGCCGGCATCGGCGTGATGAGCGACATCCTCACGCTCGACTCGGGCGCCTACGGGAACATTCCCAACCGCTGGCGCAGCGATACCCAGCTCAAGGTGCGGCTCAATCTCGACGACCCGGAAGCGCGCAAGCACTGGCAGACGCTGGTCGACCGTGTGTTCGCGCGGCGCAATCCCTACCTGGGGCATTCGCTGCTCGAAGACCCGAATCTCAAGCTCGTGGCGCTGGTCAACGAGGGCGGACTGGCCTTCACCTCGCTGCTCAGCAAAGGCTTTCCGCAACTGGTGCGGCCGTCGTTCAACCAGTGGCTCGCGAAGAAATACGGCGATGCCGCCGGACTGCGCGCGGCCTGGAAGGGCGAGGCCCACGGCGACGAGGACCCGAAGGCCGGCACGGTGGAACTGCCCGAGGTGATGGCGCGCACGGTCAATCCGCGCAGCGAGGATTTCGCGCGCTATCTGACCGACCAGGAGCGCTACACCTTCGGCTGGATGACCGAGTACCTGCAAGGCAAGGGCTACAAGGGGCTGATCACGTCGATCAACAACGAGACGGCGGTGCAGAAGACGGCGTCGCGCTCGGCGCTGAGCGCGGTCGATCTGCATCTGTACAACGAGCTGCCGGAAGGCTCGTTCGACACGCCGATGACGATCAAGCACGAGAGCGTGTTCGATGCCGACCTGAAGATGATCCGGGCGCTGCTGCCGACGCGCATCTGGGGCAAGCCGATGTACGTCAGCGAGTTTGGCGACGTGTACTGGAACCGCAACCGGCGCGAGGGCAATGTGCTGTTCGGCGCCTACGCGGCCTTGCAGGGCTGGGATGGCATCTGCCAGTACGGCGAGAACGCGACCCAGCTGCGCTACGACGCCGCCAAGAAGACGGGCCGGTACTCGACCAACTATCCGTTCTATGTGTGGAGCGATCCGATCAACTCGGCGGCCGACCGCATGAACGCGCTGCTCTATCGGCGCGGCGACGTGAGCCTGGCGCGCAAGAGCGTCGGCATGGTCTACCGCGAGGCCGCAGCGCAGCAGGGCTGGGTGCCGTACATGCGCAATGTCGATCCGTCGCTGGCGCGGCTCGGGCTGGTGAGCCGCATCGGCAACGTGCCCGAAGCGCTGGTCGATGGCGATGGCCGGCCGACCGCGCAGGCGAAGGCGCCCGCGCCCGATCTGGTGCTCGACCCGTTCAAGAACATCGGCGACATGACGCCGCCAGCGCGGGCGCAGTTCATGGCCAAGGGCGCGCAGAACGGCGCCTGGATGGAGCGCGTCGCGCGGCTGCGCGAAGGCGGGATGATCGACAAGGCCAACACGACCGATGCGACGAACGGCGTGGTCGAGAGCGATACCGGGCAGATCGCGGTCGATATGCCGGGGCATCGCGCGCGCATCGTCACGCCGAAATCGGAGGTGCTGATCTTTCGCGACAAGCGCTTCGACGGCCAGTTCATGACCGTGGCCGACGCGACGCCCGAGCAGACGATCGGCGTGTTCTCGGTCGATGGCACGCCGCTGACCTCGGCCAAGCGGCTGCTGCTGGTGCAGCTGACCGACGCGCGGCCGACCGACATGCGCTTTTCCGATTCGGATGCGAAGACGGTGACGAACTGGGGCCACTGGCCGGTGCGGCTGCGCGGCGGGATTGCGGCGCTGAAGTTCGGAATCGGCGGCGCGGGCTGGAACCTGTATGCGCTCAACCTCGACGGCAGCCGGCGCGACAAGCGGGCGGTGGGCGCCGACGGCAGCGTGCTGCTCGACAACCTCGCCGGCGACGGCGCGACGATGTACTACGAGCTGGTGCGGGAGTAAGCAGGGCTGGCGCGGTGACGGCCGCGCCGGCTTAGAAGCGGTCGGGCGTGCTGACCGGCGGCATGCCCGGCGGCAGCGCGTCGGGCGACTGACCGGGCCGGGGCGCGGGCAGATCGCGCGGCGGGCGGTTCTCGCTGCCGGCCGGATCGCCGCGCTGGAGGTCGCCGCGCTGAATATCGGGCCGCATCGGCGCGGGCTGCGGTTGCGGTGCCGGTTGCATCTGCGGCGCTGTTTGCATCTGAGGTGCCGGTTGCGACTGCGGCGCGGGCTGACCGAACGCCGGCATCGCGCGCCGTGATTGCGGCCGGCCCTCGAAAGTGATGCCGGTGTCGCTGCCGGGCGGCGGCTCGGCGATGGTGCGGGCGACGCCGTCGGTCTGCGCACCGCCGGCTTCAGCCGGGCGCGGCGCGTTCAGCGCCACTTCGGCGCGCGCGCCATTCTGCTCGAACACCAGCCGCGTCTTGTGGACCTCGACCAGCATCAGTCCCGGCGCGGCGTATTGCCCAACGCGGATGGCGCGCACCGGCTTGCCGTCGATCGAGATGGCGGCGATGCCGCCCGTGCCGCCTTCGCGTGGCGCGATGACACCGGCAACCTGCACATTCGAGAGCGCGGTCGCGACGATCGGGCCGCCAAACAGGTGCGCCTGCGGACCGCTGTCGAACAGCGGCGCGACCGGCGGCGTCGGCAACGCGACAACCGGCGCAAGCGGCGCGCGAAGGTGGACGAACCAGTACGCGCCGACGGCGCAAAGGGCGGAAAAGGCCAGCAGGTGAAGCAGGCCGCGAAACAAAGCGTTCAGCATGATCGTGCGAGTATTGCACGCTGCTTCAAGCCGACCGCAGCGTCGTTTTTGTTCAATTTCGGCCGCTTTCCAGCCGTCCAAGTCACATCATGAAGCCCCATCATTTCCATTCGCATCGTCGCGGTTTCACGCTCATCGAGATCATGGTGGTCATCGTGATTCTCGGGATTCTCGCCGCGCTCGTCGTGCCCAAGGTCATCGGCCGCGCCGACGACGCCCGCGTCACCGCCGCGCGCCAGGACATCGCCCAGGTGATGCAGGCGCTCAATCTGTACAAGCTCGACAACAGCCGCTTCCCGACGCAGGAGCAGGGACTCAAGGCGCTGGTGCAGAAACCGACCAGCGGCCCGACGCCGTCGAACTGGCGCAGCGGCGGCTATCTGTCGAAGATGCCGACCGATCCGTGGAAGACGCCTTATCAGTACCTGAATCCGGGGCTGCGCGGCGAGGTCGACGTGTTCTCGTTCGGCGCCGACGCCAAGCCGGGCGGCGCCGACATGGACGCCGACATCGGCTCCTGGGATCTCTGAGGCGCCGGCCATCGACAAGCCGCGCAGCCCGGTGATGCCTCGTCGCGCGCGCTTGCGCGGCTTCACGCTGATCGAGCTGATGCTCGTGGTCGTGCTGGCCGGCGTGATGCTCGCGATGGTCAGCATCAGCGCCTTCCCCGACGACCGCGCCAAGCTGCGCGAGGAGGCCGACCGGCTCGCCCAGCTCTGGACGATTGCGCAGGACGAGGCCGTGGTGCGCGGCGCGCCGGTGCTGTGGCAGGCCGGCACCGAGCACTACGAATTCGCGGTGCGCGACGGCCGGCGCTGGCGCCCGCTCGATCGCGACAACACGCTGCGCGCGCGCGCCTGGGGCTTGCAGCCGATGCGCGTGACGCTGCTCGGCGCGGTCGCGAACAACGGGCCGCAGAACACGCAGGTGCGCATCGAGTTTTCGCGCTCGACGATCGCCGAGCCGCTGGTGGTCGCGCTGCAATACGGCAACGCCAGCGTCACCGTGCGCGGCGACGGCCTCGGCGGTTTCAATGTCGACGAGGTGACGCGATGAAAGCCATTGCGCGCCGGGTTGATCGCCGTGCCCGCCGGCGCGGCTTCACGCTTGTGGAAGTGCTGGTGGCGCTGGTCATCGTCGGCGTGGCGCTCGGCGCCAGCCTGCGCGCGGTCGGCGGCATGGCGCGCCAGAACGAGGTGCTGCGCGCCAAGCTCTATGCGAGCTGGAGCGCGAACAACCGGATGGTTGAATTGCGCGCCGCGCGGGTCGCGCCGCAGATCGGCCAGCGCAGCTTTGCCTGCCCGCAGGGCCGGCTCGCGCTGGTCTGCGACGAGGACATCCGCGCCACCGGCAACCGCTACATGCGCCGCGTCGAGATCAGCGTCTACACCGACGAAACCCGGCGCGAATGGCTAACCACCATGGCCACCGTGCTCGCCAACGGGAGCGACATGTGAAGCGCCGCCGCGGCTTCACGCTGATCGAGATGCTGGTCGCGATCAGCATCCTCGCGGTGATTGCGCTGCTGGCGTGGCGCGCGATCGACGCCGTGACGCGCGCGCGCGGCCAGCTCACCGAAGAGCTAGTGCAGCAGCGCGGACTGGAAGCGCTGTTCGGCCAGTTCGAGGCCGATCTGTCGCTCGCCGCGCGCGACTCGGGCGCGATCGCGACGCCGGGCACGATGAGCACGCTGCCCGCAATCCTGTTCGGCAACGGCGAAATCCGCGTGCTGCGCCAGGCGCCGCCGGTCGGCGCGGGCGCGCTGCGCTGGCAGTTCGTGCGCTATCGCATCCAGGACGACGCGCTGTGGCGCGAGACGCGGCTGGTCGCGTCGCCCGACGAGGCGCGCCGGCTTGCCAACGCCGGTGACTGGCCCGACGCCGTGCGCCAGCGGCTGATTGCGCCGGTACGTTTCCTCGGCTTCCAGATATGGAATACCAACGTCTGGGCCGCGCCTGAAGGCGAGGCGCTGCGCCGCTTGCAGGTGGCGCAATCGCTGAGCGAACGCCTGCCGCCCGATCAGACCCAGATCGGCAGCGCAATCCGGCTCACGATCGAGCTTGGCAACGGCGAGCGCTTCACGCGCGCGGCGATGGTGCGCGAATGAGCGCGGCGCGCATCACCGGCGCCGCGCGCCGCCGCAACCCGCGCGCGGCGCGCGGCGTCGCCGTCATCACCGCGCTGCTGATCGTGGCGCTCGCGACCATCGCCGTCACCGGGCTGATGTGGCGCCAGCAGGTGCAGGCGCGCATGGTCGAGAACCATCTCGCGCTTGGGCAGGACCGCTGGCTCGCGCGCGCCGCGACCGACTGGGCGCGGCTGGTACTGAAGGAAGACAAGAACGCCTACGACCACATGGGCGAGGTCTGGGCGGTACCGATCGCCGAAACCCGCATCGCCGATGCGCAGGGCACGAAGGAGCGCGAGGCCTGGCTGTCGGGTGTCATCACCGATGAGCAGGCGAAGTTCAATCTGCTGAACCTGCTCGATGCGAACGGCCAGCCCGACAAGGACTGGATCACGCGTTTCGAGCGCTTGCTTTCGCTCGAAGGACTGCCGTCGAGCCTCGCGACCACGACGGCGCGGGCGCTGGCGGCGACCCAGCCGACCGTCAACGCGACCGGCGTCAGTCAGGCGGCGCAGCAATTGCCGTGGCTGGTCGTCGATGATCTCGGGCGGCTGTCCGGCGTCGATGCCGACACGATCGAGAAGCTGCGCCCCTTCGTCACCGTGCTGCCGCGCCTGACGAACGCCATTACCCAGATCAACTGCAATACCGCGAGTGCCGAAGTGCTGCATGCAACAATCGATAACTACTCGGCGTCCGATGCGGCGCGGCTTGTGGCGCTGCGCCAGCGCACGCCCTTCCTCACGACCGCGCAATGCAAGCTGCCCGACAAGGCGCCCGATAACCTTGCCGCGATCAACGTCCAATCCAGCTTTTTCCGAGTCGTCGGCCGCGTGCGTTATGAACGCGCGCTGCTGCTGACCGAAGCGCTCGTCAGCCGCGAAGCCGGCTCGACGCGCACCACACGCGTGCTCTGGAGCCGCGAGGACTGAACCGATGTCGTTACTGCGTCTGCGCTTCGAGCCCGAATCGGCCGAAGCCTGGGAATTCGGCGACACGCCGCGATTGCCCTTCGATTTCGCGCTCGTCGAGCGCGGCGGCGCGTCGCGTCGCGGCCGCGCCGAACTGGCCGACCTGCCGTCGGCCGACACGCTCGAAATCGTGCTGCCGGCGCGCGCCGCGCGGCTGATGCGGCTGAAGCTGCCGGCGGTCAAGCCGGCGATGCTGCGGCGCGTGCTGCCCAATCTGCTCGAAGACTCGGTGATCGGCGATCCGGCCGAAACCTTTGTTGCGGTGCTGCCGGGCATTGGCGCCGACGGCCTGCGCGAAGTTGCGGTGCTCGACCGGCGCTGGCTGCGCGCGGCGCAACGGGTCGCGCAGTTGCGCGCCGCGCGCCGCGTCGTCGTCATCACCGAGGCGATGCTGGCGCCGGTGCCGCCGTTTCTTTCGGTCGAGGGCAACGAGGCCTGGCTGCGGCATGCCGATGGCGTGCTGCCGTTTTCGCTCGGCAGCGCGGGCGTTGATGGCGATGCCGCCGTCCCCGCCGATCCGCCTCCCGCGCTGCGCCTTGCCGCCGCGCGCCTGCAAGCCAGCGCGGTGCGCCGCATCGGCTGCGCCGGGCTCGACGCGGCCACCTGCGCGCGCTGGTCGCAGGCGCTCGGCATCACGCTCGAACCAGTCGAATGGCACTGGTCCGACGCCGCGCCGGCGCTGCCTGCCGCCTCGCTGCTGCAATTCGAATTCGCCGGCAACACGCGCGCCGCCGGCGAGCGGCTGCGGCCGTGGCGCTGGGCGATCGGCTTTGTCGTCGCGGCGATGCTGCTCTGGGTCGTCGGCCTCAATGCCGACTGGCTGCGTGTGACCAAGGAGCGCGACGCGATCACCGCGCGCATGGAGACCGATTTCCGTGCCGCCTTCCCCGAGGTGCCGCTGGTCGTCGATCCGCTGCGGCAGGCGCGGCGCCAGGTTGAACTGGCGCGCTCGACCGGCAAGGACAGCTATCTCGAACTGACCACGGCGCTCGCCGCCGCGCTGCCGCCGAACGACGCCAGCGGCAGCCTGCACAACCTCAATTTCCGCGCCGGCGCGCTGCGCGCCACGCTGGTCCCGGCCGCCACGCCGATGCTCGACTTGCTGCTGGAAGCCTTGCGCGGTCAGGGCTTCGACGCCGCGAGCGAGGCGCAGAACGATGGCAGCCAGTTGCTGGTGTTGCGCAAGCGCGAGGGCACATGAGCAGCCGCATGAATTTGAAGGTTCCGGCGTTCGACGCCGCGCGCGCCAGCTTCGATGCGCGCTGGTCCGCATTCGCCCCGCGCGAGCGCCGCATTCTCGTGATCGGCGGCGCGGCGATTGCGCTGGCGCTGTTCTGGTCGTTGCTGGTCGATCCGGCGCTGAGCGGCCGCGAGCGCGTGCTGCGCGATCTGCCGCGCGTGCTGGCCGAGGCGAGCGAGGTCGCGGGCATCGCGGCCAATCCGCCGCGCGCCGTGCGCAATCTCGGCGCCGAAGGCCCGCTGCGCCCGGCCGTCGATGCGGCGGTGCGCGACAGCGGGCTGCGCGCCGAAGTCGTCGAGAACGCGGCCGGCGTGCTCGTCATCAAGTTCAGCGAAGCGCCGTACCCGGTGCTGGCCGACTGGCTCGCGCGCCTCGTCGCCGAGAACGGCGCCACGATCGAATCCGCGACCATCACCGCGATCGACGGCAAGGCTGGCGTCGGCGGCAAGGTCAACGCCGAATTCACGGTGCGGCGGTAACGCGGTGCCACTGCGCGCGCTCCTGCGGCTGATCGGCTTCGCGCTGGCGGGGCTGATCGGCGTGCTCGCGGGCGCCTTGCCGGCGCTGCCGGCGTCGTGGCTCGGCAGCGCGCTCGAACGCGGTTCGGGCGGGCGCGCGCTGCTGCTCGAAACCACCGGCACGGTGTGGCACGGCACCGGCCGACCCGCATTGCGCAGCGGCGGCCAGACCGACGACGAAAGCGTCCGCGCCTTTCCCGGCCCGGTCGAATGGCGCTTCGCCGGACTGGCGCTGCTGCCGCTGCGCATGCGGCTCGAACTCAGCGGGCCGGCGGTGTTCGCCGCGCCGGTCGTGCTCGACATCGGCGCCACCGGCCCCGTGGCGCTGACCGCCGGGCGCATGGCGCTGCCGGTCGCCGTTTTCGACGGCATCGGCGCGCCGTTCAACACGCTGCGCCTCGGCGGCCGGCTCGACGCGACCTGGGGCGAGCTGACCTGGGCCCGCGGCCTGCCGCAAGGCCCGCTCTCGCTCGAATGGAGCGATGCGCGCTCGGCGCTGTCGCCGGTCGCGCCGCTTGGCGCCTACCGGCTCGACCTGCGGCCCGATGAAAACGGATTCGCACTCACGCTCGCCACGCTGCAAGGACCGCTGACCATCGAAGGCAGCGGCAACTGGCAGCGCAGCGGCCGTTTCGGCTTTACTGGGCGTGCGTCGGCAGCTGCCGAACAGCGCGCGCAATTGCAACCCTTGATGAACATGCTCGGCCCGTCCAGACCGGATGGGGTCGCGCTCCGGATCGGAAGCTCATGAGACAACACGCCGCCTCGATCGCCGCAGCGGTCTCCGCCGCGTTCAACGGCCGCGCCCTGGCCGTGCTCGCGCTGGTCGCGCCGCTCGGCGCCTTCGCGCCCGACGCCACCGCGCGCGAGGCCCACGCTTCGCGCACGCCCGTCGCCCATCCGGCGGCGAGCCGCACGCAGGCATCGGCGCACAACAAGAAGGCGGCCCAGCGCGCGCGCAAGTTGAAGGCACGCGCGCCGGCGCTTGCCGCAAGCGACGGCGGCGCGGTGTTCCCGGGCGGCGCGCGCATGGTTCGCGCGGTGGCGCACGGCGTCGCGGCGGCGGCCATCGTGACGGCGGCGGGCGCGCCGGTCGGCGAGGCGGTTGCGCAGACCCGCGCGCCGGCGCAGCCGAAGGCGCAGGCCCAGTCGGCGACGCCATCGCAGACCGAAATGGTGTCGCTCAACTTCGTCAACGCCGATCTCGATGCCGTCGTCGGCGCGATCGGCCAGATGACGAACCGCACCTTCATCGTCGATCCGCGCGTGCGCGGCCAGATCACGCTCGCGACGCCGAATCCGGTGCCGCGCGCCGAGGCTTACCGGATGCTGCTGTCGGTGCTGCGGCTGCAAGGCTTCTCGGTGGTCGAGGACGGCGCCTACGCCAAGGTGCTGCCCGAGGCCGACGCCAAGTTGCAGAGCGGCCCGGTCACGGGCACGCAGCCGGGCAATCGCGGCGACCAGATCGTCACGCAGATTTTCCGGCTCAACTACGAGTCGGCGAGCGCGATGGTGCCGGTGCTGCGGCCGCTGATCAGCCCGAACAACACCATCACCGCCTACCCGTCGAACAACTCGCTGGTGATCACCGATTACGCCGAGAACATCCGGCGCATCGAACGCATCATTTCCAACGTCGATGTGCCGGCCTCGGCCGAGCTGGAAGTGATGCCGCTGAAGTACGGCCTCGCCGTGGACATGGCGGCGCTGCTGACCCGCATGCTCGACGACAGCCAGCGCGGCGGCCAGGTCGATCCGGGCCAGAAGGTCACGATCATGGCCGACCAGCGCAGCAATGCGCTGCTGATGCGCGCAACCAGCAAGGCGCGCGCCGACAGCGTCCGGGCGCTGGTCACCAAGCTCGACATTCCGAGCGCGGGCAAGGGCAACATCAACGTCGTCTACCTGAAGAACGCCGATGCGACGCGGCTGGCGCAGACGCTGCGCTCGATCGTCAATGCCGACACCTCGTCGAGCAGTTCGAGCAGCAGCGGCCTGTCGGGCAGCTCGTCGTTCGGCGGCGCCAGCGGCAGCGGTGGCGGCACGGGCACGTCGGGCAGTGGCGGGCTGGGCGGCGCGAGCGGCAGCAGCTTCGGCGGCGCGTCGGGATCGTCGTTCGGCGGCAGTGGCAGCGGCGCGAGCGGCAGCAGCGGCGGACTCGGCTTCGGCAGCAGCAGCAGCGGCAGTTCGGGCTTCGGCGCGTCGTCGTCGGGCGGGTCGGGGCAGGGCGGCATCATCCAGGCCGATGCGGCGACCAACACGCTGATCATCACCGCGCCGGAGCCGATTTATCGCAACCTGCGCGACATCATCGAGAAGCTCGATGCGCGCCGGGCGCAGGTCTATATCGAGGCGCTGATCGTCGAGGTGTCGGCCGATCGCGCGGCGGAATTCGGCATCCAGTGGCAAGACCTGTCGAGCCTCAACAGCAGCGGCACGAACGTCATCGGCGGGACCAATTTCGGCAGCACGGGCACGAACATCCTGACGGCGGCGGCGAACATCACGAGCGTCGGCCAGGGCCTGAACATCGGCATCGTGCGCGGCACGCTGAACATCGGCGGCACGACGTTTACCAATCTGGGCCTGCTGGCGCGCGCGCTCGAAACCAACACCAACGCCAACGTGCTGTCGACGCCAAATCTGCTGACGCTCGACAACGAGGAAGCGAAGATCGTCGTCGGCCAGAACGTTCCGTTCGTCACCGGTCAGTACAGCAACGCGAGCAGCACCAGCACCAGCGGCAGCACGTCCACGGTGAACCCGTTCCAGACCATCGAGCGCAAGGACGTGGGCCTGACCCTGCACGTCAAGCCGGCGGTGTCGGAAGGCGGCGGCGTGCGGATGCAGATTCACCAGGAAGTGTCGAGCGTGGTCAGCACGACGCTGGCGGCCGGCATCATCACCAACACGCGCCAGATCGATTCGAACGTGGTGGTCGATGACGGCCAGATCATCGTGCTCGGCGGGCTGGTGCAGGACGAGATCAACGATTCGGTCAGCAAGGTGCCGCTGCTCGGCGACATCCCCTACCTCGGCGCGCTGTTCCGCTACAGCAGCCGCAAGCGGACCAAGACCAATCTGATGGTGTTCCTGCGGCCGCACATCATCCGCAGCAATTCCGATTCGCAGAGCGTGACACTCGACCGCTACGACTACATGCGCGTGCGCACGCAGGAGCAGCAGCCGGCGCCGAGCTTCATCCTGCCGGACACGCGCGGCATGCAGCTGCCGGCGCTCGACGGCAGCTACACGATCAAGCCGCCCGCGATGCTGATGCAGCCCGCGCCCGGCGACGCGCGCACGCCCGACGCCGCGACCGCGCCGAACGGCGGTGGCGCGAGCGGCGCCGGCCAGCCGAGCCAGAAGATCGGCCCGATGCCGCCGCTGCAATCGCCGCCGAATCCGGCGCCCACGCAGCCGACGACGCAGCCCTGAACCGGGATCGCACCATGAGCAGCCTCGACAGCCCCGTGACCATCGTCGCCGACACCGCCGGCGACACCACGATCGTGCACACCGGCACCGAGCTTTTCGCGCGCGGCAGCGGCCCCGGCGAACTCGCGCGGATGCTGCCCTACGCCTTCGCGCGCGACGCAAAGCTGGCGCTGGTGGCGCGCGACGCGCTGCCGCCCGAGGTGTGGATCTGCGCCGAGACCGATCCCGACGCGCTGGCCGAAGTGACGCGCCGGCTCGGCGCGATCGCGACCGCGTGGAAGACGGCGGCCGAGGTGGAAACCGCGTTGCGCGCCGCCTATGCGCAGATCGACGGCGAGGCCGCGCGCATCGTCGACGAGGCCGAGGCCGATGTGGACATCACGCGGCTGTTGCAGGACATCCCGGCGGTCGAGGATTTGCTGGAGGTCGAGGACGACGCGCCGATCATCCGCATGATCAACGCGCTGCTGACCCAGGCCGCGCGCGACGGCGCGAGCGACATCCACATCGAGCCGTTCGAGCAGAACTCGGTGGTGCGCTTTCGCATCGACGGCACGCTGCGCGATATTGCGCGGCCGCGCCGGGCGCTGCATGCGGCGCTGATCAGCCGCATCAAGATCATGGCCCAGCTCGACATCGCCGAAAAACGCCTGCCGCAGGACGGCCGCATCACGCTGAAGGTGGCCGGCAAGCCGGTCGATGTGCGCGTGAGCACGCTGCCGACCGGTCACGGTGAACGCGCGGTGCTGCGTCTGCTGGATAAAGAAGCCGGCCGGCTCGACCTCGCCAAGCTCGGCATGGGCGCCGACACGCTCGCGACCTTCGACCGGCTGGTGAAGCAGCCGCACGGCATCGTGCTGGTGACGGGGCCGACCGGCTCGGGCAAGACGACCACGCTCTACGCCGCGCTGCAACGGCTCGACTCGACCACGACGAACATCATGACCGTCGAGGATCCGATCGAGTACGACCTGCCCGGCATCGGCCAGACCCAGGTGAACGCGCGCATCGACATGAGCTTCGCGAAGGCGCTGCGGGCCATCCTGCGGCAGGACCCGGACGTGATCATGATTGGCGAAATCCGCGACCTCGAGACCGCGCAGATCGCGGTGCAGGCCTCGCTCACGGGCCACCTCGTGCTCGCGACGCTGCACACCAACGACTCGGCGAGCGCGATCACGCGGCTGGCCGACATGGGCGTCGAGCCTTTCCTGCTCAGCTCGACGGTGCTCGGCGTGATGGCGCAGCGGCTGATCCGGCGCCTGTGCCCGAGCTGCAAGAAACCCGAGACGATCGACGGGCGCAATGTCTGGCGCGCCGTCGGTTGCGAGCGCTGTCATCGCAGCGGCTACCTCGGCCGTTCGGGCATCTACGAGCTGCTGGTGGTCGATGAAGAGCAGCGCCACCTGATCCACAACGGCGCTAACGAGCTGGAGATCCGCAAGCTCGGCACGCAGCATGGCATGCACAGCATGCGTGACGACGGCCAGCGCTGGATCGACGCCGGCGTCAGCTCGATCGAGGAAGTGATCCGCGTGACTCGGGACTGATCCGTCTAGGTGAATTGCCTGCATCACCTGAACGGGTTGGCGCACGGGTCCTAGAAGATTGCGGCGGCCGAGCGCAAGGCTGGCACCGGGATTTCGCGGGTGACCGGTCACATGGCGCGCGGCGTCGAATGTCGATGTGCGAAGTTCCCGCCAAGTGGGATTGCCCGGGGTTCCCGGACGACAGGCACGTCGGGGTCCGTGAAGCATTCCATCCTTGGGCGCGGCCGGGGCTGGCCTGAGTCCCTGCTCGCGGGAACAGTAGGGGGGTTCACCCATTCGC
>Ga0302291_10000176_pt1 | contig 16977 bp, 10 predicted proteins | sample III_Fen_N1_4_FD_194548 | JGI IMG/M metagenome (GOLD analysis project Ga0302291, IMG submission 194548) | Peat permafrost microbial communities from Stordalen Mire near Abisko, Sweden - III_Fen_N1_4 | ecosystem: Environmental > Terrestrial > Soil > Wetlands > Permafrost | place: Sweden: Abisko... | reverse complement strand
CGACTTATTGCTTCCTCCTTGTTGTTGAAATGGCTCCCATATGCGATGTCTATTGTTCGTTGTATGCCTTCTATAGTCGTGTGAAATTCTATAGAATTATTCGGTTTGCGTTTTCCTAATGTGCCATCGCATACCTTGAAAACTTCGCCGTTATTAACAAGGCAATACAAAACAAACATCACATCGCATACCGTGCTGCTGGATGCCTGAAATATGAGCGCACAACGCTTGGCGTTTTTTCAAGGAAATCCATGAACCGGTATGCCATGGCTCGAAGCTGATGCGCCGAACGCGTCATTGGGCCAGTTCGCAATGCAGACTTGAAATGGCCATTGAGATATTCATCGGGATTGGCATCGGGTGAGTAGGCCGGCAAGTAGAACACCTCAATCTCTTTGCTTCTCGACGCAAGCCACTCCCGGGTCTGCGCGGAATGATGGACGCGAAGATTGTCGAGAATCAGGAAAACCTTTTTCCTGGCTGAATCCGCAATCAACCCGTCGAGAAACTCGATCAACGATGCAGAATTGATCGCGCCATCCTGAATGGCAAAGCGCATGAGTCCCTGATTGGTGATGGCGGAAATCATCGTCAGGCTTTCCCAGCGCGCGCGATGCCCAATGAGCGGCGTTTCGCCGGCCGGCGCGTAACCGCGCGCCCACGCAGTGTCTTGCCGGATCGCGGTCTCGTCGCCCCAGTAAATGAGGGCACCCTCGGCGGCGGCGCGACGGGCGATGGCGGGATAGGTCACGTTCAGCCACGCCTGAACCTCGGCCGGACGCTGTTCATAAGCCCGCTTGGCGGGGGGGCGTTGCGGCGTGAATCCCCAGCGTCTCAAATATTCATTCACGGTACGAATCGGCATGTCGATCTTGTAGATCGATTTGATTGCCTGCTGCACCGCACGTCGATTCCAGAGGGAAAAAGGCAAGCCACGCGCGGCCGGATTGCTGCTGATAATGCATTCACGCAAATGAATCTCATCGTTCAGGCTCAGCGTGCGGTTGTCGCCGATATGACTGCCACGCCGGCGCGAAGCGACAGTTTCTCCATTGAATTCCCCGGAAACCCAGCGCCGCGCCCACGTCATCAGCGTGGACATGTGAACACCGGTGATTTCACTGATCGCTTTCCACGTCGAACCCTGTTCATATCGCAAGCGATAAGCCTGCTTGCGCAGCAGCGAGAGGGATTCTTCGGAAAGTTTGCGGGCGTCGAATTTTTCCATAAATCATTATATTACTGTTTTGTAATGCCATATTAATAACGATGGGCAAACAATTGCCTGGGTTGTTTGTTATCCGAATCAATTCCAGCTAATTTCGTAGTTGCAAGGCCTCGCGATTCTATAAATGCTTGATAGCAATAAGACTTCTGTAATTGGTATTTGGAATAGATGCGTACTGAACACTTTACTTTTGCCGATGCTCATGATTTGAACTCGATTTACGGCCGCAAGTGTTCCGCAGGCATATACGACAGCCACCGCCGCCGGTCATGATCTCGGCGTGCAGCCCAGCGAACCGCGTTTCGGCTACGCGGTCGCCGGGTGGCTCACACCTGAGGAGCGAGGCAGCGGGTAGACGTGGGACGCATTACAAACAACGCGCTCGGCCAGCAAATCCCGACCGAAGACCGCATCGAAACCGCCCATGCCACAGGAACCGGCGCCTCCGCCGGGTTTCATCCCGGCGCGCTTTGTCCGTCTTGGCCGGGCGCGCGGCGAAGATCAAACTCATTCGCGGCTTCTTCTCAAGCAGACAAACACGGTTTTCAGGAAGCCTGTCACGGTTCGCGGCATCGCGCGCCGTTCTGCGGGGCCACCTCCGGCTTCGCCTTGTCTGCGGGTGCCGCGAAGGCGCCCCGAGGAGCGTTTCATGGCCACTGTCCATGCCGAGGTCGCGTATTCCTACCGGCGCTACCGGCCCGTCATCACCACCGTCAACGATTCGAACCGCACGCTGTCGATCATCGAGCAGCTGCTTGTCGATGCCGGCGACGCCTATCGCGCGCGGCGCTATCAGGGCGCGGTCGATCTTTACCAGCGCGCGCGCACGATCCTGTGGGCGCAGATCCAGCCGACCATCGACCTTGACGAGAAGATTGCGTGGGGCGTCGATCTGCGCCGCTCGCTGGCCTCGTACAGCGCCGAATGGATGAACCTGCTGCCGGTCGAGCAGGCCAGCGTCGGCGCGCGGCCGCGCGAAACCGTGGCACTGGACGATGTGCCGCGACTCGGCCTCGTCAGCAGCAACATCGACGCGAAGGGCATCAGTGCCGCCGCCGACCTTGAGGTGGCCGATGCGCTCAAGGCGCGCGGCAACGAGGCGTCGGCACGCTTTTTCCACGACCGCGCGGTGCAGCTCGCGCCGGACGTGGTGAAGGGGATCGAATCGGCGGCGAACGGCACGACGGTGCCGGGCGGCGCGGTGCCGGCGGTGGCGGCGGGCACCGGAGCCGCGGGCGCTGGCGCGGCCGGTGCCGCAGCGCCGATTGCGGGCGCGCCCGGCCGCGGCGGTGCTGGTGAGGCTTTGGCCGCAGGCGGCGCAGCGATCGGCGGCGCGGCGGGCGCGGGACTGGCGGCCGGCGTCGCGCCGATCCGCGCCGGCACATTCCAGAACCTCGCTGACGCGCCGCTCACGCTCGGCAACACCGCGCTCGCGCTGAACCGCGTGTCGCCGAGCACGCAGTCGGTCGCGACCAGTGCGCGGCTGTTCCAGCTCGGCAACCTTGCGTCGGCGGTCATCGCCGATCCGGTCGCGGTCGAGCTTCCGCCGCAGATCACCGTGGCCGAGCGCAGCTACAGCGTGAAGGTCGGCGACGCGGTGCAGAAGATGGCCTGGAACGTCGGCGACGCGGTCTCGGTCGACCAGATGCTGTCCACGGTCTACGACGCACGGCGCGCGCTGACCGTGCTGCCCGACGTGCTCATCCGGCCGAGCCATGCCGCCGATGTGGCGGTCGGCATCACCCACGCCTGGTACTACGAAACGCCGCTGGGCCTCGCCGAATGCTTCCACGCGATGGGCAGCTGGGCCGCCGCCGAGGAGTGGTATCTGCGCGCCGCCGGCTACGCGTATCTGAACGCCGCCATCGAGGCGCCGTATCTCTGGTCGCGGCTCGCCTCGCTCTATCTCGACTGGGGCGATTCACTGTTCCGCGACGACGATGCGGCCGGCGCGCTGCCCGTGTACGAGAAGCTGCTCAAGAGCGACAACACCGCGCCCGACGCGCCGCTCTACTCGCTGCCCGGCTTGGCGCCCGGCGCCGACGCGGCGCGCAACGTCATCGCCAACTTCGCCACGCCCGAGGCCATCACCGCGAGCCCATCGATCAGCGCGGTGATCTTCGACGTGCAGGCCCAGCTGGCCAAGATTGCCGGCGGCCTCGATTTCTGGGGCCACTGGGCGCAGAACGTGCCGATCTGGACCTTCGACTATCTGCAATCGGTCGCGGCCAATTTCTGCCAGCTCGCCATCGGCGCCGAGCGCGACGCGATGACCTTCTGGGAGAAGGCCGACAGCGGCGAACTCACGCGCCTGCAACTGACGCAGAACATCGCGCAATCGAAGGCCGAGCGCGACGCGGCGGCGGCGCAGGTGACGGCGGCGCAGCAGGAGGTCGGCGTCTACGACATCGCGCTCCAGCTCGCGCAGCAGCGCGCCGCCGATGCGCGCGCCAACGCCGCCGAGTACGCAAGCAAGTCGGCCGCGTGGTCGATGCACCAGGCGCTGTCGGCGCAACTGAGCGGCGGCGAGGACGGCAAGGCGAGCCAGCTCAACCAGCTTGCCGACCGGATGATCCAGGGCGGCTATTCCATCTCGGGCGATCGCGGCACGCTCGCCGCCGCCGAGCAGCTCACCGCCGCGCGCTTGCAGAACCAGTACGAAATCGACCGCATGAACCGCGAGGCTGGCGAGCTCGACATCGCCGCCGCCCAGGCCACGGCTGAACGCGCGACGGCGCAGGCGCGCGCGGTCGCGGCGCAGGCCAGCGCCCATGCCGCCGACGTGCGCGTGGCCGGGGCGCAGGAACTGCTCGCCGCCTTCGACCAGCAGCGCTTCACGCCCGACGTGTGGCACGCGCTCGGCGACCGCATGGGCCAGATCTCGAACCGCTACCTGCTGATGGCGCTCGACGTGGCCAAGCGCATGCAGCGCGCTTACAACTTCGAGAACGACGTGCTGCGCGCGGTCATCAAGCCCGACTACAGCGCCGACGCGGTGCGCGGCATGCTCGCCGCCGACGCGCTGATGGCCGACGTGCAGTCGTTCAGCTACGACCTCGTCACCAGCGTGACGGCCAAGGCCCAGCCGGTGCGGCAAACGGTGTCGCTGGCGCAGCGCTATCCCTTCCTGTTCGAGACGCAGTTGCGCGCCACCGGCCGCATGCAGTTCCAGACCAATCTCGACGACTTCGATTCGGTCTATCCGGGCACCTACGCCGGCCGCATCGAGCATGTGGAAATCGCCATCGACGGCATCGTGCCGGCGCGCGGCATCAGCGGCACGCTGACCAATGCCGGGCTGTCGCAGTACCGCATGCCGTCGCCGTGGCCGGCGGGCAGCACGGGCATCAAGCACCGCGTGCAGTCGCGCGAGACGCTCGTCATCTCCGACTACGACCTGCGCAGCGACGCCATCGTGGTCGACACCGACCGGCGCCAGCGCCGCGTGTTCGAGGGCGCGGGTCTCGCGTCGTCGTGGACGCTCGACCTGCCGAAGGACGTGAACGCGCTCGACTACCAGGCGCTGGTGGATGTGCGCCTGACCTTCACCTACGAGGCGCGCTTCGATCCGGGGCTGCGCGACACGGTGCTGGCCGATCTGGCCTCGCGGCCGCAGGCGCATCAGCGCAGCCGGCCGCTGCCGCTGCGCTGGATCTTCCCCGACGCGTTCTTCGCGTTCTACGGCTCGGGCGCGCTCGCGTTCTCGCTCGACCGCAACGACTTCTCGGGCACCGAGACCGATCCGCGTCTGGCCGAGCTGAGCCTTGTCGTCGTGACCACGCCGCTCGCGCGTTCGGGCGGCATCAAGCTCAAGGTGAGCGCGCCCGGCAAGGACGCGGTGACGGTGACGACCGCCGCCGACGGCACGGTGGCGGTGGCCGATCTGGCGGCGCTCGCGGCCGGTGGCGGCAGCGCGCTCGGCGCCTACCGCATCGAGCTGGCGACGGCCGACAACCCCGGCTGGGTCACCGATGGCCGGCTCGACCTCGGCGCCATCGACAACATCGCGCTGGTGCTGTCCTACACCTTCACGCCGCGCGCCTGAGGAGACCGCCATGTCGATCGACCTCGGCTTTGCAAGCCAGGCGCCGTCGCTTCCGGGCGGCGGCAGCCTCGGCGGACTGGGCGAAACCTTCACGCCCGATCTGGCCACCGGCACCGGCGCGTTCAGCGTGCCGCTCGACTTCCCGAACGGGCCGAACGACATCGGCCCCAAGCTCGTGCTGCGCTACGACTCGGGCGCGGGCAACGGGCCGTTCGGCCTCGGCTGGTCGCTGGCGCTGCCGCGCCTGCTGCGCAGCACGATGGTCGGCCAGCCGCATTACGACGCGAGCGACACGCTGGTACTCGAAAGCTCGGGCCCGCTGGTGCGCCTGCCCGATGGCAGCCTGCGGCCCGAGGTCGAGACCGGCGACTGGCGCATCGAGCCGCTCGGCGACGGCTTCCGCGTGACCGACCGCGCCGGCCAGCGCTACGAACTCGGCACGACCGACGACAGCCGCATTCCCGGCCTCGGCGGCGGGACCTGGGCCTGGCTGCTGCACGCGATCGAGGACAACCTCGGCAACGTCGCGCGCTTCGACTGGCGCGTGGCCGGCACGCAGCGCTATCTGCAAGCGGTGAGCTACGGGCCCTACCGCGTGGCGCTGACTTACGAGCCGCGTCCCGACCCGCTGCGCTGGGGTCGCGGCGGCTTTCTGCTCGCGACCAGGGAGCGCTGCTCGGCGATCGAGCTGCATCTCGAAGGCGCGGCGGCGAGCCTGCTACGGCGCTGGTCGCTCGGCTATGCGCGCGGCGAGCCGAATGGCGCGTCGCTGCTTGCGACGGTCACGCTGACCGGCTTCGATGCCGATGGCGGCACGCTCGCCGCGCCGCCGCTGAGCTTCGGCTACACGCAGCCCGACGCGCCCGCGCTCGACCGCATGGACGCGGTCGATGACGGCGCGCTGCCGCCCGGACTCGGCGGGCGCGGCCGCGTCGAGCTGGTGGACTGGAGCGGCTACGGCCTGCCCGATCTGCTGGAGATCGGCGCCGGCGGCACGGCGCGGGTCTGGCCGAATCTCGGCGGGCGCTGGGACCGGCCGCGCGCGGCGGGGCTTGTGCCCCAGCTTGCGTCGACCGAGGCGCGCGCCGCGCTCATCGACTTCGACGGCGACGGGCGCGCCGATGTCGCGCGCATCGATCAGCCCTTGCGCGGTTATCAACCGCGCGGCGCCGACGGCTTCGCGCGCCCGGTCGCGTGGAGCGCCGCGCCGGCGCTCGCGCTGATGTCGCCGTCGTGCCGGCTCGCCGATTTCGACGGCGACGGCCTCGTCGATCTGCTCTGGAGCAACGGCCGCGCGCTGATGCTCGCCACGCGCAGCGACGGCAACGCCGGCGGCTGGCAGGCGACGCCGAGCGTCACGCCGGCCACGCCCAACGGCCCGCCCGTGGACCTCGCCGACCCGCACGTGTTCTGCGCCGACATGACCGGCGACGGCGCACCCGACCTCGTGCGCATCGACGGGCGCGGCGTGACCTGGTGGCCGCACCTCGGCTACGGCGTGTTCGGCGACGCGGTCGCGATGGCCGACGCGCCCGCGCTGCCCTTCGATGTCGATCCGCGCCGGCTCGTGCTCGCCGACTTCGACGGCGATGGCTGCGCCGATCTGCTCTATCTCGACGACGACGCGGTGCGCTGGTGGGCCAACCGCGCCGGCGCAGGCTTCGAGCCGCCGCGCGACATTGCCCACGTGCCGACCGGCGCCATCGCCGAGCCGCGCATCGCCGATCTGCGCGGCAACGGCAGCCCGGCGCTGTGCTGGAGCAGCGACACCGCTTCGGGCCGCGCGCGCTGGTTCTCGCTGGCGCCGCTCGGGCGCGGGCGCTGCGGCCTGCTCGAAACCATCGACAACGGCTGCGGCCGGCGCACGACGATCCGCTATTCCAACTCGGCCATCGAGGCCCAGCGCGACCGCGTGCTCGGCATGCTGTGGGCCACGAGGCTGCCGATCGTGCTGCCGGTCGTCAGCGAGATCGACGTGGCCGAGGCCGGCGGCGCGACCAGCTCGGTGCGGCTGCGCTATCACGACGGCCGCTACGACGGCGTGCTGCGCGAGGTCTGCGGCTTCGGCCGCGTCGAGCAGGAGGAAGCGGGCGACGACGCGGTCGCGACGCTGCACACGACGCGCTGGTTCCATCACGGCGCCGCGCCCGACGGCACGGAGCCCGCGACTGCCGCCGACCGGCGCCGCCTGCGCGCGATCCGTGGCCGGCTCTGGAAGCAGGAACGCATGGCCGACGACGGCGCGCTGTTCGACCGGCTGGAGCAAACCTGGGACGCCACCGACGGCGCGACCGCCGGCACCGTCGTGCCGCGCCTGCGCGCGACCCGGCGCAGCAACTTCGAGCGCGGGGCCACGCCCGCAACGCGCATCGAGACCGAGCAGCTCGCGTGGGACGCCGACGGCAACGTCACCGAGGCGCGCGAGCGCAGCTTCACGGCCGACGCCGCCGCGCCCGACGCCGAGCTGCACACCTTCACCGAGTTCGCCGCCGACCCGGCCGGCCGCTTCCGCCAGCGGCTTGCGCGCGTGCGCCAGACCGACGGCGCGGGCGCGGTCATCGCCGAAACGCGCACCGAATACGACCATCTGCCGCCGGGCCAGGTCGGCGCGCAGGGGCTTGTCACCGCGCGCGCCGCGCTCGCCATCACTGACGCGCAGGCCGCCGAGGTCTACGGCGCGGCCGTGCCCGACTTCGCCGCGCTCGGCTACACGCGCCGCGACGGCGTCGATGGCTGGTGGATCGAGCTTGGCCGCTACGACCGAACCACCGACGCCGCCGGCCTGCACGGCAGCGTCACCGGCCCGCGCGGCGGCATCACGCAGATGGATTTCGACGCGACCGGCTGCTACCCGGTCCGCGTGCGCGACATGCTCGGCAACGAGGTCCGCGCCGAATTCGACCTGCGCGTCTACCAGCCGACGGCCCTCGTCGAGCCGTCGGGCGCGCGCTCAACCGCCGTGTTCGATGCGCTCGCGCGGCTCGTCCGCAAGGTCGCGCCCGGCGACAGCGACGCCGAGCCGACCGTCGCCTATGCCTATGACGCGACCACGCTGCCGGTGCAGGTCACGGTGACGAAGCGCACGGCAGCGGGCAGCGCGCCGCGCGTCGAGCGCCAGTTCATCGACGGCAGCGGGCGGCTGCTCGAACGCCGCTTGCGCGACGGCGCGGGTGAAATCTCCGAGACGCGCAACGTCTTCGGCGCGCGCGGCTTGCTGATCCGCAGCTACGCGCCGGGCCAGCCGGCCGGCGTCGAGCATGTGACGCCGATTGCGGCCGAGCCGCACACGGCCATTGAGTACGACCCGCTCGGCCGACCCGTGCGCACCGTGCGGCCCGACGGCGCGGTCAGCACCGCGAAGTACCTGCCCGGCGTCATCGAGGAAGCCGACGAGGAAGACACGCGCGACGACGCGGGCGCCACCCACGCCGGCAGCATCACGCGGCGCCTGCTCGACGCGGCGGGCAATGTCGTGCGCATCGAGCAGCGGCTCGGCGCCGACGTGCTCGCGTCCACCGACCGCTTCGACATCAAGGGCCGGCTGGTCGAACATCGGGACGCGATCGGCCTCGCGACGCGCTTCGTCCACGACCTGCTCGGCCATGTGCTCGTCGTCGAGCGGCCCGAGTCGCGCCAGCTGGCGGTCTACGACGCGAGCGGCAACAACGTCGAGACGCGCAACGGCGCCAGCGTCGTGCGGCGCGCCTTCGACCTCGCCAACCGCCCGACCGAGGTGCGCCACGGCGACGCAGCCTCGGCGCCGGTCGCGCGCTACGCCTGGCACGACAACGGCGCGCCGCCACCGGCCGACGCCGGCACGCACACCGCCGGCGGCCGCCTCGCGCGCATCGACGACGAGTCGGGCGCAACGGTCTTCGACTACGACGAACGCGGCCGCCTCGCGCGCAAGACGATGAGCGCCGCTGGCCAGCCGACGCTCGTGCTCGCGATGACCCATCGCGCCGACGACCTCATCGACCGCATCACCTACCCCGGCGGCGCGCTCGCGCAATACCGCTACGACGCGCTCGGCCGGCTTGCCGGCATCGACGGCGTGATCGACGCGATCGAGTACGACACGACCGGCCAGCGCTCGCGGCTGACCTACGCCAACGGCGTCACGCAGGAAGACGCGCACGACGCGCTGACCACCTGGCGCACGCACAGCAAGCTCACCGCCCCGGCCGGCGTGCTGCGCGAACTCGGCTACGAGCACGACCGCGTCGGCAACGTCACCGCGCTGACCAGCGCCGACGCCGCGCTCGCCTGGACCTATCGCTACGACGACCTCTACCGCCTCGTCGACGCGATCGGCGCCGCCGGCAACTGGCAGTACGCCTACGACGCCGCCGGCAACATCACGTCGAACTCCCAGCTCGGCGCCTATGCCTACGGCGGCGCCGACCGGCCCGCCAACTGCCTCGCAAGCGCCGGCCCCGACAGCTTTGGCTACGACGATCGCGGCCATGTCGCGACCGCGCCCTGGGGCACGCACGCGACCGATGCCGAAGGGCGCCTCCGCCGCATCGACCTCGCCGCCGGTGGGCGCGACGAGTTCACCTACGACCACGCCGGCCGGCTCGCGCGGCGCCAGCGCTTCGACGCCGACGGCGCGCTCGCCAGCGACGTCTGGACACCCGACCCGCTGCTGCGCGTCGAAGACGGCGCGCAGGTGATCCAGTTCACCGACGGCCAGCGCACCGTCGCGCGCGAACGCGCCGGCCAGCGGCTTTGGATGCATGTCGATCATCTCGGCTCGCTCGTGCTCGTCACCGACTCGGCCGGCGCGGTGCAGTTGCAGCTGAGCTACGGCCCCTACGGACAGGTGCTCGCGCGCACCGGGCCGGCGGCGGTGCCCGAGGGCTTCGCGACCGGCGAGGCGCTTGGCCCCGACCTGCTGCTGCTCGGCGCGCGCTGGTACAGCCCGCGACTCGGCCGCTTCCTCGCGCCCGACGCGCTCGTGACCGACGCGGCCGATCCGCTCGCGTGGAACGCCTACGCCTACTGCCGCTGCAACCCGACGAGCTATGTCGACCCGAGCGGGCGCAGTTTCTGGAAGATCTTCGCGGCCATCGTCGCGACGGTCGCGATCATCGCAGTGGCGGTCATCGTCTCGGTGTTCACCTTCGGCATCGCGGCGCCGGGGATGGCGGCGCTGACGGTCGGCGGACTGTCCGTGACCTGGGGCGCGGTGTTCGCCGCGACGATGATCGGCATCGCGGCAGGCGGCGTCATCGGCGGCATCGCGGCGGCGCGCGCCGGCGGCGATGCCGGCGACATCGTGCTCGGCGCGCTGGTCGGCGGCGCGGTCGGCGGCTGGGCCGCGTTCGGCGCGGCGTTCGCGGGCATCGGCGTCGCGGGCGGGCTCGGCATGAGCGCGGGCGTCGGGGCCGGCGCGGTGGCCGGTGGCGTGAGCGGCGCAATCAACGGCGCGGCGATGGGCTTTGCCTCGGGCTTCGCCGGCGGCCGGAACAACGGCTTCAAGGACGTGATGGAGAAGGTGCTGGTCGGCGCCATCGTCGGCGCGGCAATCGGTGCCGCGCTCGGCGCGCTCAGCGGCATCCAGGCGCCGAAGGAGTCGCTGCGCGAGTCGGCCGCGAAGGCGCTGCAACCCGATGCGCCACCGGCGCAAGGGCCGGCGAGCCAGGCGCTGCCGCCATCGAGTGCAGGCGGCGCGCTGGAGCAGGCGCCGGTCACCTCGTTCGGCGACGCGGCCGGGAAGGTGGCGGCCGGCATCGGCGGCAAGCTCGCCGGCGGCATCGCGCCGCATTTGATCGCGCCGGCGAGCGGCTTCTTCGGCTCGATCGTCACGCAGACGGTGCTGGTCGATCTGAGCGCGGCGGCAGCGTCCGCGTTCTGGGACGACCTCCAGCGCTACGTGCGCACGCACAACGTCGAACTGGGGCCGTTCGACTTCGTGAAGGGCGAGTTCTGAGCCGCCGTCTTCCGCCGCATCACGACTGATGCAGGCGGAAGACGAATTCCTGCTCCGCCGTCACTTCCTCGGCGCCGCGCGATTCGCATTCGTACTGCTGCATCGCGACCATCACCGGGTTGCGGAACTCGGGCCGGTCGGCGCGCAGGATCTCGACCTTGACGACCTTGCCGCCCTTGATCGTCGCGCGCGCCTGCACCGTGAACACGCCCGACAGCCCGCTCTGCATCACGCGCATCGGCACGACCGGCTGGACCATCGACGGGCAGACGAGGCCGATCTGCACCGCCGACGCGCGCGGCGTGGCGACGGGCGCGGGCGGCGCCGGCGGCGTCTCGACCGGCGCGGTCGCGGGGCCGGCGGCAGCGGTCGCGACGGCCGGCGCGGCCTGGGTCGGCGCCTCGGCCGCCGCGATGTGCGGCTGCGCGGGCGTCGGCGCGGGCGCGGGGCGCGGCGGCGTCGGGCGCGGCACCGGCACGGGGCGCGGCGGTGGCGGCGTCACTGGCTTCGGCGGCTCGACCGGCGCCGGCGGCACGGGCACCGGCACGGGCGGCGGCGGTTCCTCGCGCACCAGCTGGACCCGGATCGTCTTCGGCTGCGGTTCGGGCGGATGAACGAAATCGACGACGCAGAGGCCGGCAATCACCAGCCCGGTCAGGAAGGACGCGATGCCGAGCGCGGCCGGCACCGGCAGGCTGCGATGCGCGAGCGGGTTCTCGGTGGCCCAGATCGCGCCGCGCCGCACCAGCGGCGGATCGAGCCGGGCGTGGCCGGTGACGGTGGAGTTCATGGTCGCCCCGCGTCAGCTGGCGCTGGTGGCAAGCGCAATCGCGCTGATGCCGGCGGCGCGCACCAGATCCATCACGCGGATCACGTTCTGGTAGGCGCCGGTCTTCTCGGCCGAAATCACGACATCGACCTGGCGGTTGCCGGCCAGCGCTTGCAGCCGCGCCGTCAGCTCGGACTCGACGACCGGCTGGCCGTCGAGGTAGATGGCGCCGGCACCGCTCACGCCGATGGTCAGCTTGATGCGGTCGAGCTGCTGCGCGGTCGAGGACTGCGGCAGGTCGAGCGTGATGCCCGCGCCCTGGATCATCTCCAGCATGATCAGCACGAAGAACACGAGCAGAAACATCATCACGTCGATCATCGGAATGATCTCGATGCGTGCCGCCTGCTCCGCGCCCAGATAGTGGCCGCGCTGATTTCTTGCCATGGCAATGCTCCTTCTGGCGTCCGCGTTCAGGCGGCCGAGAACCGGCTGACCAGCATCGACTTGATGAGGTCCATCTGGTTGACCAGCACCCGGATGCGCTTGTTGAAGTAGTTCAGGAACACCACGCAGACAATGGCGATGCACAGGCCGGCGGCGGTCGCGACGAGCGCGTGCGAGATCGGCCCGGTGACCGATTGCGCGTTCTGGCCGCCGGTCGCGGCGAGCGCGTTGAAGGCCTCGATCATGTGGATGATCGTGCCGAGCAGGCCCATCAGCGGCCCGAGCGTGACGCAGGTGTCGAGCACCCAGAGGTTCCGGTCGAGCTTGGGCAGCTGGAACATCAGCGTCTCTTCGAGCGCGCGCTCGAACGACGGTTCGTCGCGGCCGCGCGCGGTCAGGGCCGACTTGACCATCTCGCCCTGCACGCTGCCGGCGTAATGGCGCACCACGGTGCCGGCGCGTTCGCCGTCGCCGGGCTCGACCGCCTGGAGGTCGTATTCGAGCGTGGTGCCGGCGCTGATGCTGCGACGAAAAAAGAAGAAGCGCTCGACGATGACGCTCAGCCCGATGATGAAGACGAGCACGAGGATCGGGATCAGGCCCCACGAATCGCGGGACAGCTGGAGGACGGATTGCAGCATGCGCAAGCTCCGGTGATGAGGTTCAGTTGACCCGCACCGCAAGCGGCGGGGTGGCGGACGTGAACTCGAACTTCAGCTTCTCGAAGCTCGGCAGGCCCGAGAGCATTCCGAGCGCGAAGCCGTTCGAGAAGCCGAGCGCCTCGACGGGCATGCGCAGGGCGTTGTGGTCGATCGCGCCGCTGTCGTTGCGGTCGTGGAACACCACCACCGCGTAGCTGCCGGGCTCGACATTGGCGAAGGTCAGGCGCGCGTGGCCATCGGCGATCGGCGCCGTGGCCTGCCAGCGGCCGGGGCCGAGCACGTTGTCGCCGGGGATGAACAGCTTGGCGACGGCGTGGCCCTCGGCCGAGGCGAAGCCGCTCACGTCGATGTCGAGCGTGGCGGCGCAGGCGGTGCCGATGGAAAGCAGCAGCGCGGCGGCACCGAGGGCAATCCGGCAGCGGTCGCGCGCGATGGCGCGCATTGAACAGGGCGGCGGCGTCATGCGGCGGCGCTCAGAAATGCATTGCGGCGGTGACGCGGAACGAGCGCGGCTCGACCGGGTGGAAGTGCCGGTCGGCGACGCCCGCGGCCGGTTCGCCGGGCAGGCGCGACGTGTAGAAGTAGTCCACGTCGCTGACCTTGCGGTCGAACAGGTTGAACACGTCGAGCATCAGCTTCCAGTCGCGATCGACGCGGTAGGCGACGCGCGCATAGGCCAGCGTCGTGCTGCCCGAGCGCTCGCTGTTGTCCTCGATCAGCGCGCGCGGGCCGAAGTAGCGCATCTGGAACTGGCCCGACCATGGACCGCGTTCGGGGAAGGTGACGCCGAAGGACGCGACGCGCTCGATGGCGCCCGGCACGTGGTCGCCGGCCGGGTCGGGCTGGGTGTAGCGCGCGTTCGAGACCGCGAGGTCGAGGTCGAGCATCAGGCCTTCGGGCGCGGCGTAGTGGTTGCTCCACTCGATGCCGCCGCGACGGCTGGCGCGGCTGACCTCGGTGTCGCCGGCGTCGCCGCTGAAGACCAGTTCCGACGCGAGCTTGAGGCCCCAGATCGACAGCGAGCTTTGCAGGTGCGGCACGAGTTCGCTGCGCATGCCGACTTCGGCGCCGCGGCTGCGCACCAGCGGCGTGACCGGCGTGACGGCCGTGCCTTCCTTCGGCGAGACGGTCGAGGTGACGCCGCGCGCGTCGTTGCTGTGGAAGCCGCTGCCGACGTTGAGGAAGAACTCGGTCTTCTCCCACGGACCCATGATGATTGCGAGCTTGGGCGAAACGATGCTCGCGTGCTGCGAGCCGCTGTTGCCGGCGATGCTGCTGCCGACATCGAAGTCGGCGCGGTCGGCGCGCAGGCCGATCACGCTGCGCAGGCGCGGCGTCCATTGCACGCCGCTTTCCGCGTAGAGCGACAGCATCGATTGATCGACGCTGCTTTCCTGGAGCGTCTGGGCGCGCACGCGCTGGACGGTGCGGTAGAGCGCGAGCGGATCGACATGGTCGTAGCGCAGCTGGGTGCCGACGCGCGTGTTGACCATGAAGCCGCCGATGGTGGTGTCGAAGCCCCGGCTCAGCTCGCCGCCGACGACGCGGCGGCGCTCGGTCTGCTCGAACTGGTCGCCGGCAATCGGCGCGCCGAGATCGGCCGGATTTTCGAGGTCGTAGGTGAAGTTCGAGTACAGCGTGAGCGACGACGCGATTGCGTAGGCGCTGGCGCGCCAGTCGCCGTCATCGAGCTGGTGCTGGGTGTTGAACGACAGGCTGAAGCGGTCGGTGCGACCGCCGTCCGACGGGTCGATGTTGCCGAAGCGGTCGATTGCGCCGCTGTTGACGGCGCGCAGCGGCAGCTGGTCGGTCGCGTTCCAGTGCGCGCTGTAGGCCATTGCGGTCAGGCTCGTGGTGCTGACGCCGGTCGCGAGGCTGTAGCGCAGCACGCCGTTGAACTTGTTGAACTTTTCCGGCGAGCGCCACGGGCCGTCGTTGTGGCCGTACTCGGCGGCGTAGAGCAGGTTGCCGTCGCCGACGCCGGTTGACGACGTGACCAGCGCGCGCTGGAAGTTGTTGCTGCCGACGGTCGCCTGTGCGAGGCCGCGCGGCAGCGTGTCCATCAGCTTGATGCGGGCTGAGCCGGCCGACGAGAAGTCACCGTCCTCGGCGAAGTACGGGCCCTTGCGGTAGTCCATGCGATCCACGAGTTCGGGGATCAGGTAGTTCATGTCGGCATAGCCCTGGCCGTGGGCATGCGAGGGCATGTTCACCGGCATGCCGTCGATGGTGGTCAGGAAGTCGGTGCCGTGGTCGAGGTTGAAGCCGCGCAGGAAATACTGGTTCGCCTTACCGTCGCCGCTGTGCTGCGTGATGATCACGCCGGGCACGAATTCGAGCACTTCGGCCGGGCGCAGCGTCGGCCGGTTCTCGATCAGCTTGCTGGTCACGCTGCCGGCGCTGGCGGCGTCCGAGGTGCCGATGCCGTTCTGGTAGTGGACATCGACCTCGGTGCGTTCGAGCTGGGCCGACTGGGCCTGGCTGGCCGGCGACCAGCAGTTCGCGACCGCGAACGCGGCGGCCGCGAGGCGCCAGCGCGGCGCCGGTTTCAACGCCGATGGCGCCGGTCGATTGGGACGGTTTGCATTCATGGCGGATTTCCGAAGACGTGGCGGCTCAGAGCGCGATGGCGCGCGCCGACTGGAGCAGGAAGCTGATGCCGATGCCGGCCATGCCGGCGCCGCTGTAGCGAAGCAGGCCGACGAAGCGCTCGCGGCGCGTTGACAGCTCGCCGATGACCACGCCGAACACGTGCAGCAGCGAGGTGCTGGTGATGAAGCCGAAGGTGTAGAACGCCGGGCTCGCCGAGCGCGGCATCTCGACGCCGTGGGCGTGGCCGTGGAACACGCCGAAGAACAGCACGAAGACCAGCGGCAGCCAGGGCGAGGTGCGGTGATCGACATTGACGATGGCGATGCCGAGCAGCACCACCGACAGCGCGATGCCGACCTCGGCATAGGGCATCGCGATCTGCATCACGCCGATCGCGCCGCCGAGCACCATCGCCAGCACGAAGGCGGTCGGGACGCGCCAGATGCTGGCGCCGCCGAGCTGGGCGCTGACGATGCCGACGCTGATCATCGCGAGCAGGTGATCGACGCCGAACACCGGATGCAGCAGGCCGGCGACGAAGCCGTCGCCGTCTTCCTGGGCATGGGCGTGCGCGACGAGGGGCAGGAGCGACAGGCCGGCGAGCGCGGCAAGCCGCAGCAGCGGACGAATGGTGGTGATGTTCATGGGCGGCGGAAGCGACGGGGCGTTGACGACGACTCAGGCGGCGCGCGCGTTGCGCGGCCCGAGCCCGGTTTGCTGCACCGGCAGCGGCAACGGCGCTTCCTCGCGCGCCCAGCGGACCGCGAGGACCGTGACCCAGATGCCGAGGATGTGATGGCCGAAATCGAACACGTGGACGATGTCGAACGGACGCGTGCCCGACAGCGCGTGCGCGACCTGGTGCGCGACGAAGAACAGCGAGAAGAAGACCGTCAGCGTGACGACCAGCCAGCGGAACCACTGCGCCTTCACGGCGCGGATCAGCACCGGCATGAAGATGTAGATCGCCATCACGCACGAGACGATGTTGAGTCCGATCGGACCCGGATCGCGGTCCCACTTGGTGAAGTCGGCGGTGACGGCGCTCTTGATGAGGTCGGACAGAAAGCCGCAGATCACCATGAAGAACATGGCGGTCCAGCCTTGGGCAATGCGGCTGCGCAATTCGTCGTAGGGGGCTTGCATGGAGGTCTCCTGTGCTGAGGTCGGGAAGGGATGGAAGGTCATGAGGAATGCGGTGCGCGCGCGGCCCAGTCCTCGATCAGGCGGGCGCAGTGCGCGGCGGCGCCGGGTTCGAGCAGGCCGGCGTGGGTCGCATCGATGCCGGCGAGCGCGACC
>Ga0302291_10000169_pt1 | contig 17331 bp, 11 predicted proteins | sample III_Fen_N1_4_FD_194548 | JGI IMG/M metagenome (GOLD analysis project Ga0302291, IMG submission 194548) | Peat permafrost microbial communities from Stordalen Mire near Abisko, Sweden - III_Fen_N1_4 | ecosystem: Environmental > Terrestrial > Soil > Wetlands > Permafrost | place: Sweden: Abisko... | reverse complement strand
GCGGCAAAGCGCACAGGCCGCGACCGGGTCGTGGAGGCCTGGCCTGCGGAGGAGTGAGCGGGCGGGCGCGGCTACCATGAGGGGCATGGATCAGCCTTCGTCGCCAGAGCCGTCGGCGCCGGTCGACTCGGCGCCGGTCGACTCGGCCCCGCCCGAGTCGTTGCCGGGGGCGGAGCCGGTGTCGATCCTCTCGAACGGCGAGCTGGCGCGCATCTTCCACGAGATCGGCGACATGCTCGAAGTCAAGGGCGAGCTGGTCTTCAAGACCGTGGCGTACCACAAGGCGGCCGACGCGATCGGCCATTCTCCGGTCGAGATTTCGCGTGCGTACCTGGATGGTCAACCGCCACGCATCGCCGGCGTCGGCGATGCAATCTCCAAGAAGATCGAGGAGTTGGCCAGAACCGGCCACCTGGCCTTCTACGAGCGTTTGCGCGAGGAGGTGCCGCCGAGCCTGGTGGCGCTGCTGGCGATCCCCGGTGTCGGGCCGAGGACGGTCAGGCAACTCCACGAGGAGCTGGGCATCGACACGCTCGAGGATCTCCGGCGGGCGGCGGAGGCTGGCACGCTGCGGTCGCTCAAGGGGATGTCGGAGAAGACGGAGGAGCAGATCCTGGCCGGGATAGCGGCCCTCGCGACTCGCCAGGACCGGATGCGTCTGGGCCAGGCGGAGGCGATCGTCGAGTCGCTTCTGGCCGAGCTGGCGGGGGTGCAGGGGCTGCTGTCCATCCAGCCCGCCGGCTCGTTCCGGCGCCGCCGCGAGACGATCGGCGACCTCGACCTGCTGGCCGAGACCGACCGCCCGCTGGACCTGGTCGAGCGCTTCACCTCGCTCGGATCGGTCGAGTCGGTGCTCGGAAAGGGGCCGCACAAGGCCGCGGTTCGGCTGCTGCGCGGGCCTCAAGTGGATCTGATGATCATGCCGCCCGGCGAGGCAGGCACGTATTTGATTCACTTCACGGGATCCAAGGAGCACAACGTCCGGCTCCGCGGGATGGCCCGCGACCGGGGCTGGAGCCTCTCGGAGAAGGGTTATCTGCGGCTGGACGAGGAGGGCGAGCCGGCGGTCGGCGAGGCGGCCCAGCTTCGAACTTTCCCAACCGAGGAGGCGGCGTACAGCTTTCTGGGTCTGCCGTTCATCGAACCCGAGCTGCGCGAGGATCGCGGCGAGATAGAGGCGGCGCTGACGGGAACTCTGCCGAAGCTGGTGATGCGGGCCGATCTGCGCGGTGACTGCCACAGCCACTCCGACTGGTCGGACGGAGTGCATTCGATCGAACGGATGGCCCTCGACGCGCGGCGGCGCGGATACTCCTACCTGGCCCTGACGGACCACACGGTCAGCCTGGCGATTGCCCGTGGGCTGGATCTCGAGCGGGTCGATCGGCAGCGACGGATTGTGGCGGCCTTGAACGAGCGGTTTGCAGGCGAGGAAGCCGATGGAACGGCTCCGCCCGAGACATCCGCCGAGGGCTTCCGCCTGCTGCACGGCTGCGAACTAGAGATCCGCGCCGATGCAACGCTGGACTACCCCGACGAATTGCTGGCCCGGTACGACCTGGTCGTGGCGTCGGTCCATGTCTCTCGGCGCCAGACGCGCGAGCAGCTGACGGCCCGAACCCTGGCCGCGATCCGGAACCCCAACGTCGACATAATCGCCCACCCGGCGGGGCGCTACATCGGCAGCCGCGACGATCTCGACCTCGACTGGGACGCCGTCTTCGCCGAGGCTGCTCGCACCGGAACCGCCCTGGAGTTGAACGGCTCCGACGAGCGGCTCGACCTGTCCGACGTGCGGGCCCGTCGCGCGGCCGAATTCGGCTGCGTCTTCACGATCGACTCCGACGCGCACAGGACCGAAGAGCTCGACAACCTTCGCTGGGGAACGGCCATGGCACGGCGCGCTTGGCTGGGCCCAGATCAGGTGATGAACACCCGGTCGCGCTCGGACTTGATGGCCTGGGCGGGGTCGAAGCCTGCGCGGCTGCGTCAATGACGGAAGCCGTCGGGGCGCTCCGGAAAGGGCCTCGCGCGGAGTCTCCGTCCGGCTCGCCGATCGAGGCGCTCACGTACCATGCTCGAATGCAGCAACGCAATGAAGCCCGCGAGCTCGGCCTGATCGTGGCCACGCTGGCCGTGCTAAGCCGGTTCGTGACGGACGCGCCGTTCTGGGTGGCGGCCGCGCTGGCGGTGATCGTGGCCACCGCGGGAACGGCGAGTCTGTTGGGCGAACTTCGGCCGTGGCGCTGGCCGCTGGATCGCGTCGCTCTACCCGGAATCGCCGCGTTCGTATCGATGGGAATCCCCCGCCTCGTAGACCCCGTGCCGTGGCTGGCGTTCGGGTTCGCCGGGTCCTGGGCGCTCACCGCGTGGGTGGTCTCGGTGGAAACCGCGGGCGCAAAGGGCGGTCCGCCCGGCTCGGTCACCGCCGACGGCACGCATGCCCGGCCGACTTCCGCGCGTCTGGCCGCCTTCGGGCTTGCCTTTCTCGGTTTCGCCGCGGTCGGGGGCATCGTTCCGGGAGGCGTCGCCGGAGACGGACAACCGCTCACCGTCGCGGCATTCATCGTCACCATCGTCTTGGACGTTGCGATCGGCGGGTTGGTCGGCTATCGGATCGCTGCGGTGCGGCCGCACACGACGGCCCAGGCGGCGGTGGCCTTCTACCAGTACGCGATAGTCCTGGCTCCAATCGGCGTCCTCGTGCGCGTGTTGGCGCTGCCGAGGCTATTTGGCCCGGCGGTCCTGGTCCTGGCCGCGTATCTCGTCACTTCGTTGCGCGAGTCGGATGAGCCGGTCCGCTTCAACGCCCGGCTGATCGAGGAGACGCTCGTGCTGATCCTGGCCGGGGCCGTCGTGGTGGTCCTGGGCGTCTTTGTGAAGTAGGGGACCGGCGGAACCGACGCGGTCGAGGCCGGGCGCGCGCCACTCCCCGGAGCCACTCGTTAAGCGCGACCGGTCCCCGGCGCCGATACTTGCTCGCGTGATCAGACGCGTAACCGCCACCCGATACGTGACACCTCTGCGAGAGGGCGGTTCGCTGCCGGCGATCGTCGAGGCCGACGACGACGGCCTCTACGTGGCCAAATTCCGCGGCGCCGGCCATGGCGTCCGGGCGCTCGTGGCGGAGCTGATCGCCGGCGAGATTGGTCGGGCCCTTGGTCTGCTCGTGCCGGAAATCGTGCTCCTGGACTTCGACCCCAGGCTTGCGGCCGCCGAGCCCGACGCGGAAATCCGGGAACTGCTCCAGCGGAGCAGCGGCCTGAACGTTGGTCTGGACTTCCTCCCGGGAGCGCTGGGGTTCGATCCGGCCGCAGGCTTCCGGCCCACCGCCGATCTTTGTGCAGACATCGTCTGGTTCGACGCGTTCGTGACCAACGTCGACCGTGACGCCCGAAACACGAACATGCTCGTGTGGCACAAGCGCCTGTGGCTGATCGACCACGGCTCGGCGCTGTACATCCACCACAGCTGGCGCGATCCCGCCGGCCACGCTCGCAAGCCGCTGGCCGAGATCAAAAGGAACGTGCTCCTGCCCTATGCGAGTTCGATTCTGGAGGCAGACGAGCGACTGGCGCCGAAGCTCACGCACGACCTCCTGGTTGGGATAATCGCGTCGGTGCCGGATGAATGGCTGCCGTCGGAGGCCGATCGGCCCGACCCTGCCGCTCATCGCGCGGCCTACCTCGACTACCTGGAGCGCCGTCTGGCGCCGCCGCGGCTCTTCGCGGAGGAGGCGGAACGTGTCCGAGTCGCGTAGCCCCTTTGCATACACCGTGCTTCGGGCGGTGCCGCGCGTCGAGCGCGGCGAGTTCATCAACGTCGGCGTGGTGCTGTTCTGCCGAGAACGGCGATTCCTCCAGGCTCGGATTGGGCTCGATGCTGCGCGGCTTCAGATCCTCGCGCCTGAATCAGACGCTGCCGAGATTCGGGCGCAACTCGAGGCCATCGTTCGAGTGGCCGACGGAGACGCCGACGCCGGCCCGATCGCCCGCCTCTCGCAATCGGAGCGGTTCCACTGGATATCCTCGCCCCACAGCACGATCGTCCAGCGCTCGGAGGCCCATACCGGCCTGACCGACGATCCGGCGACCACGCTCGAGCACCTCTTTCGGACGCTGGTTCTGGTGACCGGCTCCGCCTGAACGACCCTGGCGAAAGCCGCCACAACCGGGCTGCGTTGACAGGGTTGGCCCTGGATGCTAGAAAGAATGTCCGGACGGGCTATTCCCGTCAGAATTGGCATGCCTCCAGCGAAGCGGCGCATTCGCCGCCCCGCAGCCCATCGCAGCACGGCTCATCGCCGCGCGTCGGTCTGGCGCAGTTGACGAAAGGAACCCGATCCTTGGCCTTCCCCGAGATCGAAAAGGGCACCGGCGGCAACGCCGTCCGGATCAAGCGCCAGCTGTCTGAGATGGCGATAGCCCATGCGGCGGACGGGCGCTGGGCCGAGGCCGCGGAAACCAACCGCAAGATCCTGGAGATGGGCGCCGACGCCGAGCCGGAGAACCGGCTGGCCAAGGCTCTCTGGGAGATGGGGGAGCTGGGTGAGGCGCGCGAGCACTACCAGATCGCCCTGGCGCTCGATCCCACGAACCGCATCGCCGAACGCAACATCGAGCGCCTGCGGGTGCTGATGAGCGAGGCCGGCGAGAAGACGGTGGCCGCCGAGAGGGCCAGCAAGGCTCCGGTCGCGATCTTCGTCGAGGAAACCGGCAAGACCGGCTTCGCGATGCTCACGGACCTCGCCTCGCCCCGGACCCTTGCCCACGTCAATCCGGGCGACGCAGTTGAACTCATCCCGGACGGCAACCGCCTCTATGCCGAGGCCAACGGCACGCGCATCGGCATCGTCGAACCGCGCGTCGCCGCCCGCCTGCTCAAGCTGCTCGCCGACGGAAACAAGTATTCGGCCGGCATCACCTCGCTCGGCGACCGCGACGTCCGCATCGTGATCCGCGAGATCTTCCAGGACCCCCGCAACTACGGCAAGGTCAGCTTCCCCACAGCCGCACGCTCGACGGACTTGCGCCCTTACACCAAGGGCACACTCCTGCGCGAGGAAGAGCTGATGGAGGAGGACCTCGAGGACGACGACGAGGACGAGGAGATCGAAGACCTCGACCGCGTGCTGCCCGCGCAGATCACAGGCGACGAGGCTTTCGAGGAAGAGACCGACGAGATCGAGGAGCCGTAGACACGGGTCCGCTCGTTCCGCCGGCGACATGACAGAGGCTCAAACCGGAGCTGATCGACCGCCCCAGAGGCGGGCTCCAGCTTCGGGGTCCGACTCCTTGCCCGGGCCCGCCTCATGGCCCTGGAGTCATTCGAATCGATCCGGTTCGCCCGAGCCGGCCGCGCTGCCGCGCCATGCCGTGCGCGTCGCGGCCCCCCCGGCATCGGGTGTGGCGCGCCGGTCGACGCCGGCCTACAGGCCATTCCTCGACGGTCTTCGCGCCGTGGCGGTGCTGGGCGTTCTCGTATACCACCTGAATCGAGAGTGGCTGCCGGGCGGCTTTCTCGGCGTCGACATCTTCTTCGTGCTGAGCGGGTATCTCATCACGATGCTGTTGCTCAACGAGCATCGAGAGACCGGGCGTATCAGCCTGCCGACCTTCTGGGCGCGACGGATCCGGCGGCTTCTACCGGCCCTGCTGGTGCTGCTCGTCGTGATGGTGATCCTGATCGACGTCGGCGGCGACCCGCTGGCGCTTGGCCAGGCTCGGGGAGACCTGCTGGCCACCCTCTTCTACGCCGCCAACTGGCACTTCATCACCTCGGGCCAGACGTATTTCAGCCAGTTCCTGGCCGTCTCGCCGGACCGCCACACCTGGTCGCTCGCGATCGAGGAGCAGTTCTACCTGGTCTGGCCGATCCTAGCGGCCGTCATCCTCGCCCGCTTCCGAACTCGGACACTCGGCATCGTCGCCGTCACGGTGGCGGTTGCTTCGGCGCTGTGGATGGTCGCGATCTTCAGCCCGGCCGATCCCTCACGGGCCTACTACGGCACCGACTCGCGCATCTTCCAGATTCTCATCGGGGCGGTCCTCGCGATCTCTCTGGCGGGTCCCCTCAAAGCGCGGGTTGCGATCTGGGGCCGCCGGCTGGCGCCGGTGGCATTGCTCGCGATTGCCGCGGCGTACCTGTTGCTGGCCGACGACAACTCGATCTATTACCACGGCGGGGCCGTGGTAATCGCGCTCGCCGCCGCGACCCTGATCGCCGGCCTGGAGGCAGGCAGCCCGATCGATCGGCTGCTTTCGCTCCGGCCGCTGGTTCTCGTCGGCCTGGCTTCCTACGGCATGTACCTCTGGCATTTCCCGATCATCATCTTTACGAATCAGTGGGTCGGGCCGACCAGCACGCCGGCGATAGCGCTTCTCGCGGTCGGGCTGACGTTCTCGGTTACGGCGATCTCGTACATCGTGGTCGAGTCGCCCATCCGCCGGCGGGGCCTGCTCCTTGGATACAAGCTCACGCCGGCGCGGCTGGCGCGCGTCGTGCCGATTGCCTCGGGCGCGGTCGCGGTGATCATCGTCGCGGTGACGGCAAACGGCGTCGTGGCAACGAACTGGAACGACGCCAACGCCGACCCCACCGGGATCGCCATATACACCCCCGCACCCGCGCCGTCGGAGAGCGGGGCGAGTCCGACGCGTCTCCCGACCTTCGCCCAGACCCCGGGCCCGAGCGCAGCCGCGTCACCCACCGACTTCCCGATAGGAGGCCCGGGCTGGACCATCGGCGTAGTCGGCGACTCGGTCATGGTCTCGGCCATTCCCGGTCTCCAGGCCGAGGCGGCCAAGCGCGGCTGGCGATTGATCGCCGCCGCCAAACGCTCATGCCCGATCGGGTACGAGACGCTCTACGACCAGGGCGGCGCGCCTTCGCCCAACGACGGTCAGTGCGGCATCGTCCAGACCCTCCACGACCAGCTCATCGCCGCCAAGCCCAACGTCGTCATCTGGCACGACCTCCAGTCCGCACTCGCGCGCAAGTCCCCCAGCGGCGCCCTCCTGAATCCAGGCACGACCGCCTGGAAGATGAACCTTTTCGAGGAATGGACCCTTGTCCTGGATCGGTTTCTGGCGGTCGGGGCCAAGGTCGTAATCGTCCTCCCGCCTTTGCGCAGCCAGCAAGCTCCGGGCTGCCAGGGCGTGGTGAACCAGGCGCGATGCCAGGTGATCCAGCGCCAGGACACGGTCATCCGCCAGGCGACCCAGGAGTGGTTGGCCGGCATTCTCGGGCAGAAAGGCGTGTACGAGATCCAGGTCGACTCGCTGCTCTGCCCCCACGGCAATCCCTGCCCCAGCAAGGTCGCGGGCATAGACGTGCGGCTCCCCGGCTACGACCAAACACATTTCACTCAGGCCGGTTCGACGTGGTTCGCACCGCGACTCTTCGACAAGGTCGTGGCCGCGCTCGAGGGCCCGGCTCCGACCCCCGCCCCGACCACCTAGCGACGGGCGCCGGGGCTTGCCGGCGCTTGCCGGGGGCTCCCGGACCGGCGAGCGGCGGTCGGCGGCAGATCCGAGGCAACGCCACCGCTCACCCTCGGGCCCGCGTCTGTCACAATTGGCGGCATGGTCGGGCGCGCCGTCTCGAACCGCGCCGAACGGCGCAGCGAAGGCAGCACATCGCTGCCTATCTTCGACCGGCTCGCCCCTTCCGCCCCGAGCGCCGACATCGTCGCTCAGATCGAGGCATGGACCAAGGCCGGCGAGGTGGTCCTCGATCTCAACGGCCGTGGCGGCTGGGTCGCGCGAGCGGCGATTGCCGGCCAGCGGCGCGCCGCGGACCTCGAATCTCTATCGCTGACGCGACTTCTGGCCGACATCGTGCTGCGGCCGCCCGACATCCGCCATCTCGATGCGGCGGCCCTGGCCATCTCAATACGGCCGCTCAGTGGAGCCAGCGTCAAGACGACGATCGAGAAGCTCTTCGGCGGTACCTGCCCCGTCTGCGGGCGGCCGGTCGTCCTCGACTCGATGATCTGGGAGCCGGGCGACGGCAGGGGCAAGGCCGGAGCCAAGGGCCGTTCGGCGAAGCCGGCCGCTGCACCAGCCACAACTGTGACCCAGAGGGCCGGCGGCCCGGCGGCGTCCGGCGCGGTCCTGGAGCGGCCCACCCGTCGCGAGTTCAGGTGCGTTCCGTGCCAGCAGCAGCTCGGCGGTCCCGAGCTCCGCCACGCCGAACCCGCTCCCGCAGACCTGACGGCGGCCGCCTTCACGGACCTCCCGGAAGACGTGCGGAAGAACCTTCTGAAGCGTTTCCCGACGCCCGAGCAGGAGGATCGGCTGCCGGGCCAGCTCGTGGACCTGCACACGGCGAGGCAGCTCATCGGCCTCAACGCCATCCTTGAAGGCATCGAGCTCGAGACCCGTTCGGCGCCCATGATGGCCGCCCTGCGGCTTGCGTTCCTGCAGGCCGTCGGATCGGCCAGCCGGCTCAACTCCTACCGCGGCCGGGCCACGACGTTGCGAATCTCGAGGGGCGCGGTGCGGTTCCCGTCCGCTCACGCTTGGCGCGAGCGGAACCCGTGGCTCGCCTTCGAAGAGGGGATGCGGACGGTACGCAACTTTGTCGGGCGCCTGGAATCTGACGAAAAGCGTTCGGTGGCGGCGCGGCTCGCCTTCGACCTGATGGAGCTTCAGGACGGCACCGCCAATGTGGTGCTCGGCGAGGCGACGCCGGGGGCGCTGCGCCGGATGGGTCTCGCGGGCGAGCGAATCGCCCATTCGGGCACTCCGTCCCGGGTCCGATTGATGGTTGGCCAGGCCCCGCTGCCGCTGACCCCTGAACGGCTGGCCGAGGCATATCACGCGACTTCGTGGGCCCTGGGGTCGGGCGCTGCCTCGCTTCTTCCGTTCGAGGAGCTGTTCCGGTCGCATCCGCGGACGGGTCGTCGGAGCGCCTCCGACGATCTGGCTCGCTCGGTCGCTCGGTCGCTGGCCATTGCCACCCCGACGCTCGCCCAAAACGGCCGGGCCGTGGTGCTTCTGGACGATGCCGAGCCGAGCACCCTGGTCGCGGCCGCAATCGGCGGAGCTGCCGCAGGATGCCGCCTGGTCGAGGCGCGTCTGCGCCGCGGCGACGACGACAGCCCCGCGGTCGCCGTCTTCGTTCCGCCCACCGGCGTCATCGCTCCGGGCCCTCGCACGCGGGCGAATCGGCCACTTCCGCCAGTAGAAGGCGGTGCCGGGGATCCGGGCACCATCGCAGGGCAGGGGGTCTTCGCGGGTCCGGAGAAGCTCGGCGAAGGGCCATTCCGCGTCCCGGCTGCCACGCAAGCCGTTAACGACACTGCCCTGGAGCTGCTCAAAGCCCGGGGCGAACCGGCCTGTTTCGAGCACCTGCTGGGGGACCTCCTGGTCGGGCTCGATCGCTCCGGTCAGCTGGCCCGCTTCGCCCGCCAGTTCCGTCCGCCTCGCGCCGACCAGGGTTGGGACGCGTGGGTCGACCAGGACGGCGACCCGACGGCCGCCCCCGAAGACGGCGCGGGCGATGCCGCGGCCGCCGGGCCGACCGCCGCCACAGCGCCCGCTCACGGCCGGCCGGGCACTTCTAAGGGACTTCCGAAGGACGAGACGGTCGATGAAGAGGAGCCGCGCGAGCCCACGGGTCGGGTTGAGGAGCTGCTGGCGCTGATTCGCGGCGAGCTGGACCGCGGCACCAACCGTCGCGTGCGCCAGATCGAGCCCGGCCAGTATTGGCTCGGTTCCGAGGAGGACCGCACGAGCGCCGCCCAGCCGCTGGCAGATCGAGTCGAGTGGGCCGTATTCAGCCTGCTTTCGTCATCCCGCCAGATGAGCGAGGCGGCCGTCCTCGAGCGCACCATGGGCCTCTTCCAGGATCGCGACGCTCCGGATGGAGAGCTGATGCGCGCTTGTATCGAGAGTTACACCGCAACCGGCAGTACGCCCGAGGCAGTGGTGACAAGCGATCAACTGGAGCGTCGTTCGGCCGAGCACGACGCGGTGATCGCAGCCCTCGCGGACCTGGGCCACCGTATCGGGACGCGAGTCTGGATCGGGCGTCGCCAGCAGATACGCCGCGTCGACGGCAGCCGGCTCGCGGACCGCCTCGACCTCGAAGAGCGCGACATAACGCCGACCTCGATCGCCTGGGGTCCGGAGGCCGAGCTCGAACGCGTCGACTGCGCCTGGTACGTCCGCCACAAGGCGACATTCCTGTTCGAGGTCGAATGGACGGCCATCCTCGGCGATCCGGTCCTGGTGCGTCACAGCCGCTTCCCGAGCGACGACAAGGTCGTTCGCTTCCTGGTCATTCCGCCGGAACGCGCCGAACTGGTGCGCTACAAATTGGCTCGCTCGCCGTTGCTGCGGCGGGCGTTTGCCGAACGAAACTGGCACGTCCTCAAGTGGGACCAGCTGGCTGCCTTCGCCGCGCGCGAGGAGGTTTCGCTGGCTGATATGGAGCCTTACCTGGGGCTCGACGCGGATGCGGCCGTCGGAGAGCAGCTGCCGCTGTTCGAGGCCTGAGGGCCGATCGGTCGAACCGGACTGGGGGTACGCTACCGACATCTGTCCAACCGGGCGCAGCGTCCCGCCCCCGGATGTGCCAGGTCGCAAGGAGGCTCTGGTGAGCGAGGTCCGCAACGCTGCCGACGAGGTCAACGCGCTGGCCGAAAGGTTCTGGAACGGGGTGCTCGAGCTGTCGCCGATAACGGCGACGGTGCTCGGGTACGAGCAGGGCGAAGATCGCCTGGACGACCCGGGACCGGCAGGGCGAGACCGGGCGCGGCGGCTCTTCCGCGGGACGTTGGACGCCGCCGACGCGATCCGCGAGAGCCAATCCGGCGGGACCGGATCGGATATCGCCGCCCTCCCGACTGAGGAAGCGATCACTCTCGACATCCTCCACGTCGTCTGCGAGACGGAGCTCGAGCAGCTGGATCAGCGCATCGACCGGCTCAAGGCGGTCGACCAGATGGACGGGCCCCAGACGGTGATGCCGCTCCTGGCAACATTCCAGCGGATCGACACGCCCGAGCGATTCGACCGTTTTCTGGCGCGAGTCGACGACTATCCGCGCTACATGGGCGCAATCGTGGAACTGGCCCGTGAGGGTCTGGCCAGCGGCTTGACTGCGGCCCGGATCGTGACCGAACGCGTCATCAACCAGCTGGAGCGACTGCTGGCAATACCCGACGAAGAGTCGCCCATCGTCATGGCGGCGACGCTGCCGGCGCCTTCGGACCGGGAGAAGCTGGTGGCGGCCGTGCGCCGATCCATCAGACCGGCCGACCAGGCATTCTTCGACGTCCTAAGGGGCGGATACCGCGACGCCTCGCGGGAGGAGCCGGGTCTGTGGTCGGCCGTCAACGGCGAGCAGCTGTACCGGACCCAAATTCGGGCGTGGACCTCGCTCGACCTCGACCCCGCGGACTTGCATCGCATCGGTCTAGAGGAGCTCGAGTCGATCGAAGCGGAGCGGCGCGAGATCAGCCGATCGCTCGGTCTGGGCGACGACACGAAGGCCGCTCGGGCCAGCCTGCAGAACAGCCCTGGTGCCATTCCGGAGTCGGTCGACGAGCTCCTCGACCACGCCCGCGGCCAGATCGAGCGTGCGCTCGCCAAGTCACCCGACTACTTCGGCCGCCTGCCCAAGGCGCCGGTGGAAGTGCGCGCGGTCGAGCCGTTCAAGGAAGTCGATTCGCCCGCTGCTTTCTACTTCGCGCCCGCGGTCGACGGCAGCCGGCCCGGCATCTACTACGTCAACACTTATGACCTGCCGAGCCGCAGCTACCTGAATCTGGCCAGTACGAGCTTCCACGAGGCCGTACCCGGGCATCACTTCCAGATCGCGCTCCAGACCGAGATGACCCACCTGAGCGCCTTCCGCCGCATGGGCGCCCGAATGGCCGGCAGCGCCTACGTCGAGGGCTGGGGCCTGTACTCAGAGCGCCTGGCGGACGAAATGGGGCTCTACCTCAACCCGGCCGAACGATTCGGCATGCTCGATGGGCAGGCGCATCGGGCCGCTCGCCTGGTCGCCGATACGGGCATCCACGCCTTCCGCTGGTCGCAGAAGCGCTCGATCGCGCAACTGCTCGACGCGGGCCTGGCGGAGAGCAACGCCCTGATCGAGACAGACCGCTATATCTGCCTGCCGGCCCAGGCGCTGACTTACAAGGTCGGTCAGCGCGAGATCGAACGGCTTCGGGCGGACGCCGCGGCGCGCCTCGGTTCGGCCTTCGACCTGCGGGCATTCCACGACGCCATGCTGGGCCACGGCACTCTGCCGCTGGCCACTCTCACACGGGAACTGCCCGGCTGGCTGGCTGCCGCGAAGTAGCAGTCGGCCTGCACGGATCCTGCCGGCCTCAGTTCTGCGAGGCCTCGCGGAGCATATCGGCCAGGGCGGCGTGTCCACCCTCGTCGGCCAGATCGGGCGGTGTGCGCCCGTCGTCGGCCGGCCGGGTTGGGTCGGCGCCGCGCAGCAGGAGCAGATCGACGATCGCCTCGTCGCCGTTGCGAGCGGCTGCGTGGAGGGGTGTCCAGCCGCCCTTTTGGACTGCGTTGGCCGAAGCGCCCAGGGCGAGAAGCAGACCCGCCAGGTCGCGGTGGCGAGCTGAGACGGCGCTGTGGAGCGGCGTCACACGCGAGTCGTTCGAAGCGACCGGATTGCGATCCGCGCCACGCTCGAGCAGCATCCGGGCCACTTCGAGCTGCCCGAAGTAGGCGGCCAGGTGAAGGGGCGCGTAGCCGTCGTCGCTCCTCTGATCGATCTCCCACCCCTCGGCCAGCTTGCGGCGGATGACCGGGACCCGGCCCACGGCGGCGGCTTCGAAGACGCTGAGCCCGTCCGGACCCACCTTCTCGGCGAGATGCTCGGCCAATCGCGGATGACCGCCGTAGGCAGCTGCGAGCACCGGCGAGAGGCCCGTCTCGTCGCGAGTCTTCAGCAGGTTCGGGTCGGCCGCGAGCGCCTCGTCGACCGCTCTCTCGTCACCATTGCGGATCGTCTCGAAGAAGTCAGCCGCCATGCCTTGCCCCTCCCGGCATTGTCTTAGCGCCGATCTCGCGAAGTGCCTCAACCAACCGGTCGATCTCGGAGGGCGTGTTGTAGTGGACGAAGCCTACACGGACCATGCCGCCAGATTCGGCCAGCCCGAGCGCCCGGATCAATTCGTAGGCGTAGTAGTCGCCATCCCAGACGGCGATGCCGCGCCGGCCCAGCTCCGTCGCGACGTCGCGCGGGGAGTGGCCCTCCAGCGTGAAGGCGAACGTGGGGACGCGTTCGGCCAGGCGGCCGGGGTCGACGATGCCGCGCAGCTTCAAACCCGGCACATCGCCCAACGCCGTCAGCGCGCGCCCGGCCAGACCTCGCTCGGTGGCTCCGATGACCGCCATCGCCGCGCCCATTCGGGCGCGCCGCGTAGCCGCCGCGCCACCGGCGCCACCATCGCCATTTGCCCCGTACGTGTCGCCCAGCCACTCCAGGTATTCGAACGTGGCCAGGAGCCCGGCCAGCGACTCGCCGGGGAGAGTTCCCGTCTCCCATTTGCCCGGCGCCTCGTTCGGAGCCGGGCGGACCTTGTACGCCGCCAGACCTTCGAGCAGATCGCGCCGCCCATACAAAAGCCCCAGGTGCGGCCCGAAGAACTTGTAGGGGGAGCAGACCAGGAAGTCGGTGCCGAGCGCAGCCACGTCGAGCGACACGTGCGGCGCGGCATGGACGGCGTCCACATAGGTGAGCGCACCGGCGGTGTGAGCCATCTCCACGATGTCAGGAATGGGGTTGAGCGTGCCCACAGCGTTCGATGCCAGTCCGACGGCGACCAGGCGTGTCCGTGGTCCCAGGGCGCGCCCCAGGCTTTCCAGGTCGAGGGTGCAGTCGTCCTCGCGGATGCCGACCCACCGAACGCTAACGCCGCGTTCCTCTTCGAGGGCCAGCCACGGCGCGACGTTGGCGTCGTGGTCCAGCCGAGTGACCACGATCTCGTCGCCGGCCTTGAGGGTCCGGCCGATCGCCCGGCTCATCGCGAAGGTCAGCGTGGTCATGTTCTGCCCGAAGACGACCTCGGACGGATCGGCCGCGCCGACGTAGTCCGCGGCGGCCTCGTGAACGCCGGCCAGCATGGCGTCGCTCTCTTCGCTCGTCGCGAACGCGCCCTCGTGGTTGGCATTGCAACGCCGGAGGTAGTCCGCCATCGCCTCGATCGTCCGGCGCGGCACCTGCGTTCCGCCGGGCCCGTCCAGATAGACGTACGGTCGGCCGTCGTGCTCGCGCGAGAGCGCCGGGAATTGCGCCCTGACTTCGCCGATCGCGCGCTCGTTTAGTGGCTCGCCTGCGGGGTAGGGGAGGTTGCGATCGACCGGCATGGTGCTCCGTGCTCTGGGCGGGCTTGACCTGCCGATGGTACGACGCGCCGGGCCCTCTCGGTTGAGCCTGGACCTATACGAGGCCGGCTGCGAACCGGCGCCGAGGCGCAGGGCGCAACTCCGTGGCAGGGCCTACAACCTGCAATGAATTCGTAGTGTCTCACTTCTCAATGGAACCTAAGCCTTGATGAAGGATCGGCGACCATCCTGTAGATAAGGGTAGTCGCCTGTAGATAAGGGTAGTCGGAGGATGACCTTTGGCAGGGTGTAACCGGGCCACTTGACTAATCCTGAGTAACTATGTAAACATTACGTCGTTCCGCTGGACGGGACGCGAAATCATCTGGTGAGTCGACCGACAGGGCTTTTTTTCAGTCGGTCAAAGGGGTCTTCCACCATCCAAACAAGGGGTCGCTCTGGCTCGGGCGCAGGGCGAGAGAAGGGTCGATCTGACGCTGCTGCGGCGCTGAGGCCCCTCCAAAGTCAGTCCGTGAGGAGTAGAAGTCGTGCTTGACGGGAATGCAGTTAGGTCGGTAGATCGTGCCGCCTCCCTGCTGATCGCTTTGGGGGAGTCGCAAGGCGAAGCAGGCGTAACGGAACTCGCGCGTCGACTTGGACTCCACAAGTCCACGGCATCGCGTTTGCTGGCCACGCTTCAGAAGCGCGGTCTGGTGGAGCAGGACGACGACTCGGGCAAGTACCGGTTGGGTCTCGCAGTCGTGCGGCTCGGCGGCCACGCGGAGCGGACACTCGACCTGCGGTCGATCGCGATGACGGAGCTCGAAACCCTAGCCCGCAGCATCAAAGAGACGACGACCCTGGAGACACTCGAGGGCGATACGGCCTTGACGATCGCCTACTCGGACGCCTCGGGCATGGGCCGCGACCGGTCGGGTCGCAGCTCGCCGCTCCACGCCACCGCGCCGGGCAAGGTCCTGCTTGCAAATCTGCCCGAACGTGAGGTCATCCGTCTCTCAAAGGTCGGGTTCACGCCATACACGTCCCATACGATCGTTCGGGTCGATCTCCTGCTCGAGGAGCTGGCCCGCGTTCGCAAGCGCGGCTTCGCCACAGCCTTCGGCGAGTTCGAACCGTCGGTCAATGCCATCGCCGTGCCCGTCTACGATCAGCGGACTTCGGTCGTGGCGGCGCTCGAGGTCAGGGCCTCGGGCAATCGGATCCTGCCGAGCCGCGTGCCCGAGCTCGTGGAGCGCGCACGCGACGCCGCAGCGGTGATCACCGAGCGCATCGGCGGAGTCGCCGCCAGCCTCTAGACCGCGACCCGATCAGGCGCCCGGTCTGGAGGCGCCACGCCAACCACATAAGTCCACTTTGCGCGACCCCTCGGTCCCCCTCCCGAGGGGTCGCGCCATTTCTGCCAGCGCTTGAGGGCGGCCGGGCGGTAGGCTATCGGAATGGCACCCTTCGAAATCAAAGTCGCCCCGCCCTGGGGCGGCCAGCTGGATCTCGGTCCCTATGTCGGGCTCGCCGCCGCCATCGTGGGCATCCTGATCGCGGCCGCGATCATCATCAGGCTGACCCACGTCTTCGTCCGGGGCACCGTGCGGGCCCTCCTCAGCCGCGAGAATCTAGAGGGGACCGCCCACGAGCTGACCGGCGCCGAACTCAAGAAGCGCCAGGATACGATCGAGGCGCTCGTCGTCAACGTCGTCCGATTCTTCGTCGTTGTGATAGCGGCACTGATGGTTCTCGAGACGGCCTTCCGCCTCGACATCGGCCCGGCCATCGCCGGCCTTGGGATCATCGGCATCGCGGTCGGCCTCGGCACCCAGAACCTTGTCCGCGACTATCTCAACGGCGCGCTGATCCTCGTGGAGAACCAGTACTCCATCGGGGACGTCGTCCGTATCGCAGGCGTGTCGGGCAAGGTGGAGGATTTCACGCTGCGCCGGACGACGCTGCGCGACCAGGACGGCGCCGTCCACACCGTGCCCAATGGGCTGATCACCGTGGCCACGAACCTCACGCGCGAGTGGGCGAGAGTGAACGAAGACGTGCGAGTCGTCTACGGCACGAACATCGAGCACGCCACCGCGGTGGTCGACCGAGTAGGGCGCGAGCTGGCTTCGGAGCCCGACTGGGGTCCGCGGATACTGGAGGCGCCCCGGGTTGAGCGAGTTTCGCAGCTGGGCGAATACGGCGTGACGCTCAAGGTCCTGGGGACGGTTCGGGCCTCGGAGCAATGGGCGGTCAGCGGTGAACTGCGCAAGCGGCTCCTGGCCGCGTTCGAAGAGAACGGAGTGGAGATGCCGCAGCCGCAGCGCATCTTTTTGGCCGGCTCGAAAGCCCGCGACGGCAGGCCTGGGACAAAGCCGCGGTAGCCCCGATTGGGCGGCTCTGAACGGATCCGAACTTACGAGGCGCGAACCGACGGGTTCGTGTTGCGCCCACCGCCGAAGATGCCCATGAAGCCGCTGCCGGTCTTGGCGGCGCTCGGCTCGGCTGTGGCGATCAGGCGGTCGCACAACACCTCGATGTCCTCGATCACCTTTTCCTTGGGGAACCTCTCCACGGCGGACCGGCCCTCGTTTGCCGCCCGAACGAAGAGCATGCCTGCGGACCGGACCTCGGCCAGGGCGGGCATGCCCACGGTCCGTTCCATGTCGGCCACGGAGACGCCGCTGTTGGCGCGGTTGACGACCATCGCCAGGCGATCGCGGATCTCCAACTCGACCGCGACCTCGCGGAATTGGACCGCAGCGCGGATGGCGGGCACGTCCGGCGTAACCGGCACGATGATGGTGTCGGCCCGCTCGAAGATGACCTGATTGAGTGGCCCATAGTCCGGATGCATGTCGACGACCACCCAGTCGAACGCCTGGCGGGCGGCGGTGATCGCCTCGGCAACGCGCTTGGGCTCCAGGATCTCAGTGTGGAGCGGCGATTCGGCCATCACGAGAACCGATACTCCGCTGGTGTGGGGCGAGGCGATCTCGACGAACGACTCGGCGACGCCCGTCGA
>Ga0302291_10000168_pt1 | contig 17334 bp, 10 predicted proteins | sample III_Fen_N1_4_FD_194548 | JGI IMG/M metagenome (GOLD analysis project Ga0302291, IMG submission 194548) | Peat permafrost microbial communities from Stordalen Mire near Abisko, Sweden - III_Fen_N1_4 | ecosystem: Environmental > Terrestrial > Soil > Wetlands > Permafrost | place: Sweden: Abisko... | reverse complement strand
GTGATGGTGGCGACCGCGCTGGTCGAGGCGCTCGACGCGCTCGACCTGGGCTTCCCCGAGAACGACGCCATCAAGCGCAGCTTGCGCATCGACTGAGCAGCCATGACCCAAGCCATCACCGACATCGACCGCTGGCGCGACTTCGACAAGCTGTCGCCCGACTGGGACCGGCGCTGCGCCTTCGCCGCGCGCTTCATCCATCCGGGGCTGAGCGTGCTCGACATCGGCTGCGGCCGGATGGCGGTCGAGCAGCTGCTGAAGCCGTCCGACTACCGCCCGGTCGATGTGGCCGCGCGCGACGAGCGCACCCGCGTCATCGACCTCAACGCGCGCGCTGCCGGCGCACTGGCTCGACGGCGTCCAGCTCGCGACCATGCTCGGCGTGTTCGAGTACCTGGTCGATCCGGGCGCGGTGATGAGCGCGCTGGCCGGACGCGGCGTTGCGCTGCTGTGCTCCTACTGCTGCGCCGATCTCGACCCGAATGCGCCGCGCCCCGACCTCGGCTGGATCAACGCCTACGACATGGCCGGCTTCGAGGCCGAGGCCAGCGCCGCCGGGTTCACGCCGGCCTGGCGCTATCTGTATGAAGGCAAGCAGGCGCTCTGGCTCTGGCTGCCGCCGGGCGCCGATGCCGCCGCGCTGACGCCGGTCGGCACGCCGCCGCGCGCCACGACGCAGCAGCGGCCGAGCCTCGTGGTCGGCGGCTTCCTCGGGCGCGGCAATTGCGGCGACGAGGCCATCTTTCAGGTCATCCACGAGACCTTTGCGCCGCGCTTCGACATCGTCGCCAGCGTCGATGAGCACGGCGCGCATCGCGGCTTCTGGGACTGGTATCCGTACACGAAGTCGAAGATCGTTCATCAGAACAATCTGGCCTGCGTGTCGGCGCAGCCGCGCGTGGCCGGAATGCTGGTCGGCGGCGGCGGCCTGCCCTGCGGCTTCGTCGCCGATCAGGTGCATGCGGCGCGGCTGGCCGGCGTACCGACCGCGTTTGCCGGCGTCGATCTGGCCTTGCCGCGCGCGGTCGCAAACCCGGCGGCGCTCGGCGATTACCTGCGGCTGTTCGATTACGTCGGCGTGCGCAACGAGGGATCGGTCCGGCAGCTGGCGGCGCTCGGGCTGAACGCCGAGCACGGCGCCGACTGGGCGCTGCGGCTTGTCAACGATCGCTCGCCGGAATTCAGGCTGGCGCCGAAACGCGTCGCACTGGTGGCGCGCGAGCTGCCGCTGGAGCGCATCGGCTGGGGTTATCTCGATGCGCTGAAGCGGCTCGTCGATGGCTTGCGCGCGCTCGGCGCCGAGCCGTTCTGGCTGCCGTTTTGCCCGGAAGACGAGCGCTTTCTGCGCGAACTGGCGCTCGACCGGCTGGCGCCGATGGAGCGCTGCTGGTGGAACGCGCGGCGCATGAAGCAGGTGGTCGGATCAAGCGGCGCGCTGGTCAGCATCGGCCGGCTGCATCCGCTGATCTTTGCCGCGTCGACGCGCACGCCGGTGCTGTCGCTGACGCCGCCGCTCGGGCTGAACGAGGCCGCGTCGATTCCGGGCAAGTTGCTTTTGCAATGCGCGGAGCTTGGGATTGCGCAGGCGGCGAGCGTGGATGAAGTGCTGGCTGTGTTCGCGCGCGGCGCGCCGCCGACCTCGGATGGCGATCTGCTGAAGCTGGCGGAAGCGCGGCTCGGCCGGATGATCGAGCGGCTGCGGGCGGTGTTTGGCGGGTGAGGCGGCGCGCGGCGCTTGAGCGTTTGTCGCGCGGCGGTCAGGTCAGGCGCGTGTCTTCAGCGCGTGGCGGCCGGGAATGGCAGCAGCCGCACCCGCGCCGCCGCGAGGTCGTCGGCGAAGTCGGCGGATGCGAGATAGCGGTATTCGCGCAGCCGCGCCGGGGCGATCGGATCGTTCTGCTGCGTCGTGTCGGCTTCGTCCGCCATGCCGGGATGGCACATGAGCAGACCGCTGTCGGCGCAACGCGCGAGCCAGTCGCGCATCAGTTCGCGGTACGGCCGGGCGTCGCTGAAGTCGTACACGCCATCGAAATCGGCATTCATCGCGAGGCCGGCTTTTCTTGCGCCACGCGCCAGCGCCGCGCCGCCGAGCGTCGCGATCACCGCCGCCTTCACACCGCGCCAGCGCGCCGGCCGCGTCGAGCGCAGCGCCGGGGTCCAGCGCCGTTGCGCCAGCGCCGCGAGCAGCGCGTCGCGCACGACCGGCAGCTGATGCACATGCTGATGGCCGTCGATGTAATCGGGCACGCGGCCGATCGCAGCGGCGCAGGCGTCGAGCTGGCGCGCGATGTCGGCGGCAATGGCGTGGCGATCAAGCCGGCCGGTGTAGCTGCGCGCGATGAAATCGCCGAGCGGCCAGGTCATGGCGCCGGGCAGCGCATCGGTGAAATTGAGGTGCAGCCCGAGCGACAGCCCGCTCGCGCGCAAGCCGGGCAGCCAGCGCGGCAGCGCCACGCCATCGACCATCACGCTGGTGGCGCTCAGGCGCCCGCGCGCGGCGAGATCGAGGATGGCGCGGCAGGCGGCGTCGGTGTAGCCGAAGTCGTCGGCGCAGAGCACGAGGCCGCGCGCGCCGGCTGACCCGGCATCCGCGCCCGCGCCGCCCATCGCCATCACCGCGCAAACACCCACAGCCGCGACAGCGCGAACGTCAGCACCGCCACCGCGCCCAGCACCAGAAACAGCGCCAGCTGATACGACAGCGCGCTGAAGCGCAGCAGCGCCCAGAACATCGCTTCGTTGAGCACGAAGCCGGTCAGCGCCACGGCGAAGAACTGCGGCAGCGCCTGCGCATGCGCCTTGCCCGAGCCGAAGGTGAAATTGCGATGCCCGAAATAGCTCACGCCGACCGCGACCAGAAAGCCGGCGACATTGCAGCCGAGCTTGAAGCCGTCCGACGGCTCGTCGCCACCCGCGCCGCGCGCCGCCTCGACGATGGCGATCACCACCGCCATGTGCGTCAGCGCGGCGCCGCCGCCCACCATCACGAAGCGGAAGATCTGGTCGAACATCGAGCGCGTCATCCGCGCGCACCGATGCCGGTCGGCTCGTGGGTCGAGTGGTGAACGCTGCCGGCGAGCGGGCTGCAATCGACACGGCGCCCGACGATGTAGGTCGGCCGGCGCTTGACCTCGGTGTACACGCGGCCGAGGTACTCGCCGATGATGCCGATCGAGAACATCTGCACGCCGGCGAAGAACATGATCGACGCGGCAATCGTCGCGAAGCCGGGGATTGACTCGCCCCAGACCACGCGCTCGACCACGATCCAGAAGCCGTAGAGCGCGGCCATCGCGCAGATCGAGGCGCCGCAGATGCGCACCGCCTTCAGCGGCAGATCGGTGAAGGCGACGAGCCCGGTCATGGCAAGCCGGCGCAGCGCGCGGAAGTTGAAGCTCGACACGCCGCTCTCGCGCTCACGCACCTCGAACTCGATCGCCTCGCTCTTGAAGCCGACCCAGGCGTAGAGCCCCTTCATGAAGCGGTTGCGCTCGGGCAGTTGCAGGATTGCCTCGACGACCTTGCGGTCCATGAGCCGGAAATCGCCGGCGTCGGGCGGGATCGGCACGGCCGAGCCGCGCGACATCAGTTCGTAGAACGCCTTGGTGCCGGCGCGCTTGGCCCAGTGCTCGGTGTCGCGGTCGGTGCGCACGCCGTAAATCATGTCGATGCCGAGTTTCCAGCGCGCAATCATCGGGCCGATGGTCTCGAACGGATGCTGGAAGTCGGAATCGATGATGAGCACGCAGCCGCCGCGCGCGGCTTCGAGGCCGGCGGTCAGCGCGGCTTCCTTGCCGAAGTTGCGCGACAGGTCGAGCAGGCAGACGCCGTAGGTCTCGGCGACGCGCTCGATCTCGCCGGCGGTGTCGTCGCGGCTGCCGTCGTTGATCGCAATGATCTCGATGCTGTCGGCGAGCGGCCGGACCGCCGCGTGCAGTTCGGCGATGAAGCGCGCGATGTGCCCCATCTCGTTGTAGGCGGGGACGACGCAGCTGAGCGTGAACTGGCGCGGGCGGGCGCCGGGTGAAGCGGCTGCCGGCGTGGCCGGCGGCGTGAGGACGGTGGTGTTCATCGCAGCGGGCGCGGGGTGGATCCGGGTGGCTTGAGTGGCGGCGATTCTAGTCGAGCGTTCCTTCGCGAAAATCCGGTTGCCGCGATGACAAGCCACCGTTCCGGCAACGCCTGCAACTTTCGGTTTCAGCCATTGCCCGCGCGCCGACAGGCTCTTCATCACACCGGCAGTGGATCAAACCCTGACGTGTTCAGGTGACGCCGCGTCACCGGATTCGGGCAGCATTCTCGGCGCCTGTTGCGTCCGCTTTCAGGCCGACCGGCCGAATCTGCGCCGCCGCCCGCATCGCCTTGCTGCCCTTCTCCGCCATGTCCGCCCATCTGCTTTTCGAGTTTGTCCGCGCCGCCCGTGGGGCCTTGCGCGTGTTTCTTGACGCACGCGTTCCGGCGGCAGCGCGCGCTGTGGGACCAAGCGCCGTGGCCGGGATTGCCGCAGCCCTCGCCCTCGCCGGCTGCGCCACGCCGCCGGCGGCGCCGGTGCCGGCCGGCATGCCGAGCCTGTTCTCGTCGGCGCGCAACGGCGGCGGGCTGCCCGATGGCTGGGCGCCGTTCATCATCCGGCCCGACAAGCGCCGCACCGACTACGAGCTGGTGTCGATGAACGTGCCCGGCAGCGACGGCGTGCCGCGCGCGCTGACCGTCGTCCACGCCAGCGCCAGCAGCGCCGCGAGCGGGCTGGAGCATCCGGTTGCGGTCGATCTGGCGCGCACGCCGGTGCTGGCCTGGCAATGGCGCGCCGACCGGCTCATCGACGCCGCCGACAACCTGCTGCGCGAAGCCGACGACAGCCCGAACCGCATCGTGCTGGCCTTCGACGGCGACCGCAGCCAGTTGTCGATGCGCGACCGCATCCTGTCGGAGCAGGCGCGGCTGTTCACCGGCCGCGACCTGCCCTACGCCACACTGATCTACATCCGCGAGAACCACGCGCCGGTCGGCACCGTCATTCCGAACCGCGTCACCGATCGCATCCGCATGCTGGTGGTGGAAAGCGGCGCCGACGGCCTCGGCCGCTGGCAATTGCACCGGCGCGACGTGCGCGCCGATTTCATCGCGGCCTTCGGCGAGGAGCCCGGCGCGCTGCGCTCCGTCGGCCTGCTGACCGACAGCGACAACACCCGCAGCGACATCGACGGCTGGTACGGCGACCTGCATTTCGCCGCGCGCTGAGCGGATGCAAGTACGCGCCATGCGTGCGGCATTCCGCGTTGTCATCTGTGCGTCGCCAAGGCGTCGCCTTGCTGACATGCACACCCCGCAATCTCCGGCCCGTTGTGATGACTGCGTGACTGTCGCCGTCACGCCAATGCCCCGGAGAATTCATGCGCAAGGATCACTTCCCGTCGCCGCTGTCGCCGCTTGCCGAAGCCTTTGGCGAAAGCCGGGGAACGGTGCGCGACCTGTCACGCAAGCTGTTCGGCCAGACGCTCGAAAACGCGCGCGCCCGCCTGCCCCAGCCGAGCCAGTTCGGCGCTGCCCTCGGTCATCGCCGCATGCTCAAGAAGCTCGCTCCCCAGGTGGCCAGCGGCTACACGCTGAGCTTCGCGCGCGGCGAAGGCGAAGTGCTCGAAGCGCAACGCCTGCGCTACAAGGTCTTCGCCGATGAAATGGGCGCAAGCCTGCCGCGCGCCGTCGATGCCGAAGGCCGGCCGATCGACCGCGACATGTTCGACAAGTACTGCGATCACCTCATCGTGCGCGACAACAGCACGCAGCAGGTCATCGGCACCTATCGCATCCTGCCGCCGCACGCCGCCAAGAAGATCGGCTGCTACTACAGCGAGAGCGAGTTCTTCCTGACGCGTCTGCTGCCGCTGCGCCACAACCTCGTGGAACTGGGCCGCTCCTGCGTGCATCAGGATTACCGCAATGGCGCCGTGATCATGCTGCTGTGGAAGGGCATTGCCGGCTACATGAAGGCGGGCGGCTACGAGCACCTGATCGGCTGCGCCAGCATCAGCATGCGCGACGGTGGCCACACCGCCGCGTCGCTGTGGAAGAAGCTCGAAGGCGGCCTCGCGCCGGCCGAGTACCACGTATTCCCGCGCCTGCCGCTGCCGGTCGAAAAGCTCGACGCGACGCTCGACGTTGAAGCGCCGCCGCTCGTGAAGGGCTATCTGCGCGTCGGTGCCGAGATCTGCGGCACGCCGGCCTGGGACCCTGATTTCAACTCGGCCGACTTCCTGATGCTGATGTCGCTGTCGAAGATGAATCCGCGCTACCGCAAGCACTTTTTCGGCGACTGAGTTCGGTTCGCAGCGGGCGCAGCTCAGGCCGGCCAACGCCGGGCCGAAGTCAGCGCCCCGCAGGCCGGCCCGGTGCTTGCCCGGCCAGCTTTCCACGCCGCCCCGTCCGGGCGGCGTTTCTCATTGGGCGACCGATTCGAACACCGCGACGGGCAGTTCGCCGAACAGCCGGTCAAGCGTCGGCAAGTCGCTGCCGCCTTCGTCGCGCGCGTCGATGGCGGGCATTGCGGCATCGGGCGCCGTGGCAGCGCCGGCCATTTCCGGCGCCGCGCCAATCAGCGTTGCGACCACGCGTGACAGCGCACCGCGCCAGCGCAAGCCGGCGAAGCGCGCCGGTAGCGTCAGCCGCGAGGCATCTGCCGGCGCCGAGCGCATCGGCCGCAGCGCGACCGCGACCAGCACCGCGCGCGCCGGCGTGCCGCGCACGAAAGCCAGCACCTGTTCCGCCGCCGGCCCGTCAATCTCGACCGGCGTGTAGCCGCCGTCGGCAAACACGTCGGCGCAGCGCGCGCGCAGTGCCAGCAAGTCGCGCAGCAGGCGCTGCTTGATCGCGGCGTCGGGCCAGTGCGCGGGCGCGGCGGCGTCGAGCATGGCGGCGCGCGCGTCCCAGTCGACCGGGCGGCGATTGTCGGGATCGACGAGGCTGAAATCCCAGCCGTCGCAGCCCTGATACAGGTCGGGCACGCCGGGCGCGGTGCAGCGCAGCGCGAGCTGGACCAGGCTGTTCACCACGCCGGCCGGCGCGATGTCGGCGACGAAATCGACCACGCTGGCGAGGAAGGTCGCGCTCTGCGCCGGGTCGAGCAGCGCCAGCACGAAATCGCGGCAGGCGGCCTCGTAGGCCGGGTCGGGCGCAATCCATTCGGTGCGCAGCTTGGCCTCGCGCAGCGCCTTCTCCTGCCAGCCGATGACGCGCTCGGCGAAGGCGCGCAGGCCGGCCGCATCGCTCGATTCCAGCCCCGGCGACCAGGCGCCGACGAGCGTCTGATACAGCATCGCTTCGTCGCCGCCCGAGGGCGCATCGGCGTCGCGGCGCGCGCCCGACAGCCGGTTCATCTCGCGCCAGCGGCCGACCGCCTGCGCCCACGCGCCCGGCACTTCGCTGAGCACCGCGAGCCGCGCGCGCACATCCTCGCCGCGCTTGTGGTCGTGCGTGGCGGTGCTGAGCATGGCGTGCGGCCAGTGCGCGGCGCGCGCCTGCATGCAGGCGTGGAAACCGGCCGGCGACAACGCAAATTCCTCCGGCTCGAAGCCGACATCGTTGCGCGACAGCAGCCGGCCATAGCGATAGAGCGCGGTGTCCTCGACCGCCTTCGCGGCGAGTGGCGCGCTCAGCTGCTGGAAGCGCCGCAGCGCCTCGGCAAGCGCGGCGTCGGCGTGGTTGCCGGCGCTGCCGTCGTCATTGGCCGAGCGCCCGCCGATGCCGCCGTGCGGACCAGGCGCGTGGCGCAGACCATCGGGGCGCAGCACGGGATTGGCCGAATCGGCGCCCGCGGCGGTGGCATTTCCTCGCCCGCGCTCCGGCGCCGTGCCGCCCGCCAGCCAGCCGGCAACGACTTCCAGCAGCGCGTGTTCGGCCGGCCGCAACTCGGCGCGCGCGGCGGCGACGGCTTGCGCCAGCACCGCGCAATCCTGGTCGCTGGCGCCGTCGATACGCGCATAGATGCGATAGACCGGAAAGTGCAGCAACAGCGCCCGCAGCACCCGCGCAATGGCATGCGCGCTCCAGTCGCGCGTGGCGGCCGAGGCGCGCGCATGCCGGTGCAGCGCGGCGACCGCGCCGCCGAATTGCGCCGAGAAGCTCAGGTCGAGGATTTCGGCGCGGGCGCAGCGCTTCTCGACCGCGAAGTCGCGCGACCGGCCCGACATTTCCTGCCACAGCGCGGTCAGCGCCGATTCGCCTTCAGGCGCGTGCAGCAGGCCCGCGACCTCGGCCATGAAGTCGTAGCCGCTCGTGCCGTCGACCGGCCAGTCGGGCATCGGCTCGCCGGGCGCAAGAATCTTCTCGACGACGAGCCAGGTGCGACCGCCCGCGCGCGCGGCGCCAACATCAACATCGCGCGCCCGCTCGGCCGCATCGAGCGCCGCCCGCAGCCGCGCGCAATAGCCGGCCGGATCGGTCAGCCCGTCGATGTGGTCGATGCGCAGGCCATCGACCAGCCCTTCGCGCACCAGCCGCAGCGGCAGCGCGTGGACCGCGTCGAAGACCTCGGGCCGGTCGGCGCTGAGCGCGACCAGCGAGTTCACGTCGAAGAAGCGGCGCCAGTTGATCTCGTCGGGCGCGGCGCGCCACCACGCCAGCCGGTAAGGCTGGGCGTCGAGCAGATCGATCCACGCCGCCGCGCGCTGCGGCCAGCCGGCCGGGCCGCCGTAGGCCGCGAGCCCGGCGCGCAGCACGGCGCACACGTCGGCATCGCCGAGCGCAGCGAGCAGCGCGCGCCGGGCGCGATCGAAGCCGGCCGCGATCGCCGCCGGCACGACATCGCCATCGTCCGGATCGGCATCGGCAAGGTCAGCCTCCGCGTCGAAGCCATCGGCCAGCGCCGCGAGCCGCGCGCCGAGATGCGGCGGCGCCGCCACGCCGCGCAGCACCGGCCCGTAACTCGCCAGCCCGAGCGGGAAGCGGTTGTCGAAATAGCCGATCGAAATCTCGCCGCGGGCTTCGTCGAGCACCAGCTCAAGCTCGCCGTCCGCGACCACCTCGCCAAGCTGCTTGCCGAGCACCGGCAGCAGCAGCCGGCCGCGCAGGCTCGGATCGGCCGCGCGCCAGTCGATGTCGAACCAGTGCGCATGGCGGCTGTGCACACCGAAGCGCAGCACGTCCTGCCACCACGGGTTGTGCGCGCCGGTCGCCATGTGGTTGGGGACGATGTCGATCACCAGCCCCATGCCACGCGCGCGCAGCCCGGCGCACAGGCGGCGCAGCCCGGCCTCGCCGCCCAGCTCCGGATTTATTTGCGTCGGATCGGTCTGGTCGTAGCCGTGCATCGAGCCGGGCACGGCGGCGCAAATCGGCGACGCGTACACGTGGCTGATGCCGAGTTCGGCCCATTGGTCGAGCCGCGCATGCGCCGCGTCGAAGGTGAAGCCGGCGTGGAATTGAAGCCTGAGGGTTGCGCGCGGCAGGCTCATTTGCTCTCCCGCACGGCGCGCATCACGGCGGCCAGCCCGGGCTGGGTCGCGCTCGGATGCCAGGCGCCGACCAGCGGCACCGTCAGCGGCCGGCTGCGCGCGGCGGTCAGCACCGTCACACGGGCGGCGGCGTCGGGCGTGTCGAGCAGGCTGCCGCAGCCGACCGGCAGCCGTCGGCGCCAGTTCGGATGCTCGTCGCGCGTGCCGGGAATATTCGGCTGCTCGACGAGGCCGAGCAGGTCCTCGGCCTGCACCAGCGCCAGCGCGCAGGCCGAGCGGCCGACGCGGTCGAAGGCCACATCGGCCGGCGGCACGGCGGCGCCGGTGGTGTCGACCACCGGTGGCTCGGTCATCAGCGTGCGGTCGATCGCGCGTTCGGCGCGCTGGCGCTCGATGTCGGCGGCCGAGCCGATGCCGAGCTTCTCGCGCCAGTCGATGTCGCGGCCGGCCCACCAGCCGGCAACCGTCGGCAGATCGTGGGTCGTGGTCAGCGCCACCGAGGCGCGCGGCCAGCGTTCCGGCGCGCTGAAGCCGCTGCCGTCGGCGACCGAATCGCGCTCGAACCAGAGCACGCGCATGCCGGAGATGCCGTGGTCGGCGAGCGCGGCGCGCAGGCCGTCGGGCACGGTGCCGAGGTCTTCGCCGATCACCACGGCGCGGTTGCGCCAGCTTTCCAGCACCACCAGCCGCAGCAAATCCTCGAACGGCATTTGCAGATAGGCGCCGCCGCCGCCCGGCGGGGCGAGCCAGAGCCGGCGCAAGCCGAGCACATGGTCGATGCGGATGCCGCCGGCCGAGCGCATCACCGCGCGCAGCATGTCGATGAAGGCGCGATAGCCGCTCGCCGCCAGCGCCGCTGGCGAATAGGTCGCCAGCCCCCAGCTCTGGCCAAGCGGATTGAGCAGATCGGGCGGCGCACCGACCGACAGCCCGGCCAGCACCTGACCCTGGCTGCACCAGGCTTCGCTGCCGCCGTGATCCATGCCGACCGCCAGATCGCCGATCAGCCCGATGCCCATGCCCGCGCCACGCGCCGCCGCCTGCGCGCCCGACAAGCCGCGTGCCGCCAGCCATTGCAGATACAGATGGAAGCCGATCTCGTGCTGATGCTCGCGCGCGAACGCCGCCACCTCGGGCGTGGCCGGGTCGCGGAACGCCGCCGGCCAGTCGTGGAAGCCGCCGCCCGGCGTGCCGTGCTCGCGCCGGAAATGCTCGTGCAGCGCCTCGAAGCAGGCATGGCGCACGAGCGCCACGCCGCCCTCGTCGATGAAGCTGGCGAAGTTCTCGGCCAGCGTGTCGTCCATCAAATTGCGCGCCTGCGGCCGGCCATCGACGAAGGCGAAGGCGTCCTCGAACAGCAGCCGCAGATAGGCGAAGCGCACCTGCGCCACGCCGGGCCAGTCGATCAGCGTCTGCGCCTCCAGCCGCGCCGCCAGTTCGGCGACGCCGGCACGGCGCTTGGCGTCGCGCACGCGCTCGCGGCCGAAGGCCGGCGACGCATCGGCGTGCAGCACGTTGAGCCAGCGCCGGCTCGACGGCGAGTAGGGGCTGTAGCGCGACGGATCGGCCGAAAAAAGCGCATGCACCGGGCTCACCGCCAGCGCCTGCGCGCCCTGGCGCCCGGCGTTCTCGGCAACGCAGGCCAGCGCCGCATAACCGCCAACGCCGGCCAGCTCGGCGCGGGCATCGGCGCGCAGCGAGTAGATCTGCGTCGCCAGCCCCCACCAGCGCTGACCCGGCGCGGCGGCGCAGGCATCGTCGATGGTCCAGGCGCGTTGCGGCGCGACCGCCACCACCGTGCCGACGCCGGCGTGCTCCAGCCGGTGATAGCCGGCCATGCCGATCGCCGGAATGCGCAGCCAGCCGCCCGGCAGCGCCTCGATCGTGCAGCCGTAATGGCGCCCGTCCTCCAGCATCAGATCGGCGGCGCCCGCGCCCTCGGGCCGGCCACGCCAGACCACCGCCTCGCCGACGCGCGCCGTCACCAGCGGCGCATGCGCCGGATGGCCGAAGGCGTGCAGCCGATCCTCGCTTTCGGCGATGCGCGCCGGGCTGTCGGCCTCGAAGCCGAGCGCCGCGAGCAGCGCGCGCAAGGTCGCGGCCGGCACATGCTGAATCTGGCCGTAGGCGTCGTTCCACTCCGGCGCGATGCCGCAGGCGCGGGCCAATCGCAGCAGGTCGGGCGGCAGCGTCGGCGCATCGGAAACAATCGGCCCGGCGGCCTGATTGCCGAGCGCGGCGCCCGGCGGCAGTTGCACGTTGGTGTGCAGGTCGGCGACCGAGCGGTCGGGGCCGGGAGGGCTGGCGGTCATGGCATCAACTCCGTGATTGGGCGTCGGGCGGTGCGGCTTGATTGCCTTGCGCGGCCGGATCGGTCGCGCTGCCGGGCAGGAGATCGGGCGTGGCGTCGGGCGCGGCATCGAAGGCGGCTTCGGTGTCGACTGCGGCGCCGGCCGTGGCCGGACCGGCGTTGCTGCCGCCGTCGAGCCAGACCAGCGTCGTCATGCCCGGCAGGCCATCGAAGGCCAGCTCGCTGGCAGCCTCGTGCGCGGCGCCGCCGTGCCAGATCAGCCGCCCGGCGGGGATCGCCACCGGCAGCGGATCGGGCCCGAAATTGCTGGCGATCGTCAGCAGCGTGCCATCGCCCATGCGCCAGCGCGCGACGGTTGCAGATGGCGACAGAGCCTCGCTGCCGGCGCTGCGCGCGCCCGCCATGCGCGGCACGATCTCGCCCGCGCGCAGCGCCAGCAGCTCGCGGTAGAGCGCGCGCCAGTCGTCGGCATCTGCGCCCGGCTGCGGGATCGACGCCTCGAAGGTCACGCGCGCGTTCGGGTCGGGAATGCGCTCGCGCCGCGCCGGATCGGCAAAGGCCGCAAAGCGCGCGAACTCGCGCCGCCGGCCCTTGCGCACCGCCTCGGCCAGCGCCGGATCGGGATGGCTGGTGAAGAACAGAAAGGGCGTGCGGCTGCCGAACTCCTCGCCCATGAACACCAGCGGGATGAAGGGCGCGAGCAGTTGCAACGCCACGACGGCGCGCAACGCGGCCGGCTCGGCCAGCGCAATCAGCCGCTCGCCGAAGGCGCGGTTGCCGGTCTGGTCGTGGTTCTGCAACGCGAACACGAAGGCGGTCGGCGGCAGGTGATCGCTCGGCGTGCCGCGCGGGCTGCCGTCGGCATGCGCGCTCGGCTCGCCCTGATAGATGAAGCCGTCGGCCAGCCCGCGCGCGAGGCGCTCGGCGGGCGCGTCGGCGAAGTCCTCGTAATAGCCCTCGCTCTCGCCGGTGAGCAGGCAATGGACGGCGTGGTGCAGGTCGTCGCACCACTGGGCGTCGAAATCGCGCTCCAGCAGGCCGGCCTCGTTGCGCTCGTTCTCGACCACGAAATGCACCTGGCGCCCGGGCGTCCCGGCCTCGACGGCGGCGCGCGCGGCGGCGGCCATCTCGTCGAGCCAGTCGGGTTCGGGGATGGCGTGGATGGCGTCGAAGCGCAGGCCGTCGAAGCGGTATTCGATGAGCCATTGCCGCACGTTGGCGGTGAAGAACTCGCGCACCTCGGGCTGGCGGAAGTCGATCGAGCCGCCCCAGGGCGTGGCGATGTCGGTGCGGAAGAAGTCGGGTGCGTACAGGCCGATGTAATTGCCGTCCGGCCCGAAGTGGTTGTAGACGACATCGAGGAAGACCATCAGCCCGAGGCCGTGGGCTTCGTCGATCAGCGCTTTCAGGTCGCCGGGACTGCCGTAGGCGGCGTCGGGCGCATAGGGCAGCACGCCGTCATAGCCCCAGTTGCGCGGACCGGGGAAGTCGGCGACCGGCATCAGCTCGATCGCGGTGAAACCGAGCATGGCGAGTTCGGGCAGCTTGTCGCGCAGGCCGACGAAGCCGCCGGCCGTGCCGGGATGCACCTCGTAAATCACCGCTTCGGCCCAGGGCCGGCCAAGCCAGTCGGGGTGCTGCCAGACGTAGTCGGGCGCGACGACGATGCTCGGGTCGTGCACATCGCCGGCCTGCGCGCGCGATGCCGGATCGGGTACCAGCAGCCCCGGCGACGGCCCGTCGATGAGCTTGAAGCGATAGCGCAATCCGGCGCCGCCGACGACGGTGGCGGTGAAGGCGCCGCGTTCGTCGCGCGTCATCGGCTCGGCCGGCCGGCCCTCGATGCACAGGTCGACGCGATTGCAGGCCGGCGCGAACAGCCGGAAGGTCGTGACGCCATCGATCACGAGCGCGCCCCAGACCGGCTCGGACGCGTGGGCGATGTCGGCCATCACGCGGTTTTCGGCGTCGGTCGGCGTGGCGGGATCGGGCGCCTGGCCGCCACTGCTGTTCGTGTTCATCGGTTCACCTCGGGAGAGAGTCGGGCGACCAGCAGCACGGCGGCGTGCTGGGCAAGATCGATGCGGCGGCCGCCGGTGGCGAGCGCGGCCGGATCGGCGGGCGGCAGGCGCGCCGGCGCGCGCGCCGGATGGGCGCTGTCGAGCGCGATCTGCCAGTCGAAATCGGGCGTCGGCAGCCGGAAGCTGAGCGGATCGGGCGAGCTGTTGAGCAGCAGCAGCGTCACGTCGATCGCGCCATCGGCCATGGCGACCGCGCGGCGCAGGCCGAGCGCGCGGCCTTCGGGGTTGTTCCAGTCATCGACGCTGAGGCCGCCGCCGCGCTCGTCGCTCCACGCGATGTCGGGCAGGCCGGCGGCCAGTTGCGTGCGCGCGTGCAGAAACTGCCGCGAGCGCAGCGACGGATGCTCGCGGCGCAGCTCGATCAGCCGCGCGACGAAGCGCATCAGCGCGCGGCCGGCCGGCGTCTGCGCCAGCGACCAGTCGATCCACGAAATCTCGTTGTCCTGGCAATAGGCGTTGTTGTTGCCGCGCTGGCTGCGGCCGAACTCGTCGCCGGCCAGCAGCATCGGCGTGCCGAGCGCGCAGAAGGTGGACAGCAGCAGCGCGCGCTTGATCGCCTCGCGCCGCCGCGCAATCACGTCGAAGGCTTCGCGGCGCACGTCCCAGATGTCGTCGTCGGGGCCGGCGGCGTGGGTCGGATGCTCGACGCTGCGGTGTGCGTGGCCGGGCACGCCGCTGCCGAGCACGATGGCCGCGCCCTCGAAGCCCCAGTTGGCCGAGCAGTTGTCGTCGTGGCCGTCGCGGTTGTCCTCGCCGTTGGCCTCGTTGTGCTTGTGCGCGTGGCTCACGAGGTCGTGCAGCGTGAAGCCGTCGTGCGAGGCGACGTAGTTGATGCTGGCCCACGGCCGCCGCGAGCGCCGGTCCATCAGGTCGCCCGAGCCGGACAGGCGCGCGGCCAGCTCGGCGCGCTGGCTGCTGTCGCCGCGCCAGTAGCGCCGCAGGTTGTCGCGGAAGCGGTCGTTCCATTCGGCGAAGCCGGGCGGCATGTGGCCGAGTTGATAGCCGCCCGGCCCGATGTCCCAGGGCTCGGCGATCAGCTTGGTGCCGGCCAGCACCGGGTCTTGCCGCAGCGCGTCGAAGAAGCCGGCGCCGACGTCGTAGCCGTGCGCCTCGCGGCCGAGCGTCGTGCACAGGTCGAAGCGGAAGCCGTCGATGTGGAAGCCCGTGACCCAGTAGCGCAGCGCGTCGAGCACCATCTGCATCACGCGCGGATGGGTCAGGTTGAAGCTGTTGCCGCAGCCGGTGTCGTTGACATAGAAGCGCCGGTCGGGCCCGAGGCGGTAGTAGTTCGCGTTGTCGAAGCCGCGCCACGACAGCGTCGGCCCCAGCTCGCTGCCCTCGCAGCTGTGGTTGAACACCACATCGAGAATCACCTCGATGCCGGCCGCGTGCAGGCGCCGGATCGCGATGCGCAGCTCGTCGGGCGAGTTGTCGGACAGATAGCGCGGCTCGGGCGCGAAGAAGCCGAGCGTGTTGTAGCCCCAGTAATTCTTCAGCCCGCGCTCGATCAGGAAGCGGTCGTTGACATAGGCATGCACCGGCAGCAACTCGACCGCCGTGATGCCGAGGCGCCGGAAATGGTCGATCACGCGCGGATCGCCGAGCGCTGCGAAGCTGCCGCGCTCGTCGGCGCGAATCTCCTCGCGCAGCATGGTGAAGCCGCGCGGATGCAGCTCGTAGATGACCGTGTCGCTCCACGGCGTTTCGGGCCGGCGGTCGTCGCCCCAGTGGAAGCTGTCGTCGGTGACGACGGCTTTCGGCATCGCCGGCGCGCTGTCGCGGCGGTCGACGCTGAGGTCGCCGCGCGCCGAATTGAGCCGGTAGCCGAACAGCACGTCAGACCATCTCAGGCTGCCCGCCAGCCGCCGCGCATACGGGTCGAGCAGCAGCTTGGCCGGGTTGAAACGGTGACCGTTGGCCGGATCGAACGGCCCCCAGGCGCGATAGCCGTAGACCAGCCCCGGCCGCGCGTCGGGCAGGTAGCCATGCCAGATTTCATCGGTGCATTCGGGCAGCCGCAGCGTCGCCAGCTGGCGCCGGCCCGAGGCGTCGAACAGGCACAGCTCGATGCGCTCGGCATTGGCCGAGAACACCGCGAAGTTGATCCCGAGCCCGTCGGAATGCGCGCCGAGCGGCCACGGTCGCCCAACCAGCAGGCGATCGGGAATCAGCAGCATCGGCGCCCGCTCCGCTGCACCGCCATTCAGTCGGGCGCCCGCAGCACGATGGCCGCGAGCGGCGGCAGCGTCAGCACCAGCGATTGCTGCTCGCCGTGCGACGGGACCGGCTCGGCGCGCACGCCACCGGCATTGCCGACGTTGCTGCCGCCGTAGCAGGCGGCGTCGCTGTTCAGCACCTCGGTCCACTCGCCGGCCAGCGGCACGCCGATGCGGTAGTCGTGGCGCGGCACCGGCGTGAAGTTGATCGCCACCAGCAGCTGCCGCGCCGGCGTGCCGACCGGCCGCCGCAGGTACGCGAACACCGAGTTCACGCGGTCGTCGGCGACGAGCCAGGCGAAGCCGGCCGCGTCGCTGTCGCCGCTGTGCAGCGCGGGTTCATCGACGTAGAGCCGGTTCAGGTCGCGCAGCAGGTCGTGGATGCCGCGATGCAGCGGGTTGTCGAGCAGCCACCAGTCGAGCTGGTCGTCGTGATTCCACTCGCGCTGCTGGCCGATCTCGCAGCCCATGAACAGCAGCTTCTTGCCCGGATGCGTCCACATGAAGGCGTAGGCCGCGCGCAGATTGGCCATGCGCTGCCACTCGTCCACGCCCGGCATGCGGCCGGCGATGGAGCGCTTGCCGTGCACCACTTCGTCGTGCGACAGCGGCAGCACGAAATGCTCGCTGAACGCGTACACCAGCCCGAAGCTGAGCTTGTTGCCGTGCCAGCCGCGCCAGAGCGGGTCTTCGCCGAAGTAGTCGAGGCTGTCGTGCATCCAGCCCATGTTCCATTTGAAGTCGAAGCCCAGTCCGCCCGAGGCCGTGGTGCGCGTGACGCCGGGCCAGGCGGTCGATTCTTCCGCGATGGTGATGGCGCCCGGCGCGTGCTCGTGGACCGCATCGTTCAGCTCGCGCAGGAAGGCGATGGCTTCGAGGTTCTCGCGCCCGCCGTGGATGTTCGGCACCCACTCGCCGGGGTTGCGGCTGTAGTCGCGGTAGAGCATCGACGCGACCGCATCAACGCGCAGGCCATCCACATGAAAGTGGTTTAGCCAGTGCAGCGCGCTTGCGATCAGAAAGCCGCGCACCTCGTGGCGGCCGAAGTTATAGATCAGCGTGTTCCAGTCCTTATGGAAGCCTTCGCGCGGATCGGCGTGCTCGTAAAGCGCGGTGCCGTCGAAGTTGACGAGGCCGTGCGCGTCGTTCGGAAAATGCGCCGGCACCCAGTCGACGATGACGCCGAGGCCGGCGCGGTGACAGGCGTCGACGAAGGCGCCGAAGTCTTCCGGCGAGCCGTAGCGCGCGGTCGGCGCGAACAGCCCGAGCGGCTGATA